>Ga0306923_10003301_pt1 | contig 15136 bp, 16 predicted proteins | sample sta12Can44000108_FD_203841 | JGI IMG/M metagenome (GOLD analysis project Ga0306923, IMG submission 203841) | Lab enrichment of tropical soil microbial communities from Luquillo Experimental Forest, Puerto Rico - statanox.12C.anox.44.000.108 (v2)... | ecosystem: Environmental > Terrestrial >... | reverse complement strand
CTCCTGCCCGGTCGTGCGCGGCAGCAGCATGGGGCACTCGTGGACGGGGAGGGCAGAACCGTCCGGCCGCTTATGGTGGATCGTCTGGTGGCTTGGCTTGCCTAGCAGGTCCGAGGCATGACCGTAGCCGAGCGCGGCAACCGCCGGGGCGTTCGCGAAACGGATCAGCCCGGCTTCGTCGATCACCCAGACCGGCTGGACCACACGCTCGAGCATCGACGACGCGAAGCCCTCCCCGGGCAGCGCCGACGCCTCGCTGGCATTATCGGACGTAGCTCCTCGCTTAGTGACCCCCAGGCAGCCAACTTACTGAGACCCCGGGTCTGACTCTACGACGACGTGGCTATCGGAGCCAGATATCAGGAACGCCTTCCGGTCGCACCTGCTGTAGCCGATCGTGAGATGAGAAGCAGTGACCAAACACCTGGACGGCCGGGCAGATCATCGAACCGCGTGACGCCGGATCCCAGTACGACGGACAGGACGCCAAGCGCCGTGCCCACCGAGGCCGGCGGGGTGACGAGGCGGGATCGCCGGACCGTTCGGCATCGATCTTGTCGTACCGGGCCAGCCCGGGAGCCGGCCGCCGGCCGGGAGCGGGGTCGGTACGCTTCGGCCACAGCGTGAACACGTAGGCGGTGTTGACGTCGGTGCCGCGGGTCAGGGCGACATAGGCATGCTGCCGGTCCTCGGTGCCGGTGAGCCCGGCCAGGCGTGGCGAGGCCAGGGGCCCCTCACTGGTGAGGATTGTTCACGGTCAGCGGTGAACCCTCAGCTTATCCGGACGGGCCGGCGGCAGCCCCGGTCACGCCGAACGCCTCCGCCAGGGCGGCCAGGTCACCCGGATGGCGTGCCCGCGTGGCCCCGTGGTCCAGGAGCGGACCCATCGCGTCCAGGGCGGTGAGGATGTCGCGGCTGACCTGCTGCACCGGCCGCATCGCATCGACCGAAACCAGGATCCCGCGGTCGCGGTACCAGCAGATGATCGGAGATGTCACCCGATGGTAAAGGGCCAGGCGCTGGGCAATGACCTGCGCGGTGTCGTCCGAGCGGTGCTCGAGCGCGGCGCGCGCCAGCAGGCGGCGGGTGACCTCGGTATCGTCGGCGTCCAGGTGCAGCGCGACATCGGCGGTCATGCCGAGGTCGCGGGCGATCAGGTAGGCCGCGCGGGCTTGCTGCATGTTCCGCGGGATCCCGTCCAGGACATACCCGCCTCCCGCCGCCTTCGCCGCGACCAGTTCCTCCCGCACCATGTCCAGGATGACCTGATCGGGAACGAGTTCACCGCGGTCGAGATACGCCTGGACGGCCAGGCCCAGGCTGGTCCGGCGCGCCACGTGATTGCGCAGCAGTTCACCGGTCGCGATGTGAGCGATGCCGAAGTGCGCGGCGATCAGGGCGCCCTGAGTCCCCTTGCCCGCGCCCGGCGGCGCGATCATCAGTACCCGCATACTCATCTCCTCACCTCATCATCCCGCCTGCCGGCCCGGCCGGTCGATACCGGGCTGGCCGCTCGGTTGCTCCCTGGATCTCGTCAGCCTGGCTGCCGTGAACCTTCGGAGGGTTCGGGCTCTGGCACTTGGGCGGCGAGGAATACGACGACTGGCCGGTAGGGCCGCATGATCGGGCGGATGGTCTGGGCCGCCTGATCGGCCAGGCGCTCGGCGCGGGCGGGGCCGATGTGGTCGAGCCAGCTGGCGAACAGGGGCTGGCCGAGGCGGTAGCTGACAAGCTGTTCCGGCCGCGTCACACCTACGTCGACGGGCCGCTCCTGGGTGCTGACGCCGGTCAGGCCGGCCGCCCGGGCGGCGGCGGCCATGGCCACCGCGGTGCCGAGGATCGGCATCGCGGTGGCCTTGAGCTCGGTGTACCAGCCAGGGACCTGCCAGCCGGCGTCCTGAGCGACGGCATCGATCCGGTCCTGCGCCGGGTCCCGGCTGGTGGTGCTGAAGACGGTGGCCAGAACGGCGCCGCCTGGGCGGGTGACGCGGGCCAGCTCGGCGAGCCCGGCCGAGGGGTCGGTGAGGTGGTTGAGCACGAACGCGGCGACGGCGTCGTCGACGGACCGGGCAGCCAGCGGCAGCGCGCGGATATCGGCCACGGCACTGGGTGGCCTGGCGGCGGCGTCCCAGGCCAGCATGTCGAACGACAGGTCCATCGCGACGGGCCTGGCGCGCTGGGCGGCCAGCACCTTGCTCGCCGCCCCGGTGCCGGCTCCAGCGTCGAGCACGGTGTGGCCGGCCAGCGGGTGCGGGCTGAGGACGATGAGCTCGGCCGCGATCGGCCGGTACACAAGCTCCGCGCCGAGGGCCCAGCGCCGCCCGGCGTTGGCGTAGTGGTCGGCGGTCATCGGCTACTGCGGGATCGGGATGCCCTGGCGGGTGGCCGCGTCGGCGGCCGTCTCCTCTCACCAGGACAGCTCACCGGCGATGCCCCAGAACGCGCTGTGCAGGGCGGCCATATGGGCGATGAACCCAGCATGCTGATCAGTCGGCAGAATGGCCTCTCCAGGAGGGCCCAGTCCGAGGCGAAGCCGAACCGCTTGACGAAGTAGCGATCCGGGCCCACCACGATCCGCTCGAACACCGCACCAGACCGCGCATCCGCCGGCACCACCCGCTCCCGCGACGAAGTCCGGGCCAGCAACTCGGCCGCTGACCTGGTAAGAATCATGGTTCACTCCCCTGCAGACCGCAACAACAGCCGCGAGGAGGCCGGCCCCCCGCAGATCAATCATCCCCGCCGCCCGGCCAGCACGAAAAGGCCCAGCCCCAGCGGTCCTTCGGCAGTGCGCTCTCCACGGCTGCCAGCAGGCGACCAAGACCAGCCAGGGAACGTAGGCTCTGACAGCGAACCAGCCGGCCGGCGCTGACCGCCGTAGAAGTTCACACGGGACCCTGCCATGGAGGCACGAAGATGACCGGACGAACCAGCGAGCTTCCGCACGATGAGCCCGATGAGGCTCCGGAGGGTTTCCGCGAGCAGCCACGCTACGCGCCGACGGTCGAGCGTGCGTACACGAACGACCGGATCGAGGTCACCTGGGAACCGGCGTTCTGTATCCATGTCGCCGAATGCCTGCGCGGGCTCCCTGCCGTGTTCGACAACCAGCGCCGGCCGTGGATCATCGTGGACAACGGATCACCCGGCGAGATCGGCGAGGTGATCCAGCGCTGTCCCACCGGCGCGCTGCACTTCCGCCGCCTGGACGGCGGGTCGCGGGAACCGGTGCCGGAGGAAACCACGGTACAGGAACGCCCGAACGGCCCGCTGTTCCTCCGCGGCAACGTCAGGATCTTCGGTCAGGACCACACCCTGGTCAGGCAGGACACCCGGGTAGCGCTGTGCCGGTGCGGCGCATCGGCCAACAAGCCGTTCTGCGACGGCAGCCATCGCAAGGTGGGGTTCCGGACCAAGCGCGGTCCGGCGTGAGCCGGAGGCCCGGCTTCGAAGCATTCGCCCCGTTCTTCCGGATCATCGCCGAGGGGCTGAGCGGGCTCGTGGACGGAGAGGACTTCTTCGACATGCTGGCCGAGGGCGCCGTCCATGGCCGAGCTCACCGGCATGAGTTCGGGGGGTGGAAGGTCCCGGCCCACCCGAAGCCCGGCCTCGCCACCGCTGAGCTGAGTTGAGCGTCCCGGAACGTCGCTGGGCGCGTAGCGTTCCCGCCGTTGCAGAACCCCCGCCCGCTACCGGGAGATGGCTGGCGGCCGGCGGCCTTGACTCTCACCTTGGGGGAGCCCGCACACTCATCTTGCCGGGCCGGATCGGCCCGGCGACGAGGGAGTCAGCGTGAAAGAAATCAGCATCGGAGAGTTCGCACGACGGTCCCGCCTTTCACTGAAGGCACTCCGCCTGTACGACGAACGCGGGGTGCTGGTGCCTTCGCGCGTCGATCAGGCGTCTGGCTATCGCTACTACGGCACAGCCCAGCTGGAGGAGGCACGCCTTGTCGTGATGCTGCGCCAGTTGCAGTTGCCGCTGGCGGCGATCAAGGAGCTGCTTGCGTGCGATCCGGCCGATGCAGCGGCGCGGATCGCTGAGCATTGGCGCGGCGCCGAAGCGGCACACGACGCGCGGCGTGATCTAGCCGACTACCTCGTCAACTGGCTGAGCGGAAAGAGGTCCGTCATGTACGAAGTCGCCACCCGGGCGATGCCCGAGCGGAGCCTGCTCTGTCTCAAGCGCAACGTCGACGAGCAGGGGATGTGGGCGTTCGGCAAGGAGTTCATCGCGATCCTTCGCGAGCGCCCGCTCCCGAAGATCGAAGGACGAGAAGGCGCGTTCTTCTGCATCTACTGGGGCTGGGCGAGCGCTGACAGCGATGGTCCGGTCGAATGGTGCAGGCCGGTTCCCGAGGCAGAGGCGCATGCCCTCGCAGAGCACTATCCCGAGCTGACGTTGCGAACCGAGCCGGCGCATCGGGAGGCGTTCGTCGCGCTACCGGGTCCGCTGGTATCAGGGGTGCAAATTCAGCTCGCCGCCGAGTCACTGCAGGCCTGGGCGCAGGAGCAAGAGCAGGAGCATGAGGGTGAGCGTCTTACCCTCAGGCCCGAAGACCTCGGCGAGCGCATCACCTATCTCGCGACCGGACCCACGAGTGTCGACTGCGACTTCGCCGTCCCGTTCGCGTAGCACGATGATCGAAGCCCGCAACCTGGTCAAGCGCTACGGCTCCACCCTGGCCGTCAACGACCTGTCTTTCGCCATCCGGCCCGGCATGGTCACCGGCTTCCTCGGCCCGAACGGCGCCGGGAAGACCACCACCATGCGGATGATCCTGGGCCTCCAGTGCCGCTGTTATCAAGCGAACAGCTGCGGGGCGGGAAGGCACTGACCTTCCCGGCCCGGTTGCCGCAATTGCCCTTACGCGCCAGCCCAGACGCCGGTGGACGGTGAGGTGCCGCTCCACATGTAGGGCAGGTTGTCAACGCCGAGCACGAAGACGTACATCTTCCCGCCCGGCACGGTGGCTGCCGCCGGTCCCGTGCTCAGCACGCCGCCCAGTGACGCCCAGCCGCCCGAGTTGCCGATCGGCAGAATGGACTGCTTGCACCACATCACGTTGTCCGTCCCGCGCGCGAACACCATGAGCTGGGGAGCCGCGCCCGGGAGGTTGGTGATGCCCGGGGTGCTGTTGGTCCGGCCACCGAAGTCGAGGTAGCCATAGTTCTGCATCCCAATCGGGCCGAACAGCCAGATGTGGTGGTCAGTACCAGTGACCGCGACGGCGAAGTTGCCATCCCGCGTGTCCACCGCCGCCGGCCCGGTGCCGGGCAGCAGCTTGCCGCCGAAGGACTTCCACGCGGACCAGCCGCCGCTTCCCTGAACCCGGAACCACAGCGCGCCATCAGTGCCGCGGGCCAGCACGATTACCGGCCCGGGCCCGGCCGTCGGGCCCGCCGCGCCCGGCTGGGAGGTGATAATCCCGCCGAGCGATTGCCAGCTTGACCACTTACCGCCGGTCACCTGGTGAGTCCACCACAGCGCGTTGTTCGTGCCGCGGCCGAACACCGCCAGCCCGGCCGCGGTCTGGGCCACCGCCGGGCCGCCGATCAGCCGGCCGCCGAGCGCGGTCACGTTGTGGTTGACCTCATTGCGCAGGTACACCGCGCCATTGGTGCCGGCGTAGGCCATATAGACCGACGATGCCTGGGCGGCCGCGCCCATCCTGACCCCGGGCGCCGGACCCGGCGTCTGCGCCAGTGCCGGGCCGGCGGCCAGGGCCGTGGCCAGGCTCCCGCCCATCAGCGCCGCCATCACCAGCCCCGCTGTGCGGTAACTCCACTTCCTCGCGCCGTCCAGGCCCGATGTTCGTAGCGACTTCATTGTGAGCAGCCGCATTTCACCCATCTCCTTCTTTCTGCATTTGATGGGTCCATGCGCTCGGATGGTTCCGGCATGTCCGCCGGGAACCTTTGCGAGCGAATTTCCTGCCATGCCTCGCGGATAGCTGGCCTGAAGTAGTCCATTCCACTGTCGTGAGCATGGTCGTCCATACTTTTCGCCTGCGGGAAGCTCTGTTCGCCTCCTGACCCGCTGCGTGTTCTCCTACCTAAAAGTTACTCACCAGTAACCAGTGATGACCGGATGGACGACCTGGTGCAGTAGGGTCGAAGGTCACCTGTTGGGGCGGGCGCCCGTCGGCCCGGGACGGCCTGAGCGTGAGCTGGGCGAACGTCGCCTCGGCGTGGGGGCATTCCCCGGGACGGGTAGTCATGGGCCCGAGTTCTGCCCGTTCGGTCATAAGGTCTGCCCGGTCATGCCCAGGTCAGCTGGAAGCCCTGAGCGCCATTTGCCCGTACAGGTGACGCAGCCACGTCAGAGGGTCAGCGGCCCGTCGGCGAGATAGCGGGCTATCGGGCCCGCGGCGGCGGCGCGGGAGGGCGGGTGGAAGGCCAGGGCACGGGTAGCGCCCAGGAGGTAGGCGATCTCGGGCGACTGGATGAACGACATGCCGCCGAGGGCTGCGGCGGCCGACATGACCACGCGCTCGATGGCCCGCTCGGTCGCGAACCGCACGTAGAGCGCCCGCGCGAGCAGGGCATCGTTATCGTCGATGGTCGTGGCGACGGAGGCCACCTGCTCGAGGGCTGCGGCCATGGTCTCCAGGTCGATCGCCAGGCCGGCGCGGTCTTCGTCCGTACCCCGGCCGCGGGTGATGGCGCGCTCGGCGAGGTTCGAGGCGGCGCCGAGGTAGGACGCGGAGATCAGCAGCTCGAACCAGACGAACCCGCGGGCCTGGATCGGATCCATCGACTCGCCGTCTTGCGGGTAGAAGATCAGCGCCTCGGGGACGAATACGTCGGTCAGTGTGACCTGGTCGCTTTCCGCGGCGGCCAGAGCGGTGGTCTGCCAGAAGGGCGCACGCTGGATGCCTGCTGATTCGGCCGGGATCAGCACGACCGCGAGCCGGTCCGTGCCGGTGGCCGGGTCGGCGACGGCGACGCTGGCGCTCATCAGGTTCATCGACCAGGTGAGGCTGCACGGCTTCTTCACGCCGCTGACGGTGATGCCGCCACCCGCGGGCAACCCCCGCATGGTGGGCGTCAGGATGTGCTGACCGGGCTTGCCCTCGGCGAAGCCGGAGCTGAGCAGCCATGAATTCTCCGCGATCGCCATGAGCATCGCCCACTCGAACCCGTTGCCAGCCGCGGTCAGTTCGACCAGGGAGGCAACCGAGAAGTGGTGCATGGTCGTGGCCACGGCGAGCGATGGCGACCGGCTGCCCACCGCCCGCTGAATACGCACCGCATCCAGCAGCGAGGCTCCCTTGCCCTCGTACTCGGTGGGCACCAGCAATGCCGGGCCGCCCAGCTCGCGGAATTTCTGCAGCGCGCCCTGGCCGGGCTTCTCCAGCTCCAGCAGGGGAATCTCGCTTAGGTATTTGTCCAGCCCCGGGATATACCCGTCCAGGGTGTCTCGTTCGGTGCGCAGCAGGTTCATGACACGCTCTCCATCGGGACCGCCACTTCGGATGCGACGAGTTCGGCGCGGCCGACCAGTCCGCGCACGATCAGAACGGTGTTGTCGATCAGCGTTCGCACCGCAATCGGCTCTAGCGCGTCGGCGAGGCTCGGGATACCCATGTCGAGCCGCGCGGAGAACACGATCTCGCTGCCCGGCGGGGCATCAGCGCATTCCCATGAGCCGTCGAAGACGGCGATGTCGCCCTCGAGTTGCCGGAAGGTGATGCTCAGAGCGCCGGGGTCGAACGTGTCCTCTTCGGTCCAGCGCAGCAGGCCGGCCCGGAACGTGACCTCCCAGCTCGACACGGTGAGGTTCTCGGATACCTCGGTGACAGCGACGTTCTGGACGGCGTCGCTGAGTTCCGGATACCGCTCGAAATCGGCGAGCGTTGCGTACACGTCGCTCGCTGGCTTGTGTGGCACGTGCAGCCGGAGGCAGACAGTGCGCATTCGATCTCCTTTAAGGAAGGCAGTTGTGCGGGAACGGATGTCAGACGGCGACGGGCACGACGCGGGAGACATGCCTGGCGGCCGACGCCAGGGCGCGTGCGAGCCAGTCGAGATCGGCCGCGTCGAGGATGGCTGGCGGCGTCAGGCGCAGGACGTTGCTGGAGTTCAGTGAGTACGACGGGATGACGCGGGAGTCCAGCAGCCCGATCAGGAACTCGGTGGCGGCGTCGGCCGAGACGAAGTCGACGCCGATGAGCAGGCCCTGGCCGCGCACCTCGGTGACCAGGTGCGGGCAGTGGGCCGTGATGGCGGCGGTGGCGAGGTCACGGATCTGCGGGCCAAGCTCGCGTGCCCGCCCGATCAGGCCTTCGGATTTGATGGCGCCGATGGTCGCGGTGACCGCGGCGGCCGCGAGCGGGCTGCCCGCGAACGTCGACGAATGCAGCAGCGGATCGGCGTTGAGCGGCGCGAACAGCTGGGCGGACGCGACGACGCCGCCGACGGGCATCACGCCGCCGCCTAGGATCTTGCCCGTGAGCAGCGCGTCCGGCGTGACGCCGGCCAGGTCAGCACCCCACCAGGCACCGAGCCGGCCCAGGCCGGACTGGATCTCGTCGAGGATCATCACGGCTCCGGCCTCGGTGCACGCCTGCCGGACCTGCCGCAGGTAGCCGTCGGGCGGCAGCCGGACCCCGGCCTCGGCCTGGACCGGCTCGAGTAGCACCACCGACCGGGCCGTGAGCACGGCCCGGAGCGCGACGAGGTCGCCGAACGGGACCAAGTCGACCATCGGCAGCAGCGGGCCGAACGGGTCGCGGTACTCCGCCCTCCCGGTCACCGAGAGCGCGCCCAGGGTTTTGCCGTGGAACCCGCCGTGCGTAGCGATCACGTGACGCTTGCCCGCCAGCCGGGCCAGCTTGAGCCCGAGTTCGGTCGCCTCGGCTCCCGAGTTGGTCAGGAAGACGTAGTCGAGGCCGGCCGGGGTGACGCCGGCCAGGTCCGCGGCCGCCTGAGCCAGCTCCGGGTTGAGGAACAGCCTGGTAGCCAGGGGGTTACGCTCCAGCTGCTCGCGGACGGCCGCGACGACAACCGGATGACAGTGGCCGAGCAGGAATACCCCGAAACCTCCGCAGTCGAGGTACGTGTGTCCGTCGCTGCCCTGCACCTTCGACCCGGCCGCGGCCACCTCCGCGGGCGCCGCGACGAGCCGCGCCAGGGTGGCGAGCGATTTGTTCACATGCTTCGCGTAGCGGTCAAGCACTAGATCCCGGTCGGCCGGCGCGGTCATGTCAGGCCGCCTTCCCGGTCTGGGCCCGGCGATGGCCCTTCCGTTCGGCCCAGTACCGCACACTGTTCCGCAGCGATTCGCGCTGGTCAGGCAGCGGCCTCGCGCCGAGCGCGATGAGCTGGTCCAGGCTGCTGGGCTTGGTCTTACCGGACTGCAGGTAGGTCGTGAAGAACTCCAGCATCCGCAGGACATTCCTGCGGATCCTGCCCGGCAGCGCATCGAGGAAGACCGGGCCGATCAACCGGTCGAACGTGTCCGGCGGCACGAACCGCGGCACGTCGATGCTCACGCCCAGGGCGCGCGCCAGTTCGACGACAACCGCGACGCTCTCGTCTAGACGTAGCGCCGCCTCGCCGGCGCTGATCCAGAATTCGCCCTTGCTCACCTGGTTCTCGACCAGGCAGGCGATCGCGTCGGCGACGACGTCGATGGGGACGAAGTCGATCGGCCAACCGGGATCGAACGGGATCATCGGCACCAGGCCCGCGAAGAGGCCGGCCACGACCTGGTGCAGGCCCTGGAACGCGGCTATCTCGCCGCTGACCGAGTCGCCGATGACGACCGACGGCCGGAGGATGACATGCGGCACGCCGCTGGACCGTACGACTTCTTCGGCTACCCGCTTCGATGAGGCGTAACCGATCGCGGTGCGGCCGCGGTCGCCGTCGACCGTGGTGTGCACGAACGCGGTGCTGACGTGGTACAGCACGGCATTGGCCGCAGCGGCGAAGGCGGCGGCGTGTTCCGTGCCCGTGACGTTCGTCGCCTCGAGGCTACCGTCGGTCCGGTTGAAGTCCGTGATCGCCGCGCAGTGGACGACGGCATCGACCGTGGCCGTCAACTCCACGTGGGCTTGCTTGGCCAGCCCGAACATCGGTTTGGCAATGTCGCCCGGCACAGTGGTCACGTTCGGTCCGGAGACCGGCGAACGATGTACCAGGCACACCACGTCGTGGTCACGCAGCCGCTGCAGCAGAGCGCGTCCTACGACACCTGATGCACCGGTCAGCAGGACAGTGCGCCGCGCGGTGCCCGGTGCCCCGCCGCTGCCGTGCGGCCCGGCCGTCTGGACAGGCATGTGATACCCCCTCCCCTTGCCCCTCCAGAGCACGACAAGGCGCGAGCTGATACCTCGCAGAGCCGTGAAATTCGAAAAGCTCTGCAATCAGCGCCATGCGCATTTACTCATCGACAAGGAGGCGCCGTAGCCGGGTCTGATTTGCATCGGATCGACGTATCACGCCGCATCCGTCGCCCTCTGCATAGGCATGCTGATGCTGCGGGAACTGAGAACCGTGGGGATGGCGGCCCTGCAGCTTCCGCACGCGTTGCGGCGGGGGTGCGGGAGCACCCAGTACGTGGCCGAGCTCAACTCCCGCTGCCCTGTGCTGCTCGTACACGGCTACGCCGCGACCGAGTCCGTGTGGGCGCCACTGCGAGGCGCGCTCGTCGAGGCCGGATTCGGGCACGTCATCAGCTTGCACTACAACTCCTTCGCCACGGATCCCATGGCCGTGTCCGCCGAGCTGACGCGTCAGGCACTGCGGGCGCGTGCGATTACTGGCGCACCACGAGTTCACCTGATCGGTCACAGCCTCGGCGGCCTCATCGTCCGCTGCGCGCTCGCGGCGAGCGCTGCGCTCAGCTCGCAGACCGGCAGCGCGGTGACGATCGCGAGCCCGCACCGCGGCGTCTGGATGGCCCGTATCGCCCTCGGGCCGAGCGCACAGATCATGCACCAGGGTCCCCGCTCAGTCCGGCCAGAGGTCGATGCGCCGCGCCCGGACCGCTGGCTGGCCTACTATTCCGACGGCGACCGTATTGTCCCCCCGGCGTCCGCACGGCTCGATGACCCGTGCTACGGCGCTGCCAACCTGCCGATCCCCGGCTGCGGTCACCTTACGATCTGCCGCGACGTGCGGCTGATCCGGTCGCTCGTGGCGGAGTTGATCCGTACCGAGACGTTCGCCGTTCCTGCGGTGCCGACCGGCGCTGACCGCGAGCCGGTGGCGGCCTGATGAGACCGACCCGGTGTCCTACGTCTCCCGCGAACTGACCGCCCTCACCGAGGCCGGTTCACCCGCATAACCCCGCACCGCCGCCACTTCCGAGCGGTCCGCCTTGCGTGTGATTCTGCACGGTCAGCACGCGGCGATGGTGCCTGGCGAGGGCGGCGACCTCGCGTACGGCCTCGGCGATGGCGGGAGACTCCTTTCTCAGGATCGCGCCGTGGTTGCTGGCGACCTTCGCGCCGATCTGGATGTCCGGGTTGCGGGCGGTCACCGTGTCGAGGCTGGTGCGTATCCGTTCCTGCTCGTCACCGCGGCTTCCGAAGGACGTCCCCGAAGCAACCACGTACCGCACCGGGACGGTGATGGTGTCCAGCACGGGACCCAGCTTGCCTTCGCGGGAGAGCCTGCCGAGCTCGATGTTGCTGTCGGCCTGCTGTCCGGCGGTCATCCGCGGGGTCAGGCCCGTCGGGCGAAGCAGCGGCGTGAACCAGCCCATCCGCTGGAACAGCTTCCGGATCCGCTGCTCCATGGCCTCGTCGAGCCAGTCGTACGGGTACGCGCCGTCGACCAGGACCGCGCCCAGGGCACGGTCCGGATTCCGGCTGGCCCAGTGCGCCGCGACGAGCGCTCCGTAGGACCAGCCCACCAGCAGCGCCCGGTCCACCCCCCTGGCCGCGAGCACGGCATCGACATCCCGGACGGCGGCCTCGAAGGAATAGTCCGCCGAACGCTTCGATTTCCTGCCGCGAGCCCGCTCGTCGTAGGTGATGAGCCGCCACCCCGACCCCAGTTCAGCGGTGACCCGCCGCCAGTAGCCCTGGGTGGCGAACTGGCCGTTGAGGTAGACCACGGGGATACCGGGACCGCCGGTGTCGGTGACGGCCAGGGCCGTATCGTCAACCGGCACCATGCCGGTCCACTTCGAATTGGTCGAGGAAGTGCTGTTCTTCATCATGTGTTCCACCTGGTCACGTTAGGCGTCTGGTAAGGCTTCTCCGGGCCCTGCACCTGGATCGCAGGCCCCTGGGGGCGGACGGCCGGGTCGCCGGCGGCGACCGGCAGGATCTCGATCGCGGCGGGCCCGGCCCGGTCCTGGTTCTGCTCCTTTAGAGGCTGCGGGCGGTGATGTCGCCGCGGGACGTGGTGGCGCGGATGTCGAGATCGGCGGTGCCATCGTTCTTGAGGGCGTTGCTGATGCGCCCGTAGCTGGTGCCGGCGTCCAGGACGGCCGAGACGCCGGCGGCGGCGACGACCGAAATGTCGCCGGACTGGGTGCGGAGCACGACCGTGCCGCGCACGGCCTCGGTGATCCGGATGTTGCCCCTTGCGGTGCTGATCTCCGCGGGACCGTTGAGCCGACCGACCTCGACGTCGCCGTCGATCGCAGTGAGGCGGACGCTCGCGGCCTCGTCGATCTTGATCTGGCGGTACGCGCCATCGAAGGCGACGTCGCCGAGGCGGCCGACGCCGCGGAGTTCGGAGCTGGCGGCCTTGCCCTCGATGCGGGAGCCGGCGGGCAGCTGGACGGTGACCTCCAGGGATCCGGAGGGGCCGGAGAGCTGATTCCTGGGCTCGGGGGTGCGGATCCGCAGGACGCCGTCGGAGTAGGCGACGGCGGTCTGCTCGGCGGTCCGGACGTCGCGGCTCTTGGAGGGGTTGGCGGGCAAGACCTCGACGGTGGTGTCGGCGCGGTCGGCGGCGATGAACTGGATGCGTCCGGCGGGGATGTCCAGGACGGCGGAGATCGGGGCGGGGGTGTCGAACTTCTGCATCGTGCTCTCCTGTGCTCGTTTCGTTGTTTCTTACATCGGAAACGCTACGTTGCCTTTCAAAATTCCGCAACACATCCGTTGCGTAGAATCGACGTTCATGCAGGTAAAATTATGAAAACTGTTGCAATGGTCTCGATAGTAACGCAACGAATGCTCCTCCGATCATTGCAATGGAAGAGAGGTGAACGCTACAGTGGGGATCAGGGACCACCACGAGGAATCACCAAGGAGATCGCGATGCCGGGAGGCAGGCTCACCCAGCAGGAACGCCAGCAGATCGCGCTGGGGCTGGCCGACCGCCTCCCCTACGCCGAGATCGCCCGGCGCCTGGACCGTCCGACCTCGACGATCACGCGTGAGGTGATGCGCAACGGCGGCCCCACCGCCTACCGCGCCGACCTGGCTCACCGCGCCACCGAACGCCGCGCTCACCGGCGCAGGCCCGCCTCCTCCCGAGGGTCGGAATCGGTCCCCCAGCCACACGGACGCGACGCCGAGGCCGTAGCCGAATACGAAGAGACGCTCACCACCGTCCTCATGGCCTCGGGCCTGCCCAAGATGACGGCCCGGGTGCTGACCTGCCTGTTCACCACCGACGCGGGCAGCCTCACCGCGTCTCAACTCGCCCAGCGCCTCCAGGTCAGCCCGGCGTCCGTCTCCAAAGCGATCGCCTTCCTGGAGAGCCAGAGCCTCGTCCGCCGAGAACGCGACGAACGCCGCCGCGACCGCTACGTCGTCGACGACGAACTCTTCTACCAGGCGACGATCGCGAGCGCCCGATCCAACGACCAGCTCGCCGAAACCGCACGCCAAGGCATCGCCATCCTCGGCCCCCACACCCCCGCCGCCGCCCGCCTGGAGAAGATCGCCCGCTTCCTCGACTTCATCAGCGAAAGCATCACCCGCGCCGCCGAACAAGCGCGCGAAGTCCTCCACACCAAACCCGGAACAACCCCGAACGACACCGCCCAACCGAGCCCGCGCCGCGCGGCGGAGTTGCTGGAGTCCCCGCCCGGCCAGTGACCGCAAGCGGCCACGGCGGCGAAGGCACGCAGGTGCCGCGGCTCTACGTCCATGTCCGCGGCCTTACCGGGCCGCGTCCGGGAAGCCGGCGCCATCCCCGGCCGGCACGCACCAGTGGGCGGCGGGCGCGGCACACAGCCTGCGCGAGGTTCCGGCCGACTCGAAGGCGGCCTTAGTGCGCTCAGGGCCTTCCCGGAAGTGGCTCCACCCGTCCTGGTGCACCACGACAATGTGCTGGCTGCCGAGGACTTCCGCCGCCGCGGCGGCGCGCTCGGCTGTCAGGCTGAGCGGGCGCCCGCCGAACTTAGCCGGCACCGAGGCCGCTCCGGCGTGCAAAACCGCGCACTCGACGGGCCCCAGGCGCTCGCGGATCTCCCTCACGATCTCCACGGAGGCGTTGTCGCCGCTCACGTAGGTACGCGGAACGCCGGGGGCGTCCAGGACGAATCCCGTTACCTCGGAGTTGACGAAGCCATCCTCGCCCAGCTCACCGTCCGCGGGTCCGTGCCTGGCCGGGACAGCGGTGACGGTAAGCCTGCCGTCGTCGCTGGTCCACGTCTCCCAGGCGGCGAGCGGCCGGGCAGGCGCCCCGAGGCGGCCGGCCGCGGTCGGCGGTGTCAGGATCAGCGGGCGGCTCATCGCGAAGGCGCGTCCGGCGTGGTCGAAGTTGTCCGGGTGGAGGTCGTGGCTGAGCAGGACGATGTCGACCTGGCCGAGCGCTTGGGCGCCGACGGCGGGCCCGGCCAGTTTCCGCAGGTACCCGTAGTCAGTGGGCGGGTCGAGGGTCGGGTCGGTGACGATCCTGGTGCCGGCGATGTCGATAACCGCCGTGGGACCGCCGACGACCGCGATGCCGAACGGCCTCCGTCCCGGGCCGACGAGGGTCTCCTGGTCTCCTGCGATGTCGGCGCCGTCGCCGTGCTGGCAGCTCCACATGACCGTCTCCTTCTGCATTGAGCCCCCTGGTTCGATGGCCGAATCCGCCTACCATGGCTGTCGCGCCCGTAGCGCGCCGCGGCATCCGTGGCGGACCCACACCGGCGCCGATGCCCTGGGAGGCGCCGGTGATGACCGACTTTGGGTGGCTCATGCGTCGCGTTCATCTGACCAGGTATGTTTCGT
>Ga0306923_10003296_pt1 | contig 15145 bp, 11 predicted proteins | sample sta12Can44000108_FD_203841 | JGI IMG/M metagenome (GOLD analysis project Ga0306923, IMG submission 203841) | Lab enrichment of tropical soil microbial communities from Luquillo Experimental Forest, Puerto Rico - statanox.12C.anox.44.000.108 (v2)... | ecosystem: Environmental > Terrestrial >... | reverse complement strand
CGAGGTACTGATCCACGAAGGGAAGCCGCATGCGTTGGTGGCGCCTTCCCGGATGCCTCCCGATGTGGCGGTACACGTGACCGAGCATGGCGATATCCTCGAATTCATCGCTCCCGTGGCTACCGTCAGGGTCAATGAGGGGCTCTTCTACTTCGAGGGAGCGGATGCCCCCCCATCCGTCACCGAGCAGATAGGGTGGGTGCGCATCGGCCTTTCCAAGCAGGTCATGGTGAAGTCCGGGCGCGAGATCATGGCACGCGGTGGCGCACTCGCCACCCGCCCGTTGCTCTCCCTTATCAATGCCGTGAAAGACGTCCGGGAAGGAGAGTACGTCGAGGTGAAGGAGGTCTCGCCCACGAGCGAAATCGGGCGTCTCACCGCCGAATTCAACAGGATGAGCCATGCGGTCAAGGAGAGGGAAGAGTTTCTCAACAACATCGTCGAAAACATCCCGGACATGATTTTCGTAAAGGATGCGGATGAGCTGCGGTTTGTGCGGTTCAACATGGCGGGGGAAGAGCTCCTCGGCTGCTCCCGTGAGGAGCTGTACGGAAAGAGCAGCCACGACCTGTTCGCGCAGGAAATGGCGGACGTCTATGTCGCAAAGGACCGGGAGGTCCTGCGCACCAAGGAGCCGCTCGATATTCCCGAAGATACCGTCCAGACCGCCCACAAGGGGGAGAGGATACTCCACTCCAAGAAAATACCGATCCTCGACGAAGAGGGCAATCCGCAGTATCTCCTCGGGATCTCGGAAGACATCACCGAGCGCAAGCGGGCGGAAGCTGAATTGGAAAGGCATCGTGACCATCTGGAAGAGCTGGTCAAGGAGCGGACAACCGAGCTGACCCTCGCCAAAGAGCAGGCGGAGGCGGCAAACCGCGCCAAGAGCGACTTCCTGTCGAGCATGAGCCACGAGCTCCGCACGCCGCTCAATGCGATCCTCGGGTATGCCCAGATCCTCAGGCGCCAGGACAATCTGACCGAGGCACAGAAGCGGCAGATGACCATCATGCGGAGCAGTGGCGAGCACCTCCTGACGCTCATCAATGACATACTGGACGTGGGCAAGATCGAAGCGCAAAAGATGGAGATCGTAGAGACATCCTTCGACCTCAACGCGCTTCTGGAGCAGGTCTTCAACATCACCAGGCTGCACGCCGAGGAGAAGGACCTCCGTTTCCGGTATGAAGCCGACACCCCCCTGCCGCCGTTTGTGCGGGGCGATGAGCGGAAGCTCCGGCAGGTCCTCCTGAACCTGCTGAGCAACGCGGTCAAATATACGCACCGGGGAGGGGTCACCCTGCGGGTGAGCTACGGCAGCGCCGGTAGTGGTATCCTCCGGTGCGAGGTCACAGATACCGGCGTCGGCATTCCAGCCGGCAAGTGCGACACTATCTTCGAGCCTTTCACCCAACTGGTCAACGACAAACAGGTTCGCGAGGGGACCGGTCTCGGCCTCACCATCACGAAGCGCCTCCTGGAGCTGATGGGGGGGAGGATCGGGATCGAGAGCGCCCCCGGCGAGGGGAGTACCTTCTGGCTGGAGGTTGCGCTGCCGTCGCTTGCCGATGCCGATGCCGTCCTGGAGAAGGCGGAATACAACGTCACCGGCTACCGGGGGGAACGGAAGAGGGTCCTCGTGGTGGACGACAACATCAGCAACATCTCGATGCTGATTTCCCTGCTGGAGCCGCTCGGCTTCCATCTCGACACCGCCCAGAACGGCCGCGAGGCGGTGCGCCTGACGGCAGAGTGCCGGCCGGACCTCGTGCTGCTCGACCTGGTGATGCCCGAAATGGACGGTCTGGAAGCAGCCACGCTCATCAGGCAAAACCCGGATTTGGCGGGGATCAGGATCATCGGCGCCTCGGCCACGGTGACGGAGAGCTCCCACAAGGAGGCGTTTGCCGCCGCATGTGACGCCTTTGTCGAGAAGCCGATCCGCGTCGACTTCCTGCTGGAAAAAATCGGGATGATGCTCCGGATCGAATGGGAAGTGGCGCCGCCGGAGGCATCCCAGACTGAGAGGGAGGGAGGACGCGAAGAGCCGTTCGTGGTCCCCCCTCCGCACGAGTTGGAAGGATTGTTCGATCTGGCCATGATGGGAGACATGTCGCGGATCGAGGCCTGGGCGGAGGCGCTGGAAAGGAGAAACGGTGCCTACCGCTGTTTCGCCGCCAAGCTGCGCGATCTGGCGGGAGGATTCAAGACGAAGGCCATTCTGGCGCTGGTGGAAGACACCTTGGGAGAAGGAAATGGACACTGACAGAGCCGGACAGACCGAACCCGCTCAGCGGCAACCGGTCATCCTGATCATCGATGACGACCCCATCAACCTCGCAGTCCTGAGGGATTCCCTGCTGGAGCTCAAGTACACCATTCTCGCGGCCGAGGACGGTGACAGCGGGGTCAAAAGGGCCGATTATGCCCGTCCCGACATTATCCTGCTCGACATCATGATGCCCGGGATAGATGGGTATGAAACGTGCCGCCGACTGAAGCTCCAGGAAAGCACGAAGGACATCCCGGTGATTTTCATGACGGCGCTGGCGGAAACGGAACACAAGGTCAAGGGACTCGCGGCGGGAGCCGTGGACTACGTCACCAAGCCCTTTCATCGGGAGGAGCTCCTCGCCCGCATCGGTGTGCACCTGAGGATACGGGAGCTGACCACCAGGCTTCGGGAAGCGAACGAGTCGCTGGAAAAAAGGGTGGCAGAGCGGACCGCCGACCTGGCTGCGGCAAACCGGGAATTGACGGCGGAAATCGCCGTACGCAGGGAGGTCGAAGAAGGGCTGCGCTCAAGCAAGCGGAAGTTTCGCGCCATCTTCGACCAGACCTTCCAGTTCATAGGCTTGATGACGCTCGACGGCTCGCTTATCGAGGCCAACAGGGCCGGGCTCGATTTCGTCGGGGTGACGGAAGCGGACGTCATCGGCAAGCCGTTCTGGGAAACCCCCTGGTGGACCCATGCGCCCGAGGAGCAGGAAAAAGTGCGCCAGGCGGTCATGAGGGCCGCGGCAGGAGAGTTCGTCCGCTTCGAGACGACCCATCAGGCAGCCGATGGCACCATCCGCTGTTTCGACTTCTCGCTGAAACAGGTCCGGGATGAAGCGGGCAACCTCGTCCTCCTCATACCGGAAGCGCGCGACATCACCGAACGCAAGGAGATGGAGCGGTTGAAGGACGAGATGATTTCTGCGGTCAGCCACGAGATGCGCACCCCCCTTACCGCGATGCTGGGGTATACCGAATTCATGCTGGAAAACGACCTCGAACCGCAGCAGCAGCGGGAATTTCTCTCCATTCTCTACAAGGAAACCGAGCGGCTCGACGATCTGATCGGCAGTTTCCTCGACCTGCAGCGCTTCAAGTCCCGCCAGGGGTCACTGGAGAGCCAGCCGGTCGACGTTTCCCCGCTCCTGAAGGAAACCGCCTCCCTCTTCGCCGCCGCATCGCAGCGACACTACCTGACGGTCGACTGCCCGGCCGGCCTCCCGCCGGTCTGGGGCAACGACAAGCACCTCAGACAGGTGCTGATCAATCTTGTCTCCAACGCCGTCAAGTATTCGCCCGAAGGGGGAAAAGTCCGACTGAGCGCCCGTCGCGAGGGCGACCGCACCATCATCGCGGTGGAAGACCAAGGGATAGGGATTCCGCCACGCGCCCGGGAGATCATCTTCGACAGGTTTTACCGCGTGGACAACACCGACCGCCGCACGATCGGCGGCACCGGCCTGGGGCTCACGCTGGTACGGGAGATCGTCATCGCCCATAGGGGACGGATATGGGTGGAAAGCGAGGAGGGGAAGGGGAGCACGTTCTTCGTTTCCCTGCCGGTGGCAAAGGAGCCCAGTCTCCCGCCCGGTTAGTCATTCCTTCAAATTCCGCGCCTTTTGGCGTGGCTGCGTTGCGGCTCCTCGGCTTAGACCGCGCTAGACCTGCATCGCCACGCCTTGCCACGCGACAAAATCCAACACAATTTTAACCGCACGGGACACTGATGCGGCGGACGACGCGCCGTGTTAGACCCCCCAAGGGGGAACGTCGGCTACTTCCCTGCCGGCTTCAGTCGCGGCTTCGTTTTGGAAATATCAAACTGCACCATCAGGTAGCCGTAGTCGATGTCGTGGCCGCTTCCGGAGGCGTCCCGGAAGAAGCCGCCGGTGGAGAAGCGGTCGTAGCCGGCGATCAGGGAGAGGTTGTCGCACACGGCGTAGGCGAGGGTGAAGTCGGTCTCCAGGCCGAGCTTCTTGCTGAAGCCGTCCTCCACGTCATTGGCGACAAAGTAGCGGCTGGTGGCGGAGAAGTTGAGCTCCTTGGTGATGTCGACTCCCCAGCCGAGGGTGTAGATCTGCAGGCCGCTGGCATGGTGACCCGCAACGGTCACTCCCGACAGGTCGCCCACCACATGCATGTCCCCGACCAGCGAGGTGTCGTTCGCCGGGTTCCTGAACTCCCGGGCGGCCGAGATGCCGGTGGCCGCGTCCCGGCTCCCCGAGCCGTAGGCATAGCTCAGGAAGAACTTGTTGTTGTGACCTGCCAGGACCGATTCAACGGCTGCATCGAGATGGCCGCCGAAAGCGTCGATCCGGTCGTTTCCACCCTGCACCGTGTTGAAGGCGCGCCCCGACTCGTAGACCGGTTCCGCCTCCATAGACACCGCTCCGAGTTTGGCCGTCCCCCGGAGCCCCCAGATGGCGAGGTATTCCCCGACATGGTGGTCGGTCGAGCCGGAATCACGTAAGGCGTAGACTTCGACCGCGTTCCCCTCGGATACGGTCCACGTCGCATACGCTCCCGCCAGGTTCCCCTCGACCCCGCCGGAGAACGGCGTGGCGTAGGCCCCCACCAGGAGATCGACGGCGAGCGGCTCGCCCGGTTTTACCCGTAGCCTGGCAGCATCGTAGGTGAGGCCGTCGAAAAACGAGTCCGCGCCGAGGATGAAGGCGCTGCCGTAGCTGAACTCCTGGCGTCCTCCCTTCAGGGCGAGCAGGTCGCTGCCCGGGAGTTTTGCCTCCACGAACCCCTGGTAGAGGGAAACCTTGTTGAACTCCTGGTGCCCGCCGGTGAAGCCGTACCCCTGCCCTTCCACGTGGAGATCGAGCCAGTCGGTCGGGTGCCAGTAGGCATACGGCTTCACCCGGTACACAAAGCGCCCTTCGCTGTGGCCGGGGTTGAAGCTGTTGTCGGCGAGATGAAAATTGCCGGCCACGTCACCCCGCAGGAAACCGTTGACGCCTAACTTGTACTCGAAGGGGGTTTCCGGCTTGGCGAGTATCCTTTCGATCGCCTCCCGCCGCGTCTCGTACCCCTCCTCCCGGGCGAGCTCCTCCTTGAGCGCCTCGTACAGCGCGGCGAGCCGGTCCAGGTCCTCCCGGGGGACCGCCTCGGTCCCCCCGAGCTCGCACTTGGTCTGGACCTTCTCCAGGGTAGCGAGGAGGGGCGCCGCCAGCTCCCTCTTCTCGATGACTTCCTTCTCGGGGAGCTTCTTCAGGGCGTCGTATTTCGCCGCCAGATCGGCGACCTCCCTGCAGGACCAGTGCCCCCGCGGCACCTGCGCCGGGATCTCGCCGCGCCCCTCGTCGGCGAAGACGGCGGCAGCCAGCAACAGGAAAAAGAGGAGGGCAAGGAAAAGAAACACCAGTTTTTTCATAATCGTCACAACCCCCGGAAATGTACAGAAGTATTCATCAGATGCGGCGCGTCTTTCATCCGCCCGCTACCCCTCTGCCGCAGAGGGGTAGCCCGGCCCGGCACCCCGCTACTCGTGCGGGTGATCGTGCTCTTTCGCCTTGGCGGCACCTTCTTTTTCTTTCATCTTCTTGATGTACTTCTCGGGGTCTTTCTTGAAATCCGCGACGCAGCTCGCACAGCAGAAATGGTAGACTTTCCCCTTGTATTCGTACGAGACCCCCTTGGGGTCGGCCTTCTCACCGGTGACCGGGCAGACTTCCCCTTTTTTCACCGCCTGGCCCGCTTCGTGTTCCTCATGGGCCAGGGCGCTGCCGCTTCCGCAGATCGCCATCCCGATAACCCCAGCCGCCAGAACCGCCATCAGCTTCTTTCTGAACATATCCTTCCTCCTTGTCGATATGAGTGGTCACAGGCCGTGACCATCAGTGTTTCTTTCCCGTCTCGCAGCACCCGCCGCTGCAGCCGTGGCACCCCCCCTTCTTCTGCCAGAAGGAGCGGTAGAGGAGCCAGCCTGCCCCCCCCAGGATCAGCACCATCCATACTACGTCATTGGCTCCCATGTCAACCTCCCAATCCGAGGAGTCTCCCCCCCTGGTAGACCAGCGCCGCCATCCCCCAGGCGAGCGCCATCTGGTAGGCGAAGGCGATCCCGTACCACTTCCAGGTGCCGAACTCCTGCACCATCGCCACCGACGCGATCACGCACGGCATGTAGAGAAGAACGAAGACGATGAAGGCGTAGGCCGCAATCGGCGTGAACTGCGTCTTCAGGACCTCCTTGAGCGGCGCCCGCTCGGCCGCCTTGTCCGGCTCTTCCGCGGTGGAGATACTGGTGATCCCGGCAGTGGCGAAGACGTTGGCAAACGACGCCTTGGTCGCCTTGCCGAATGAGGTGGCGACCTCCTTCAGGTCGTCGACGAAGGGGGGCGCCGCCTCCTTCTTCTCCTCTTTGTGCACGTAGATCTCCCCCATGGTCCCGACCACGATCTCCTTGGCGATAAGGCCGGCGATGAGCGACGAGCTCGCCTCCCATTTCCCGAAGCCAAGCGGCTCCAGGATCGGCGCAGTAGCCTGTCCCACCTTGCCGAGGTACGAGTCCTTCTTGCTCTGCACCCCCCAGGGGAGGTTCAGCAGAAACCAGACCAGCACCGAAACCGCCAGGATGTAGGTCCCCGCCTTCACCAGGAAGTGTTTCCCCTTCTCCCAGGTGTGGATGCAAAGGCTCCGGAAGGAGGGCATCCGGTAGGGGGGGAGCTCCATGATGAACATCGGCGCCTCGCCCCGGAACAGGGTCCGCTTGAAGATGACCCCCATCACGATGGCGAGCGCGATCCCCATGACATAGAGGGACCAGAGGACCGTGCCGGCGTGGGTGGGAAAGAAGGCGCCGATGAACACGACGTAGACCGGAAGCCTGGCGCCGCACGACATGAGAGGGATGAGAAGCGCGGTGAGCGCCTTGTCACGCTGATTCTCCAGGGTCCGGGTCGCATAGATGGCGGGGACGTTGCAGCCGAAGCCGAGGAGCATCGGGATGAACGATTTCCCGTGGAGGCCGATGGCGTGCATGGCCCGGTCCATGACGAACGCGGCCCGCGCCATGTAACCGCTCCCCTCCAGGAAGGTGATGAAGAACATCATGGCGAAAATCACCGGGACGAAGACCAGCACGTTCCCCACCCCGGCGATGATCCCGTCGGTGACGAGCGACACGGTCCAGTCAGGGGCATGAAGAAAGCCGATCAGGGCCTCCGCCCAGTGCTTGAAGGGGCCGGAGATCATGTCGCCGATCCAGTCGCCGTAGGGCTTGGAAAGGTCGAAGGTGAGCTTGAACATGATCCACATGGCGGCGAGGAAGATCGGGATGCCGAGGAAGCGGTTCAGGACCACCCGGTCGATCTTTTCGGTCAGCTCCATCTTGCGCAGTTCCGGCTTTACCAGCACTTCCCGGGTGAGGCCGGAGGCGAGGGCGTACCGGGCGTCGGCCATGTGCGCCTCGATGTCCTCGCCGTGGGCGCGCCGCAGGTGGTGGAGCGCCTCGCCGGGCACCGCCTCCTGGCCGATGCCGATCGCCTGCGCCACCTGGCTGTCCCCCTCCATCACCTTGAAGGCGAGCCAGCGCAGGGGATAGGCGCCAGCCAGCTCAGGGTGTTCCTTTTCCAGCGCCGCCGAAACGCACGCCGCCGCCGTCTCCACGTCCGCCCCGTAGTTCAGCACGGCCGGGACGCGGCACGCGGGATCGTCGGCCGTCGCCAGGACCCCCGTCAGGAGCTCGTCGAGCCCCCTCTTCCGGGTGGCCGAGGTGGGGACCACGGTGATCCCGAGCATCTTTTCCATCCCGCTTACGTCGATCCGGTACCCCTTCGCCTCCGCCTCATCATAGATGTTGAGCGCCATCACCACCGGGATACCGAGCTCCAGGAGCTGCACCGTGAGGTAGAGGTTGCGCTCCAGATTGGTGGCGTCCACCACGTTGACGATCAGGTCGGGGCGCTCGCGCACCAGGTAGTCGCGGGCGATGATCTCCTCCTGGGTGTAGGGGGAGAGGGAGTAGGTGCCGGGAAGGTCGACCAGCCGGATGCGCCGCCCCTGGAACTCGAAGGAGGCCTCCTTCTTCTCCACCGTCACCCCGGCCCAGTTCCCCACCTGGAGCCGTGTCCCGGCAATGGCGTTGATCAGGGTCGATTTCCCCGAGTTCGGGTTTCCGGCCACCGCGATGGTGACGGTCCGCTTTCCCACCGGACGGAGCACAGCCTTCCCCGCCTCCGCGCCCATGGCCTCCTTGATCTTCGTCTGTGTGCTCATCCCGCCACCTCCACGGCAATTCCTTCAGCCTCCTTCTTCCGGAGCGAAAGGCTGTAGCTCTTGACCTTCACCTCGATCGGGTCGCCGAGGGGAGCGACCTTCACCACCCGCACCTCTTCACCCACCAGCACCCCCATGTCCATCAGCCTCCGCTTCAGGGGACCGATCGCCCCGATGGCGGTGATCCTCCCCGTTTCCCCCGGTTTTAGCCGCGCCAGATTCATCGCCCCACCTCCCGTACCATTATTTTCATCGCCAGGCCGCGGTCCACCGCGATCCGCGATTCGTCCACCTTCAGAAGGACCGGGCCGCCGCCGTTGGTCAGCATCTCCACGGTCTTGCCGATCCTCAGTCCCATGTCCTCCACCCGGCAGTCGCATTTCGCCCGTTCCGCACAGCACTGCCCGGAAGATGGGGCCTGATGGATCCTGATCGCGAGTATTTCCCCCCGCTCGCCGGGGCCCAACAGTCCGAGTGGCATCATGGCAGATTCTCCTTGTCGATGAATGTAACTTTGATGTTCATTTTCATTATGCTTAGCCAAAAAAGGCGGGCGGCAAACCCGACTGGATGAACTTGAAAGTTGTTTTCAATATTAGCGAAAAAAATTTTTGCCGTCAAGTGAAATTTTCGGATAGTTTACAAGGACTGCCGAAAAACAGTTCGAGATGTGTCATTGCGAGCAAAGCGAAGCAATCTCGGCCTCGTTGCTTCAGCATGCAGGAGATTGCTTCGTCGCACAAAGCGCTCCTCGCAATGACTCCTAGAAGCCGTCCATCACCTCCGGACAAAGATCTCCCGTGCCATGGCGCTGTCGATGGCGAACTCCGAGAAGCCGACCCGGAAGATGTAGGAGGGAAACGACTGGGAGAGGACGATCCGGTTTCCGGGGAGGACTCCCATCGCCATCAGCTTCTGCATCTTTTTGTCGTCCTCGGTCTGGATGTAGGCGATCTCCCCCTCCTCTCCCGGCTTCAGCTCGGTCAGCGGCACTACCCCCAGGTCCCCCTGTTTCCGTGCCTCTTCGCAGCATTCGCCGGGAGGAATCGGCTTGCCGTGGGGGCAGGTGGCGGGGTGGTTAAGCATGGTACAGACCTTGGCGTCCACCCCTTCGTTCAGGAGGTGCTCGAACTGGCACGCCTTGTCGTCACCGGTCTCGCCGCGGATGTTCAGGACGTCCATCATCAGCCGCTCCGCCAGACGGTGACGACGGATCGTCCGGCGTCCCTCCTCCTTCCCTTCCGGGCGAAAGTAGACCCGCCCCTCCCTCACCTCGATGAAGGCAAGCCCCGTCAACTCCCGGTAGGCGGGGTCGTCAGCGGCGATTGTGATGTCCGCCAGCTCCGCATACCCTTTCCCCTGCTCCTCCACCGCGATCCAGAGGGCCTCCAGGATCTCTTCCGCTTTATCCGACAGTTTCATATATGCGCTCCTTTTTGATTCTGAAGTGACATACGCAGGGGCATCCCGGCAGGGGGCATCCTACGATTTTTTACCATATTTTTCTTTCAATTTCTTTACAAACCCGATTTCCGGCGGGTTCTCGTAGAAGCAGCGGGGACAGCGCACCATATGGCACCGGCCGGGTTTGCCGCACTTCCCGCACCCCTTGATCCCTTCCTCTTCCGGAAATTCGTAGCCGCAGTAGCCGCACTTCATAAAAATCCCGTTGGACGTTCAATGTTCAATGTTCAATGTTCAAAATCAAAACCTTGAACCTTGAACATTGAACAGGTTCATATAAGTCGCGAAGCGACAAGCAGCTCGTTCAACCCCCAGCCGCACGTGAAGGCGAGGAGGCTGACGAAGACCGCGATGGCGATAGCCACCTTGAGCCCCCGCTCCCTCTTCATGATCAGGAACTGGGCGACGCAGGGGATGAAGATGGTCAGGGTCACTGCCGCCACGGTCAACTGGCGGGGGTTCAGGAGTCCCTTCTCCTGCAGGTCGTACAGCCCGGCAGCGCCGTAGTCGCGCCGGAAAAAGCCGAAGATGAAGGCGACCGCCGTCTCCCGGGGAAGCCCGATGGCCGCCATTGCCGGGGTCATCCAGTCCACCATTGTCTCGAAGAAGTGTGTGATCTTCCCGAGCCAGAGAAGCACCGACGCCAGGACGAAGAGCGGCAGTATCTCCATGAAGTACCACTGCATGCGGGTGTAAGTCTTGGTCAGGATATTGGAGAGCTGGGGAAGCCGCATCGGCGGGAGCTCCATATAGAACATTGGCGCCTCTCCCGGCATCACCTGCGCCGCCAGAAAGCCGATCACCAGGAAAATCAGGAGCATGCAGACGCTCCAGACGGCGAGAGCCCCGGGTGCCTTCGAGAGGAGTGACAGGATCACCCCGAGCTGGGCCGAGCAGGGAATGGCGAGCGCCAGCAGCAGCGTGGCGATGATCCGCTCCCGCACCGTCTCCAGTGTCCGGGTGACCATGGTCGCCATGGTGTCGCAGCCGAACCCGAGCACCATCGGGATGACCGCCCGGCCGGTGAGGCCGATCCGTTTGAAGAGCCGGTCCACCAGGAGCGCCAGGCGCGGGAAATAGCCGCTATCCTCCAGCACCGAAAAGAAGAGGAAGAAGGTCGCCACGATGGGCAAGATGATCGCCACCGCGTAGCGGATGCCGAGGGTGATCACCCCGTACTCGCCGATGAACAGCTCCTGGACCACCTCCCAGGGGATCATCCCCTTCACCATCCCGGTAATCCAGGGATTGACGTGCTCCTTGAAGATGGTCCCTTCCAGGAAATCGACGATCGTGCCGGCGCCGAACTTGCCGACAAACTGGTAGAGGCCGTAGTAGAGGACGATCAGGAGAAGCGGCACGCCGGTGAGCGGGTTGGTCGCAAGGCTTGAGAGCCTCTCTCCCGCAGTCACCCGCCGTTTGTCGGGGATACTGAGCACACCCGCCATCAACCCGCGGACGATCCCCTTCCGCTCCATGGAGAGGTCGAGGTGGAACGACTCGCGCCGCTCAAAGCACTTCTCCCGCACCTTCTTGTCGATGGCGGCATACCCCTCACCTTCCTCGCGGCTCACCAGCTCCGCCGCCTCCTCATCGCGCTGGAGCATCAGGAGCACCAGCGCCTTGCGGGAAAGGGCATAGCCCCCCTTCAGAAGCGAGGCAATCTCCTCGATGTCCCGCTCCAGCCGAGCGCTGTAGCCGAACACCGCCTGTTCCTTCTTTTCGTATGTGGCAACCATCGCGCGAATCTCGGCCACTCCACGCTTCTTGGCGGTGGCCGCGCTGATCACCGGTATGGCGAGCTTCTCCTGAAGGAGCGGAATGTCGATGGCGAGCCCCATCCGCTCCGCCTCGTCCATGATGTTCACCACCAGAACCACCGGCAGCCCCGCCTCGATCAGCTGGATGGTCATCGCCAGCATCCGCTCCAGGTTACGGGCATCAAGCACATGCAGCACCAAGTCGGGCGACTCGTTCAGGAGGATCTCCCGCGCAACCCGCTCCTCCTCCGTGATCGGGACGATGGAATACATACCGGGGGTGTCGATGATCTCGCAGGAGACCCCCTCGATCACCGCATTTCCCCGGGCCACTTCCACCGAGGTCCCCGGGTAGTTGGAGACGGTCACGTACGCTCCGGTCAGGGCGTTGAACAAGACGCTCTTTCCGACGTTCGGGTTCCCCACCAGCGCCACTTTTCTCACCCCGTCCCGGGGAGCGCTCCCCGTCCCGTTGCAGGAAGGTTTTTTCTTGAATAACGCCATCGACTGCTACCTCTTTCCGTTACTAAATGCTAATGAATATCACTTTCAGTTTTGTCGAAAAAAATTATAGGTCCCATGGGACGTATATGTCCCATGGGACCTATTCATTTAACCTACTTCCGGCACTTCTCGCACGCCCCGTACAGCTCCAGCTTGTGAGTCTCGATGATGAAGCCGTGCGTGGCGGCGATTTCGTCCTGGAGCTTCTCGATGGTCTCGTTCTCGAACTCGGTGATGGCGCCGCAGCGGGTGCAGACCAGATGATCATGGTGCTCCCCTTCGTTTATGTGCTCATACCGGGTCTGGCCGTCGCCGAACTGGATCTCCCGTGCAATCCCCGATTCGGCAAACAGCTTCAGGGTCCGGTAGACCGTGGCGTAGCCGATGCTCGGGTGCTTGGCCCTCAACTTCAGGTAAAGGTCCTCGATGCTCATGTGGCGCTCGGACGACAGAAACGCGTCGAGAATGATGTCCCGCTGCCGGGTGGACTTGAGACCCGTGCGGGTGATGAAGTCGTGGAAGATTTTTTTCTTGGCTTTTTTCACGGGGTCCCCCAACTGAAAGTGACTTTCATGTTATATATCACCCCGACTCGTGTCAACTGTTTTTTCATCCCGCAAGGCCCACTCACGATACTTTTACCCGCCAGCAGGCCCCTCGAAGGGCACGTACCTTCAAGCCAATGACGTAGTTTTGTCTTGATAAATAAAGCAAACAGCAGTATGTATATGTACTATTAGATGGGGAAGACCCCTTTACGTTAAGACCAGGCACACTGCATCGCGTACTTTCGCCAGCGGGCGAATCACGAGACACCCATCCTGATCCAGAGGAGTGGCGCATGGCACCGACGAACAACCCTGAAGAGTCCCCACGGGGTTCACACCCCGGCCTCCCGGACAGCACCGTCCCGCTCCTGGCAGCGGGGATGCCGGAGGAAAACCGGCAGTATCTCGCCACCTTGTTCACGACGGTCCACGACGGAATTCTGGTCGTCGACGGCGCAACCCACACCATCATCGATGCCAACCCCCGCGCCATCGCCCTCATCGGCGCCCCCACGGAAGAGATTGTCGGGACGCCCTGCCATGCGTTTCTCTGCATCGGGGATGCCGCCTCCTGCCCCACACCGGAAAAGGGGAAGGACACCGCCCCCTCCAGTCGGACGCTGCTGAGTACCGTCGGCGAATCGATCCCCGTCACCAAGACTGTCACCTCCGTCACCCTGGAGGGACGCCACCACCTTGTGGTGCTGTTCCAGGACATTTCGGGGCTGGAGCGCACCGAAGAATCGCTGAAGGAAAGCGAGGAGCGCTACCGCGATCTGTTCGAAAACGCCAACGACCTCATCCAGAGCGTCGATCCCGAAGGACGCTTCCTCTATGTCAACCGCTCCTGGAAGGAGACCATGGGGTACACGGACGAGGAGGTAGGCGGGTTGCGCATCTTCGACATCATCGCCCCCGACTGCCTTGATCACTGCATGACCCTCTTCCAGCGGGTAATGGGCGGTGAAAGTCTCAGGCGGGTGGAGGTGCAGTTTGTCGCCAAAGACGGGAGGCTGATCGACCTGGAGGGGAGCGTCAACTGCAACTTCGTAGACGGCAGGCCGGTTGCGACCCGTAACATCTTCCGGGACGTCACCGAACGGAAGCGGATCGAGGCCGAGTTGCAGCAGAGCGAGGAACGCTACCGCCGGCTGGTGGACTACGCCCCGGAAGCGATCCTCGTCCACAGCGAAGGGGCCTACGTCTACGCCAACGCAGAGGCACTCAGGCTGTTCGGCGCCGACAGACCCGAGCAGCTCGTCGGGCAGCCGGTCGTGGCCACCCTCCACCCCAACTTCCGGGAAATCGTCATGGGGAAGGTCCCGCGGCTTGAGCAGGCGGAAATCGTCACACCCCTGCGGGAAATCAAGATGGTGCGCTTCGACGGCGCCGTCATCGATGTGGAAGCGGTCGGGACGAGCATCACCTACAAGGGAAAGCCGGCCGTGCAGGTCATCTTCCGCGACATCACCGAACGGAAGCAGGTGGAGAAGGAACGGGAGGAATGGAACCGCACCCTGGAGCGAAAGGTGGAGGAAAAGACCCGTCACCTCAAGGAGGCCCAGGCCAAGCTGGTCCAGTCGGAGAAGATGGCGGCGCTCAGCGAGGTGATATCGGGCGCCTCGCACGAGCTGAACAACCCGTTGGCCGGCATCCTCGGGGCGATCCAACTGTTGCGCAAGTCCGCTCTCGCAAAGCCGATCGAGCCGGCCCTGATGGAAGAAATCGGCGTTCTGGAGAACATCGAAAGCGCAGCAACCCGCTGCCAGAATATCGTCGAAGACCTGATCCGGTTCTCCACGCAGTCGCGCTGCTTCTTCTCGGAGATCGACATCAACGAGGTGCTCCGGGACACACTGGACGCCATGGCGGAGCAGTTGAGCCAGGCGGCTGTCACTGTTAAATGGCAATCGGAACCGCCCCCTCCCCGCATCGAAGGAGACTTCGTCAAGCTGTTCGAGGTGTTCGCCAACATCCTCCAGAACGCCGCGAGCGCCATGCCGGACGGCGGCGAAATCGGCATAGCCACCCGCCTGCTTAAGACATACGGCAACCATCCGCAGCTCGTGATCACCATCAGTGACACCGGCTGCGGCATTCCGGCCCACAACCTCGGCAAAATTTTCGACCCCTTCTTCACCACCAAGCCGGTCGGCAAGGGGCCCGGGCTTGGGTTAACGGTCAGTTACGGCATCGTCAAGAAGCACCACGGCGACATCGAGGTCAAGAGCACCGTCGGCAAAGGGACCAAGGTCACCGTCACCCTGCCGCTGCGGCAGCCGCAAAGCTGACGACCGCCTGACTGACGACGTAAAGACGCGAAAGCCCGCTTCGGCGGGCTTTTTTCATGATGGAAAGGAGGGT
>Ga0306923_10003293_pt1 | contig 15147 bp, 9 predicted proteins | sample sta12Can44000108_FD_203841 | JGI IMG/M metagenome (GOLD analysis project Ga0306923, IMG submission 203841) | Lab enrichment of tropical soil microbial communities from Luquillo Experimental Forest, Puerto Rico - statanox.12C.anox.44.000.108 (v2)... | ecosystem: Environmental > Terrestrial > Soil... | reverse complement strand
GCCGCGCGACCTTGCGTAACCTTGTGACCAACCTCTTTGAGCACGGCCGGATCACCACCACGCTTACGCGGGCAAAGGCCACGCGGCCCGTGGCGGAAAAGATCATTACCCTCGGCAAGCGCGACACGTTGCAGTCGCGCCGCCAGGCTGCTGCTTATCTCATGACGCCGGCCGTCACAAAAAAGCTTTTCAGCGAGATCGCGCCTAAGTTTGCCGATCGCGCCGGAGGCTACACCCGCATCATTCCCGCGGGCACGCGCGTGGGTGACGGCGCCAAGGTGGCTATCCTCGAACTGGTCGGCTACGAGTTCAAGAAAAAGGAAAAGAAGGAAAAGACCAAGAAGGAAGAGCCTGTCGAAGCCGCAAGCTAAAACGGTTCGTTCAAACGAACTTCAAGAGCTCGCGCCGGAGACCCCGGCACGGGCTCTTTCTTTTTTCGGCAACGGTGAAGGCATCTGTAAAGGTGCGGCAATTCTCTTCGGCGAGAATCCCACCAGCTGTAAGGCCTTCTGGAAGCGTGGGTCATTTCGAATCGGATCGTAGACAGGATCGACCTGCATGAACACGCACCAGAAAGAGCGCTCCTCAATCCCTTTGTGCAGCCACTCGAAACAACTGTCCATCTCGCCGAGTCCCATGTAGATCTGCGCGATCAGCGGAGACGCGATGTAACGATCGCTCGGAGTTTCCAACAAATCCTTCAACATTGCGCGGGCTTCCGAAGTCCGGCCGGCGACCGCATACGCGTGGGCCAGTACCGGAAGCCCCGTTCGGTTGCGCGATAGCTGCATGGCTTTTTCAAAGATTTCGATCGACTGGGCCATCTGCCCGCTCTGAATGTACGCACGCCCAAGATTGAACATCGCGGGAAAGAAGTACGGAGCGCGTTTCAACATGGCGGAAAGGTGTTCGATCGCCGAATCGTATTTGCGGGAGAAGAAAAGAGGGTCCGCCGCATTCATGTGAATGATCAGCGAGAGTGGATCAAGCTCAATGGCGCGCTGTTGCTCCTCCGCGCCTTCGTCGAACCGACCCATTGCGTTCAAGAAAGAGGAGTACCACTGTCGCGCAGTGGCAAAGTTAGGATTGAGTTCGATGGCGCGTAGAAAAGCTTCTTCCGCACCACGCCAATCCCAGTGATACCAGTAGCGTATTAATGCGAGCGAGGCCTGCGCCTCTCCATTCTCCGGATCAAGGGCGATCGCGCGATTTGCAGTTCGCTCGGCGCGTGGAACCGCATCGCGCGGCTGCAGCGCCCCAAACCAGCAAAGCATGATCGACGAATATGCAATGCCTGAGAGGGCGCCGGCATGATCGGAATCATGCTTCAAGGCCAAATCAAACGCGTCGATCGCTTGCCGCAGGCATTCTTCAGTGCGCTGGCCAAACAGAAACCGGCCTTGAAGATAGGCCTCATGAGCGGCTGGATCCGTCACGTGGTGGCTGGTTTTCTCCGGAACTAACAGCTCAAGCGCCATCGCGCGTGCCACGTTCTGCGCCACGTCGTCCTGAACCTCCAGAATGTCGCGCAGCTCATGCTCGTAGGTTGTCGCCCAGAGATGCGTCTGATCCACCGCTTCGATCAACTGGGCGGTGATCCGGAGTTGCCGTCGGTCCTTACGGACGCTGCCCTCCAGCACGTAGTCGACTTTCAATTCCTCGGCGATCTCGCTCACCGTTTTCTTTGTGCCTCGGTATTGGATCGCTGACGTGCGCGCAATTACACCGAGCCGCTTCGGGTTAATCCGGCCGAGTTGCGCAATCAGCTCTTCCGTCAACCCTTCGGCGAAATACTGTTGTGCTGGATCACCGCTCAAGTTTTCGAACGGCAGCACCAGCAGCATTTTCTTGGAACCGGTCGAAGAAGTGCGCATCACCCGCTCGACAGGCGCGATGAAGCGGTATCCCACGCGAGGAATCGTCTCGATGAAGCGCGGATTTTGTGGAGAATCGCCAAGCAAGGTTCGCAATTTATTGACCGCGGTGTTTAATCCCTGTTCGAAGCCTACAAAGGTGCGCGGCCAGAGCTTCTCACGCAGGGTCCGGCGGCTCACGACTTGTCCAGGTTTCTCGAGCAGTAGCGTCAGAATCTGATACGGCTTTTCTTCGAGGCGAAGACGCAAGCCGCGCTTACGAAGTTCGTGCGAAGCGAAATCCACTTCAAAGGTTGCGAAGCGCACAGCCGGGGTAGGAAGCGGGCGTTGACTCATGTTTCGGGGACCTCTCGGCGGTGTGATGAAGTTGCCCGAACCGGCGTTGTACCTGGAATGTAAAATCCTTGATAAATCTACTTAACCGTTGTCGTATCTGTCGGTTAGGGGTGTATGCACGCTTGTTGCGTTCTTCAGTTTTTCCCTACATTTTTCAATTCAAAATCGGCGTCCTACCTGGCGTGCGCGCAGTTTTCAAAAAACGAAAGGAGCGGTTTCCAACAATGCCGCGAATTTGGATCACAATACTGGGCCTGATTTTTGTTTTGAGCGCCATCACGCCAGGGGCGTTCGCACAGAGTAACAGCTACAAACAAACCAATCTTACTTCGGACACGGCGGGAGTCGCATCGAACGTGGACCCGAATCTGGTCAATCCGTGGGGTATCGCCTATTTCCCGAACAACCCGTTCTGGGTCGCAGACAACAACTCCGGTTTCACCACCTTGTACAACGCCACTGGCATGAATGCCGGATCGTTTGCTGTGCCGCACTCCGCAGCGAATACCGGACAGTCGACTCCGACAGGCATCGTGGCGAACACCACCGGAGCGGGCTTCGCGGTGAATGGGAAGCCTGGCCTTTTCATTCTTGATTCCGAGGATGGTGCCATCACCTCCTGGAACGGCAGCGACCCGGTCACTATCGAGGTCGATAATTCCCGGGCGGGAGCCGTTTACAAAGGACTGGCACTGATCACCAACGGCAGCGGCTCGTTCTTGCTCGCCGCCAACTTTAATTCTGGCGCTGTCGAGGTTTACGACAACCTTTTCAACGCCGCGCACCTGGCCGGGACGTTTACCGACCCGAATCTTCCCTCGGGCTTCGCGCCGTTCGGGGTTCACGTCATCAACAACCAGGTGCTCGTGACCTACGCCATGCAGGATCAGGCAAAGCATGATCCGGTGCATCAAGCCGGGGCGGGCTACGTGGACCTTTTTGATCTGAACGGAAACTTCGTGCAGCGCCTCGTTTCTCAAGGCAACCTCAATGCTCCCTGGGGAGCGGTGATTCCGCCAGCGGGTTTTGGCGCCTTCGGCGGAAAGCTGCTGATTGGAAACTTCGGCGACGGCACCATTAACGCCTTTGATCCAACCGCCGGAACTTTCATCGATCAAATGAAGGACTCAACCGGCGCTCCCGTCACCAACGCTTCCCTTTGGGACATGGTGTTTGGCGGCGGTGGTACTTCTGGCGACCCGAACACTCTCTACATCACTGCGGGACTCTCGAATGAACAGCACGGGTTGTTCGCGGCGATTACGGCGAATACCACTCCGCCCGCGACGGCAGACTTCAGCTTTTCCGCTTCACCGACGACAGCAACCGTTTCGGCTGGTGGGTCCGCGTCGGTCATGCTGAGCATCAGTGGCTTGGGCGGCTTCAATTCTGCCGTAACCTTCTCGTGCTCCGGCCAGCCGGCGAATACTTCGTGCACTTTTAATCCAAACACTGTCACTCCGGCAAGCGGAGGTACAGTCACGACCTCGCTCACGATTGCCACGACCATGGCGGGTACGCCGTACCACCCGATGGTCACCTTGCCGAGGAGCGGGCAAGGGCCGTGGAGCTACTTGGCGATTGGTCTCCTCCTGATCGCTGCTCTCGCTCTGCGCAGGTTCGCCTTCGCCCGTGCTGGCAATTGGCATCTCGGCCGACGTCGCGCCTTCAGTTTAATGGGAGCTGCGGGTGTGATCCTCGCTGCGGCGTCTTTGCTATCGCTCAGCGGTTGCGGAGGAGGCAGCAGCAATAACAATGCAGCGAATCCTGGAACCCCCACCGGGACCACAACGCTCGTGGTCACGGCAGCTTCCGGGAGCATCAGCCATTCGACCAACATCAGTTTGACGGTGCATTAGTCTGAAAACAGCGAGGCTGTAGTAGAGCAGTCGAAAAAGAAACCCGGAGCCTCGAGTGGGGTGACATGGCCTTGAGGCTCCGGGACTAGAAGAGAGAGTCGTCGATGAGAAAAAAAAGCACTCCACGGGAACGCAAGGATCGAGGTTTTCAGTTGCGAGACGAGAACGTTGCCGTGGCCGGAGTGGGAATTCTGCAGAGCGGACCGCCGACCAGCCGGCAGTCCGTCGCCTACTTTCCCGCTAAGGATTTCCAAAGCAGCCTGATCGTCACGGAGCCGACTATCTCTTCTCCAACCAAAAAGTTACCGCCGGTCTCAGGGTTCCGGCTAGCAGCAACCGAGGGTACAGCGATGGCAGCGATCGAGTCCCTGTTCGGCGGCCAGTTGTTCGTACCTACGTCAGGGGCCGCCATTACCCTCAACGAACTCGCACGGGAGGCGGACGCGGCGCGGCGCGAACGCTAATTCCGTGACGAGAGAGCCCGCCTCGGCAATCCCGGGGCGGGCTTTTTTGTGTACACCGCGCAGCGCAAGGGCGTCACCGTGAATCGGGGTCTGAAGGAAGCGTGAAGCAAAGACACGGGCCTATACAAGAACCGGATCAGAGGCTTACGGCTTCGAACGAGTCGGCACATGACGACGAAGTCCCTACCCATTAAGAGCGCGGGTAGTAAATCCGACGGTCGCGTATCGAAGCCGAATTGCACCAGCCTGCGGCAATGCCCTTGTGGCGACCAACCCCTTGACCCTCCGGCCCGTTTGGGCTCAATCTTAGGGAGCCGCCCGGTGCGGACCCGCGTGCCGGGTGGTGTGGCACGGAGAGAGGGCGACCGCTCCCCCTATGCCGACGGTGTGGGGAGCCTTTTTTTGAGCGGGCCCTGTCCTAACGGCCAGTATTCGTTGTGACCCACGTCACCCTTGACAGTTTGCCCTAACTGCATGAGTCTGAGATACCTGTCAGTAGGAGCCTGGCCATGATTCGCAAAATGCTTCTCTTCTCGCTTTTCGCGACGGCCCCGGCCCTTGCCTGCGGCCAAGAGGCCAAACTTGTGAATTGTCGCTCCCTGGAAGCGGCTGGAAACTTTGTCGGGTCTGAGGAAGTTGTCGTTGATGACCTGGTTTGCCAGAAGGTGAAATCCGGCACGGCCACTGCCGCCGCGCCTGCGAGACCGCAAACCCCGAAACCCCTTCCCGGCGCGGTAATTTCAGATGAAGAGCCAGCGAGCGTCGTGGATGCCGCTAAGGCCAGCACAAAAAGAGTCGCGGCTGCCGTCGAGGCTAACGCAGAGAAGGCCACTGCGGCAACGGGAGCCGCCGCGCCTGCGCCTCGACCGCCGTCCGACGCCGCGCCCCAAACAGAGGCCCTCAAGCCGGCTCCAGCCCCCGAATTCACAAATCCCGGCGACGAGCCAATGAGCGTTGCGGAGGCTGCTAGAGCGAACGCCAAAAGAATGGCTGAGGCGGAAGCAGAGACGGAAAAGCCCGCGGCAGCGCCAGCAGTTAGTTCCTCTCCGTCCCCGACGCCCGCTTCAAAAATCCCTTTTACCGCTGATGCCCGTGCCAAGCCGCAACCAGCCGTCGCCAAGCAGGCCCCGTTAAGCGAGCCTGCTATCGCCCCGGCGACCGTGCCTGCCGAATCGGCCGTTATGAAAGCCGCACCTGCTCCTGCTGCTCCTCTGCCTTCAGCAAAGGGACCGGCGGGTGCCAAGCCGCAACCAGCCGTCGCCAAGCAGGCCCCGCTAAGCGAGCCTGCTATCGCCCCGGTGACCGTGCCTGCCGAATCGGCCGTTATGAAAGCCGCACCTGCTCCCGCTGCTCCTCTGCCTTCAGCAAAGGGACCGGCGAGTGCCAAGCCGCAACCAGCCGTCGCCAAGCAGGCCCCGTTAAGCGAGCCTGCTATCGCCCCGGCGACCGTGCCTGCCGAATCGGCCGTTATGAAAGCCGCACCTGCTCCCGCTGCTCCTCTGCCTTCAGCAAAGGGACCGGCGCCAGTCGAAGCGACACACGTACCTGCGGGCTCAGCCCCACCAATGCCTGAGTCGACGGCGGCGCCGTCAACCGAAATTGTCATCATGTCCGCACCTTCGCGCGAGGCGCCAGCACCTGAACCCGCCTCAACGCCACAGAACGAAATTGTCCTTAGCTCTTCTCCCGGGGGCGCATCCGAAGCTGCTGCTCCTGCACCGGAGACTCTGCCTCAGCCTGCCGAGCAGCCGGATGCAGCTTCCCGACCGCCGGCTTCAACCGAGGTTTCCAAGCAACCCGGCGCGACTGCGCCTCCTGCTGCGGCCGAAGCACCGGTCTCTGCGTTTTACGACGCTAATGCTCCGAAGAACTCTTCGAACCGTCGGGAGGTTACCGTTGGGCTGGTGACCGCACCCGCTGGCGCTGTCGGATCTCCAGCCGATGAATCGGCGGCCAACCCGAACGCGCCGGCAAATTCGCCGAATGGTGCAACCGAAGCAGCGCCTCCAGCGGCGGACGCGGCGTCAGCAGCACAGCCGGATGCTCAACCCATTTGGCCCGGCAATGCCGAACCAAACATGGAACGCGAGCGCGTCGTCGAAACGGGTACGTTCGCGCGCCCGAAAGAAGTCGCCGATCCGAACCAGCCCCCGCATTCGAAGCAGATCGCACCTTCTGCCGACGACGGTTTCCAGGAAGGCCAGCGGGCGGATTGCAGAAAAAACATTACGATAGGCGGGCTGAAAGGCGAAAAACTGGTGCTAGGTACGCCCAAGTGGGCGGCAGGCTGGATCGAAAAGAACCAGAAACACATGCTGGATGTCTGCTTTTCCGATACGCCGATGCCAGGAGCGCGAAACTATCTGATCGTGTTTTATACATCGGCACCGGCGTCAAGTGCCTCTGATGCCGCGAACGCTAGAAGCCTTGCGGTCCTTGCGCCCCAAAGCACTTCGCCCGCTGGCGGGGTTGGTACCTTTACGACGAGCTATGGCTCGACCTGGCACCATTTCGTTGATCGCAATGTCGGTGTGACCGTAAATTCCAGCCTCGACGCCGACCAGCCACAGAGCCAGCCCGACAAGGTAAGCTATGCGACCGCCTACACCGAAGAAGGTGTGCCAGTCGCCCAACACTGGCAAGGTGCGCCGAAAAAGCAAATTAAGCTCAACCCTGACGACCCCAATGTACGCAAGGAATCGAAGAAAGAACACCACGCCCGCGAGGAAATGGAACACGTCGCCGACGCGCTTTTGAGCCAGATGGTCGAAGAAATCGAAAAGCTTTGACGTAGAAGTAGCTTGGCCTAAAGCACGCGAAGCCTCCCCCCTGCTCAGTGCGTTTCCTCCGTGAAATTCCTCAGGCGGACACGCGTTGAGCCACGCCAGTTCGGGATTCAATGCGCACCGGCAGTCCATGGCGAGGGCGAAGTGTAATCGAGAAGAAGGGCACGACCGGAGGGTTGGGCAGGAGAGTGAACCGATACCGCTGAGCAATTGTCGCGAGCAGCAGCGTCGCTTCCATCATCGCGAAGCCAGCTCCGATGCACACGCGAGGACCTCCGCCAAAGGGAAAATACGCAAAACGCGGAATGCGCCCGCTGCGAAGGGGATCCACGCGCCAACGTTCCGGATCAAATCGTTCAGGATCAGGGAAGAAGCGCGGATCCCGATGCGTGAGCCACTGAAGAATGAAAACGTTGGTGCCTGCACGGATACGGTAGCCACCAACCTCGACATCGCTGACGGCGCGCCTGCCAATTCCCCAGGCAGGGGGATAAAGACGCATCGATTCCTTGATGACCATCTCGGCGTAGGGCAGGCGGGGGAGATCCGCGAGAGCCGGCGGGCGTCCGCCAAGAACTTGATCGAGCTCGGCGATGAGCGCCTGTTCGACTGACGGGTTTTGCGCAAGGAGATACCAGGTCCAGGTGAGGGCGTTAGAAGTTGTTTCGTGTCCGGCCAGGAAAAGAGTCATGACCTCATCGCGCAGCTGAACGTCGCTCATCCGCGCGCCGTGTTCGTCCTGAGCGTCGAGAAGGGTTTGCAGCAAGTCGTTCGAGCGGTCCGGGGAAGAGCGGCGTTCGCGAATGATAGAGAAAATAACGCGATTCAAATGGCGGCGCGAGCGAAGCAGCCGTGGAGATTTGGGAAGAGGCAGGCCCTCGGGAATAACAAAGGAAAGAGCGGCTTGCGAAAAGAAGCGGTCCATGACGGCGGCGACTTCGGCGCCGATCGCGCGGATGTCGTGAGAGAGTTTTGAACCGAACAGTGATTTGGTAACAACGTCGAGTGTGAGTTCGGCCATCTCCTGGTGTAGGTCGCAGGACTGCTGGTCGCGCCACCTCGAGAGATGCGCCGCTGCGGAGTTGGCCATAATTTCGGAGTAAGCGGCGATGCTTTCGTGGCGGAAGGCTGGCTGGATGAGTTGGCGCTGCGGCTGCCAGGAAGGTGTGTCGTTGGTCAGGAGTCCCTTGCCGAGTACGAACTCAAGAGCCGAATAATCCCGGGACTTGTGGAAACTCGAGGCTCGGCGAACCAGTACGGTTTCGATGTCGTCCGGGTGTGTGAACTGGCAAATGGGAATATGGAGAAAGCGGTAAAAGGCCACATCGCCGAAGTCTCGTGCACAGCGCTTGCAAAAGCCGGGCCAGTCGTGCGCCAGTTCCGCCAGGCTGCCCAGGAAGAAATTACCTTTTGGACCGGGAGGGCGAGCGATGGAAGCGACCGAGGCCATCGTGAAATGGTATGCCAGAATCGCTGAAATCGGAAATTGGAAACCAAAAACCCGAGACGGGAATTTGAGTCCAGCCGCCTACTCGGGGAACCACCTCTTTTTGCACGGGGCGAGGGATCTCACCTCCGCAACCGGGCCTTATCCCTTCCGAATTAGTTGCGCGGTTTGCGCGCAGCTTCCGGATATTTGAGTGTGCCACGAAGCACGGTGATCGAGGCGGCTGGGAGTTCGAATGTGGTGTTGGCCTCGGCGTTGATCGTCGTGGACGCTGCCGGACCATCCGGGTCAGCGGTGAGAGTCGCTGGATGCCACTGATACTGGGCTTTGCCGAAAGTCTTCACGCTCACCGCACCCGAGAAGGAGCCGGAGGCGGGCTCGGAGGCGTCATCGAACGTAATCTTGACGGTGTGTGGATTGTCCTGGTCCTTGTTGACGATGAGTAGCGACCATTGACCATCGGGGCGATGCGCCGCGTAGGCCGTGACCAGATCGTTTCCGGCGCCGTCGTGAATGTCGCTTTCAGCGGAGAACAGTTTGTGCTCACCGCTACCGGCTTGGACCCATTCGAGAGTGATCAGCTGGCTCGCGAAAAACTGAGAGAGAGGCTGCTTGATTCTTAGATCTTGGTCGGTCGAGAAGAACGCGAACGTGCCATGAGAATTGTTGATTCCGCGACCGATCGGAGCCGGCATGTAATGGAAGTAATAAACGGCTTGGCCGCCGCCGTTGAGAAATGAACAGATGTAATCCGCAAGCCATAAAGCCCCGAAAATATCCGGGAATGCCTCGGAATCGACCCAGGAAAGATTGGACTCGGTAATCAGTAACGGAACATTCCCGGGAACGCCATCTTCACGCCAAATCTTCATGATGCCGGTTACAAGCTTGGCTTCGTCATACAGATTGCTCCACTGAATTTTACCGGGCTCGAAAGGATAGTGTTCGAAAGAAAAGAACGCGAGTTCGTTCAGCTCGCCGTGCGATTTGAGGTAACTGATAAAGCGGCCGGTCCAGGAACTGTGGCCGGAAGCGTCGGGCCACGTTTCGATGTCCTTATTCACGCCCGTGAAAATGGGCCCGCCGAGCTTGAGTTTGGGGTCGACCCGATGAAGCGCCGCGGCGAACTGCATATAGAGCGCGGCGTAATCCTCGGGGTTCATGAAATGGCCGTCTGGTTCTTCGCCCATTTCTATGTGTGAAATCGGGTAACCACGTTTTTCAATGTAGGTGATTTCGTTGGCGGCATCCTCGGGGATGTTGTAAATCATCGCGATCGGAATCATGGCAGGCAGGCCGCGCGTATAACCGCCGGTGTAGAAGAGGTCGAAGCCAACCTGGTCGCCGGCACGTTCATCGAGATCGCTGGGCTCGTGCCACGGATCGACCGATGAACAGTAGGTCATCGTCTGATCTTGATCCGGAGTGTGCCGGATCAAGTCGTGCAGCTTGCCGTCGGAACCGGTTGTGCCAAGGTAGAGTTCGCGTATCGCGTAGCCCATGCAATTCCGTTTGTCGGCGCTGCCGTGGGTATCGCAGGTTTTGGAAGATACGGTCATGAGAATCCGAATGTATTGGACGGTGAGGGGGACGGAGCTCAACTGGAGGATAGGATCCCCGCCTTTGCCGTCCGTGATCGTCCCGCCTGGAAACGCTTGCCAGACTCCGAGCGTTGGCTTCCGGATGGCATCTTCGCCGGTGAAATACTGCACGACGAAATGAGTGGCGTAAGGCTCAGCCCACTGGATGCGTATGGCGTTCACCGGGCGCGGCTTCGCGAGATCGAGAATAATCCATTGCGGATGAAGCGAGTCGCTTTCGCCCGTGTAGGTTTCCGTCAGATAGGGATTGCTCTTCCAGTACGTGTTTGGATCGCCGTCGGTGAGGCGGGAGTAGCCCTCCGTGTCGGTGCCATCATCGCGCGTGACGCCGCGATGAGGAAGAGCGTAGCCGTAGGAGTGCCGAATCATTTCCGTGCCTGGAGTCGGATTGCCGGTGAAATAACCCTTGCCGGCCGAATCGCTCCAGGTGCCTTGCGGGTTCCAGTGCCACGCCTCCATGTGAAGCTCGGTGTTCTGGCGGTACGTTATGGTCTGCCATCCCGCGGAGAGAACTTGCTTGATCGTGTCTTCAACGTAAAGCTTGTCGGCGGCGCCGTAGGGCAGTCGGTCAATGCCCGCGCCGAGGGCTTCGGTGGGACGGATGGTGTTGGTAGCGTGCGAGGGCGCGGCGTCGATGTGAATGTTTTGTGCAAACGACTGCGGAGCGACCGATGCGGTAAGGAGGTACAGGCAAAGCACAGGGTATAACGGCTTGCGTGCGAAGCGATCGGAAAATTTCATAATCCATCCTCTGGCGGTAGTACCAGCTGGCAAAAGCTTCGAATTAAAACGGTTGAATATGACGAATTTAGCTGCCGGAAGCGCGTACGTCAACGGCAAAGTGCGGTGTGAAGAAGCCGGCTTTCCAAGAGATAGTGGCAGGTGATTGCGAGAGGGAGCAGATGTTCGTAGAAATTAATTTGGCATCGCGAAGCGATCGGCATAAACTCTCCGGCAACCAGCCCTGGGGGAATCATGATGAAAACCGTGCTGGGAATTGCTGTGCTCTGCCTGTCGCTGTTTGCCGTTGCGGCTCCTCTCCCTGAAGCACCTACTGGCTTCGACAACAAAAGTAACGGGATCGTGGACGACGCCACGCATCAGGCGGACCAGACGAAGTTTGAGGAAACTGAGACTCTCACGAATGGGCTTGGCCCGCTCTACAATGCGCAATCTTGCCGTGAGTGTCACCAGAGCCCGGTGAGCGGCGCAGCGAGCCAGGTGATGGAATTGCGCGTTGGCCATAAGGGACCGGATGGAAAATTCGAGAACCCTGAAATCCCGATCAATCATGGCGCGGAGATTATCAAGGGAAGGACACTTGTAAACCAGCGGGCCATTTGCCCCAACGCTGCGTTTCCCACCACGGAGATCCAAGAGCGGGTGCCGGAGCGGGAAAAGATCCGCACCTTTCGCACATCGCTGAGTCTGCTCGGCGATGGTTTCGTGGAAGCGGTAGACGATGCAAAACTGGTCGAGATCTCAAAAAACCAGTGCAAGAAGGATCACGGAAAGATTTGTGGCCTGGTCCTTTATGTGCCGGTTGTTGAGGCCCCTGGACAGACACGGGTGGCGCGGTTCGGCTGGAAGAACCAACACGCCAGCCTGCTGTCATTTGCCGGCGACGCCTACCTCAACGAAATGGGAATCACCAATCCACTGTTCCCCGACGAAGTAACGAATCTCTGCAACACGGTTTCCGAGCCTAACGACACCCCGGGGAGCGACGGACTGGCCGATATTGACCACTTTGCCCGATTTGTGCGCGCCACCAAGGCTCCGGCGCGCGATGCGCAACAAGCCGGGACGGCCGCAGCAAAGCAGGGGGAAACGCTTTTCGCGAAAATCGGCTGCGACACCTGCCACGTCGCAACCCTGACCACAGCAGCCGCAGGCAAGGTGATCAACGGTGGGAAGTTTGCGATTCCCGATGCGCTCGGAAACAAGACATTTCATCCATATAGCGATTTTCTGCTGCATGACGTTGGCACCGGTGATGGGATCGCGATACCCGCTGCTGAGCATTACGGAAAACACGTACACGAGGTTCAATGGGAAAACTTTTCGCCGGAAAACCTGCAGGCCACGGTGAACCGGATGCGCACGGCCCCCTTATGGGGCGTACGGCTGCAACCGATGTTGATGCATGATGGCGCTTCACTGACCTTCCTTGATGCCATCCGGCGGCATCGGGGCGAAGCCAGCAGAGTTATTGAGCGATTTGAAAGACTGAGTCACGCTGAGCAAGAGGCGATCGTGGAGTTTTTGAAATCGTTGTGACGTGTGCGCTCCGAAGGGCGATCAGGAGGCGCGGGCCCGCTGGAAACGCCGATAAAGAAAAAACAGTGTGAGCAGCGCCACGAGCGCTCCGGTGGAATCGAGGAGCGAGTCCCACACCGAAGGCCCGCGGGAAGGTACGAAGACTTGATGGAATTCATCCAGGCCTGAATAGACGGCGGCAATCAACCAGGCGCCGAGGGCCCAGGCCCAATGCCATCCTCGGCGCGACCGGCGAATCCCGCGATAAATGAAAACGAAGAAAATAAAATACTCGACAAAGTGCGCCGTTTTCCGGATGAGATGGTGCAGGAGGTAGATTCCCTCCGCCGGGGCAGAAGGGAAAAGCCAGCGCAGGATCGGGTCGATGAAACGGCCGGTTTGCTCCCAGGAAAATGCATCCGTCGAAAGAACAAAGATGACCCCAGCCCATAGCAGCGCCGGCCACCAGGAACGCAGCCACGCAGCGATCATGTCTTTGGGCGGCACGCGCTGGCGGACCTCGTCGAGATTGGGGGCGGGACGCGGATTCCGCCAGGGTTCGGTCGTGGACATTCAGAATCTAGCTTCCTATTTCATGGTAAACGAAGAATAGGGCGATTATTCCATGCGGTAGTTAGGCGCTTCCTTAGTGATCACCACATCATGGACGTGGCTTTCGCGCAGTCCCGCCGCGGTGATGCGAACGAAGCTGGCTTTCTCGGTGAGTTCCGTAAGCGTTCGTGCGCCGACATAGCCCATGCCGCTTCTCAAGCCGCCGACCAATTGATCGGTGAGCCCGGCTAGCGGACCCTTGTACGGAACGCGTCCTTCGACACCTTCGGGAACAGACTTGCCACGCTCGGCACCTTCTTGCGCGTAGCGGTCCGCGGAGCCGGCTTCCATCGCTCCCGTAGAGCCCATGCCGCGATACGACTTGAAAGTGCGTCCCTGGTACAGAATAGTTTCGCCCGGAGATTCCTCGGTGCCCGCGAAAAGGCTGCCGATCATCACGGCGGATGCTCCAGCTGCGATGGCCTTGGTGATGTCGCCGGAATACTTGATGCCGCCGTCGGCGATGATAGGTACACCGGCGCCTCTCGCCGCGCGCGCAGCTTCCATCACCGCGGTGAGCTGAGGAACGCCGGCGCCTGTAACCACGCGTGTGGTGCAGATTGAACCAGGGCCGATGCCGACTTTGAGGCCATCAATCCCGAGAGAGATGAGGTCTCTCGCGCCTTCATAGGTGCCAACGTTGCCCGCAATCAGCTGCATTTCGGGTAAGCGCTGCCGAATCGCCTTGATGGCTTCCATTACGCGCTCGGTGTGGCCGTGGGCCGTATCGATCGCGAGCACATCGGCTTTGGCTTTCGCCATCTCGACGGCACGCTCGAGGAAATCGCCCGTTGCGCCCACAGCAGCGCCAACGTAGAGCCGCCCGTGATCGTCTTTCGAAGCGCGCGGATACTCCAGTTTCTTCTGGATGTCTTTGACCGTGATGAGGCCCTTCAAGTTGAAATCCTGGTCAACCACCAACAGTTTTTCGATGCGGTGCTTCTGAAGGATCTTCTCGGCGTCTTCGAGCGTCGTTCCGACCGGCACTGTGACGAGATTGTCCTTGGTCATGACCTGGCCGACGAGCTGGCCGTGATTTTTCTCAAAACGCAGGTCGCGATTCGTCAGGATACCGGTAAGACGAGTCCCACGCGTCACCGGAAGCCCGGAGATGCGGTATTTCGTCATGATCTCGAGGGCCTGGCGGATGGTAATGTCGGGTGAAATCGTGACGGGATCGACGATCATGCCGGATTCAGAACGCTTCACACGGTCGATTTCTTCCGCCTGGCGGTCAATCGAAATGTTGCGGTGAATAATGCCAATCCCACCCTGGCGCGAAATGCCGATGGCCAGACGAGACTCGGTTACCGTGTCCATCGCGGCAGAAGCGAGTGGGATCTTGATCGCGAGTTTCCGCGTGAAGTGCGTGGTCGTATCGACTTCGGTGGGCAGTACGGAAGACTTGCCGGGAAGAAGAAGGACGTCGTCGAACGTAAGACCTTCGGGAATCGGGCCATCAATCATGGAGACCTCGAGAGACAGAATAGGGGGCGAAAGGGCAGACCGCCAGAAACAGCGCAGCCCAGCGGGTTGGCGCTGGGCCGGTGAGAAAATGCAACCGATCGAAAAAATAAGTCACGGTGAACTCTTTATTTTACGGGTGGCGGGGAGACAGGGTCAAGCCACCGTCTTATAGGGCACTGTCGAGCATTTCTGTTGAAGGTTGAGTTGATGCAAAGCAGAATCAGCAGGACCTCGTATAGAGCAAGGAAGAAATAAAGCGGAAGGTCTGCCGCTCGAGACTACCATGGAGCCGGAATCCCCGCGACGAAAACTGAATCAGGCAAAGAAACAGGAAAAAGGGCCCAGAGCAAATGAACCCAATACACCTTAATCGCCTTTGCTTGCCGCCGTCTTCAATGGCAAGGGTCCCACCTGCGGTTGTGACACACTGTTTTCTTGACAG
>Ga0306923_10003292_pt1 | contig 15148 bp, 15 predicted proteins | sample sta12Can44000108_FD_203841 | JGI IMG/M metagenome (GOLD analysis project Ga0306923, IMG submission 203841) | Lab enrichment of tropical soil microbial communities from Luquillo Experimental Forest, Puerto Rico - statanox.12C.anox.44.000.108 (v2)... | ecosystem: Environmental > Terrestrial >... | reverse complement strand
ACCACAGTACAGCCGGTGGCGAGTGCAGGACCGAGTTTCCATGCCGCCATCAACAAGGGGAAGTTCCACGGGATGATTTGTCCCACTACGCCAACCGGCTCACGCACTGTATAGGCGTGAAACTGCGCCCCTCGCGCATAGGGCACGGAAATCGGGATGGTGTTGCCCTCAAGTTTGGTGGCCCATCCGGCCATGTAATGGAAGAGATCGGCCGCGAGCGGCACGTCGGCCGCGCGGGCAACGGTAATCGGCTTTCCGTTGTCCAAGGACTCCAGTTCAGCGAGCTCTTCTAGATGCTCCAGGATGAGATCGCCGAGCTTCCAAACCAGCCGACCGCGTTCTGATGGCGTCAATCTTGGCCAGGGCCCGCTCTCATACGCCCGTCGGGCCGCTGTGACGGCACGGTCGATGTCTTGCTTGCCGCCCTCTGCCACGTGAGCAATCACTTCGGCGGTGGCGGGATTGTAGACGGGAAATGTTCTGCCTGAAGCAGCATCGACCCATTTCCCTCCGATCAAGAGCTTGCGCCCCTTCATGACAAAATCAGTAACCCTATCATCGAGGCGAATTTCTTCTGCTGTTGCTAACATACTCAACCTCCATCAGTTCAGCGTCTTCAGGTCAGCGATGACGTCGGCACGCTAGTCGGCGTCTGGTAGCCCTTTGAAAAACATTCTCACCCCGTGCATCGCCCCCCGTGGATCCGCCAAATAGGCGTCGAGTTCGGCCTCAGTCCAGGTTTTTCTGGTAGCTTTGAGGGCGTCAGAATAGACGAAATCGGGAACCATGGCCACCTCTCGCCCGACCACTCCGTGCAGGCTCGCGCCGCTCTCTCGGCTCTTCGGCTTCCGTCACTGTCACCCCGCGTGATTTGCACGCGTAGGTGCGTAGTTCAGGAAGCAAAGCCACTCTCCGGATGGCTTTACAGAAGCGCATACTTCGTTAAGCGAGGACTGCTCTCAGGTCGGCCATCCGTATTGCGTGTTTATGAGCCGAGCGACTTGATGGCATTGACCTAGATCAATCGCAGCCTGGGGTTCCTGACGCCGGTCAACGTTTTTGTCTGCTTGGAATTGCAAAAGATCAATCCTGACATGAACAAGATCAGTTATTGGATGCAACGATACTTCTACGCTGTTGCGCTCCAAGGTGAGATGCAGGTGGCGATTATCGTCGTCATGACGCGTTTTCGAGCAGGCGTCTAAGCCTCGTAGTTGCCGATGCCATTTGGGGTTTTTGGCACACAATTTCCGCGTTGCGAGCAATGTCTGGGACGGCCGGTCCCTCCCCCATGGGCGACCCGGGGGTTGGGGGACATGAAGGGTTATTCGGCGCGAGGGCGTCGGACGTAAGAAAATCCTTCGGTCTTGATCAAAATCAAGGCGATTGGGAGCGCGCTCGGCGAACTTAATTCAATAAGGACGCCGCCGATTATCGAACGGGTCGTGAGGCGTGACTACGCCGGCGTACAATTCCAAGGTTTTCGGTAGAGGGGCGTCCACACCTAGGGAGGATGCCCATGACGGTCAAAGCCATTCTATCCCGCAAGGGCGATGACGTTGTCACGATCGAGCCCACGGCCACGCTTGGTGATGCTGTAAAAATGCTGGACATGCATCGGATTGGAGCCGTGGTGATTACCGGTGCCAACCAGCAGATCCTCGGCATTTTATCGGAACGAGATGTTGTGCGCACACTTTCCCACAACGTTCGAGTTGCAGGGGGTTGCCAACTTTGCGACGAGCCGGTCGAAAAGGTGATGACCCGCGAAGTCGCAACCTGCAAACAGACTGATACGGTCTATGAGCTGATGGAGCGGATGACGGCAGGAAAGTTCCGGCATGTTCCCGTGGTTGAGGGCGGCAGGCTTGTTGGAATTGTCTCCATCGGCGACGTTGTTAAATACCGACTTGACGAAATGGCGTCGGAGTCGAGCGCGCTGCGAGAGTACATCGCGACGGCTTGAACGGATCGGCATTGCCTGAGTTGCAGACCTGTCGCGGGCAATTCGCGTTCTACAATGGTGTCGCCGCATCGCCATGACACCGGCGTCAGGCGGTGCAAGAGGACTGGCGATGGCTTACATGTTTCATGAAAACGAGTTGCGTGGATGGATCGAAAAATAGGCTGTCCTGATCATGGGCGAAACCACAACCATCCTCAAAAGCACCTGCCGCAGTTGTCATGGCGGTTGCGGAGTGTTACTGCACGTTCAGGGCGACCGCCTGGTCAAAGTCGAAGGCGATCGCGAGTCTCCGCTCAGTCATGGTCGTTTGTGCCCGATCGGCACCGTCACGCTTGATCTCGTCTACCATCCGGACCGACTGAAATACCCGCTACGCCGGGTCGGTGCACGCGGTTCCGGAAAGTGGGAGCGGATTTCGTGGGACGAAGCACTTGACGAGATTTCAGAACGACTGCTCGCAATCCGGCGTGAATTTGGTGCCGAGGCGATCGCGCTCGGCACTGGCACTGGACGGCATCATATCCGCTGGGTGTCTCGGTTCGGGCATGCGCTCGGGACGCCGAACTGGTGCGAGCCCGGGTTCGCGCAGTGCTTTCATCCGCGCGTTAATACCTGCATTTTGACCTTCGGCGACTTCCCCGTATCGGACTATACAGGCGACGTTTCGCCCGAGTGCATCATGTTTTGGGGACACAACCCGACTAATTCCGGGCCCGACGGTGAAACGCGCTTCAACGTGCTCGAAGCACTCGAGCACAAACCAAAAATAATCGTCGTCGATCCGCGCCAAACCGATCTGGCCAAGCGGGCGGAGGTCTGGTTGCAAATCCGTCCCGGCGTTGATGATGCACTGGCGCTGAGTATGCTCAACGTCATCATCAGCGAAAAGCTCTATGATGAGCCATTTGTCGCGCGCTGGACACACGGGTTCGAAGCGCTGCGCCAACGGGTCATGGACTTCTCGCCGGAGTGGGCGGAGCCCATCACCTGGGTCGCCGCCGATAAGATTCGCGCCGCTGCCCGCCTTTTTGCCACCACAAAACCTGCACTGCTCGAGTGGGGCTGCGCGATTGAACACACGCCAAAGTGCATCCAAACGGTGCGCGCCGTTTCAATGCTACCGGCGCTCACGGCCAATATTGACGTTCCCGGCGGCTGGGTGTTCGGTATGCATGGGCTCGGCCGCTTCCCGAGCTTGATCGAGAATCTAACGCCAGAGGCAAACGCCAAACGCCTGGGAGCCGATCAGTTCAAGCTTCTCGGCGGCGACGGCGCCGACTTGCCGGCGGCACACATTCCGACGCTGCTGCGGGCAATGCGCGAGGGCAAGCCGTATCCGGTGAAGGCCTTTCTCGTCTTCGGTAATAACACGCTGTCGACCTATGCCAGTACGGCGCTTGTCTACGATTCGCTCATGAAGCTCGACTTCATGGTTTGCGTGGATCTTTTCATGACGCCAACAGCGGAACTTGCGGACATCGTTCTGCCCGCTGCTTCGTGGCCCGAGCTCAACCAGCTCGCCGGCCTTCCGACAGTCGCGGCTAACGTTGTGCTAGCGCAACAAAAGGCTGTGCGCATTGGCGAATGCAAATCAGACGAAGAAATTTTCGTCGAACTGGCACGACGCATGAGACTACCGGTCGGCACCGAGACGGTCGAGGATGTGCTCGATGCGCAACTTGCTGCGGGCAAGATCCGGATGACATTCGATGAACTGAAGCAACGCGGCTTCTTCAAGGTGCCATTCAAGTACCGTAAATTCGAGGAAGGAGGTTTTAAGACACCGACCGGAAAGATCGAACTCTACTCGACCCGCCTGGAAGCGCTGGGATATCCGCCGCTCCCACACTATGAAGAGCCGCCTGAGAGTCCGATCAACTCACCGGGAGTTGCCCGCGACTATCCGTTGGTACTCACGACGGGCGGACGAATTCCCTTCTTCTTTAATTCCGAACATCGCCAGATTACCAATCTGCGCAAGGCGCGCCAACATCCACTCGCCGAAATCCACCCAGAGGCCGCAGCGCGCTATGGAATCGTCAACGGCAATTGGATGTGGATCGAGACACGTCGTGGCCGAGTGCAGCAAAAAGCAAGATTGACGACAGGAATTGATCCTCGTGTCATCCACGTTGAGCATGGGTGGTGGTTTCCTGAAGAGCCAGCGCCGGATTATGGAATCTGGAAATCGAACGTCAATCTGCTGACGGACAATCAACCACCCTACGACCCAGCGATGGGCACTTATCAGCTAAGAGGATTGCTTTGCCGGGTCAGCCCCGTGATTGTGGGCAGCGCAACGCCGGCTTGAGAGGGCATCATAAGCGATGCTTTTTGCTGCGCTGCACTTAGTTGCCTTTTGGGCGGACATGCTAGTCACTGCTCAGTCGCTGTCCGCCTTCCGGTGTATCAGCGGATAGCAGCTCAGATCATAATCTGTCCAGAGATCTTATGACCGCCGCGCAACCGCCGCTTCCTGTCAGAGCGATCGATTTTGGCCATCCGCTTAACCGCGATTGACATAAATCAATACCCCAATTCGTGGTCGGCATATGATTGCCTAAGCTCAGCGGGGCGATACCCAAGAGCGGGCGGCCATGGCCGAACTGAAGTAGCTCCTAGGCACCTACACAGCTCCGGTCTTGGCCGTTCAGTCTTGGCGCAGCGACCACCACCTGGTTTCTTATTGGCATCGGAGGAGCAGCAATGAAAGCCCCGGTACCCGAATACTCGACACATATCTATGAAATGATGGCGCGTTTGGGCATAGAACCGGGCGCTGGAGTTTTGCCGCAATTGAGTTTGCGGTATGCAACGGCGCTTCGTCTGTGTGAAGCTTGCCGGTGTAAGAAAGCCTGCCGGGACTGGTTAGATTACGCGCCAGCGATGCTAAATTTCGCGCCAGAATTTTGTGCGAATGCCGACATCTTATTTGACTTGCAATGCGATCAAGCAGGACCTCGTCGAATCAACTGAGCGCTCACGGCCGCCGAAAACACAAGGAGGTCAGCAAAGAGCGGCGTGCTCAAATAACGCTCACCCGTGTCGGTTAGCATGCACAGAACGGTCGTACCTTTAGCGCGTCTGCGCAGACACAGAGCGCACCGGCGAAGAGATCCCTTCCAAATCGTGGCTGGGCAATTCATCTTATTTTGCAGGACATGATGATCCACATTTTGGATAGACGCTCGGATTGAATACCATCGGCGATCTTCTTGGCCTCGTCGGCGTTGCCCTTATAGATCGCTGGTATGATCTGGTTATCTCGCGTTGCTTTAAACTGATCCCAGAGCGCCTTGAAGTCGGCCGCCGCTTTGGCGTCGGCGCCGGTCATGCCAGCTAGCACAGCGTCCAGCTTGGTGCTTGCCTCTCGCACTTTCGCGTTCAGTGCATCCTGGGTGGACACGTCCTTTGCGGTTATCATCGAATACAGCGCCGTACGCGCGTTCGCGAGCGCCGCGCAGACGTCACTCGCGGGGTCAGCCCAAGCGGCTGGAAACCCCAGTCCAAGGCCGAATATTGAAACAACTGCGATCGATTGGCTGCTCGTCATGGCTAAATCCATCGAGGTTCTGAACTTGCTTCCTAGCCGTTAAGCCGCCTCAACTTCAGGAGCTGATTTCACTATGACCGCCGCGCAAGCGCGGCTTCTTCAAGTTCAAGTATGTTTCTACGCAGTGTACTGAATTGCTCTTCAAAATCTGCTTCCGACGGCGGACCGTACCGATCGGCGAGTGTCAATGCGATGTCGGCCCAATCTGCGGGTTGTAATGTGTCAAGAATTGCCGGGAAAATCACCTCGTCTTCTAAGGCAATGTGTTTTCTTTCATTGTCGATGAAGTCACGGACAATCTGGTCGACACTTTCACGTAGAAGTTCTTGATCATTCAGAACGTTGTCGATAGCTTGAGCGACACGGCGCAACCGCACTGCACCCTCGCGATGCTCAGCTTGAAGGTCGGCAACTGACGCTGCGCGACCTGGATCACATGCCTTAAATTTCTCGTAAATGATGTCTTCCTTTGGATGGTGACAGGTATCCGGATACATTTTGAAGAATTCGAGAATTGCTCCAAAGACCTCGTAATCCGGACGTTCGCCCCGATCGAAGACAGCTAACTCCTGTTCCATTACGCGGAGCAACTTTTCGATATTTCGATGTTCCTGACGCAGGATATCGATGACCTCGACCATCGCATCCTCCCGTAGCGAGGTGTCAATGTAGATTAGACACAGCTTGATTTGCAGGCATTGAGGTAGATCAAGACGTAAGCAAAGTCTCAGTCGATGTTGATACGGTCGAGAGGACTCCGAGAGCGCTTTTTCAATCTATTGAAATCGCAGACGTTTTTTCGCGCGAGCTGTAACGTTTGTGCATGCTTTTTGTGATCGAAGCCGCCGGCGGCGATCTTGATGTATACATGATCGCCGCGTTGAGCCGGGCAGTTAACCGCGAGGTCGAGGATAGGATCGCGCAGGGCGCGAGCCGACTTGTCTTCTACTGAACGAGGGTGATCAGGCTGGTCTCAGTCTTCAAAATGAGCTGGTGATGAGGCTCCTCAAAAATACACGTCCATGGCTCCCGCGCCGCGACCGCGAGGACACTAAATGTTTGACATCGGGTTGCCGAAGCCGCCCGGGCTTAACCAGCCTTTTTGACCCAGAGTTTACACCAGCCCGTCGGACTGATTTCACCGTCGACCAGCGTGCAGGCGTTCGGCTCCTGGAATAGATTGCAGTTGCTGCACTGTTGATCGCCCTTTGGGGTTTCCTGATATTCAGCGATCTTCTGAGCCATCTTGGCGGAAGCCTCCTCAACTGGAGCCAGCGATGCTGCGGCTCCTGCTGCGCAAGCGAGGCTTCGAACGACAACGGCTCGTCTGGATAACGCACGCCACTGTATTCGCGAAATCCTATCCATTTCCACCTCCTTTTCTGTTAACCTCTGAAATCTCGCCCCGCATACTACGTGGGCCAAAGCGCTCCCTAAGGACCTCGGGTGCGCGCGTCATCACCGACACTCTTATCTGAACCAATCTTATCCGCTGCGTCTTGTGGATGGTAGCAGCAGGCTTCAGCAGTAGCGCTTTCCTCGGTAACGTCACGCCACCCGATTTACATCGGACGTGTGGTAAAGAGTGGAGCAGAAACATCGTCTAGGCTGATTGATAAAAATCAATGCCAGCCCTTTTCGAGGCGAGCCATAAGTTTATGGCCCAAACAAGAGGGTGAAGCCGACGGTTTTGACTGAGGTCCGGGCGAAGGGACGGCAGCTTGAGGATCGATGGATTCTTACCAGTGTGTCGCTCGAGTTGGGTTGCTAATACCTTGCCAAGGGACCGATGTCATGACCAGGCAGGCAGAGAATAGCTGGCGGTGGGTAGATAGTATGGGACGGCCGCTTTGCTGGATCTGGCACAAAGCACATTGCCTGCTCGCCGGACGTGCAGCGTATGCGCAATGTTGGCGTTGCGGTCGATGCAACAGGAGTTGGGTCGCGGACCTATGGTCATAAATGCCAAGCCACGCGGCGGATTTACGGTCAGACAGCAGGCGCACTGGCTCGATGACGCAAGAGGAGACGAACATGGGCGCGGCACTCGTTCGAGACTTGGTCAACAGACTTGCGAGCACGCTCCGATCCTTCCGACAACCCGCCGAGTTTGTCTGCGGTGATTGCGAGCGTTGGGCTCGATGCGGTATGCCATCGAGCGATGACTGCGTCTTTAAAGCAGAGCAGATCGCTCGCGGTGACTGGCAAATGAAACGGCTTTCCAAAGCGTTGAGCCTAGCAATGGGTTGGCCGATGCCGTCAGATCGGTCAAAAACGCGATCAATCGTGGACCATGAGATTTGGTAGTGCCGATTATCCGTCAGCGCCCATAAGCAGATGTGACGAACACCCCGTAATTTCTGTTAATCTTGGGCTCTAACTTGCCTGATAGTTTAGCCCATCTGAGCGCTTGGCGTTGAACGTGAAATCGCTATTTCCTCTTGAGTCATATCAGCAGGAATGTCAGTAAAGAGTGGCGTGCTCAAATACCGCTCACCTGTATCGGGCAGCATGCACAGGACGGTCGCGCCTTTAGCCGCCTCTGCGCAGACACAAAGCGCACCAGCGAAAGTGGCTCCCGCGGTAATGCCGACAAAGATCCCTTCCTTTTGCGCCAAGTCACGGCTGCACCGAAGCGCGTCGGCGTTGGAGATCGGAATGATCCTATCGATAACGCTGAGATCTACCGCGTCTGCCGTTAGCTTCGGAATGAAATCAGGCGTCCATCCCTGCAGCGGATGTGGTTTGAACGCCGGATGCGCCGCGACGGGTGAGCCATCCGGATTGCGTTGTTGGGCGATTCCGCTGCCGAGGAGCGGCGCGTCCTGCGGTTCACACACGACGATTTTGGTCTCCGGCCGTTCCTTGGCCAGGACGCGAGCAACGCCCTTGAGTGTCCCGCCCGTGCCGTAGCCGGTAACCCAGTAGTCAAGCGTCTCTCCGGCAAAATCGGCAATGATTTCACGCGCCGTCGTGCGCGAGTGCATGTCAGCATTGGCCTCATTCTCGAATTGACGAGTGAGAAACCAGCCATGGGCCTTGGCGAGCTCAGTCGCTTTTGTCACCATCCCCATGCCGCGCAGCGCGGCCGGTGTGAGCACTACCTTCGCCCCAAGAAAGCGCATGAGCTTGCGTCGTTCGACGCTGAACGTCTCTGCCATGGTAATTACCAGCGGATAGCTCTTCTGCGCGCTGACCATCGCGAGGCCAATTCCGGTATTGCCGCTCGTGGCCTCAACAACCGTCTGTCCCGGTTTCAGGTCACCGGAGCGCTCGGCGGCCTCAATGACCCCGAGGGCCAGACGATCTTTGACCGAGCCAAGCGGATTGAATGCTTCGATCTTGACGTAAAGATTTACGCTCGGCGGCGCGAGTTTATTGATTTTGACGACAGGCGTGTTTCCAATTGTTTCCAAAATATTTTTGAACTTGCGTGCCATCCTATTCCCCGCGGATGTTGTGGTTGAAGCGTTGAAGCGAAGCTTACAATTGCCACATCATTCAGAACAGCGGACTGGTGCCGCCCTGGAGCAAAGGTTGATCGCTAATGGGCTGCATATTCGGTTATTCGAATAACTACTTAGCTGCGGGAAGCGGCGCGACTGGTTTGCTATGCACCTTCAAGCACGAACAGCATGTCTCGATCACTTGTGCATGATTTACGACTCGACGATGCCTCTCAGCCCGTTCGTGGGCAGCGATACAACGAATGATGCCATGCTACAAATTCACGCGCGGTGCGCAACCCAGGTCTTATCCAGCTGGATCCAGGAAGAATGGCTTGATGGTTTCGGCCACCGAATCGGGGAATTCCTCGTGCACCGAGAGCTTGCCGAGCGGCAGTGTTACACTCTGCACGCCAGGGATAGATGCCAGTGCCTCCATCTCTGCACGCGAGCGGGGCGGCGTTTCAGCGCCATATACTAAGAGCACCGGAACAGGTGACCGTTGCGCAAGGTCGAGAAATTCAGTCCGTGTAGTCAGTGGATCAAGCTTCCCGGTGACAAAGCGAACAGATGAGAAGCGGGAGCCAGATGAGCGCGTCACTGCAAGCTTTTCACGCAACCGTTCGCCGCGCAGCCAACGAGCATCGCTATAAACGTGTCCGGCCGCCATGTAGCGAATGACAAGCCGGTTCACATTCAATCCGTAAAGTAGCGGCCCGACGATGGGCAAATCCACCAGCCGGCATATGCGATCAAACCACGGTCGATGCCCATTCATCATGGTCGGCAATGGCCCACGCCAAGTCGGCGCTATGAGAACGAGTTTGTTAAATGATCCCGGATGAGCGCAAGCGTGAAGCAGGGCGAAAGTGGCGGCGTGGCCTGCCGCGATGGCGGCATGAAGCGGCGGCAAGGCCGTGCCAATGAGGTAACTCAGGAAATCCGAATAGATTCTAGGCTGCCAGTCCTGCCGTGGACGTGCCTGATCGCCAAAGCCGGGCCAATCAACGCAGACTGTCCTGAACTTAGCCCCCAACCGCTTCTGAAGCGGGCGCATTTCATGCCGCGTCGAAATCGAGCTCAGGGCGGGTAACAACAAAACCAGCGGCCCCTGTCCGCTCCAGTCGACAGCAAGTTCGACTGAGCTGCCGTCGTAACGCCACGTCAGTTGCTCGGTTTGCATGAACTCGCTGGTAATCATCGCTGCGTCATTTGTCAGCAAGTGACTAGCTGCCAAGGCGTTTTGAGCCAAGGCAAGATCAACGTAACCAGGAGACTGTTAGCGTCTGATTGGGTTCGTCATTGACAAGAACGCCCGGAATTAGAGAACAGCTAACACCCCCTTCCGACATCCATTTCGATCGCTCAGTGCGACATCAGCGTCGGCACCGTCATGGTACGCAATATACTGCGTGTTACCCCTCCGAGAACGAACTCGCGCAGGCGGGAATGGCCGTAGCCACCCATGACCATGAAATCTGCGCCGGAGTCAGCGGCATGCGATAACAGCACGTCTTCAACATCGAGTTCGCCGCGCATGATACGAGTGACGTCTACCTTTAATCCGTGACGGGCGAGGTGATGACCCATGTCGGCGCCTTCGATCTCATCCTGCTTGCCGCGCTCGCTGGTTACACTGACTACTTCGACGTTTTTCGCTCGCTTGAGCAATGGCATGGCGTCGGCGATAGCGCGTGCGGCCGGCCGACTTCCGTCCCAACAGACCATGATGCGATCAAGCTTGAGTGGCGCCATCTGGACATATGGCACGATGATCATGGGCCGGCCTGACTCAAACAAGGTGCTTTCACAAACCATCGCCTGGACGGGACTTCCGTCGGGTTCAACTTGGCCGACAATCGCAAGATCAAACCGCCGCGCAATACGACCAAAGTGATCCGCCGCATAAGACATATTCGCGCGGAGTACTCGCTTTTCGGCTGAGACACCGGCGCTCGCCGTTGCAGCGGCAAACCATTCGACAATCGTCTCGGTGGCGGCTTCATTATCACGCTGCAGTGCTTCGATTTTTTCGGCGGAAAGAAAGGCCATGCCTGCACGCTGAATATCCGGGACGAAGGCAATTGCAATACCGGTAATGTGCGCTTCAAGTCTGCTGGCAATTGAGATTGCGTAGTCCCCGACGATTTTGCCGCTCTTGCCGGCGCTAAGATTGACGACGATGTCTTTGAACAAGATCGCGTCTCCTTGTAGCGACCAAAGGTCTTCTTGTAGCGACCAAAGAATGTCATGCTCGACCCGGGTTGTTCTTGAGGTAAATCAAAGCAACCAGACCGGGTTATCCGGCCCCTAAACCACTCCCAGCGCGATCCGCCGATGAACGCAAAGCGCGCAGAGACGCCGATTTTGCGATGTATCGGGACGACGCAAAAAGAGCCGGATTTCGTTCTGTTCTGAGTATTGGCGTTTAGATCTTAAGGCTTGTGAGCCCGATTCCAACGTGCGGGACGTTTCTCCAAGAACGAAGCAAATCCTTCGGCAGCTTCTTCCGATTGGCGTTGGGCGGCGTGACCTTCGATTAGTCCGGTGAATGCCCTTTCATCGACATTACTCCAGGCCCAACGCAGCGCGCAGCCTTTGGTTTGCGCGACGGCGTCAGGTCCATTGGCCAGCAGTTGCTCCACGATGCGCTCGCCGGCGGCTTGCAACTCAGTAGACCGCACGACCTCGTGAACGAGGCCAATGCGATGAGCTTCTTTAACGTCGAAACGTTCAGCGGTGAGCGCGTAGCGCCGGACTTGGCGCACCCCGATAGCATCGTTGAGTTGTGGGATGATGATAGTCCCCGCCACTCCGATGCGCACCTCGGCTATCGAGAAAATGGCGTTCTCGGCGGCAATCACGATGTCACAAGCTGCGATCATTCCGGTGCCGCCGCCGAAACAAGCACCCTGCACCAGCGCGATCGTTGGAATCGGAAACATATTGAGCCGCTGGATTGCTTCTGCGGTCATTCGTGAGGCACGCAAATTGTCTTCAGGCGAGGAGCGTCGGACTGAATCGAGCCAATTGATGTCGGCGCCGGCTTGAAAATTACGTCCGCTGCCGTTGATCACGGCCACACGCAACGGCTCGTGGGCGAACTTGTCGAACGCTGCGAGCAATCCAGCGATCATCTCGCCATTGTAGGCGTTGTACACCTGTGGCCGATTTAGAGTGATGTAAGCCACGCCACGGTCATCGATACGCCAGAGGATCGGATCGCTCGAAGCTGTCTCGTCCATTTGTTCCATCCAGCCAAATACTATAAGTCCTCCAGATTATCCGCTTTAATCGCCAAGCGTCGAAAAGAGTGTCGATGTTTTCACAGCCAAGCAAATCATCCAAACGCCGCGAAGTTTGCGGGGTCGCGGCACCACTCGTGAGGCACACATTCTCGCGTTTCCGCGGGGGGTGATGGTTGGTCGGTACTGGCTGGCATGGCGATGATAGTCGGAAACGTGGCCCAGGAGGTGGGAAGTCCTAATAACGGAGCTAAAAGTCTCGTCTTGATTATCGATGATCCTGACGCGCCCGATCCGAGAGCACTTAGGATGGTTTGGGTACATTGGGTCGTCTACAACCTACCGCCCGATACCAAGAGCTCGCCCGAGAACACAGGCAAGACAGGGTTTTGCGACAGGCTAGAAACGAGAACGAGCGGCGGCGCATCGAGCTTTGTAGGGCTTGCGATGTGCAAGGAACTTCACCTGCTTGGGGACGCAATAAGTTTGCACGCAAAGAGAAGTCCGTTCCGATATTCGTCTTTCTCTCGTTGCGGCATTGGTCCGCGCTCGATCGCAGCGTTTATGCGCGCCCACGCCTCTTCCAAGCCGTCGATATACCCGTCGGCATATCCAACAGCCCAGCTATGGCGCTCCAATTGCTTAGCAGGGTTTGGCATAGTCCGTAGCCCTGCTCAGGATAATTCGATATCGCTGCCTGATTCGATAGGCCGCAAGACTGTCCTTTGTGTTTTTCCGGCTTATGTTGCCGATGAGCCACAGCCCACGCGCGGCCGCGACCGCGTCGTTAGACACGATCCGGCCCGCGCAAAAATACGAACGCTACAGGAAATTAACTGGCTTTGACCTCAATCTTCTTTTCCGCCCTTTGCGCCTCCGCACTCTTGGGTAGCATGATCGTCAGCACACCTTTCTTAAAGCCGGCGCTGATCTTATCGGTGTCGATGTTTTCTGGCACCTGAAACGAGCGCTCGAAGGAGCCGAAGCTGCGCTCGCGCAGATAGTAATCCTTCTGCTTTTCCTCTTTCTCGTCCCGTTTCTCGCCTCTAATCGTCAGGACGCCGTTAGCAAGTTTCACTTCGACGTCTTTGTCTTCCATTCCAGGCAGTTCGGCCGTGATCTCATAACCTTTATCTGTCTGCGTGACGTCGACTGCCGGTACCGAGCCGAATGCCGCTTCGGTCCGCCGGAACGGCTCGATATCGAAAAACGAACGGCCGAATGGCGAACGCCAGATTCCGCTGGAAAAATCATCGAACAGGCGATCGACTTCCCGACGAAAACTCTCGAACGGCCGCAACGTTGAAGGTGTCATCTTTTCAACTTTTCCAGGCACTTTCGCTTGGTTATCCGCCATGACACATCCTCCAATGTGATTTTCGCTGCCCGCTCACCCCGGTGACTATCCGCTACTTTTCTGCTTGCGGTAACGTTTCCTGGCATTGATCCAAATCAATGAACCGCAACAAAACTTGGTCTCTCAAGTGGGATTACTCGAGGATAGGAGGCCCTCCATGTGCGATTACAGTTTGCATCTTGTCGCCTCGCGGCCGGCTAAGGTCGGAGACAAACTGGTGGCGACCCGTTTCGTCAATTCGATCACCCGCGGCTTCGCAGCCGTCGGGCAACGCGACGTGGCCGTGTGTCTACTTCCCGGCACGGAGTTAGCGTTCGACGACGATGTCCAATACGAGCGTGCCCTCAGTCTTTTCGGTAAGGTGCGCGTAAATCACAAGGTTGCACGGTTTCGTCAGGTCAATATGAGCGATCCACACGCGCATCACGACGCGCTTGAATTCCCGGACGGCCAAACTGTGATGGTTACGCGCTTGGTCGCCGGCCAGACTGCTACCGTGCTGCAGCTCCCGGCTTCGACTTTGGATCATAAGACTGCGCCGCAAGAGACAGCTCGAACGATTGAAGCTTAACGAGCTTTTCTGCCGTTTTGACGTTAGAGATCGCAGCCAGGACGAGCGGTCCGACAAAGCAGGAGTGAGACCGTCACAGGTCATCGCACCTCAAGCATCGGCGATCAGCAAAGAAGAGGCGCGGCGGATCGCGGTGAATATCGCAAAGTTGCCGGAGCTAGCGCGCTAAAACGCTACTGTGGTCAGCTGTTGCACCAGCTTAAAGCGCCGTGCCTGAACTGAAAACGGGCCTCTTCCAGTCTGCTGGCTTGACCCGCTACGATGCCTTGTCCTGAGCCTTAGGGAAGGCAATGAGTCGGCACTCCGGAGCAGGCGGCAAACCAGATAAAACGCGACGCCACAAGACGGCGACGCCCAAGCGCCGACATGGGCCCAAGGCCGTGCATCGCCCCCGTCCCTCCGCGATCGACAAGGAAACAGACGTCGCGCGGCATGCGCCGCTGCTCAACGAGCTGAGGCAACGGACGACTGACCTCACGGAGTCGTTGGAACAACAGACGGCGGCCGCCGAGGTGCTTAAGGTCATCAGCGCTTCGCCTGGCCAACTTGAGCCGGTGTTCGAGACCCTGCTCGAAGTCGACGTCGAGTTATTCGTCCACAATCTGGCACGTTTGGTCGAGGAAAGCGGCAAGGTGCTCTCGGCCTATTTGAAGCCCCGCGAAGAGGGCAAGGTCGACGACGGGATCTCCGATCAGATCACCGAGGCGATCAAGTCGGTTGGCAGGGTAGCGGGATATTGGCTTGCCGATCCCAGGCGCGCGGTCGAAATGCAAGCGAGCCTCGGCCGCGCCTATTTCGATCTGTGGGCGAATGCCGTCAAGCGCATGACCGGCCAACCGGTCCAACCGGTCGTCACGCCGGACTCCAAGGACCGGCGCTTCACCGATCCCGAATGGTCATCGAACCAATTCTTCGATTTTCTCAAGCAGGCTTATTTGCTGACGACGCACTGGGCCGACTACCTGGTCAAACATGCTGAAGGCCTCGATCCGTACGCGCGGCAGAAGGCA
>Ga0306923_10003291_pt1 | contig 15152 bp, 13 predicted proteins | sample sta12Can44000108_FD_203841 | JGI IMG/M metagenome (GOLD analysis project Ga0306923, IMG submission 203841) | Lab enrichment of tropical soil microbial communities from Luquillo Experimental Forest, Puerto Rico - statanox.12C.anox.44.000.108 (v2)... | ecosystem: Environmental > Terrestrial >... | reverse complement strand
TCCCGGGAACCTCGCCGGGGAAGCGGTCGCTTCCATTCAGCAAGTCGAGAAGCAATTGGGCAAACCTCTGTCGTTGCAGACCAGCTTTCAGGGAAACGGGCAGGCCTATCTGCAATCCCTGTCGAGCACGCCGATCCTGATCGCCGCAGCTTTGGTCGTCATTTATCTTATCCTGGGCATTCTCTACGAAAGCACCATCCACCCGATCACTATTCTGTCGACCTTGCCATCGGCGGGCATCGGGGCGGTGCTGCTGCTGATGGCGTTTGGCTTCGATTTGAGCGTGATCGCCATCGTTGGCATCCTCTTGCTGATCGGCATCGTCAAGAAGAACGGCATCATGCTGATCGACTTCGCCCTTCATGCCGAGCGCGAGCAAGGCCTCACGCCGGAAGAGGCTATCTACCAGGCCTGCATCAAGCGTTTCCGGCCGATTCTCATGACGACGATGGCGGCGATGCTTGGCGCCGTGCCGCTCATGCTCGGCACTGGAACCGGCTCCGAGATACGCGAGCCGCTCGGCTACGCCATCGTCGGCGGCTTGGCGCTGAGTCAGTTCTTGACGCTCTATACCACGCCCGTCGTCTTCCTCTATCTCGATCGCTTGATCAGCGACGACCACATCGGCCGTCGCCAAACGAAGGCAGCCCGTCACCGGAGCCACTCCCGGCAGAGTGAAGCAAAGACCGAGGCGGACTATCGTTCCGAGGACGCAGCGACGGAATGTAACGCTGCGAGGAACGTGCGGCCGGTCCTGAAGGTGCCGGCGCCACCACAGCGAACAACGAAGCGGTAAGCTCGAGCAAGCGGGTCGGCGACGATCGGCTGCCTAGGGCATGTGGCTACGCGAATCCCCGCAACAGATACACGCCTGCAGATTCGGCATGGAAGCAATCCTCAATTGGACCAAGGATAAGGAAAATTCCAGCAAGAACGAACAGCAAATTCGTCCACCGATCATACGTTCGGCACAGATCGTTTCATGTCCGGTGAAGAAGATGGCCTTCGTGATGATTTTTTGGACGACGTACATTCCGTTCGTCCTATTGGTGCTGCCTCTCGTAGCCAGACATGCCATGCGTGCGCTCCGCAGCCTGCGGTTCGAGCGATTGCTCGGCGGCGACGGCGCGCCAACGTTTTCTACGAGGCGACCGGCATCCGCATACGTGAGTTGCCGATCGCTCTCGACCGGCCGCCTGCGAGCTGACCGCCGAGACCCATGACGCGACTTTCGACGTTCGCAGGTTCGGCCTGCCCTGCTGCAGCAGTTGCAATGGCGGCGCTCATGCTGCCCGTTGCGGCTGCCAACGCAACGCCGGATGACGAGCAGGCGGCAGCCAGTTCGTCGCTCGAATTCGACGAGAAGGACGGCACGCTCAATATCGAATGGTCGGGACCAATCTTGCCCGGGATGGAGGATTATCTGCGCGCGGCGCTCGATAGGTACGCAACGGCCTCCCATCGCGTGGTCCTGTTCCTCGACTCGGCTGGAGGCCAGGTCGAGGAGGGCGACCGCATCATTCATGTCCTCGACCAAGTCAAACAAACGCACCGGCTCATCACCGTAGTCCCAGACGGCGACCTGTGCGCCTCGATGTGCATACCCATATTCCTTCAAGGCGATGACCGCCTCGCCGCCCGAACGAGCAATTGGATCTTCCACGAGGCCACCAGGCAAGGCGCAAACAGAAAAGAGCGAATGGAGGAGACGCTGCAGCTGTTCGATAGATACTACGTTCCGGCTGGGGTCTCCATTGCATTGGCTCGAAAGGATCATGTCCGTCATTAAACGAGCGAACCTCTGGCAAACCGGCGGCGATCTTATCAGCGCCAACACGGGCATCGTCACGTATCCCCTGGAGAAATGGACAGAGCGACTTGTTCCTCCGCAACACCTCGAAAAGGCGATTTAATCAGTCGCTCTGAGCTTGTTGCAGAGGATCTGGCTAGATTCCGCATCGCCTACGCTCGTTCCATAACGCTTCTTCCGCGAATCGGACGTTTTCCGCCCTCAGGTCGCATCTTTTAGTCATCCCAGCATTGTGGCTTCCGAGAACTCAGATTCGTGCGTATCGATGGTGTAGCCCGCCAAGGATCGGCTGCGCGATAATGTCTCCGAACCGCTCAATCGGGCGTGTGCAGGGTGCGTCCTTGTCAAGCGAAAGGTGCGTCCGCACCTCATTATAGTAGCTGGCGTAATTCGAAAGAATGCGCCGAAGGTGATCTTCGTTGAACACGATCACGCGGTCCGTGCACTCGTGCCTCGCCGACCCGATCAAGCGCTCAACTAGGCCGTTTTGCCAGGGCGAGCGGAAAGACGTCGGCCGATCCCGAATACCCATCGCTCGGACGCGAGCTTTGAACACGGCGCCGAAGGCTCGGTCATTGTCGCGAATAAGATACTTCGGTGCCGTGTCCCATGGGAACGCTTCAGTGATCTGGCGCGCCAACCACTCGGCCGTCGGGTTGCCGGTCACCGAAAACCACAACAATTGCCGACGTTTGTGGCCGAGAACAAGAAATGCAAAGAGCTGCTGAAACGCAATCGTCGGAACCACGAACAGATCAATCGACGCAATCCCCTCCATATGATTGCGAAGGAAGGTCTTCCAAGTCTGCCTGACCTCACGCCACACATGGGGCGGGCAGCGCAGGCGGCCGTGCGACGAGCTTGGCCAACCTGCGGAGGTTCTGAGCGATCGCAGCCAGCGTGAACTCGAATTGGGCCCCGCACGGCCCGCGCACTGTTCGCTGAGTGGCTTGAGCCAGAAACCACGTCGCCGGCATTCCGCTGGGGTCATGGATTGCTCCAGTTTTAAGGAGCAAATAACGCCTTCACGGAACATGCTGTATTGTTATATTTGGTTGCGTTGCCAATCGGCTCGTATGCCTCAGCCATGCTCAGGTAGTACCCGTTGCCTCGACCTGCAGACTGGCGGATGGAGCGCTGCGGCAGTTGCCCCGCATAGCGCCGGTCGTGGCCTATTTCGCTCTCTCGTACGGATAGATCACATCGCCCGACTTGTACTGGGCCGGCACAACCACGACCTGGGTCGAGATGTCCTTGAACTGGCCGAGATTGTTACCCCTGATATGCTGGAACTGGAGCTCCAGCACACGCGGCTCCGCCCACTCGCCTAGGTGCCCGAACTTCACGTCGCCAACCAGAGTCTTAAAGCTAGACTTGCGGATGTAATCCGCGAGCTTGTCGTCATCGAGGCTCTTCGTGGCCTCGACTGCCTGCTGCAGAACCTGAAGCTCGGCGTAGCCCCAGGGCGCGATATGGTAGCCGAGGGCGTCGACGCCTTCGTGCTGCGCCCTGGTTTGATATTTGGTCAGGAACTCGGTCACGCCGGGAAAGTTCATTTTCTCGATCGGCAGCCAGTAGTCGAAGTTGATGAAGCCGTTGAGCAGCGGGCCGAGCTGCATCTTGATCGCGGTTGATTGCGGCCCAACCATGCCGCCGCCGATCATCTTGGGCTTGTAACCAATCTCGTTGACGGCGCGAACCATGCCAACCGAGTCCGGCGGATAGGACAAGATGAGGACGATGTCCGGATTGGTTGCCTGGATCGCTCTCACGACTGGCGCGAAGTCCGTGGTCGCTGGGGGATATCGTTTGTCGTAGACGATTGTGAGGCCCGCTGCATTGGCGTTCTCGCGCGCGCCTTGGGATGCGTTTATCGAAAATTCGGCATCGGCCGCCACGATTGCGATCGTCTGCGGCTTTGGGTTCTGCGCGATGGCAATATCGAAGAAGCCCTTTGTCTGAGCAGTCTTCGGATTTGGTCCCAACGGGATCATGGAGAAATATTTCGGATAGTTGAACTCGGAATTGACCGCCAATGCGAACAGACCGATAAGCAGCTTCTGCCTCTGAATCGCCAACGGCATCACCGACGCCAGCATGTTGGTGCCGTATCCGCCGAGGATAATGTCGACCTTGTCGACGTCGAGCAGCTTCTCGTAGATGGCGGGGACCGTCGCCGGATTGCTCTGATTATCGTAGTGGATGAGCTTGATGAGGCGGCCGAGTAGCCCGCCTTTGATATTGATATCTTCCTCCCAGATCTTTTGCGCGAGCAGGGCAGATGTGCCGTTAGGAGCAAGCCCTCCGGTTTGCGAGATACCATAGCCGATCTTGAGCGGTTGGCCGGATGGGGCCTGCGCCTGTGCCGTGCGCGACACCAGCGCGAGCAAGGCACCGACGAGGCAGGCAGCAATCAAGCGCTCTTGTTTTTGAAACATGCCTCTCCTCCTATTGTGATCGCGTTCAACCCCCTCTCTGCAACGCCGGAGTTTCTATTGAAGGCTGCGAGCGGCGCAGACCCAATGCCACCGAGCAGCTCAACGACCGGTATCGCCGGCCATTGCACCCGCGCGGCGATTGCACGCGCCGCCGCACCGACACGAGCGGATGACCTGCCACCATATATTGCATTGGAGGTAGTCCGCCGATGTTCAATGCTAGCACAGCTCGCCGGTACTCACAGCCGCTCGGTTATCGAAAGTTTCGGGCTTCGCGGGCGGGGCGCGGTGGTCCCTCTCCCTGCCATCAGATCGCAAAAACCCGCTTACGGGGAATCCACCGATGCGGCCGGAACGATCGCATTTCCAAGGAGGCTTCTTCGACCGGAACTCATGGGCCGTCAGGTCGCGACACCGTCACTGCCGTGGGCAGGCAGAGTGAATTGGAAGCTCGCACCTCGCGGTACAGTTGCCGCCGCCCACACGCGGCCCCCGTGGGCCTCGATGATCGAACGGCAGATCGATAGCCCTATGCCCATTCCGCCGGGTTTGGTCGTGTAGAACGGGTCGAAGAGGCGCTCGAGACTCTCCGGGGTCAGCCCTGGCCCCGAATCTCGCACGGTCACGAGGACGCCGTTCGAAATATCCCCGGCGGTGCTGATCAGCAAATCGCGCGACCCGTTGCTGACGTCGGTCATTGCTTCGACAGCGTTCATAATCAGGTTGAGTACGATTTGTTGCACTTGGATTCGATCGCCTCGAGTAAGCGGCAATCCGTTTGCCAGTTCTGTCTGAAGCGCGACGCCGTTTCGCAGCAGCTCGCTCCGCATCATCTCGATGACTTCGAGGATCGCTTCGTTGATATCTAACTCGGCCTGCCGTGCTGGCACCTTTTTGATGAGGTCGCGTATCCGGCGGATGACGTCGCCGGCTCGATTACCGTCCCTGATGATGGCATCGAGGGCCTGCCGGACCTCTTCCAGATCAGCGGGGTGGCCGCCAAGAAAGCGCAAAGCGGCGTGGGCGTTGGTGACCACCGCGGCGATCGGCTGGTTGACTTCATGGGCAATCGAAGCCGTCAGCTGTCCCATTGTCGTGACGCGATTGGCGTGCGCGAGAGCCATCTGTGCTTCGCGAGCCTTCGCCTCTCGTTCTTGAAGATCGCTGTAGAGGCGGGTGTTCTCCAGTGAGATCGCCGCCTGGGCCGCCATCAGCTCCAGGACCGCGGTTCGATCCGCGGTGAACGCCCCCGAGGCCAACGTGTTTTCAAGATATATCAGCCCCGTTAACCGACCTTGCTTGATCAACGGGAGGCAGAGGATCGACTTTGTTTGTCGGCCGCGCAGGTAATTGTCGTCGGAGAAGAGGTTCGGCCTGGAGGCATCATCGAGAATCACGCTTTCGTGCGTGCGGATCACATAACGGACGAGGGACTCGGGACATGTTGTCCCGCTGATTGGTGTTTGGCAGAGCGCCACTTCGACCCGGTCGCCGGTGGCTTGCGCCTCCGCCTGAATCAAATAGGCATCATCTGCCGGCAGTATCAGTAGGCCGCGATCCGCTCCTGCGTTCTCGACCGCGATCGTCATCAGCCGCTCGATCAGCTTGGGCAAGACGATCTCGCTCGAGACGGCCTGAGACGCTTTGACCACGGTCGCTACATCGAGTTGCTGGACCGGGGAACCAATGCCCGCCGGGGGCCGGTGCCCCTCCACCGCAGTCAAATGCGGATAAAGTCGATCAAGCTGTCTCACCTTGCCGTCGGCGCCCCAACGGAGATAACAGTGCCTGGCGTTCCGGAGATGCGCGTCGGCGATGGTCTCGAGCCCGAGCGCCATATAGAAACGCGCCGCTACCTCATAGGCCAAGCCCTCGTTCTGTACGAAGCCGTTCTCTCGAGCCGCCCGGATGGCCTCCTCGTACAATCGCATTGCGTCAACGGGGCGGCTTTCGATGCGAGCAAGCTCTGCTGACACCAGTGCGTGCTTGTCGCCAAACGTCGGCTGATAGTTTTCAGCCCACTCGCGCAATTGTTTTTCGTGCGCGGTCAGGCGTTCGTGCCACCCTCGCTGTTCGTCGGCCGAGCCGGTCTCATAGCATGCCGCTAATGTCAGTGCGACGTAATAATGGTAGTCAAGCGACTGGATAAAGGATTCCGATGACCAAAGCCACTTTCTTGCGCTCTCGGCCGCGATGAGCCCTGCGCGATAGTCACCCGCTATGAATCGAGCTTGAACTTTGATGATCCAGTACCGACTGATGAGCGGAGGCATCCGGTCTTCGGTCAGCAGAGCTTCAAAGGTGTCTTCATCAAATCGTCCGTCGCTCAAAGTGGAAAAAGTCGCAGTCTGCCCCCGCAAGTGTCGGATGAGTTGCTGCTGACTGATGATGATGTCGGCTGCGTCGTGGTATTTCCGTTTACGGATGAAATCCAGGCAGACTTCTGATTCTCGCCACACCTCGTCGAGGTGTGCTCCTTGGATAAGGAGATTGGTAATGAGGTGCATGCAGCCGTAACAAGCAAAGGCAACGTCGCCCAATTCCGCGCCCGCACGGAGAGCCGTTCGAGTTAGCTCGATTCCGACCTCGACCGGCTGTGTCCAGAGGGCGACCATCTCCATCTCGAGATAGACCTTTGCCTTGTAGGCAGCAAACCCGTGCCGTTCAACGAGATCGCAGGCGAGTTTTGCAAAACGATAACCCTCGGCATAACGGCGGAAGGGCTGACAAAGAATTACACCGAAACCGGCGTAGCCAAACGTAGAAGCATCGCTTATTCCATATAGGAGACTCAGATTTACCATCTTGCAGAAATGTAAATAATAGAGGTTGTTATCTGTATAAAGTGAGGGGCCCGTGAGAAACGCGAGCACACGCATGGCCGCGTGCATTTCCGGGTCAGTCAATAAGGGTAAGTCGATCAACGTTTCGATCGAGCGCTCTTTCAGGGTTCTCCAGACGATCTCGTACTCGGCTTGGACTTCATCGCCGGTAGGGTGAGGCGGCATGTCAATACCGAAGAGCCGTAAGCACTCGAGGGCGGCAGCAACCCCCTGCGGTATTTCCGACTTCACGATATGCAGATGGATCTTCAGGCTGTAGGCCGCAGCTTTGTCAACTCTTGAAATACCTTTTCTGACCAACTGAGAGAGTAGTCGCTCGGCTTCATCGAAATTTCCGGTCAGGAGTTCACACTCCGCGCGGTCGAGAGACAAGGCGAATGCGAGCTCGTACTGAGTTGGGATATCCAACGCGGCGTCGCCCATAAGCGCCATGCCGGCCGCAAGATAGACGCGCCCCGACGCATAGGCGGCCGACGCTTTGGCCCTTCGCCCGACCCGCAGGTCGATTGCCGCTAGCTGCAGTCGCTCGTCCGGGTCGGTCAGCCGTGCGGCACCCCGATTGAACTGATTCGCCACATCGAACAGATGCTCGGCGAGCTCGTCCGCCGTCATGCTCGCCAGCAGGGCGCGGCCGATGCGCAGGTGGACGTCGGCACGGTGCGGTTCAGGGATAAGTGTATAGGCCGCCTGCTGTATCCGATCGTGCAGGAATTTGTAGGCGCTGTCCTCGCGAAAGACGAGGCCAGCGCGGACGGCTTCCCAGAGAGTCGCGTGCACCGCCTCCTCTGTCAATCCGTAAACCAGAGCGAGGGTGGCGGTCGGGGCGACATTGCCCAGGCAAGCGAGTTGCTTCAGGGCTTCCTGGGTGGTGGAAGCAAGCCGCTTCAGCTTGGCGGTCATAAGGTCCACCACGTTATCGGTGTAGCTCTTGGCGCGTATGCGATCGATGTCCCATTGCCAAGCTCGCGTCGCTGGGTTGAATATGAGCAATCCCTCTTCGGCCAGCGCGGTGAAGAACTGGATCGCGAAGAACGGATTTCCACCGGTCTTCTCGTGCACCAGTTGCGCCAAGGCCCGTACGTGCTCCTGCTCGCAATGCATGGCATCGGCGACGAGCTGGCAGACCTCGGCGAGACCGAGAGGCGCCAGTACGATGTCCTGCACCCGTGCCCCGGCCTTGCGGATCGTCTCGAGCCTGCGCCGAAGCGGATGAGAGGAACTGACGTCGTTGTCCCGGTACGCGCCGACCAGCAGCAGGTACCGCACTTCCGGGTGCGTGATGAGATGCTCGAGGAGGTCAAGCGTTGCTGCATCGAGCCATTGCAGGTCATCGAGGAACAGCGCGAGCGGGTGCTCCCGTCTGGCGAACGCGCCGAGAAACCGCCGGAACACCAACTGAAATCGGTTCTGCGCGTCTCGCGGCTGCAGGTCCGGAACGCGCGGCTGCTTCCCGATGATGAACTCCACCTCCGGGACGATGCTGACGATGAGCTGACCGTTTGGCTCGACCGCCTCGCTCAGCGCACGACGCCACCGCTCCACCTCGGCTTCGCTCTTGACGAGGATCTGACGGACGAGGGTCCGCAAGGCTTGTGCCAAGGTCGCATACGGAATGTCGCGTTTGTACTGGTCGAACTTACCCGCCGCGAAAAGCCCGCGGGGCGGAACAAGGCCCTTGTGCAGTTCATTCACAACCGAGGATTTGCCGACGCCGGAATAACCGGAAACGAGCACGAGTTCCGGTGTACCCTCGGTCACGACTCGGTCGAACGACGCGAGCAGAGAATTGACCTCGCGCGCGCGCCCGTACAACTTCTCCGGAATCAGCAAGCGATCTGGCGTGTCGTGCGAACCCAGCGGGAATGTGTCGATCCGTCCCTGGGATTCCCAGTCAACAAGGCATCGGTGCAGGTCGGCCTCGAGTCCAGCAGCGGTCTGATAGCGCTCCTCGGCCGTCTTGCTGAGGAGCTTCAAGATGATTGCGGACAAGGGGGCAGGGACGTGTGTAAGCCGTTCGCCGGGAGATGCCGGCTGTCTTGCGATGTGGCAGTGCACCCATTCCATTGGGTCGGAAGCCGTGAACGGAAGACTGCCGGTCAGCATTTCGTAAAGCGTTACGCCGAGGCCGTAGAGATCGCTCCGGGAATCAATTGAACGGTTCATTCGTCCGGTCTGCTCGGGCGCCATGTAGGGGAGTGTTCCGGCAATGAATTCGGGCGGTTCGGGCGACTGGCGCTCGCGCGGGAGCCTTGACGCGATGCCAAAGCCCGTGAGCCAACCCTGACCCGTCGTGGAATTGACGATGATATTGGTCGGCTTGATATCCTTGTGGATGAGACCTCGTCCGTGTAATCGGCCAAGCGCGACCGAGAGAGCGATGGCGAGGCGCAGGAACTCACCGATCTCCATCGGTGAGCCGAGCAGGCGATCGAGTGGCACGCCGCCAGGATCCTTGAGGACCAGCAGTGTCCGCCCCCGCTCGCGGACAAGGTCAAGCGGCCGCACCGCCCATGCGTCGTCCAGTTCACCCTTTAGTGCGTATTCGTTTGTGAGACGTTTGAGGCTGTCAGGCGTCGGGTGTTCCACCGCGAGGAGGATGGCTAGCACCGAGTTGCAGTCACCGTCGGCGCCGTCACGCCGTGCTCTGCAGAAGATTCGCTCGCCATCCTCCCAAAAGACCTGGAGGTCACTACCCACGCCAGCGTCGAACCAAGAGGGTGGGTTCATCTGCCGGGACCCGAACGTCAAATCGGCTACGTCAAGTTAGTAAATTAGCATTCGTCGCATTGGAATGGAATGTCGTGAGATGGGCCGAGCCTTGAGGCGTGCCTGCGGCACGAAATATTCATTTTTGCGGCCGGGACGCCGGGCGCCAGTCTTCGGTGTTGACCTGGAAAGGGCGGCCGGTTGGGAATGGATAAGTCCCCGTCTTTTCTACACTTCTAATTTTTTGGCCCTACGGGATGATTGAGTACTTTCTTCCGCAGCTTCTTGCTTGTTTCTAGTCCTACACCTGGCGGCCAGTAATTTCCTGCTCGGGCGTGGCAATCTTGGACAAAACCGGCTCCGGTGTTAATCGTTTGGCTTATCGTTACCAGGCTTTGAGCGAAGTAAGGGCACCCATGGCTGACTGGCTTTTTGATCGCGGCGGCAGGGCGCGCATTCTGCATGATTCGGACAAGCTCCGAAACAATCAAGGCCGAGTCATCGCTTGGATCAGCGGAAACAACGTCTATTCCCTTCGCGGCCGACACGTCGGGTGGTTTGAGGGAGGCGTTCTGTTCGATTCCCGAAATTGTCCGATCGCCTTCGCGCGCAATCGCACCATGGGATTACCCTCGGTTCCGGGCATCGGTGGAACGCCGGGGATGCCGGGATTTGCAGGCGGCCCGGGCCGACCGGGCTTCGGCGGCGTGCCCGCTCGTCCGGGCCGCGGTGGCTGGTCGCAACACGATGTCGAAGAATATTTTGGCGCGTAGTTATTGTTGTCAGTATGGCAGCACGTCATTTGATCAATAAGGACGGCAAGCCCTTTGAGGACCAAGAGCTCGACGCTCTTCGCAGAGAGCTCGATTCCCTTACGCGCGCAGAGCGCGAAGCTTTTCGCGATGCGAATGCGCAAGCAGTAGCGACGCATCCAGCGGGTCGAATATTAATCGTCTCAGGTCCCGGGACCGGCAAAAGCAGACTCTTCAGGGATCGGATTCTGTTTTGGCTCAAACAAGATGGAGCGGCAAGAATTTTGGCGCTGAGCTTCGTCAGAAAGCTGGTTGCCGATCTGGATGCAGATATTCAGGCCGACACAACCTTAACTGATGCGCAGAAAGATCACGTCGATATCTATACGCTACATAAATATGCGCGCAGCATTGTGGAGCAGAACCGTGGCACTAAGGAGTGGGCATTTGAGCCGTACTTTCGGATTATCGGACAAGATTGGAAACTAATCGTGTGGGACGATGTCTTGTTGGTAACCGGCCAACAGGATCGAGCCACCTATTCTTGGAGGTGGCCTGCACCCGGTTTGGATGACACCCGGTTAAGCTAATCCAGCTTGCTGCTCGAACTCCATGGGACTCATATAGCCGATCCTGGAGTGCCTGCGTTTCGGATTGTAGAAGCGCTCAATGTAATCGAACACGTCTGCCTTGGCCTCATCCCGCGTGCGATACAGCTTGCGCGCTGTGCGCTCGGTTTTGAGTGACGAGAAGAAGCTCTCCATCGCTGCGTTGTCCCAAACGTTGCCCGATCGGCTCATCGAGCAGACAACGCCGTGATCTGCCATGAGGCTGTGGAACTGCTCGCTGGTGTATTGGCTACTGCGATCGGAGTGATGCAGCAGCGCATCTGGCTTGCCCCGTCGCCAGATCGCCATCACCAGGGCATCGGTGACGAGCTGTGCCGTCATCGCTGCGCTCATCGACCAGCCGACAACACGCCGAGAGAAGAGATCGATGACGACGGCGACGTAAAGCCAGCCTTCTGTCGTCCAAACATATGTGAAGTCCGCAATCCATTTGCGGTTGGGAGCAGACGCCTCGAAGGTGCGATTGAGCACGTTCGGAGAGACGGCGGTCGCCTGCCGCTCACCCAGATCGGGCGGCAGGCGGCGCCGTCGCGGACGTGCCTTGAGAGCCTGTAGCCGCATCAACCGCTCGATCCGATGCAGACCGCACGACACGCCTTCTGTCAGCAGGTCGCGCCACACACGCCTGGCGCCGTAGGTCCGATCGCTGGCAAGGAAGCTGGCGCGGATCTGCGCACCGAGCTCTTCGTCACTCCGGCTGCGCTGACTGCGCGGTCGTGTCAGCCAGGCATAGAGCCCACCTCGCGAGACACCGAGCGCCTCGCAACCCGTTTCTATGCCCGCAGGAGGAAAACGATCCACGAACGTTTTTTAGGATGTCTCGTTCAGCCTTCAGCTTGGCAACTTCGCGCTTGAGCCGCGCGATCTCGAGCTGCTCCGGCTTCATCTGGCCGTGGCCGGGAAAAGCGTGCTGCGGATCGTCGGCGGACTTCTTCACCCAATCGCGCAGCTGCGACGTATGCACCCCCAGGTCCTGTGACGCCTGAACATAGGACACGCCGCGATCCTTGATCAGGCGCACAGCCTCAAGCTTGAACTCGCGCGTAAACTTCCGTCTCTCCATGACCCACCTCCAGCTCCATCAAAACACCTAACTCGGTGTCTTCGGAACCGGGTGCAGGCCAGCTGCAGATTTCTACAAGCTTAACGGTGCTCGGGATGAGCTCTTCACCTTGATAGCTCGTTATCGCCATGAGGGAAGAAAATTTTCAGACGAGTACTACAAGGTTTTGAATTATTACTCCCTTGCCAACTACCCTTTGAACAACTTCACATTTCGGAAGGTACTGTTTCATGAGGGCGTTGGTGGCAACGAACTACTCGCGCTATTAAAGACGTGCCTTTCTGACGGCAAATCGCTTTCCGCAATCGATGACAAACATATCCAAGACGCTTTAGGCAAAGCGAAAACTGTGCGGGAGATTTTGGATTCGGAAAAGACCATCGCCGAAAAGATCCAAGCCCTTGCCGAATGCATTCAGATTAGTGATGTAAAATTGCTACAGCGGGACTTGGAAAAAGCGGTAATTGATAAGCAGCGGCTTGAAGCGATTGAGCACCAGGACGAGGAGGAGGCGGAGCTCGAAGAATTCCAGGTCAAACAAATGTCAGCCGTCGAGTTAATGACCATCGTTGGCTCGAAAGGGCTCTCTGCTGATCACGTGATCATTATTGGCTTTGACAACGTCAACATGAGGGTCACGAGAAACGCATTCTTTGTTGCCAAAACGCGCGCCCGTCGGTCGTTACACATCATCACGGCACTGAAGGCTGGGGGAGCGGCACATGCGCACGCATTTCTGGATCATCTGCCTGATGGCCATCTTGAGTTTTCCAAGTACATGAAAGGTGAGCGTAAACGGGTGGCGTTCGGGGATCGAAACCAAATTCTTGGAATATATAAGAACCGTTAATGCTCGTGGGCGTCACCGGTAGCCTCTAGTGAGAAAACAGTTTGCGTCAGACCTGGCCGGAAGTGCCGCCTAAGAGTCGCCGGCTTACTGACTCACTCCGAAGGCGGCGCGCTGGTCGGACCAGGCCAGTGGAAGCCCTTGGAGCAGAAGCCTGAGCACATTGCGACTGATTAATTTATGCGGCATCACGGAGCACCCTCAAGGATGGCCGTGAGCGTGGCGCGGCCGCTGTCCGTGAGCGTATACGCCCCGCTCTCGCGATTGTGCGCGATGAATCCCCGGATGGCCATAGACTGCATCGCATGATCGGTGATGTGGACCGAGCCGTGGTCAATGCCGGTCGCGACGCAGAACAAAACTACGCGGTCCTGTGCGCTGCACGCGCTGAAGCCGTTCCTTATCAGCAAGCTTCGTCCAAATCCGCGATCCACAGCGTCGCACTCGCTCAAATTGTCAGCGCGTGTGCGGCAGTGCGCTGCTTGCTGCCGACACTCGCTTAGAGTGGCAAGGCGGTCCATTTAAGTAGCCCGCGCCCCACGACAGGACCGCGAGAGGATGTGGCAGGGCTGAAGAGGCGTCAAGGCACTCTGGCGTATGCGACCGTCCGTCGGTTGAATTGCAGGAAGAGACGAGTCACTGGCGGGCCCGAAGCCAAGTGGACCATGCTCGGAATTGCTGATGATTACGAGCGGCTCGCGCAACGAGCCCAAGAACGATCAGCAGGCCGCTGGCCACAGTCAAAGTAGCTGTTCGATCCGGGGAGATTGCGCGCGAATTGGCCGCGATGGGCTACATCGACAAGCATGTCGCGCCATATAGCGAGGCAATCTAATGAGGCCATCTAATGAAGGCCGCTGACAGCGACGAGCAAGGCCGAGGATGGCCGTGCATTCCCGGTGTAGTCGGCTTGTTCTAAAAACGTTTACCGATCACACCCTGAGGGCGCATTGACGTGCCCGCGTTGGCCGGCCTCACCTGCCCAATGCCACCGGTGCCCTGTTGTAATGATAATGGTAATGGTAATGGCAATGCCTGCTGAACGGTGCCCTGTGGTAATACCAGCATGGGCCTCACCTGCGGAACGCCAATTGTCTGATTGGTGCCGGTGCCCTGTTGCAATGGTATATTTACCGTCTGATTGAGCACGGTGCCCCGTTGCAATGGTAATGCCAGCGCGGGCCTCAGCTGCGCAACGCCAATTGTCTGATTGGTACCGGTGCCCTGTTGCAATGGTCCGGTGCCCTGTTGCGATGGTAATATCCGCGCAGGCCTCGTCGAAGGGCTCATTGACGTGTCCGCATTGGCCGGTCTCACCTGCCTTGTCTGATTGGTACCCTGCGCGGTGGGATTCTGATTGGGTTGTCCGGCGCTGCTCAAATCACCCGGGGGACGGTTGCTCCGTTCGGTAGGACTTGTTTGTGGACTTACGTCAACCGGGGGTAGTGTGATCGGCCCATCGACCATGGCAAGGGGGAAGCCGGAAGACTGAAACCCGCCGAATCCCTCATTCCACCAAGTGGCGATTACCCACTTGCCCTGGACACTTTTGACGGTCATCGCCGGCCCACCCGAACGTAGCTGGACAAGATCACCCTCGTGAAGCAGAGGAGTGGTCTGGGTCTGCGTTGCCGTGTTGGCTGGCGCGGCGAGGGCTGGAACCGCCCATGGGGCGCTGAGTGCGATCCCCAATGTCGCTTGAATTGCGATAGCAGCCGGTTTCGGCAACTTCAACATGGTAGGAACTCCGACATTTCCGCGCTAGCGGTGATATGGATGGGCCATAGCGGAACAACTTTCTCGATATTGCCGCACTTGGATACGTTTTGCTCAATTCCGCCTCGTTGCCGGGGGCGCCACCAACCGCCGCGCACGCGCTCGACCGCCAGCCAACCCAGGCGATTTACCTGTCGTGCAGCCGACCAAATTTGACCCGGCCGCGCACCTGGCGTTGAAGCACAATCAGCTGACGTCGGAGCGCGGCATTCTCAGCCTCAAGCCGGCCGATCGGCCTGAACGGCGAAACCAACAGCCTCAAAAGGAAGAAGAGCAGCGCGACCATCC
>Ga0306923_10003289_pt1 | contig 15155 bp, 10 predicted proteins | sample sta12Can44000108_FD_203841 | JGI IMG/M metagenome (GOLD analysis project Ga0306923, IMG submission 203841) | Lab enrichment of tropical soil microbial communities from Luquillo Experimental Forest, Puerto Rico - statanox.12C.anox.44.000.108 (v2)... | ecosystem: Environmental > Terrestrial >... | reverse complement strand
GCCCCAATTACGGCCGTAGATCGTCTCCTTGCCGAGCAGATTGAACGCGCCTGCGACGTAATTCCCGCCACGCCGCGCCATAATGAGCACGACCTTTTCCGGCATACGGTCGCCGATCATCGCAAAGAAGCGGCGGTTTAGGTAAGCCGAGCCCCATTTGCGATCGGAGGTCGCGAGGTAGAATTCGAAGAAGGCCTCCCAATGGCGCGATTTCAAGTCGGAGCCCGTCAACACTTCGATTTCCAGACCGCGGCCAAGCGCTTCGCGCCGCTCTTTCTTCACTGCTTTGCGCTTGCGTGAATTCAATGCAGCGAGAAAGTCGTCGAAATCGCGATACCCTTCGTTGGTCCAATGGAATTGCTGACCGAGCCGCTGTAGAAACCCCGCCTCGGTCAGCACCTCGGCCTCGGCCGGGTCGGGAAAGTTCACATGCAATGACGAAATTCGACGCTGCTTGGTGAACTCGACCATTCCAGCAAGCAGATGGTCGCGAGCTTCGGCCGGCGAGCCGGGACGCAGCAGCAAACGCGGCCCCGGGACCGGGGTGAACGGCACCGCCGACAACAATTTGGGGTAATACCGGCCGCCGGCACGCTCGTAGGCATCCGCCCAGCCATAGTCGAAGATGTATTCGCCATGGGAATGCGTCTTGGCATAAAGCGGCACGACGCCCGCTATCTCGCCATCGGGGCCTGCAAGCGAGAGGTGCTGCGGCGTCCACCCTGTGCGCGGGGTCGTCGAGCCGCTTTCCTCCATCGCGTTGAGAAAAGTATGAGAAACAGTTGGGTTGATATCGCTCGCGCAGGCATCCCAATCAGCGGCCCGTATTTCGGCTATCGCGGAATGGACGCGAATTGTGACGGTTCCACTCGTGTCGTTCATCGCGCGCCCGGCGTTCGATTCTCAACCGCAAACAGTCCAATCCGTTGGTTCATTCTTTGGTGTTCCGTTTCGGCGCAAGGATCCGCGCGCAAGGATAGGCTTTGCGCCGCCGCTGTCCAGCCTGCCGCGAAACCGCCGCATTGACCCCCTACCAGCCGGGGGACGATCGAGAATGGAAATGCGCGTTTTCCATTATGCCACGACCGCAGTCTTGCTCGCGGCAATGACACCGGTTGCTGCGCCGGCCTCGGCAGAGACACTTGGTGACGCACGCGTCGGCTTCAGCGCCGAGCGGGTGCTGGTCATCGATGGGCAGAGCTATATCGGGAAGATGTGGCATATGCCCGGCGAGCAGCGCCACGACCAGGATCTGCCGGCGGTGAGGCCGATTTTCATCCTGCGTGCCAACAGCGCGATTGGCGACATCATCCTGCCGCAACTCCACACCGTCGTCGAATTCGCGCTTCCGAAGGAGCTGTCGATTCTCGGCAACCCCAGTCTGCTACGCAAGCCCGTCGGGGAAGAACCGGTCAACGGCGTTGTGACGACGAAATATGCAGTCGACGAAGCAACCCCGCGAGGTCGCGCCGTTGGCTCGCTGTGGCTCAGCGCCGACGGCATCCCGATGAGGTGCGATGCCCGGTTCACGGCCGACAACGGCAAGATTTCGACAATTCGTTGGGAATTGCGCCACGTGAAGATCGGCCAGCAGGACGCGGCGCTGTTCGAGATCCCGCGCGGCTACGCGAAGCTGCCGCCGGAGGCGGCGGCCCCGGTGCTCGGGATGCGGCTCGCGCGACCCCCCGCCCGATGAGGCGGGAGCGCAGTATCCAGCTCGTACTATTCGACGACTACCTGACCGTACATCCAAGGGTGCGGCGTGCAGATATAGAAGTAGGTGCCGGGCTCTTTGAAGGTGATCTCCTTGGACTCGCCCTTGGCCAAAGCGCCAGTATCCCAGTCGCCGACCTTGCCCTTGTCGAAGGCCGTAGCCGTGTGCGGAATGTCGCCGACATTGGTAAAGGTCACCGCGGTTCCCGCCTTGACCCGAGTGCGCGCCGGCCAATAGGCGTACTCGACATTGTTGTCGCCGATCTTGACCTTGTCGACACCGTCGGCGACAGCGCCTCCGGGGCCGGCTACGGTCGCCGGAGGCGGCGGCGGCCATAATGGATTGAGCTGCCCTTTAAGCGAGAACGCCCATACGGCGTCACCATAGGCGCTGCCCTGGATAGAGTTACCACCGGTCGCAATGGCGATGTACTGGTCGCCATCGACCTCGTAAGCCATCGCGGGCGCGTCGGCGCCAAACCCGGTCTGGAATTTCCACAGGGTTTCCCCGGTCTTGGCGTCGAGCGCGACGAAATTGCCGTCCGGCTCGCCGCGCAGCAGGAGACCTCCGGCGGTCACTGTCGAGCCCCCGCCGCCGCCCATGCGATAGGGCATCTGGTGTTGCCACGCGATCTTGTTCGTCCTGCTGTCGATCGCGGTGAAGGTGCCGCTCAAAGGCGAGCCGATCGGCGGCGCCTGAGTACCGTTCGTATAGCGCCGCCCTGTCGTGTATTCGCTGGGAACGCGCGAAAATACGCTCGTTCGGATGGTGCCCGGAACATAGAGAAAGCCGGTGTCGGGATCATACGGCATCGGCGACCAATTTGTGCCGCCCTGTCCCGACGGCTGAATCAGGACCGGTTCATCCCAAAACGCCTCAAAGATGCACCCCGCCTTCTCGTATCCCTCCATTGGCTGCGCGCATTGCGGCACTGTCGCGTCGCCGACCGGGTAGGGCTGCGTCTTTGCGGTCTTCTGGCGAGGCTCCTGCGGCACCGGGCGCTCCTCGATGCCGATCAGCGGTTTGCCGTTGGTGCGGTCGAGAATATAGACCCAGCCCGTGCGTCCCGCTTCGGCAATCGCCTTGCGCGGCTGGCCGTTGATCACCGTGTCAAACAGCACCACCGGGCTCGCCGCGTCGTAATCCCAAATGTCGTGATGCACCTGCTGGAAGTGCCAGACATGCTCGCCGGTCTTGGCATTCAACGCGACGATCGAGGCGCAGAACAGATTATCTCCCTCGCGCATCGACCCGTCATAATCGGGCCCGCAATTGCCGGTGGCGAAGAAGATCAGCCCGAGCTGAGGATCGAGGGCGGGAGTGTTCCAGATCGACGCGCCGCCGCGCATCGCATGATCGGTGCCGGCCGGCCAGGTGTCGCTGCCGACCTCACCCGGGCCGGGAAGGGCGTACCAACGCCACAGGATCTTGCCGGTCTTGGCATCGAGCGCCGTCAGCCGGCTGCGGACACCGAATTCGCCGCCAGTATTCCCGCTGTAAACGATACCGTCATAGTACAACGGCGCATTGGTGACCCCATAGCCGTTGCGCCAGTCCTCGATCGGCGTTTTCCACACTTCTTTGCCGGTCTTGATGTCGAGCGCCTCGACATTGGCATCGAGCTGCCCCAAGAACAGCATCCCTTCGCCCATCGCCAATCCGCGGTTGAGCCAGCCGCAGCAGACGGTGGAGATCTTCTGGTCGATTCCCGACCAGCGCTCCCATAGCATCTCTCCCGTCTTTGCATTGAGCGCGAAGACATCGTCATTGCCGGTGACCATGTACATGGTCCCGTCCTTGACGAGCGGTGTCGCCTCCGCGGAGTACTTTCCGCCAAACCCAGAGCCCTTGAGCCGGGTCATCCAGGCTCCCTTCAGCTGCTTGACGTTGGAGGTATCAATCTGTTTCAGCGCCGAATAGCGCTGATTGGTCAGATTGCCGCCATTGGTGACCCAATCCTTGCCGACTGGGCTTTGCAGCAAGCGATCGATTTCCGGGTCGGCAGCGCGAAGCGGAGCGGGGCCCAAGAGCGTCAAACCGGCTGCCAACACCAACAGTGGCATTATTGGTGGCGCGCGATACGGCATGGTACTCCCCCCTTATTGATCTATTCGACGATGATCTGTCCGTACATCCAGGGATGGGGCGTACAGATGTAATAAAAATTCCCCGACTTGGTGAACGCAATTTCCCTCGTCTCGCCTTTGGCGAGTGCGCCGGTATCCCAGTTGTCTTGCCCATAGCTGGTCGCGGTATGCGGGATATCACCGACATTGGTAAAAGTGATGCTGGTCCCCGCCTTGACCTTGGTGCGGGCAGGGAAATAGCTATACTCCAGGTTGTTGAAGCCGATATTTACCTTCGCGACTCCTTCGGCGATCGGACCCACCGGTCCGGCGACCACGGCGGGCGGTGGCGGCGGCCATAGCGGGTTCACTTGGCCGTTCAGCGAGAAGGCCCAGACCGCGTCGCCAAAGGCGCTGCCTTGGAGCGAGTTGCCGCCGGTGGCAATGGCGATGTATTCCTCGCCATCGACCTCGTAAGCTATCGCCGGCGCGTCGGCGCCGGAACCCCGTCTGGAATTTCCACAGCACCGCGCCGTTTTTGGCATTGACTGCGACGAAATTGCCGTCGGGCTCGCCGCGCAGCACGAGGCCGCCGGCAGTCACCAGCGAGCCACCGCCGCCGCCCATGCGATAAGGCATCTGGTGCTGCCAGACGATCCTGTTGCTGGCGCTGTTGATAGCGGTGAAGGTGCCAGCTTGCGGCGAGCCGATTGGCGATGACAGGTTGCCGGCGACATACCGCCGCCCGTGCTTGTAGGTGTCGCCGTACCGCACGAAGGCGCCGGTGCGAATGCTGGCGGGGACGTAGAAATACCCGGTATCGGGACTGTAGGGCATCGGCGCCCAAACCGTGCCGCCAGCAGCTCCAGGCTGAATCAGCACTGGCTCTTCCCAAAACGGCTCGAATAAGCAGCCGGCCTTTTCGTACTCGCCAAAGACCGGGGCACATTGCGGCATAACCGCGTCCCCGACAGGGTACGGCTGTGTTTTCGCCGTCTTCTGCTGCGGCTCCTGAGGCACCGGCCGTTCTTCGATGCCAATCAATGGCTGGGCGTTGGTCCGGTCGAGTAGATAGATCCAGCCGGTCTTTCCGGCTTCCGCGATGCCCTTGCGCGGCTGACCATTGATTTCAGTATCAAACAACACGACGGGGCTCACGGCGTCATAGTCCCAAATGTCGTGATGCACCTCCTGAAAATGCCAGGCGTATTCGCCGGTTTTTGCCTTCAGCGCGACGATCGAGGCGCAGAACAGATTGTCGCCTTCCCGCATCGACCCGTCGAAATCGGGACCGCAATTGCCGGTTGCGAAATAGACGAGTCCAAGCTCGGGATCGAGCGCCGGTGTGTTCCAGATCGTAGCGCCGCCGCGCGTGGCCTGGTCGGTCCCGGTCGGCCAAGTGTTGCTGCCGACCTCTCCCGGGCCGGGCAGCGTGTACCAGCGCCACAAAATATTACCGGTCTTGGCGTCAAGCGCGGTCAAGCGGCCGCGCACGCCGAATTCGCCGCCGGTGATACCGCTATAAACGATACCATTATAATAGAGCGGCGCGCTGGTGATGCCGTAGCCGTTCTGCCATTCCTCGATCGGCGTTCTCCACACTTCCTTGCCGGTCTTGATGTCGAGTGCCACGACATTGGCGTCGAGCTGCCCCAAGAACAGCAGACCTTCTCCCATTGCCAGTCCGCGATTAACCCAGCCGCAGCAAACCGTCGAAATCTTCTGGTCGATGCCAGACCAGCGCTCCCACAGGAACTCGCCGGTCTTGGCGTTCAGCGCGAATACATCGTCGTTGCCTGTGACAATATACATGACGCCGTCTTTGACGAGCGGCGTTGCCTCGAATGAATATTTGCCGCCAAACCCGGAGCCCTTGAGACGGGTCATCCAGGCTCCCTTCAGCTGCTTGACATTGGAGGTATCGATCTGTTTCAGCGTCGAATAACGCTGATTGGTCAAGTTGCCGCCATTGGTGACCCAGTCTTTGCCGACCGGGCTCCGGAGCAGGCGGTCGATCTCGGGATCGGCTGCGCGGACCTGCGCTAACCCCGAAAAGGCAATACCGACCGCCAGCACCACCGGGAGCATCTGTCGCGCACGACACCCCATGGCAATTTCCCCTGGTTTTTAGTGTTACTCGACGATTACCTGGCCGTACATCCACGGGTGGGGAGCGCAAATGTAGAAGTAGTTGCCAGGATCCGAGAAGGTGACGGTCTTCGACTGGCCCTTTTCCAATACGCCGGTATCCCAGTTGCCTTTTTCGAACGCCGTCGCCGTGTGCTGGACATCACCGACATTGGTGAAGGTCACTGCGGTTCCTGCCTTGACTCGGGTGCGGCCCGGCCAATAGGCATATTCGACGTTATTGTCGCCGATTTTTATTGTGTTGACCCCGTCCGCAACCGGCCCCGCCGGCCCAGCGACGCTCTGCGGCGCCGGAGGCGGCCACAGCGGACCCAATTGCCCCTTTAGCGAGAACACCCACACTGCATCGCCGTTCGCACTGAGTTGCGATTGATTGCCCCCGGTCGCGATAGCGACATACTCCTCTCCGTCTACCTGATAGACCGCCGGAGGTGCGTCAGCCCCGAACCCGGTTTGGAACCGCCATAACTCTTCGCCCGCCTTGGCATCGATCGCCAGGAAATTGCCGTCAGGATCGCCGCGGAACACGAGGCCGCCGGCCGTCGTCGACGACCCGCCCCCTTGACCGACGCGATAGAGCGTCTTGTTCTGCCAGACAATCTTGTTGGTGTTGCCGCCGATTGAGGTAAAGGTGCCGCTCATTGGCGAGCCGATCGGCGCCGCCTGGGTGCCGCCGACATAGCGCAGCCCCAGCTTGTAGGTATCGCCGTAGCGGGCAAAGGCGCTGGTGCGGATCGTGCCGGGAACGTAGAGGCTCCCGGTGTCAGGATTGTACGACATCGGCGACCAATTGGTGCCGCCGATCCCCGAGGGTTGGATCAGCACCGGCTCTTCCCAAAACGCCTCGAAGATGCAGCCGGCCTTTTCATAGCCGCTCGCCGGAATGGGCTCGGCGCATTGCGGCACAATCGCGTCGCCGATTGGGAAGGGCTGCGTTTTCGCCGTCTTCTGCCGCGGCTCCTGAGGCACCGGGCGCTCTTCGATGCCGATGAGCGGTTTGCCGTTGCTGCGGTCGAGGATGTAGACCCAGCCGGTTCGGCCGGCCTGGGCCACCGCCTTCCGCGGCTGGCCGTTGACCACGGTGTCGAACAGTAGGACCGGGCTCGCCGCGTCATAATCCCAGATGTCGTGGTGCACCTGCTGGAAGTGCCAGGCATAGGCGCCGGTCTTGGCGTTGACCGCGAGCACAGAGGCGCAGAAGAGATTGTCGCCTTCGCGCATCGAGCCGTCGTAATCGGGCCCGCAATTGCCGACGGCGAAGTAAACGAGGCCGAGCTCAGGATCGAGCGCAGGGGTGTTCCAGATTGAGGCGCCGCCGCGACTGTAATGGTTGGTGCCAGCCGGCCAGCTGTCGCCGCCGGGCTCCCCGGGCGCCGGCAGCGTGTAGGCCCGCCACAGGATCTTGCCGGTCTTGGCGTCGAGCGCGGTCAGGCGCCCGCGTATGCCGAACTCGCCGCCGGTGATCCCGGTATAGACGATCCCGTCGAAATAGAGCGGTGCGGCGGTCATCCCGTAACCATTGTGCCAATCCTCAACCGGGGTCCGCCACACCTCCTTACCGGTCTTGATGTCGAGTGCCACCATATTCGCGTCGAGCTGGGCAATGAACAGCATGCCCTCGCCCATAGCCAATCCGCGATTGAGCCAGCCGCAGCAGATGGTCGAAATCGTCTGCCCGATGCCCGACCAGTGCTCCCACAAAATCTCGCCGGTCTTGGCATTGAGGGCGAAGACATCGTCATTGCCAGTACTGATGTACATGATGCCGTCTTTGACGAGCGGCGTCGCCTCGAACGAATACTTACCGCCGAGCCCCGAACCCTTGAGGCGGGTCATCCAAGCTCCCTTGAGCTGCTTGACGTTGCCGGTGTCGATCTGCTTCAGCGTGGAGTAACGCTGGTTGGTCAGATTGCCGCCGTTGGTGACCCAGTCCTTGCCGACCGGGCCCTGCAGCAACTTGTCGATTTCGGGATCGGCCGCCCGAGCCATGCCCACTCCCGCGAGTAGCACGCCGAGAGCCGCCGATAGTGCGATCCGCTGTCCGCGCCGCATTGCTCCCTCCCTATGTTTAATTTCATTAAGCTAATCCGATCGCGGGCCGCTTGCCAACCATCGCGCCTGTTCTTGCAGGAAAAAAACAGGAGGAGAGCGTGGCACCCGCGGCTCCTCAACGATTTGAATCAATCGCGCCGCTGCTGCATGCGCATTCGATACCATGCGATTAGGGCAATTCTTAGGGCGGCCGTCCGCAACGACCGACGTCCCTCAGTCTGCGGCGAGAGCGTGGCGGGCCGCGGCGAGACAATCTTCCGGTCGGCCGCCGGCATCTATGTGGGTCCAGTCGATCTTTCCCGGGTCGTGACGCAGCTGCTCGGCGAGAACTTCCGGGGAGGCGTCTGATGCATCGCGGACGCGTCCGCGGATGCGGTTCGCCATCGCCTCCGGTCGCGCTTCAAGCCACAGACCCGAAAAGGCGACGCCGGCGGCGCGGGCGACCTCGGCGAACGAGGCGCGTTCCTCCGTCGCCAATGCGACCGCGTCGATGATGACCGTATACCCGGCGCCGAGACTCATCGCTGCCTTACGGCACAGCACATCATAGACGCGGCGGGAGGTCTCGCGCGTATATGCGCTGGCTGGCAGCCGCTGCTCCGGATCGACACCCAGCAGCAGCTTGCGGGTCACGTCGCTGCGCAGAACGCGGGCGCCCGGGCGCAAACCGAGGTCAGGGGCGAGGCCGGCGGCCACGGTCGATTTGCCGGTGCCGCTGAGCCCGCCAATCGCGACGAGGCGGCACGGCTGAGGCTGGAGAAACCGTTCGGCGAGGTCGAAATAGCGACGCGCCTCGCAGGCCATATTCGGATTTCCGGCAGCGCGGTCGGCGTGCTCCAGCGCGGTAGCGGCAACATGGGCGCGGATCGCCGCCCGCAGCGACAGGAAAAATGGCATCGCCGCGAGGCCGTCATCCTCCTGGGTGCGGTCGAGATAGCGGTTGAGCACGCGGTTCGCGAAATGCCCGAGCCGCCGATACTCCAGATCCATCAACAAAAACGCCAGATCGTAGAGTACGTCGATACTGGCGAGTCCTTCGTCGAACTCCAAGCAGTCGAACAGGGTTGGCTTGCCATCGAGGAGACAGATATTCCGAAGGTGCAGATCGCCGTGGCAATGGCGGACTTTGCCGGCCGCACGCCGGCGGTCGAGCAGCTCCGCCAAAACTGTAACCTGTCCTTTCCATTTTTCGAGGATGCCGTGCACTCGATCGGGCTTGAAGCCAGCCCGGCTCGGGGCAGCGAGGCAGCGATGTTGGACCTCCGTAAGATCAGCCATTTCCGCTGTGCCGCCGCAGTCGACATGCCGCGCGGCCGAGGCATGAAACTGCGCAATATGGTCGGCCAGCTGATCCATTACTTCCCGATCGAGGCCACCCGTCCCCGCGAGAGCGTCGAACAGCAGGCCCTGATCGAAGCGCCGCATCACAACGACCCAATCGAGCGCCTGACCGTGAGGAGTGAAATCCACGGCGCCATCAGCTCCGCGAAAGAGGCCACGAACGTCCTTGTAAAGCGCCGGCGCGGTGCGGCGGTTCAAAGCGAGCTCGGCCTCGCAGGCACGCCGACGGAGATCCACGCTCGAGAAGTCGAGATAAGGGTATTTTACCGCGCGCTTCAGCTTGAAGACGCGCTCACCCGCGATAAAGATCAGCGAGGCATGGGTCTCTAAGACCTCGACGCGATCGACCTCCCGACCGTGGGAGGCGGGATCACTCAGAAAGGCGATGACGTCGCGCTGATCTTCGCTCAAGAGCGCTTTTTACAAGGTCTGAAAGCGTGCTCTGGCGCCGCGTTCGATGGCAGCCGCGATCAGCCGGTCGATGTTGAGGCGATGGCGGATCAGCTCGAGGATCCGCAGCTCCTCCTCCGTCGCGTTGCCGTCGACCGCGACGAGGTCACAGGCGATCGCGTAGGCGGTTTCCCGCAATTTCGTCGGGAGCGCCGCCTTGATCGCTTTCAGCGTCTGTTCCAGCCCGTCCTCCCGGCTGATCAGATCGGTGCAGTCGTTGAGCACGCGAGGCAACTCGCGGCGATCGAAATCGCGAAACACCGGGAGGTGTCCGACGATGTCGCCGATAATCGTGAGCTCCGCATCGGGCATGTCGCTGTCCGCCGCCGATACGATGATCATCGTGTAGATCAGCGCGCGGTGCTGGTCGAGCATGGGGGATCCTCTCCGCGATTGGCAGGCTCACAGATCAACACCCCCAGGCCGCTGTCAAGGCCCTGTCAAGGCCTCAGGGCGGCGGTGATTCGAGAAAACGGGCCGTCGCCTCGACTGCGTGCGCGAGCGGCAGGCGGGCAATGGCAACACCTTCGGGAAAGGCCGACAGCAGGCGCGAAGGCAGCGCGCGATCGAGCATGACGAAAACGCCGCGATCGTCGGCACGGCGGATCAGCCGGCCGTAGGCCTGCCGCAGCCGCAATCGGGCGATGCGGTCGGCGTAGTGTGCGCCGCCGAAGACCGGTTTGCGGGCGCGGTGCAGGACATCGGGCCGCGGCCACGGCACCCGATCGAAAACAATGAGGCGCAACGCGCGTCCCGGGATATCGACCCCGTCGCGCACCGCGTCGGTACCGAGCAGGCAAGAATCCTCTTCCGCCCGAAAGATGTCGACGAGGGTTGCCGTCGACATCGCGTCCACATGCTGGGCAAGGAGCATCAGGCCCCGCGCCTCAAGCGCGGGCGCGATGCGCTCGTGCACGGCGCGCAGCCGCGCAACCGCGGTGAAAAGCCCGAGTGCCCCGCCGCGGGCCGCGACGAACAGTGACGCGTAAGCCGCCGCCAATTGCCCGATATCGTCTCGGGGAACATCGGTAATCACAAAGATCCGGGTCTGCGCCGGATAATCGAACGGTGAGGCGATCCGGGCGGCGGCCGGGCTTGTCGGCAAGTGTCGCAAACCGGTGCCGGCTTCGGCGCCGCGCCACGCCAGTCCCGGATCAGCCGAATCGTCGGTCAGGGTCGCCGAGGTGACGACGAGGCCATGCGCCGGCTGGGCCACCAACGCAACGAACGGGACGCCGGGATCGACCCAATTACGGTTGACCGCGATGTCGGTCTCCAGCCCGTCGCGACGGTCGACGGCGAACCATTCGACTGTGTCGGATCGGGGTTCTTCGACAAGGTCACGAAGCAACCGGCTCCACGCCGCGGGCTGGAACCCTGCCCGGCGTTCGAGACTGCGGACCGTCGCGTCGAGACGTTGCCGCAGACCCGGCTCGGGCGGATCGTCGGGGTCCTCGAGCCGACGTCTCAGCACGGCCGACACCTTCAGCATGGCGGCTGCAAGTCGTTCGAGGTTCTCCGCTAGAGACAGGGCTGTCTCTGCCAGGCCTTCGATCGGCGGTCGCGCCTCTGCCTGCAGCCCGTAACCGCTGTCGGCCAGTACGGCGCGCGCCAGCACCTGCTGCCGCACCAGCGCGAGAAATTTCTCGAAGCTTTGATGGCCACGCCCCTCGGCTACGCGCTGGGCCCAGCCGTTCCCGGGGAGGATGCGGGCCGTGGCAAGGACATCGATCAAGGCCTGGGCGCCGTCGTCGTCGCCTTCGACGAGATCCCCGATCCGGCGCCGCAGGCCTCTCGCACGCGAGCGCCCGCCGGCCTCCGCGCCGACGATCCAGCGCCGCAGTTCACGCCCTTCCTGGCCAGACAGGCGCACCGAGAAGGCGTTGTCGGCGGCCTCCAACAGGTGGTGGCCCTCGTCGAAGACGTAGCGGGTAGGGACCGTGGCGTCGTCGAGCCCGCCGAGAGCGGCTTGCGCCATGACCAGCGCATGGTTGGCGACGACAATCCGCGCGTGCCGCGCCTTGCGAATGTTCTTCTCGACAAAGCAGCGGCGAAAATGCGGACAGGCCGAATGGATGCACTCACCCCGGCGGTCGGCCAGCCAGCCGACCCGGCCACGCCCGATGAGTTCGGCAAGCCAACCCGGAAAGTCGCCCGCCACCAGATCGCCGGCCTCGCTCGCCGTGATCCAGCGGGCGATCAGCCCCACCTGCCCGGCCGGCCGCCCGGGCCGGCCCATCGCGGCGCCGAGCGCGTCCTCGTAATTCAGCAAGCAGAGAAAATTCTCTCGGCCCTTGCGGATCACGACATTGCGGGCTTTGAGCCCGGGATCGGGGTAGAGGCGATCGAGCTCGCCGGCGATCTGGGTTTGCAGATTGCGGGTGTAGGTAGAAATCCAGACAGAACCCCGGTTCTTCTCTGCCCAAAGGCTCGCGGCCGCGATATAGCCGAGGGTCTTTCCGACACCCGTCCCGGCTTCGGCAAGCACCGCTTGCGGTTGGTCGGGCTGGTCGCGTGGAGCAAAGGCGGGGGTGACCGCCGCCGCGTAGTCGCTCTGCTGCGGCCGCCGTTCGGCGACAGAGCCGAGCAGCTCGGCCAGGCGCGAGCGAGCTTCTTCCGGGCGCACCGGTTCATTGCCGGGGGGCGGAGATGGAGCCGGCTCCGACCACTCGTCGAGTGCTATCCACGCCCGCAGGCCGGCCGCTTCCCGCAATGCCCGGACCTCGGCTGGGGGAAGGGCGGATAGCACTGCGGAGCCCCACAGCCAGCCGGCGCGATCCATCGCCTCGGCGATCGCGCGAACCTCGGGATCGTCTTCGTCTGCCAGTTTTTCGAGCATGGCGCGGGCGACGGTGGCGAGGGTGACACAAGCATCGGACGAGCTGCGCGGCGGCGGCAGCCCGTGCGCTTCCGCCAGTCCCCGAGGCGTCGGCACGCAAAAGCGCGCGGGATAGACAAACGCAAAGAGCTCGAGCAGATCGAGCGCGGGAAACCCGGGGGTATCGAGCCGTCGTGCGGTGGCCGGGCCGTGACACAGCATTGGCGTTTCCCGCTCCACGCGGCTGCGCGCTTCGGCCGGGGCAAGCGCTTCGATCTCCCCATCGGGATCGAGCCACAGCACTTCCCGAAAACCGGCAACGAGAACCGGCGCATGCGGCACCAGCACACGCCGCGATACTCGATCGGCAGGTCGGGACATGAGATATGATCTACCACATCCGCTGCTTCGCCCTCATGCGTTGCCATGCCCGATCTCTACCCTTTGATCCGGCCGGTTTTGCGTCGGCTCCCCGCCGAAGCCGCTCATGATTTGACTGTGCGGGCACTCGAGGCTGGATTGGGCAGATTGATCGGGGACCGCGCGGCGCTGGAACCCGACCCGCCAATTTTGGCTCAACGGCTGTGGGGGCTGGACTTTTCAAACCCCGTCGGGCTTGCCGCCGGCTTCGACAAGGATGCGCGAGTGGTCGAGCCGATGCGACGGTTTGGCTTCGGGTTTGTCGAGATCGGCACCCTCACTCCGCGGCCACAGCCCGGTAATCCAAAGCCTCGCCTCTTTCGCCTCGAGGAGGATCAGGCGATCGTCAATCGCATGGGGTTCAACAGCGGCGGGCTCGATGCCGCGATCGATCGCCTCGAGCGGCGCCCGCGCGCCGGGATCGTCGGTGTAAATCTCGGAAAGAACCGCGATTCCGGCGACGCCGTTGCCGATTACGCGGAGGGGATCCGGCGGGCGTCAAAAGTCGCCGACTATCTCGTCGTCAATATCTCTTCCCCCAATACGCCGGGTTTGCGTGACTTACAGCGTCACGAAAGCCTCCGGGTGTTGCTGGGCCAGCTGCTTGGAGCGCGCGAAGAGACCGACTGCCGGGTGCCGCTGCTGGTCAAGATCGCACCCGACCTCACCCCGCAGGAACGGGAAGACATTGCTGCGGTTGCGCTGGAAACGGGCATCGACGGGCTGATCGTATCCAATACGACGGTCGATCGCCCGACCGAAATCGTAAGCCTAGATGCAAAGGAACTGGGCGGGCTCAGCGGCCGGCCTCTGTTTGCAGCTTCGACGGCGCTTTTGGCCGACATCTACCGGTTTACTGGAGGCCGGTTGCCACTGATCGGCGTCGGCGGAGTGGCCAGTGCCGTGGATGCCTACCAGAAGATTCGGGCGGGAGCGTGCCTCGTTCAGCTCTATACCGCCCTCGTTTTTGCCGGCCCGGGTCTCGTGACCTCCATAAAGAGAGGTCTTGCCGAATTGCTCGGCGCTGAGGGATTTGCCTCTGTTGCCGAAGCGGTGGGCACAGGTGTGCTGGGCGCGCATTCAAACGGCCTCGCGCGAGGCGTCGGCGCCTAAGCGCCTTCCTAATCGCGGTGTCCTGGCTCCGCCGCGGTTGCGCCGTCGGCATTCGCCTCGCGGACGAGCTGCTCGAACTCGCCCTGCGTCTCACAGAGGTGGATCGCGCAACGCGGATCCCGGCGCGCTTCGGCCATTAGGGCGCGCTGGTCGTATCTGGCGGCCTCGATTTGACGATAGCGAAACGAATGCCTCAACCCGTCGGCCGCAGTGAAGGTATCGTAGCTGTACCCTCCATTTCGCTGCAGCAACGGTCCGATCAACAGATCCATTCGACTCGACTCCTGATCCTGGCGACGAAAGCTCAGCAATCTCTGTGCCGAGCACTCTCGCCGGAATTCTTACCAAAGCGACCGTCCCTATCCTGACCTACCGGACCGGGGCTTGCCCTTGACCACTGCCGTGTGGTTCAGATGTGCCGGTGCCGCCGACCAAACGTACGCCCGAAAAACGCGCGCACCAGAGGCATGTTCCGTTAAGTTTGGAAACATTCAGTAAACGTGAGATCTTTTTAGAACACTGGTAGTAAATTTTTTGCAATCGCTATTCGGGATACACTTCGGCTCACCTATCGATTCGTATGGCATGGCCAGCGACTCGTGGAGCAAATGTCGGTGCAGCTGATCTCCGGTCTACGCGAACTGGCCCCGCGCTATGACGGGTTCATCCTCGACCTGTGGGGCGTGATCCATGATGGGCTCGCTCCACTGCCCGGGGCGATCGATTGCCTGCAGTCGCTGATCGATGCCGGGAGGCGAATCGTTTTGCTGTCCAATGCGCCGCGCCGCGCCGACGATGTCGTCCGCCGGATCACCGCGGTGGGCGTGCCGGTCGGGCTTTACCATGACGTTATGTCATCGGGTGAAGAAGCATGGCAGCACCTCAAGCGGCGCGAAGATCCATTTTATGCAGCGCTCGGCCGGCGGTGTCTGCATATCGGCTCCGAGCGCGACCTTGAGATCCGCGAGGGTCTGGGCCTCGACTATGTCGACGCGCCGGCGGACGCTCAGTTCGTCCTCAATACCGGGCCGGC
>Ga0306923_10003287_pt1 | contig 15156 bp, 13 predicted proteins | sample sta12Can44000108_FD_203841 | JGI IMG/M metagenome (GOLD analysis project Ga0306923, IMG submission 203841) | Lab enrichment of tropical soil microbial communities from Luquillo Experimental Forest, Puerto Rico - statanox.12C.anox.44.000.108 (v2)... | ecosystem: Environmental > Terrestrial >... | reverse complement strand
AGGAACTCGACGCTCATCGCCTGGTTCGCGAACGACATGTCCATGACCATCGCCGGGTGGCCCTCGGCCGCGGCCAGGTTGATGAGCCGGCCCTCGCCCAGCAGGTAGAGGCGGCGTCCGCTGCGCAGCCGGTACTCCTCGACGAACGTCCGCACCGTGCGCTTGCCCGCCGACAGCCGCTCCAGCGCCGGGATGTCGATCTCGACGTTGAAGTGCCCGCTGTTGGCGACGATCGCGCCGTCCTTCATGGCCAGGAAGTGCTCGCGGCGCAGCACCGACTTGTTGCCAGTCAGGGTCACGAACAGGTCGCCGCGCGGCGCCGCCGCCTCCATCGACACCACCTGGAAGCCGTCCATCGCCGCCTCGAGCGCGCGCAGCGGGTTGACCTCGGTGACCAGCACGGTGGCGCCCAACCCCTTGGCGCGCGTCGCCACCCCGCGCCCGCACCAGCCGTAGCCGGCCACCACGATGGTCGAGCCCGCTACCAGCATGTTGGTGGCGCGCAGGATGCCGTCCATGGTGCTCTGGCCGGTGCCGTAGCGGTTGTCGAACAGGTGCTTGGTGTCGGCGTCGTTGATGGCGACCACCGGGTAGCGCAGCACCTTCTGGGCCGCCATCGCGCGCAGGCGCGTGACGCCGGTCGAGGTTTCCTCGGTGCCCGCGATCACCCCCCGCAGGCGGGTCTTGAGCTTGGTGTGGAGCACGGTGACCAGGTCGCAGCCGTCGTCCATCGTGATGTGAGGCCGCGCCTCGATGCACGACACGATGTGCGAGTAGTAGGTCTTGTGATCCTCGCCCTTGATCGCGAAGGTCGGGATGCCGTAGTGCGAGACCAGCGCGGCAGCCACGTCATCCTGGGTGCTGAGGGGGTTCGAGCCGCACAGGAACACCTCGGCGCCGCCGGCCTGCAGCGTGCGCGCCAGGTTCGCGGTCTCGGTGGTGACGTGGAGACAGGCGGCGATGCGCACGCCGTCGAGCGGGCGCTGCTTCGCGAACCGCGCGCGGATCGCGCGCAGCACCGGCATGTGGCGCTCGGCCCACTCGATGCGCAGCCGGCCTTCGCCGGCGAGCCCGAGTTCCTTGACGTGACCGGCGGCGGCGTGACCGTTGGTGCGGGCGGGGGCGGCGGCCCGGCGCGGGCGGGCGGGACGGCGCGCTGCGGACTTCTTCATGGTCGATCCTCGTGATGGAGTGGAGCGGTGTGGGGTTCGCACGACGCACAGGATGCCCGATCGGGCCGTCACGCTCAACGGCAAAGTGACGGGTTGGACAGCGGCCTCCGGATATCATATGCTCATACATATGAAGCGGACGACCCTGCTCCTCGACCCCGGATTGTACGCCGAGCTCAAGCGCCGCGCCGCGGCCGAGGGGCGCACCCTGACCGACATCGTCGAGCAGACCCTGCGGCTCGGCCTCGGCGCGGCGGGCGCCAGGCGCCGCGGCCGCATCGCGCTGCCCTCCTACGACCTGGGGCCATTCCTGGTGGCGCCCGCGGAGCATCCGGGATTCGCCGCGCCGGTCGCCGAGTCGCCGCCGTCGCCGCCCGCCCGTGGCCCGGAGTCGCGCTGATGCTGGCGCTCGACGCCGACCTGCTGGCCTTCGCGGTCAACCGCTACGCACCCGCGCACGCGCGCGCCGCCGAGGTGCTGGAGCAGCTGGTGAACGGCGAGTGGCCGTGGGCGCTGCCGTGGCCCGCGCTCCACGAGGCGCTGCGGCTGCTCACCCACCCCCACGCCGTCGCCCGGCCGCTCGAGCCCCGCGCGGCCTGGGGGTTCTTCGAGCTGGTGCTGTCGAGCCCCGCGGTGCGCACGCTCGCCCCCACCGTCCGCCACGCCGAGGTGCTGGCTGACGTGCTGGGCGGCGCCGGCGCCACGCGCGGGCTCCCGGCCGGGCTCGAGACCGCGGTGGTGCTGCGCGAGCACGGGGTGCGCGAGCTCCTCACCACCGACGCCGGGATGCGCCGCTACGCGTTCCTCAGCGTGATCGATCCGCTGCGCACGCCGGGCTGGTCGCCGGCGGCGCCGCCCGCGCGCCGCTACCGGGTGCTGGACGTGGGCTGACCCGCGGCGCCCGCACTTCACTCCCGGCCCGCGGATCGGGTTCAATGGTCGACGCATGAGCGATACGCCGCCACCCCCCGCCGCCCGGTCCGCGCCCGACGCCTCCCCCGTCGCCGGGCTCGGACCGTGGGGCGCGTTCGCGGGCTGCACGCTGATCTGGAGCAGCACGTTCCTCGTCATCCGCATCGGCAACGACAGCCTGCCGCCGCTGTGGGCGGCGGCGCTGCGCCTCGCGCTCGCGGCCGCCCTGCTCGGGGGCATCGCACGCGCCCGCGGTCTCCGGCTGCCGCGCGGCGCCGCGCTGCGCACCGCGACCGCGTACGGCGCGCTCCAGTTCGGGCTCAACTTCCCGCTGCTCTACTGGGGCGAGACCATCCTGTCCTCGGGACTTTCGGCGGTGCTGTTCGCGACCATCCCGCTCACCTCCGGGCTGTTCGCGCACGGCTTCGGGCTCGAGCGCCTGACCCCGCTCAAGATCGCCGCGGCGCTGGTCGGTCTCGGCGGGGTGGCGCTGATCTTCGGCGGGCAGATCCGCAGCGCGGTGCCGCCGCTGCCGTTCGCCGCGGTGCTGACGGCGGCGACCGCGGGCAGCCTGGCCACGGTGCTGCTGAAGCGCGGACCGCGCCAGTCACCGTTCGTGATCAACGCCTGGGGCGCCGCGGTCGGATTCCCGATCTGCCTCGCCGCCAGCCTGATCGCGGGCGAGCGGCACCCGTGGCCCGCGACGCCGGCGATGGTGGTCCCGCTGCTCTACCTCACCCTGGCGGGCTCGGTGGGCGCGTTCGTGCTGCTGTCGTGGCTGATTCCGCGCTGGCCGGTGGCGCGCATCAGCTTCATCCCGGTGGCGGTGCCGATGATCGCCGTGGTGCTGGGCGGGCTGGTGCGCGGCGAGCGCCTGAACGCCGAGGGCATCGCCGGCTCGCTGCTCGTGGTGGTGGGCGCGGCGCTGGCGGTGGTGAGCGACCGCATGGCCGCGCGCGCCGGGCTCGCCCCGCGCGGGCGCTGAGCTAGCGGACGCGCACCAGCGGGCGGCTCATCCCGCCCGCGGCGCCGAAGGCGCGCACCCGGTAGACCCCCGGAGCGGCCGCCCGCCCCTCGCCGTCGGCGCCATCCCAGGTCCACCGCCGCGCGCCCGCCGGGCCCGCCGGCAGCTCGGCGGCGCGGATCAGGCGACCGGTGGCGTCCAAGATCTGGACGTGGATCGCGCCGCCGTCCGGGCTGGTCATCGCCAGCGCGACCGGGCCGCGCGATGGATTGGGCCACGGCGCCGCGAGCGCGACCGCGGGGCCGACCGGATCGGCCCCCGGGCCCACTCCCACCACGCCGTTCGAGAGCAGCAGGTGATCGATGCCGAAGTCGCCCGCCACGTCATCGGGCCCACCGACGTAGGGCGCGAGGTCGTGACGGAGAAGAACCCGCGAAGTGGTCTGGAGCGCATTCGTGAACGTGCCGGACCCGATGATCTGGGTCCAATTGGCCGGGGTGGTCAGGTCGGCGACGAACTCCCGCCACTGGCCCGACAGCGGGATGAAGCCGACGTTGTACTGCCAGAAGTTGCCAGGGTCCGTCACCCCCAGTGTGCCGGGCGGTCGGCCGAGCGCGAAATGGATCTCCAGCGCATCGGGCGCGTTGACGTCATTGAGCCATACGCGCACCTGCGTGATGCCCGCCGCGACCCAGTCCCCGGTGTACTGGGCGCCGCTCGACATGGTTCCGAGCTTGCCGGCGACCGGGTTCGCCACTTGGAGAAAGCCGTCACCGGCGCCATTCTTCCCGCCGGTTCCGGGGTTGGTGTAGCTCGCCGAGCCGCCGCCCCAGCCCGACAGCGTGCCGGGGGGCCATTCCTCGACGAAGCCCAGCGTGGGTGCCGCGGCGGCCGGAGCCGTGCACAGGATCGCCGCGACGATCCACGCGCACAGACCCGTAGTCGCGCGGCGGGCGATGTCGATGTCTCCGGCGGCGATCACATGAGAAGCCAGGCTCATGGCGCATCTCCTCGAGGTGGGGGCGACGAGAGGGGCGAGGGAGGGCGCACGTTATGATGGCGACGGCATCGCAAAGGATACCGTCGAACTACGCGACCGGGGAGTCGGTGAGGCCCGGAGCTAGGGCTTCCGGAACAGGGAGTCCGGTATAGCGGTGTTGAACTTTGCCGACTGGATGCGTGCTTCGATATACGGCTTGCCGTCGAGCAGCACCTTCGTGGCGTGCGGGAACTGGATCGCCCCTTCGGGCTTCCAGTCGGAGAACACCTGCGTCGCCTTGGCCGGCCCGCCCGGACCCTGTCCCAGGTACTCCATGCGCGCCAGCCGGCCGTCGGGGCCGAATGCCATGGTCCACTCCTTGACCAGCTCGCTCTTCACGAGCGCCACGTTGTAGCTCGCGCCTTCGATGCTCTGCGGGTCGGGCAGAGCCTGCACCTCGAGATCCCCGGGGTGTCCGAGCACGTGATAGAGCGAGCGCTCGTACTCCTGCTTGATCCCTTCGGCCATGCTGGGCTGGTCCTGAGTCTCGCCCCCACGCGTCATCCAGCCGGTCTTGCCGTCGGTGACCTGGCGGATCTCCCCCATCGGACTCTGGAGGGTGACCACGCGGCGATTGGGCAGCGCCCACGACTGGCTGGCCTTGAGGCTCAGGCTCTGCCCCTGGATCGTGAGCTCCTGATTCTGCTCGAGCGTGGCGGTCTTGATCGCCGCCCACGCCGCGCTGCCGCCGGCGAGCTCACAGGCGCGCTTCAGCCACGCCTGGCCCTTGGCCAGCGCCTCGGGGCTGGCGCTGCCGACCGACAGCTTCGAAGGCGGCGGCGGGATGGTGATGTCGACCCGCTCGACCGGCAGCCCCGCCGAGGTGAGCGGGGCGTCGAAGTCCTGCTCCTTGCCCACCATCACCGCGACCTGCTGATCGGGATGAACCTTGCGCCGCGCGGCCTCGAGCGCCGACTGCGCGGTCACGGTCTCCAGCCCCTTCTGGTAGGTGGAGAGGAAATCCTGCGGATAGCCGATCGCCTCGAAGAATGCGGCCCGGAACAGCACATCCGAAGGCTGCTCAAAGTTGAACACGAACTGATTGAGCGACGAGTCCTTGGCGCGCTGCAGCTCCTCGTCGGTGAACGGCGCCTCGACCGACTTGCGCACCTCGTCGCGCAGCAGACCCAGCGCCACCATGGTCGAATCGCTGCGCGTCAGGCAGTAGGCCACGAACACCCCGGGACGCTGGTAGTCGTCGCCGGCGCTGGCCCCGGTGCCGTAGGCCAGCCCGCGCTGGGTGCGGATGCGATTGACGAGCCGTGACTGGAACCCGCCGCCCAGCGCGGTGGAGTACACGTCCATCGCCGGGTAGTCGGGATCATCGGCGCGGAAGCCGAGCTGGGTCAGCACCATCCCGGTCTGGGTGACGTCCGGCTTGGGCGCGAACACCAGCCGCGCCCTGGCCGGCGCCGGGGGCGGCGGCAGCACCGGCGCCGGTCCGCCGGCGCCCTTCCAGCTGCCCAGCGCGGTGGCCAGCTTCTTCTTCATCTCGGCGCTCGCGAAATCGCCGTACACCGCCAGCACCATGCGCCCGGGCTCGAACACCTGATCGTGCAGGCGCGCGCAGTCCTCGCGGCCCACCGCCTCGATGGTGGCGTACTCGGGCTTGCGCGCGTACGGATGGCCCTTGCCGTACACCGCCTCGGTCGCGACCCGGATCAGCATCGGGATCATCTCGTCGTTGCGCGCCGCGATCGAGCGGCGCAGGCCGACGCGCGCCAGCTCGATCTTGTCGTCGGGGAAGGCCGGCGACTGCAGCACCTCGCCGAACAGCCCGATCACCTCGTCGGCGTTCTCCCGCAGGCAGTGGAACGAGGCGCTGGCGATGTCGGGGCCGATCGAGGTGCTGAGGGTAGCGCCGATCGCGGCCAGGCGGTCGTCGAGCCAGTCCCCCGAGTGTTTGGCGCTGCCGCCGCTGCGCATCACCTCGCCGGTGATGAACCCCAGCCCCACCTTGTCGTCGGGCACCCAGGCCGGCGTGGTGCGGACCCTCATCGTGCCCTCGATCACCGGCAGCTCGTGGTTCTCGAGCAGGAACACCACCACCCCGTTGCCGAGCACCAGGCGCTCCGGAGTGACGGGCTTGATGAGCCCGAGCGGCGGGGTGACGAGCTGGTGGGGATCGAAACGCGGATCGAGCTGGGCGCGCGCGGGCCTGGCGGCGGCGCCGAGCGCGAGCGCCACCGCGACGATGCGAGCCAGCCGGCGGTCGCGGATCATGGTCTGCGCTCTCCCTGATTGGCGGCCTCCGCCGGGTTCACGATCACGCCCACGGTGCGGTTCGAGCGGATCAGCGAGCGCTTCTGTGCCGCCGCCAGGTCGGCGAGGGTCAGGGCCTGGACCCGCTCCTGCTCGCGGAAGAACTGGCGCCAGTCGCCGTACAGGTTCTGCGCCTGCGCAAGCGCGCCGGCCAGGCTCGCGTTGTCGGCGGCGGCGCGAATCCGGTCGGCGCGCACCCGCACCTTGTAGCCCGCCAGCTCGTCGGCGGTGAATGGCCGGGTCGCGACGCTGTCGATCGCATCGTAGACCGCCTGCTCGACCTTGAGCGGGTCCTGACCGGCGGCGGGCACCACGAAGATCACCAGCTGGTTGGGGTACTTCTCGCCCGGGAAGCCGGTGCCGGACTCGATGTTCGCCACGATCTTGCGCTGCTTGACCAGCGCCTTCTGGAGCCGCGCCCAGTCACCGCCCGCCAGCAGGTCGGCGAGCGCCTCGTAGGCCGGGTAGCGCGGATCGGTGGCGGCGGGAATGTGCCAGCCGATCAGCACCAGCGGCTGGGCCGGGTCCTCGAGGATGACGCGCCGCTCGGCGCGCTGCTCGGGCTCGACGGTGTCGAGTGGCGGCGGCGGCGCGGCCCCGGAGATGTCGCCGAAGTACTTCTCGGCCAGCGGCCGCACCTGGGCCACCGTCACGTCGCCGACCAGCGCCACGCTCATGTTCTTGGCCACGTAGTAGGCGCGGAAGAACGCGTCGCCCTGGGTGCGGCTGAACGAGCGCAGGTCCGAGGGATGGCCGATGCCGCCGAAGCCGTAGGGGTGGGCGACGTACGAGGCGTGGATGAACTCGTCGACCAGCCGTCCGGCCGGCGAGGACTCGGTGCGCATGCGCCGCTCCTCGTACACCACGTCGCGCTCCTTGTAGAACTCGCGGAACACCGGGTGGCCCATGCGCCCGCCCTCCATGACCGCCCACAGCTCGAGGCGGTTCGAGGGCAGCGAGTAGAAGTAGTCGGTGAAATCGTTGTGGGTCGAGGCATTCCAGTTCCGCGCCCCGGCCTGCTCGAGGATCTTCTGGAACTCGTTCGAGACCACCTGGGTCTGCGACGCGGCCTGGGCGTCGGCGAACGCCTTCTCGAGCTGGCGCAGCCGGGTCGAGTCCGCGCGGGCGCCCTTGCGGCGCTCGTCCCGCAGCGCGATCCACGCCGTCTCCTCGCGGTCGAGCAGCGGCTGCTCCGCGGCGTAGTCCCGGGTGCCGACCAGCGCGGTGCCCTTGAACGCCATGTGCTCCATCATGTGGGCGAGCCCGGTGGTGCCCAGCGCGTCGTCGGCCGAGCCGGCATTGACCACGGTCTCGAAGCTGAACACCGGCGCGGCATGACGCTCGACCACGATGAACTTGAGGCCGTTCGCGAGCGTGAAGTCCTTGATCTGGGACTCCAGGGTCTCGAGCCCGGTGCGCGCCGGCGCCGGGGCGCCCTTGGTCTTGGCGGGTGGCGGTGTCGACGCGCCGGGCTTGGCGAGCGGGCGCGCGCCCTTCGCCCCCGCGGGGGCCGGAGCCAGGAGCAGCGCGGCGAGCAGGGTCAGCGTGGCGCGCGCGCCCGGCGGGCCCGCGCGGCGGCCGGGCCCCCGCCCGCGTCGGGGTCGGACTCCTGCGTGGCGTGGGGTGGCGCGATCGCGGCGCATCGGGCGCACTATTGCACAGCGCGCAGCGAGCGGCAACGGGCCGCTGCGGCCATCGCCCCTCACACCGCGCGCGCCAGCGTGCGGGCCCTGTCGGTGCGCTCCCAGGTGAAGGTCGGCTCGTCGCGCCCGAAGTGGCCGTAGGCCGCGGTGGCGCGGAAGATCGGCCGCCGCAGCCGCAGGTGCCGGATCAGCCCGTGCGGAGTCAGATCGAAGTGGCGGCGCACCAGCCGCGTGAGCTTCTCGTCGCTGATCTTCCCGGTGCGCTTCGAGTCGACCATGATACTGACCGGCTCCGGCACGCCGATCGCGTAGGCGATCTGGACCTCACAGCGGTCGCACAGGCCGCTGGCCACCAGGTTCTTCGCCACGTAGCGCGCCCCGTAGCTGGCCGACCGGTCGACCTTGCTGGGATCCTTGCCCGACAGCGCGCCGCCGCCGTGGCTGCCCACGCCGCCGTAGGTGTCGACGATGATCTTGCGCCCGGTGAGCCCGGTGTCGGCCATCGGGCCGCCCTTGACGAACGAGCCGGTGGGGTTGATGTGGAACTTGATCGGCTTCGACCGGCTGACGAGCCGCTTGGGGAGCAGCGGCAGCACCACGTGACGGATGATGTCGCGCTCGATGGTCGCGTGCTTGACCTTGTCGGCGTGCTGGCTCGACACCACCACGGTGTCGATCCGCACCGGGCGCCCGTCCTCGTACTCGACCGTGACCTGGGACTTGCCGTCGGGGCGCAGGTAGGGCACCCGGCCGCTGCGGCGCACCGCCGCGAGCCGGCGGGTGATGCCGTGCGCCAGCATGATCGGCAGCGGCATCAGGGCCGTAGTCTCGCGGCACGCGAAGCCGAACATCAGGCCCTGGTCGCCGGCCCCGCCGCGATCGACGCCCATCGCGATGTCGGGCGACTGGTCGTCGATCGCGGTGATCACCGCGCAGGTGTGGCTGTCGAAGCCGTACTCGGCGCTGTCGTAGCCGATCTCGCCGATCACCTTGCGCACCAGGTTGGGGATCTCGACGTAGCCGTGGCTGGTGATCTCGCCCGCCACCATCGCCAGCCCGGTCGTGACCAGCACCTCGCAGGCGACGCGGCTGCGCGGATCCTGGGCGATCAGCGCGTCGAGCACCGCGTCGGCGATCTGATCGGCGATCTTGTCGGGGTGGCCTTCGGTGACGGATTCCGAGGTGAACAGGTGACGGGCGCCCATGAAGCCTCTCCAGTGCGGAACGGGTGAACTCGACGCCGCCGGCGGCAGCAGCCGGGTGCGGGCTAGCGGATGTGGACCTCGCTCGAGTCGCCGACGTTGACGCGGCGGAAGCCGCCGGTCACGATCGCGTTCTCACCCACCACCGACCCCTCGAGCAGAATGTCCTCGATGGTGGCGTTCTCGTTGACGATGGTGTCGCGCAGCACGGCGTTCTTGATGCGCGCCCCGGCCGCCACCGACACGTGGGGCCCGAGCACGCAGTTCTGGATCGCGGCTCCCGGCGCCACCAGCACCGGGCCGTGGATCACCGAGCCCGGGATCGTGGTCGACGGCGCGCGCTTGTCGAGCAGGATACGGTTGGTCTCGAGCAGGGTCTCGGTCTTGCCGCAGTCGTACCAGCCCTCGACCGGGAAGGTCCCGATGTCCGCGCCGTTCGAGACCAGCATCTGCATCGCGTCGGTGAGCTGGAATTCGCCCTTGGTGCGCAGGTTGCGGCGCTGCAGCTCGCGCAGCGCCTCGAACAGCGGCCCGCCGTGGCTGAAGAAGTAGATCCCGGTGATCGCCAGGTTCGAGCTCGGATGCTCGGGCTTCTCGACCATCCGGGTGACGCGCCCGCTGGCGTCGCGCTCCACGATCCCGAAGCGGCGCGGATCCTCGACCGGCTTGACGCCGATGCTGCTCGATCCGGCCGCCAGCACGCGCTCCAGATCGGCCTCGAAGATGGTGTCGCCGAGGATGATGAGCAGCGGGCGGTCGTCAGCGTACGGCTCGGCCAGCGACACCGCGTGCCCGAGCCCGAGCCGATCCTCCTGCTCGACGTAACGGACCTCGAGGTGGCGATAATGGAGGTCGACGTAGTCCCGCACCAGCTCGCCCATGTAGCCGACGATCAGCACCACCTCCCGCACCCTGAGGCGCACCAGATCATCGAGGATGTGGGCGAGGATCGGCTTGCCGGCGACGTGGAGCAGGACCTTGGGCAGGGTGTGGGTGTGGGGCCTGAGGCGCGTGCCCACACCCGCGACCGGAACCACCGCCACCACCTCAGCGGCCACGGACCGGCCCGGGCGGCGCGAGGCGCCGCTTGAACTCGTCGATGCTCGCGATCGGCGTGGGGTCCACGCCCGCGAGCAGTGCCACGTACAAGCTCACGTAGTCTCCGAACTGGACCAGCGACGCGAGCCGCGCCAGGCGGCTCTCTCCGCGGCCCTCGACCTCGTGCACCGTCGCCCCCTGCCTCGCGGCGAGCTCGGCGGTGAGGTCGAGGCGCGCGCCGGTCTCGGGCGTGTCGTCGGGATCGCGCAGCACCACGATCGCCACCCGATCGCGCAGCGGACCGGGACGCTCCCAGCCCACGATCTCGTTGTGATCGAGCTCGGGCACCACGGCCGAGTGGCCGAGCAGCTTAGCATTTTCGTTGAGCTGCTGCCGCCAGCGCCGGGCGGCCGCCGCGCCCGCGCCGGGGCCGCTGTACAGGAACACCACCCGTCCCGCGAGCGAGCGCGCCAGCCGCTTGGCCGGGTTCGCGGCGGGCGGGCTCGCGGCGCCGAGGCTCGGGTCCGCGGCGCGCGTCTCCGCGGCCGCCTCGCACCACTCCGGCGCCGGATCGTCGATCCAGCCCAGGGCGTGGAGCAGGGCCACGAGCGGCACCCAGCCCGAGAACAGCGCGGCGCGCGGCGGCCCGTCGCCGTGGAGCCTCCACACCCCGACCCCGTCGCGGCGCGCGCGCTCACCCAGCGCCCCGCCACGGGTGAGCACGAGGCGCGGCACCCCGCGCTCCGCCGCGGCGGCATACAGGGCCAGGGTCTCGGCGGTGTCGCCCGAGCACGACGACAGGAGCGCCAGCGAGCGCGCGCTCACGCAGGCCGGCCAGCGTTCGTCGCGGACCACCAGCAGCGGGCGCGGCAGCCGGTCCGCGTACAGGCCGGCGCACAGGTCGGCGGCGATCGCCGAGCCGCCCAGGCCGCCCACCGCGAGCAGGTCGGGATCGCGAAGCGGCAGGCGCCACGGCGCGGACGCCACCGCCTCGAGCCCGGCGTCGATCTGCCCCGCGATGCCGGCGATGCGGGCCGCCATGCCGCCGCCGTCGCGCGCCCCGTAGGGCGGCTCGAGCGGGTCGCGGGGTGCTTCGCTCACGCGCCGACCCGGCGCGCGCTCAGGAACCCCGGCAGCACCGGATCGAGGGCGCGATGGAGCACGGCCTTGACGTCCTCGGCGCTCGACTGGAGCAGCGCCTCGCGCGCCACCGCCTCGGCGGCGCCGGCGCGCACGCTGCGAATCGCGGCCTTGACCCGCGGCAGGTCGTAGCTCGCCATGCTCAGCTCGTCCACCCCCATGCCGAGCAGCAGCACCGCGTTGGCCGGCTCGCCCGCCATCTCGCCGCACACCCCGACCCAGCGCCCGGCCCCGTGGGCGGCGGCGACGGTGTGGCGGATGCTGCGCAGCACCGCCGGGTCGAGCGGCTCGTAGAGATGGGCGAGGCGCTCGTTGTCGCGGTCCATCGCCAGCGTGTACTGGGTGAGATCGTTGGTGCCGATCGACAGGAAGCGGGCGTGCCGGGCCAGCTCCTCGGCCATCCACACCGCGCTCGGGGTCTCGATCATGATGCCGATCTCGAGCTCGGGATCGAACGGCACGCGCGTGCGCTTGAGCTCGCGCGCCACCGCGCCGCACAGCCCGTTGGCGCGCTGCAGCTCGTCGAGGCTCGAGATCATCGGGAACATGAGGCGCACCCGGCCGTGCGCGCTGGCGCGATAGATGGCGCGCAGCTGGGTGCTGAACAGGTCGGGATGGTGGAGCGCGAAGCGGATGCCGCGCCAGCCCAGGAAGGGATTGGTCTCGTGGGTCATGCCCAGGTACGAGGCCACCTTGTCGCCGCCCAGGTCCATGGTGCGGAAGATGACCGGGCGGGGCGCCAGCCGCTCGGCCACGCCGCGGTAGGCGGCGTACTGCTCCTCTTCGCTCGGCAGCTCGGGGCGGCCGAGATAGAAGAACTCGGTGCGGAACAGCCCCACCCCGTCGGCGCCGGCGGCCAGCACCTGCTCGGCCTCGGCGGGCAGCTCGATGTTGGCGGCCAGCTCGATGCGCCGCCCGTCGAGCGTCGCCGCCGGCTGGTCGTGGATGCCCGCCAGGGTGCGCTCCTCGTCGGCGAGCGCATCGCGGCGCGCGTCGAAGAAGGCGCGCCGCTCGGCGTCGGGGTTGAGCTCGAACTCGCCGGCGAAACCGTCCACCACGCCGGTGTCGCCGGCCTTGACGCGCTGCATCAGGCCACGCACGCTGACCACCGCCGGGATGCCGCGGCCGCGCGCCACGATCGCGGCGTGCGAGCCGCGCGAGCCCACCTCGGTGACGAAGCCCAGCACCTTGGAGCGGTCGAGCAGCGCGGCGTCGCTGGGCGACAGCTCGTGGGCCACCAGCACCGCGGGGCGCTCGAGCGCCACCGCGGCGCGCGGGCCATCGCCCAGCAGGTAGCGCAGCACCCGGCGCTCGACGTCGAGCACGTCGGCGCGCCGCTCGCGCAGATACTCGTCGTTCACCTGCTCGAGGCGCGCCGCCACGCCGCTCATGTGGGCGCGAAACACGAACGCGGCGTTGCGACCCTCGTCGCGGATGCCGTGCTCGACCGCGCGCTTGAGCTCGGGGTCGTCGAGGATCAGCAGGTGGGCGTCGTAGATCTCGGCCTCGTGCTTGCCCAGCTCGGCGGCGATGCCGTCGCGGATGCGGCTCAGGTCCTTGCGCGCCGCGTCGAGGGCGGCGTGGAAGCGCTCGATCTCGCGCGCCACGCCGGCGGGCGGGATGCGGATGTCGCGCACCTTGAGCTCCTCGGTCTCGTAGCGGACGATCGGGCCCGCCCCGATCCCGGGCGAGGCCGGAATGCCGGTGAACTTCACGGTTCCTCCCCGAACTTGCCGTCGACCAGCTCGCGCAGCGCCGCCACCGCGGCCTCCTCGTCGGGACCCATCGCCCGCACCCGGATCGTGCTGCCGGCCTCGGCGGCGAGGTCGATGACGCCCAGGATGCTCTTCCCGTTCACTTCCCGGTCGTCACGGCTCACGAAGATCTCCGACTTGAACTTGCCCGCCACCCGCACGAACAGCCCGGCGGCCCGCACGTGCAGCCCCTGGACGTTGCGGATGACGAGATCGGTCTCGGTCACGCGCGTCCCCGCCCCCCGCGGATCATCATCGCAACATGGTCGACAACACGCACAGCGCCCCCACCCCCAGCGCCCACTCGGTCGGGGACGGCCGCCCGCGCTGCGCCCCCACCAGCCCCACTCCGAGCCCCGCCATCAGCGCGACCTGGAACACGATCGGGCGCGGGCTGCCGCCCGGCACCAGGGTCGTGGCGACGATGACGCCGGTCAGCGCCGCGCCGGCGATCGCCAGCAGCCGGGTGAGGCGCGTGAGCCGGCCGCGCAAAGGATCCCCGAGCACCGCCGGACCGAGACGGTACCCCCACCCGACCCCGAAGGTCCGGACGCCGAGGTGGACGATGTTGTAGCACAGGCACAGCGCCAGCGCGCCCCCCGCCAGGCTGGCCGGCGCCAGCAGCACTCCGAGGCAGGCGGCGAAGGGGCGGAGCGTGAACCAGAACAGCGGATCCCCGATCGCCGCCGCCGAGGCGCCGAGCACGCTCTTGACCCGGGCGATGGCGTCGGCGTCGGGGCCGGCCCCGCGCGCCCGGCCCTCCTCCAGACGGGCCACCGCCCCGAGCGCCAGCGAGGCCAGGGTGGGCTGGGTGTTGAAGTAGGCGGTGTGCTCGGCGAGCCGCTCGCGTCGCGTCCCCGGGTCGGGCACCAGCCGCCCCAGCGCCGGCTCGAGCGCCCACGCCCAGCCGATCCCCTGCTGGCGCTCGTAGTTGAAGGTGGCCTGGAGCAGCGTGGTGCGCAGCGCCATGCGCAGCAGGTCGCGGTCGCGCAGCGGTTTCATCAGTGGTTGCCCAGCACCAGGACCAGCCAGGCTACGACCAGCGCGAACCCGAACAGCGCCGCACGCGGCAGGCGCCGCTGGATGAACGCGCCGATGATCTGGGCCAGCCCCAGTCCGATCCACAGCGGCTGCGCCAGCGTCCAGGCGCGCGACAGCCGCAGCGACTCGTGGGACACCAGCGGCCCCAGCAGGCGCACGGCGAGCGCCGTGGCGACCGCGGTGTAGCCGACGCCGACCGCGAAGGCGAACACCACCCCGGCGAGCTGCGCCGAGGTCAGCGCGCTCTCGCGTCCGCGCCGCAGCTCGGCCTCACACCAGCGGCTCAGACCCTCGTTGCGGCGCCGCTGCCACTTGATGAGCGGCACGCCCAGGGTGGCGGCGACCAGCCCCACCAGCACGCCCACCAGGGCGCTCGCCTCGCGCGCCATGGCGAACGGCTGCTCGGCCGCCAGCGCGATCGCGACCGCGGTGCCGATGACCCCGCCGCTGGCGTAGTCCTCGGGCGTCCGCGAGCCCACCGGCATGGTGCTGGCGGCGAGGAGCTGGAGCACCACGCCGACCTCGAGGGCGGTGTGCCAGTCGCCCCAGATCCCGCCCAGCAGCGCGGCGGTGACCAGGGGCTGGGACAGCATGATCTGACCGACCGGCACCGCATCGAGGGCGGCGACACCACCCAGCACGACCGTGCCGAGCACGGCCAGATTCACGCGCGGCTCCCGTGCAGCGTGGCCGCCGCGGGGCGGGGGTCGGACGGTGCGGCAGCCGCGGCGGCGAGCGTGAGACGGAAGCGCAGCCGGAGCGGCCGTCCGGGGGCGAGCGCCGCCTCGAATCGATAGCGCGCCTCGATGCCCTGGAACACCCGCTCGGCGCCGCCCTCGGACAGCGAAACGGTCTCGATCGGGGCGCGGGTGAAGGCGCACGCCGGCTCGACCTCGACCGCGAGGCGCCGCCCGGCCCAGGCATCGACGAAGGCGGTCGATGTGACTCCGGCGTGCCGCGAGGCCGCGGCGAGGTGCGGCGGCTCGTCG
>Ga0306923_10003286_pt1 | contig 15158 bp, 10 predicted proteins | sample sta12Can44000108_FD_203841 | JGI IMG/M metagenome (GOLD analysis project Ga0306923, IMG submission 203841) | Lab enrichment of tropical soil microbial communities from Luquillo Experimental Forest, Puerto Rico - statanox.12C.anox.44.000.108 (v2)... | ecosystem: Environmental > Terrestrial >... | reverse complement strand
ACCGTTCATGGCTATCACCACACGCCGATCGGCAGCATCGCCGATCTTGACCAGGCCACGCTTCAGGACGTGCGCGATTTTTTTAACACCTACTACAAGCCTAACAACGCGACGCTGGTGATCGTCGGCGACTTCAATTCCGAGCAGGCGCTGGCTTGGACGCGCCAATACTTTGAAGGAATTCCGCCTTCCAGCAAGCCGATTCCACGCCGCGACACCCCCGAGCCGCCGCAGACTGCCGAGCGCGTCGTTGACAAGTCTTACACCAACACGCCGCTTCCCGCGGTGGTGATCGGGTACAAAATTCCCGCGCGATATTCTCCTGACGCGTACCCGCTCGATCTCGCCGCGAATATTCTGGCTGGCGGTGAAAGCAGTCGCCTGTATCAGGCGCTCGTATATAAGGAGCAGATGGCCGTCCAATCGGCTGGCTTCGGCAATTTTGCCGAGGACCCCAACCTGTTCTGGGCCTACGCGATCATGAATCCGGGACACACGCCGCAGGATGGAGAAAAAGCCGTCATTCAAGAGCTGGACGGATTGAAAGACAAGCCCGTCGATCTGAAGGAGCTTCAGAAGGCCAAGAATCAGGAGATTTCTGGTTTCATCCTGGGCCGCGATACGGACGAGGAAAAAGCTGTGGCGATCGAATCGGCCGCAGTGATCGGCAAGGATCCGAATCTCGTCAATACCGAGCTGGGGCGGTATCTCGTCGTCACGCCGGAAGAAATCCAGCGCGTGGCCAAGGAATATTTCGTCCCGCAGAGAGCTACGGTTCTGATCGTCACCCCTGCGGCCCAGGCTCGTTAGAATTTTTAGGAGCACTTGTGAAGCGCGCGCCGACATATTGGATCTCTTTGCTGACGCTCGCAATTTTTGCCAGCGTCGCGTACGCCCAGCAGCCTGCATCGCCTTCCGATGAAGCCTCATCGAGTCCCCCACAGGAAGGTGCCCAGAAACACGGCACGGGGCTAGTGCCGCCCGGCGTGAAGCTCGTAGAGCAGATGCCTGCTGCCGGTCGGCCGCGAGAATTTCTTTTCCCCAAGGCGGCCACCAAAACTCTGGCCAACGGCCTGCGTGTCTTCGTCGTGACGGACCACAGTGAGCCCGCCGTTGCCGCGCAACTCGTCCTTCTTTCCGCCGGCAGCACGAAAGACCCCCAAGACCTGCCCGGCATCGCGCAGATGACCGCCAACCTGCTGACCCAAGGGACGGAGAAGCGCTCCGCTCGCGATATCGCCGAGACCATCGATTTCATCGGCGGCTCGCTCATGGCTAATGCTGGCAAGGATTCGACGACCGTCACGCTCAACGTGGTCAAGAAAGACATAAACAGCGGCCTCGATCTGATGTCCGATGTCGTCTTGCATCCTTCCTTCCAAGCCGAGGAGCTCGAACGCCAGCGCCAGCAGCTCCTTTCCGGGCTCACCGTGCAATATTCTGATCCGGATTATCTGGCCACCGTGGTTTTCAACCGGGTTCTCTACGGCAGCTCGCCGTACGGCTGGCCCGAGGAGGGCACCCCGCAAACGGTAAAGCAGTTTGAGTCTGCGCAGTTCGTCAAGTTTCACGACCTCAACTATGCGCCCAATCAGTCGCTGCTTGCCTTTGCAGGCGACCTGGCGCCGGAGGAAGCGTTCGCTCTGGCCGAGAAATATTTCGGCGCATGGCCCCGGCGGGATATCAGCGCCGGCGCTCCGGCCGCAGCAGAGCCGATTTCCGGGCTGCGCATCTGGCTGATCGATAAGCCGGACGCGGTGCAGACGCAAATTCGAGTTGGAAAATTGGGCATTCGCAGGGGCGATCCAAACTACATCCCCGTGGTGGTCATGAATCGAATCTTTGGCGGCGGTTACAATAGCCGGCTGAACACGGAGGTGCGCGTAAAGAAAGGGCTGACCTACAGCGCCTATTCATCGTTTAATCCGCATCGCTACGCAGGCTCATTTGCGGTGGCCACCTACACGCGCACAGCAGCGACTGTCGACGCAGCGAAGCTCGTGGTCGATTTGATCAAGAAGATGTCCTCCGGTGAGGTCACCCAACAAGAGATGGACTTTGCTCGCGACTATCTCGCCGGCGTGTATCCGATCCAGTCCGAGACTGCCGAGCAAGTCGCAAATCGCGTTCTCACGGTCGCTGCCTACGATCTCCCCGCCGACTACAACAGTACCTATCCCCAGCGAATCCGCAGCGTCACCGCTTCACAGGTGAAGGAGATGGCTCAGAAGTATCTCAGTGCGGACCACCTCGACCTGGTGCTTGCTGGTCACGTCGGCGCCTTCCGAGACGCCCTCCGGAAGGCTTTCCCTGACGCCCAATATGAGGAGATCCCCTTCGATCAGGTGGACGTCCTCGCTCCGAATCTTCGCGGCCGAGCCGCCGTGGGCGCAAACTCACACTGAGCGAGCCAGGTCGGTCAAAACACGCGCTCGCGTCGGCAAAGGGTTGATACCGCAGGCCGATCACCTACCTGACCGACAGGATTACTTTCCCGATGTTCTTGCGGTCATGAATGAACTGGTGCGCCGTTGCCGCCTGATCGAGAGGAAACGTCTTGGCGATCACCGGCCGGATCCTGCCTTCGCCGTACATTCGGAATATTTCTGAAACCTCGTGTCCGAGCAACGCGCCGCGCGAGTCGAGTTTTCCCATGCTGACGCCGATCACGGCCAGGTTCTCGGACATTAGTTTCAGCGGATGAAAGCGCGGCGTCTTAGCGAGCGCCTTCAGTCCGGTCAAAAGATTTCTCCGTCCGCTGGTGCCTGCCGCTTCGGAAAGCCCGAAAACGACGAGCCGCCCGGTGGGTCCCAGGCACTGCTGCCCGCGCACGAGAGACCTTCCTCCGATTGGGTCCATGACCATTTCGATTCCGTCCGGCGCAAATTTCTGCACAACTTCGACAAAGTCACTCTTCTCATAATCGATGGCGTGATCAACGCCCATCTTGCGAAGGAACTCTTGCTTTGTTGGCCCGGCCGTGCCGAAAATCTCGAGTTGAGCCGACTTGGCCAGCTGTACCGCCGCGATACCGACTCCTCCCGCGGCGCTGTGAATCAGAATGCGATCGCCGGGTTGCAGATTTCCCATGACGAACATCGAGTGATAGGCCGTCAGGTAATTCACCGGGATCGCCGCGCCCTCTTCAAATCGCATGCCCGGGGGAAGCTTGTATACTTGCTTCGCCGGCAGGACAATCCATTCCGCGTACGCGTTGAAATGGGTGATCGCACTGACCGCATCTCCCGGCTCGAGGCGCTGGCCTTCTGGCTGTCGCGTAGGGTCAGGAACTTTTTCAACCACGCCCGCAATCTCAAGTCCCGGGACGAAAGGCGCTTTGGGCGCGCCGGGATAAAGCCCCATGCGCTGCAGGAGGTCCGCAAAATTGACGCCGATCGCTTTGACGCGGATCAGCACTTCGCCGGACTTTGGTTGCGGATCGGGAAGCTGCTGCACTTCAAGAACGTCGGGCGGCCCATACCGCCGAACGACGATTGCCCGCATCTAAACTCCTTTCGCCGGGTTAACCCCTGCGGCTGCTCCCTTGGCTAAGCCGAAGCGGCAACAACGTCGGCTTTTCACTGGGAATCCAGAGCATCCTATCTTAAACTGATGGACCCTATGCTGCGATGAAAAGCCAACGAAACGTGCGAAGCCTCCTGCTCGGTTTGATCGTTTCCGCCTCTGCCTGGGCGTGCCCGGCTGCCGAGGGGGCACGCGATGGTTCGATCACCCTGCCTCCTGTGTTGAACGCCATGCAGGTTGAATTGGATCGTTCGTTTGCGGCCCTTTCCAAGGGCGATCCTGCTGCCTATTTCATCAGTTACACCGTTTCCGACCGCAATTACGCGGAGGTATCCGGCTCCAACGGCGCGCTGCTTTCCAGCTCGGAAGATCGCGCGCGCTGGCTGGAAGTGCAGACCCGCGTGGGTGGCTACCAGCTCGACGACACGCACAAGATCGCTGATCGCCAGCCCAGCTGGAGCAGCCCGGGCACCACCGTCTCCCTCGATGACGATCTCCCTGTCCTTCGCCGTGAGGTGTGGCGGGAGACCGACCGCCAGTATCGCGCTGCTTCTCAGGCTTTGATTAAAGTTAAGACCAGCCAGCAGGTGCAGGTGCAGACCGCGGAGGGGGCGGCGCCGGATTTTTCGGCCGAAGCACCGCATGTTTCGATTGGCCAGCGGGTTGACCTTCACGTTGACCGTAAACCGTGGGAAGAGCGTGTGCGCCTCTATACCGCAGAGTTCAGCAAATCGCCCTACACCTTGAATTCGATCGTCACCTTTACTGCGCTGGGCATGAATCAGTATCAGACTGATACAGAAGGTGCAAAAATCGCCTTCGGCGAAGTTCACTATCGACTCGAACTCTTCGTGCAGAGCAAAGCACCCGACGGCATGGACATCCAGCGCTATGCGAATTTCGATTGGCTTGACCCCAAAGAAGCGCCAGACGACCAAACAGTGTCCGAGGCCGTTCAACGGTTGATTCATGAAACCGAAGCTCTCGATCAGGCTCCTCTGGCCGATCCTTATGCCGGACCGACGCTCCTTACCGGGCGCGCCGCCGCGGTTTTCTTCCACGAGGTTTTTGGCCACCGCGTCGAGGGCTTCCGCCAGAAGGACATCTCCGAGGGCCAAACGTTCACCAGCAAGATCGGCGAGCAGATCATGCCAGATTTCATCTCCATCAAGGATGATCCGACGGAAAAGGCCCTCAATGGACAAATGCTCTTGGGCTATTACCCGTTTGACGACGAAGGCGTCGCCGGGACCAACACTCTGCTTGTCGATCGTGGCGTTCTCAAGACATTTTTGATGTCGCGCTCGCCGTTGCGCGACGTTCCGCATTCGAACGGTCACGGCCGGCGCCAACTTGGCTTCACACCCGTCGCTCGCCAGGGAAATCTGATCGTCTCCAGCTCAAACGGCATGCCCTTTTCCGAGCTCCGCCAGAAACTGATCGACATGGTGAAACAGGAGCACTTGCCCTATGGCCTGCTGATCGATGACATCGAAGGCGGCTTCACGTTCACCGGACGCGGCCAGCCGCAGGCCTTTCAGGTCACACCGCTGGTCGTCTATCGCGTCTTCGCCGATGGACGCCCCGATCAGTTGGTGCGCGGAGTGAACATCGTGGGTACTCCACTGGTTTCACTTTCGAAAATTGTGGGCACCAGCGACAAGCAGGAAATTTTCAACGGCTACTGCGGCGCCGAATCCGGTTCTGTTCCCGTTTCGGCTGTCGCGCCCGCCGTCCTGATCTCCGAAATGGAATTCGCCAAAAAGGAAACCTCCACGGACCGGCCGCCCATCCTACCGCCTCCGGCACATGACCCCCAAGCGAAGGGCCAGCAGCCATGAAAAACTTCGCGCCTGCAGCTTCACTCGCTCTTTTTGCGGCCTTGCTCCCCACGGCGCCAACTTTCGCGAAGCGTGCCGCGCCTCGCAAGAACGCGGACGATCATCCGCTCAGCATTCCTGCCGGCGACAACGACCAAACCCTTCGCGCCATGCGCGATGAACTGGAACGCGCGCGCACGCGCCTGGTGATTCCCGGCGTCGACAAACCGTTCTACATCGAATATCGCCTAATCGATGTCGATCTCCGCACCGTCACGGCTTCCTTTGGCGCGCTGCTCGCGAGTTCTACGTCGCGCTCCCGCCAGATGGTCGTCGACGTTCGGGTGGGCAACTATCATCTCGACAGCTCGAATTTCTTGAGCGAAGACGGCTTCCAGGGCTTTCTCGGCCGTACCGGACAAGTCGGCATCGACCGCGACTACCATTCGCTGCGCCAGGATCTCTGGCTTGCCACCGACCAAGCCTACAAAGAGGCCGTCACGCAGATGTCGTTAAAACAGGCGTTTCTGCGCAGTCTCACCAAGCCGCCGGAAATCGATGATTTCGCGCAGGCCCAACCGGTGGTGAGAGTCGATCCGCGCAGCGAACCCGATTGGACGTCGCGCAAGTGGGAAGATGAAGCCCGTCTGGCGTCCGCCGCACTGAAGAATTTCCCCCAGCTTTATGGCACGCGCGTCACCTATTCTCTGCTCTACACGACTACTTATCGCATGACCAGCGAGGGCACCCTCCTTCGCGAGTCGCATCATATCGCCGGGATTGAAGCGGGGATGGACACGGAAGCCGAAGACGGCATGCCGCTGCGCAACTTCTATGCGTACTACTCGCTTGACCCGTCGGGCTTGCCCGATGCCGCCAGCGTAGCCAAGGGCCTGACGGAGGCCGCAAGCGATCTCAGCGCGGAACGCGACGCCGCGCTGGTCCCCGACTACACCGGCCCGGTGCTTTTCGATGCGCCCGCCGCTGCGCAAACGCTCGCGCAAGTTCTCGAGCCATCTCTTTCCGGTGCGCGGCCGCCGCTGGCGACGACCAACGAGTTCGAGGAGTTCCTCGATCGTTACGGTGGCCGCAGTGAATGGACTGGCCGTGTCAATACGCGGGTCCTACCCACAAGCGTTTCGCTCATCGACGATCCGACTGCGAAGGACTTCGGCGGCACGCCGCTCGTCGGCCGCTACGACCTCGATGCCGAAGGTGTTCCCGGCCAGCGCGTCTCCATTGTCGAAAACGGGCTGCTGAAAAATCTGCTGATGTCGCGACGTCCCGGTCCTGATTTCTACGCTTCGAATGGGCACGCGCGCTCGGCAATGCTTTCTGACCCCCAGCCGCTGAGCAGCAATCTTTTCTTCCAGTCGTCGTCGGCGCTTAGCCCGGCCGATCTGCACAAGAAATTTATGGACGCTTGCAAAGAGGACGGTCACGAGTGGTGCCTCGAAGTGAAGCGTATGGCCAATCCCGCGCTATCGGCTCTGCAGTCCGAGGACTTCTCCGAATTCGTCGGCGAAATGGTTGGCGGTTTCGGCAACGGCATGCGCATGCCTTTGCTGGTCTATCGCGTCTATGTCACGGACGGCCACAAAGAGCCGGTGCGCGGTGGGATCCTGGACGCTCTTACGCTGCGCAGCCTGCGCAACATGCTGGCGGTCGGCAACGATTCGACCGTCTACACCTACATGCAAAACGCGGCAGACGCTCTGTCGGGCACCGCGCTCGGTTCCTTTGGCTCGATCCAGAACGGCATTCCCAGCACGATCATCTCGCCATCGATTTTGCTCGACGACGTCGAGGTCCGCGGCTTTCACGGCGAACCGCGGCGCTTGCCGCTGGTCCCCCCGCCGCCGCTCGAGTGACGATCCGCTCCCTCTAGTTCGGGCCGGTCGCGTGGCTTGGCTCCCAGGCCTGTTTGGGCGAAACGGTTCGTTCGGGTTGGAAAAGCTCGGCTCAGAAGGCGCGAGAAAGCCTGGGGTCATTTTGCAACGTACACTTCCTTGCCGCGGAGCCCGTCATGCGAATGGCGCAGCGGCAGTGTCGCCTCTGGCGCTTGCCGCAATTCGTCTGGCACCAATTCGCCGACCATGCCTTTGGCCGGCGTGACGCCACCGTCGGCTAGCAGCAGCGCGCCCGTCACATAGCTCGCCTCTTCCGAGGCCAGAAACGCAAAAATATTGGCCATCTCTTCCGGGGTGCCGCGCCGCCCGAGCGGAACCATCCCGTTGATCGTCTTCTGAATTTCGAGACTCAAGGGGCCACCCGGTCCGCGCGTCCACGCCGTATCGATGGCACCGGGGCAAACGCAGTTCGAGCGGACTCCGTGTTTGGCCTGCTCGAGCGCAATGCCTTTGGCGAAGGCATGCAGAAACGCCTTGCTGGCGCCGTAGGGCGTGAAATTGGCCGATCCGTTGATGCCTGCCTCCGAGCCGGTGAACAGAATGTTGCCGTGCGTCTGTTGCAGGTGCGGCAGCGCGAATTTCGTCATCAGGAAAGCGGTGCGGATATTCGAGCGGATGGTGCGCTCGAAATCCTCGATGCGGTAGGCGTCGGTTTCCGCATTGGCAATGAAGATTCCGGCGTTGTTCACCAGGATGTGGATTTGCCCGAAACGCCGCAACGCCGCTGCGACACAGGCGCGCGCCTGCGCCTCGTCCGCCAGATCACCCAGAAAAGTCTCCGCTTTACCGCCGTTCGCCACGATGGTTTCGGCTACCTCCTTCACCGGATCGGACGGCAAACCCGCCAGCAGGACTGCCGCGCCCTCGCGCGAAAACTTGTGTGCGATCGCCTCGCCGATTCCCGTTCCCGCGCCGGTAATGATGGCTACCTTGTCTTTGAGCCTCATTCTACCTCCCCGATCTGTGCCCCTTGATCGCTTGCGCCACGATCATACGCCAACGGGCGCAAGTTCTAGGGGCGCTTTAGGGCGAGTGAGAAATCAATGGGCGATGGACTCCAGCGCGAGGCCGCGAGTGCGCGGACCGAAAACACCAATGGCCAGCACGACCATCAGCATCGCCGCAGCCATCAAGGTGAAAACGCCGTGCACTCCAAACTCTTCGAGGAAAAATCCAATCATCAGGCTGGTGAAGATCGCGCTGAATCGGCTCCACGAATAGACGAACCCCACCGCCTGCGCCCGCACCGCGGTGGGGAAGAGTTCTGCCTGATAGGTGTGAAAAGCCACGGACATCCAGTTGTTCGCGCAGGTCAGCAGCACGCCCAGCAGAATCAGCCAGCCCGCCTGTTTCTGCTGCGCAAAGAGCAGGCCCAATGCCCCGATCGAGAGCGCGCTCCACACAATTTGCCATTTTCGTTCGAAGCGGTCGGCAATCCCGCGAGCCGCAAGGGGGCCGATCGGCGCGAAGATCGCGATGATGAACGAATATTGAAGGCTGGCCGTGGTCTGAATGCCTGAGGCGATCAGCAGCGCGGGAACCCAGGAAGCGAAGCCGTAGTAGCCGATGGTCTGGGCCAGATGAAAAATCATCAGCATCAGGGTGCGTCCCAGATACGGTGGAAAAAATATCTGGGTGAACTTGACTCTGCCGTTCAGCCTCGACTCGGTGAAAGGTTCCCGGCTGGGCGGTGCGAGTTCGCCGCCTGATTCCGCCGCCACCCGGCCCTCCATTTGCGCGACCATTCGTTCTGCTTCGCCCAAACGGCCGCGCGCGATCAGCCAGCGCGGACTCTCCGGAATTCGTCGCCGTATGAACCAGACAAACACGGCGCTCGCCGAGCCGATCAGCACAACCCAGCGCCAGCCGTCGATGCCCAACGGACTGCGCGGGACAAACAGCCAGGCGATTAGCGCGACCACCGGTATCGCGGTGAACTGCACCACTTGATTTACCGCGAACGCGCGCCCGCGCACCGCCTTGGGCATCAGCTCGGCGATGTACGCATCGATGGTCACGAGCTCGACCCCGATGCCGATTCCCGCCATCATTCGCCAGGCCAGGATTCCCGGCGCGCTGGTCTCGAAGGCCATCACGATCGACGCGGCCGTGTACCACAAGAGCGAATAAGTGAAGATCGTCCGCCGGCCAAACTTGTCCGCGGCGAACCCGAAGACCAGCGTCCCGATGAAGAGTCCAGCGAATGTTGCGGAGACGAAGCCGCCCAGCCCGCTAAATCCGGAGCCCGCAAATCCAAAGGGGGACGCCGATGCGCTCAAGAAAAATCCGCTGCGGATCAATCCAGGACCGATGTAGGTCATTAGGAAGAGATCGTAGAATTCGAAGCAGCCGCCCAGGGAAAGCAGCAGCAGCAGCGTCCACAGGTATCGCGTGGTGGGAAGGCGGTCGATCCGCGCGTTGATCAGAGCGGCTTGTTCGTGAATCGCTGTCTCTCCCGCTACCTGGGCGCGGCGGAGGCCTGGGGTGCGGCCGGCAGATGGACCAGGCGCGCATCGGTGACGGAAGGTAGCGAGCGAATCTCCTGCACGATGAGCGGGCTGACGTTGCCATCGAGGCCGACCAGGGCCAGCGCTTCGCCCCCTCCCACCGGAGAACGCCTGCCGAGCGCAAAGGTGGCGATATTCACGCCGAGGTCGCCGAGCTTGGTGCCGATGCGTCCGATAACGCCGGGCACGTCGACATTGCGCGAGAGAAGCAGCGTGCCTTCGAGCGGCGCTTCGAGGCTCATGCCATCGAGCGAAACGGTGCGAGGCGAGCCGTCCTGGCCGACCGTGCCTTCCAGCGCAAATTCACGTCCGCCATCGGCGATAGCGACTTCTACCGTATCCGGGAAGCCGTGCGGCCGGCGGCGGGTGGTTTCTTCGACCAGCAGGCCGCGCTCGGACGCCACCGCCGCAGCGTTAACCAGATTCACTTTTTCATCGAGCACGGAATTGAGCGCGCCAACAAGCACCGCACTGCGTATCATGTGTGACCCAAGTTCGGCGGGTTCTCCCGCATAGCGGATGCGCACACGGCCGAAGCTGCGCGACGGCGCCGCTTGTGCGGCGAAGGCACCGAGGCGTTCGCCCAATTCCAGATACGGCCGCAAGCGGCGATACTGGTCGGGCGAGAGCGCGGGCATGTTGACGGCGTTGCGGATGATGCCCTCCGACAGATAGTCGCGCACCTGCTGCGCGATGGCGGTGCCAACTTCTTCCTGCGCCTCGGCGGTCGAGCCGGCAATGTGCGGCGTGGCGATCACGTTAGACAGGCCGAGGAGCGGCGAATTTTTGGGCGGTTCCTCGGCGAAGGTATCCAGCGCCGCTCTGCCGAGATGGCCGGAACGGAGAGCTTCAGCGAGTGCGGGCTCGTCGATCAATTCGCCGCGAGCGCAGTTGATGAGCCAGGCACCCTTTTTCATTTTGGCCAGCGCGGCTTTGTCGATCATTTTTTCAGTAGCAGGGCTGAGCGAAGTGTGCAGCGAGAGAACGTCGGATCGTTCGAGCAAGTCTTCGAGCCCGAGCAGGTCGACTTCCACTTCGCGCGCAGCTGCCGAAGTGACGTAGGGGTCGTAGGCGAGCACTTTCATCTCAAGCGCCCGAGCGCGGCGGGCGACCTCGGTACCAACCCGGCCCAGGCCGATCAGGCCCAGCGTCTTGCCCCGCAGCTCCGTGCCGGAAAATGCGGATTTCTCCCAGCGGCCGGCTTGGGTTGAGGCATTGGCTTGCGGGACGGCGCGGGCCAGGCCGAGCATGAGCGCGAGCGTGTGTTCGGCGACGCTGACTGCGTTACCGCCGGGCGTGTTCATGACCAGAACGCCGCGATTGGTGGCGGCTTCGACGTCGACATTGTCGACGCCCACCCCCGCCCGCCCGATCACCCGCAGCTTGGCTGCTTTTTCGAGCAGACCTGCGGTCACTTTGGTGGCACTGCGAACGATGAGCGCGTCGGCGTTGGCGAGTTCACTGGGCAGGGCCGCCGGTAGGGGAGTGAGCACGTCCCAGCCCGATTCGCAAAGAAGCGCAATTCCGCGTTCACTAATCTTGTCGGCCACGATGATTTTCATGGGTGATTAAGGGTATCGGGAGCAGCGGACACTGTCAATTCTGAGATGCAGTGTAGTCGTTGTTACCTGCGTTAAAGCCCCTGTGATATTCTGGTTTTTAAAGCCAGGAAGGGATCCACAAGAGAATGGCCTACATCGATCGCATCCAGGCGGACTTGACTGCCGCCATGAAGGGCAAAGACGAGTTGCGGCTGAGCACGCTGCGCATGGTGAAGTCCGCGCTGAAGAACAAAGAAATTGAAAAGGTGCGGCCGCTCGAAGATATGGAGTCAGTGCAGGTGCTACAGACACTTGTCAAGCAGCGGCAAGATTCTGCCCACCAGTTCAGGCACGGAGGGCGCCCGGACCTGGCCGAAAAAGAAGAAAAAGAAATCAAGATTATCCAAGAGTATCTGCCCGCGGCCCCTACCGATGCGGAGATGCAGCACGCCATCGAAGCCGCCATCAACGAAGCAGGCGCTCGCTCACTCCAGCAGATGGGCGTAGTGGTCAAGGCGGCCCGCGCGAAATTGGAAGGCAAGGCGATCGACGGGAAGGTTTTGAGTGATCGCGTGCGCGAGCGGCTTACGCAGAAGGCGTAATTCCTTCCCCCTTTCAGAAACTACTGGGGAACGGCCGTCGGGCGGCGCAGGACGGCGGCAGAGGGTTGGTCGGCGGCGACCTGCGGGAGGAAATCGCGGATCGCCCAATCTTCTACCAGCCACAACTGCTGTCCTGCGATTCGTCGAGCGCACGTCGGCGTTTGGCAAATCTTGCCGATCCAATACTGGCCACTGTATAGCTGTGCTAGCCTGCTGGTAGGAATATGACTCCAACCATCACGCGGAAGGAGACTTCAGCCCGGGGGAGCGCCGGTCGGGCCGGAGGCTGGCGACTTCGCCGCGTGCAGGGCTTGGAGATTCTCGAGTCCTGTGGGCTTGCACGGCTCGATTGGCTCGTCCATGGCTTTAGCACGCGGCTTGGCGGGGTAGGCCGATCGCGGGCTCTCAATCTGGGCTTCACAGATGGGGCTTCGCGCGTGCATGTGGCTGAGAACCGGACAAGGTTTCTGAAGGCACTGGGCGCGGGCGGGATGCGATTCGTCACGCTGCGGCAGATTCATTCCGATATTGCGTACCGCGTCGAGCGGTCGAATGCGGCCGCTTTGGCAGAGGAGCCGCTCTGGGGTGACGCGCTATTGACCCGCGAAACAGCGATTCTGATTGCCGTGCAGACGGCCGATTGCATCCCGATTCTGCTTGCCGACGCCAAGCAGCGCGCCGTCGCCGCCATTCACTCCGGGTGGCGCGGGACGATGCGCCGCATCGCCGCGAAAACAATTGGGCAAATGCAGATGCAATTCGGCACGCGACCGGAAGACGTGATGGCAGTGCTCGGGCCGGGCATCGGCCGATGTTGCTACGAAGTTGGTTCGGAAGTGGCGCGCGAATTCCACGCACAGTTCGCCCGGGCCCGCCAGTGGTTCGATGGGCCGTTCGATGCACTTGCTTTTGGTGAGAACGATCCCAACTGGCTTCCGTGGCTGACCATGCGTCCCCCGGGGCATCCCCTGCCAAGGCCAAAAGTGAATCTCGATCTGCTGGCAGCCAACCGCGCCATTCTCGCGGAAGCGGGAGTACCGGTCGGACAGATTTCGGTTTCCGGATTGTGCACCGCGTGTCGCAGCGATCTTTTCTTTAGCTATCGCCGCGAGGGACCCACGGGTCGCCTCGTGGCCGCGATCGGGCTGCGGGAGTAGAATCGCTTTTTATTTCTGGGGCGCCATCGGTGGTTTTATGGTGGCTGGCCAGGCTGGCCTGCGCAGCAGTAACCGCGAATGCAGCTCGCTACTTTTTTCGGCGCCCCACAGACCATTTTGGCGAACCTTTCCCTCCGCTACTGGCCCCCATGCGGGGAGGCATGGGCGCGCATCGGCTGTGGATGATCCGCAATTCTTCGCTGACCTTGGCGGCGATCACGCTAGGAATGCGCCTGCCTTTGCTGATCATCGTGCACTGGCCGCTTGCGTGGGCTTACGTGCTGGTTTCCTGGATGTGTTGGGATCTCCATCTTGTGGTCGGGCCAGGGCTGGTGCGCCGGCCTTCTGTCGCCCCGGTGTGAGGCCGAACGCAGCGTCCCGGGAGCGCGTCCGGCTGGCGCTGAAACCGCAACCGATGCTGCTTCGGCAAGCGCCAATTGGCCGCAGGCGGCCATAACGTCTTGCCCGCGAGAGTCGCGCACGAAGCAGAGTACGCCCTTGTCCAGCAGAATCCGGCGAAATTCTTCTACGCGGGCCGGATGGGGCCTTTCAAATGGCAGCTGGCCGGGATTCCAGGGAATCAAGTTCACCTTGGCGCGCAAATCGGCGACCAGCTTAACCACCCGCCGGGCGTCTTCGGGCGAATCGTTGACTCCACCGAGCAGGACATACTCGAACAGAAGCCATTCTCGCGCCCGCAACGGATATTTCCGGCAGGCATCGAGCAATTTTTCGAGCGGATATTTGCGATTGATCGGCATGATTTTGTCGCGCTGCTCGTTGGATGAAGCGTTCAGCGAAATGGCCAGCTGTGGGCGGACCTTTTCCTGTGCGAGTCGCTCGATGCCAGGGATGATTCCGCTGGTGGAAAGCGCAGCGTGTCTCGGAGAAATGGCCACTCCGCCCGGATCGAGCAGAATGCCGAGCGCGGCCATCACGGAATGGTAATTCAGCAGCGGCTCGCCCTGTCCCATCAGGACGGTGTTGGTTTGCGGCTTCAGCGCGGTGCGGTTGTCTTGAAGCGCGACGAGCACTTGGCCGACGATTTCGCCAGCCGTGAGATTGCGCCTGAGCCCGAGCGTGGCAGTCAGACAGAACTGGCAGTCGACGGCGCAGCCTGCCTGCGTGGAGATGCAGATGGTCTGACGATTTTCCTCGGGCATGAACACGGTTTCGATGTTGGCGGGCTGGCCGTCATGAATGGCTAGAACGTAACGGACGGTGCCGTCGGATGAGCGGTGCCGCCGAACGATCCTGGGCAGCGCAATGGCCGCGTGCCGAGCGAGCTTATCGCGCAGGGCCCCAGGCAAATTCGTCATGGCCGCGAAGTCCTCTCGCCGCTCGGCATAAAGGGCGTGATAGATCTGGGCCCCGCGGTAGGCTGGTTCGCCGAGCGATTCGAGGATCGCCCGCAGTTCTTCCACCGGTTTCCCAAGCAGATTTAGCGCCGTTCTTGTCACCGCCGAAGACATCGTTACGCTCATGATAGCACGCCCGATCGGGAGAATTTACGCGGGGCGAATGACAATGCGGCAGCGGCGTGCAAAAATAGGGTGGTGAACATATCCAACGCAAATCGCACGGTGCAGAAGGACGTTCTACCCAACGGGCTGGTGGTCATGACCGAGCCGATGGAGCACGTCCATTCCGTTTCGGTCGGGATTTGGTTGCGCTCCGGGTCGCGTCGGGAGCCGGCCGAACTGAACGGCATTTCGCATTTCATCGAACACATGGTTTTTAAAGGGACCAGGCGCCGCACGGCCCAAGACATCGCGCGCGAAGTCGATAGCATCGGCGGGATGCTCGACGCCTTCACTGCGAAGGAAATGGTCTGCTTCAACACACGAGTGCTCGACGAGCACTTGCCGAAGGCCTTCGACGTGCTCGCCGACATGGTCCTCGAGCCGAAATTTGCGGAAGAAGACATCGCCCGCGAACAGTCGGTGATCCTCGAAGAAATCCGCATGACGCAGGACAATCCCGAAGATCTCGTTCACGAGCTTTTCACCCAGAATTTCTGGATGCCGCACGCGCTCGGCAAACCGATTTTAGGCACCCCGGAGACGGTTTCGGCATTCACGCACCACTCACTCCGG
>Ga0306923_10003285_pt1 | contig 15162 bp, 14 predicted proteins | sample sta12Can44000108_FD_203841 | JGI IMG/M metagenome (GOLD analysis project Ga0306923, IMG submission 203841) | Lab enrichment of tropical soil microbial communities from Luquillo Experimental Forest, Puerto Rico - statanox.12C.anox.44.000.108 (v2)... | ecosystem: Environmental > Terrestrial >... | reverse complement strand
GGTGACAGACTCGCTGCATCGAGAAAATGGAGGACCGCATGTCAGACACGTCGAAGACCAGGGGCGCGGTGCGGTGCGGCGGCGGAGGCGCGGTCTACGGCCTGGGGCTCATCGGCGCCCTGGTGTACTACTGGCAGCACGCCCACGGATTCTGGGCCCACGTATGGGCCATCGCCGAAGCCATCCTGTGGCCGGCCTTCCTCGTCTATCACCTGCTCGGCCACCTCGCGGCCTGAGCCCGCTCTCGCCACCGGCGGCCGCGGCCATGGAGAACGGCCGCGCCCAGCGGATGGCGTCCGCGGATGATTGCCTTGCGTGCCGCGCTGCTGTGGGCAGATCCGCTCACAGCAGCGTGTGCGGTATTCCGGGCCGGCCGTGCCGCAGGCTGGAGGCATGGCAGATAACGGAAAGAGCCCGCTGTTCAGCGAGCGGGCGCGGGAGCAGCTATTGCTCCAGCGGATACTCGTACTCGACGGGGTGCTCGACGACGACAACGGAACGCTGCTCGCGACGCAGCTGCTGGCGCTCGCCGCGGAGGATGCCGTTGCCGATGTCGCCCTGTGGATCAATTCACCTGGCGGATCGGTGCCGTCGATGCTCGCGATCCGCGACGTCATGCGGCTCGTGCCGTGCGATGTCTCGACCCTGGCGCTCGGCCTTGCCTGCAGCGCCGGGCAGTTCCTGCTCTCGGCGGGCGCCAAGGGCAAGCGATTCGCGCTGCCGCACGCCCGCATCCTCATGCACCGGGGCTCGGCGGGCATCGGCGGCAGCGCCGCCGACATCGAGGTCCAGGCCGCCGATCTGCGGCACATGGTGGATACCGTGCTCGGCCTTATCGCGGAGGACACCGGGCAGCCGGTGGAGCGTATCTTTGACGACTCCCTGCATGACCACTGGTACACCGCCGCCGAGGCCAGGGACTACGGCTTCATCGACGAGATCGTCGACTCGTTTGGACAGGTCATGCCCGCCAGAAAACACCGGATCGGACTGACAGGCCAATCATGAGCAGCTACACCATCCCGAACGTCATCGCTCAGCACGCCCGCGGCGAGCGGATCATGGACGTGTACTCGCACCTGCTCGCCGAGCGCATCGTCTACCTCGGCACCGCGATCGATCCCGGCGTCGCCAACACGCTCATCGCCCAGCTGCTGCATCTCGAGGCGGAAAGCCCCGAGCAGGAGATCAACCTGTACATCAACTGCGAAGGCGGCGATCTGCCGTCCATGCTCGCCGTGTACGACAGCATGCAGTACATCCGTGCGCCGGTCGCCACGACGTGTGTGGGACAGGCGATCGGCGTCGGTGCCGTCCTGCTCGCAGCCGGAACCGCCGGCCGGCGCGCCGTGCTGCCGCACGCACGGGTGGTATTGCACCAGCCGGCCGGCCGCGGCCAGGGGGCGATCCCGGACCTGATCCTGCAGGCGGACGAAGTCGTGCGCATGCGCGCCGAACTCGAAGCGATACTCTCCGCGCACACCGGCCAGTCCGCGCAGACCCTGCGGGCCGACACAGACCGCGACCGGGTCCTCACGGCGCAGGCGGCGCTGGAGTACGGGATCGTCGACCAAATCCTGGGGCAGCGGATGGCCGACGCTGGCGCGCCCGGTTCCTCAGCGGCCTGACCGCGCCTCACGCCGCCACAGCGAGCATGACCGGGCCGGATGCGCGTGAGGCACCAATCCCTTGCTGACGGCGCAATTCGCCGGCCACCTGCTCGGTCAGCCCGATGAGCGTGATCCCCAGCGCCCCCGCCAGCGCCGCGATCATCTCGCTCGACGGTTCCTTACGCCCACGCTCAACCTCGGAGAGATACTGCGGCGATATGCCAGCCCGGCCCGCCGTCTCCGACAACGTCTCCCGCTGGGCCAGCCGCAACGCGCGCAGCCGCTGACCGAGCGCTTCCCGCCACAGCGGTTCCTGCGCCAGCGGCTCCGGAGGCTGAGCTACCGGCGGGGAATCTTGCCGCAACCGGTAAACCCTCGCGCGCTCGGCCATAGCTCATCCTATGAGCGGACAACCACCCGCGAGCTTTGATTTCGCTGGCAGCAGACCCCACCAGCCGATGACCGCGCAATCTCCTGCCCCGGTCGGCCGCGCCGACGGCGCCAAGCCCCGCGGGCCGGCTGCCTGGCCACGTTGCTCCTCCACCAGGCCCGCGGCGGCATCGGAAGCACTTTGCGGTAGAGCCCGCCTGGCGCAGGGAAAGGTACTCAGGAAGCTCTTCCGGATAGGAGTAGGCCAAGTTCAGCGCCAGGCAGGATGGGTGAGCAACCGATGCGGGAAGTGATCGCTGCGGCCGTGCAGACGGTGAGTGTCTCGAACTGGCCGGCCATCATCACTGGTGTAGTGACCGGCGTGGTCGGCGTCGCTGGCATCGTGGCGACCTACTGGCAAGGCAAACGCGCCACCGAGGCGGCATCGGAGAGCTTTCGCCGGAGCATTTACGCGGCGGACGAGCGCGCACGGCTGGCCGAGAAGCGAAGGATCTACGCCGCCTGCCAGGCCGCCTTCACCGCGATGCGTATTGAGAGCATCACCCACAGAGTCGCCCACCAGCCCCCTCCCGACCAAGCACAACGTGACGCCGCCGAGCTGGCGCTGAACCAGGTTCAGCGGGCGATGCTTAACGCAACCAGCGAACTGCTCCTGATCGCGCCCAAGGACGTCAACAAGCTCGCCGAAGACCTCACCGACAGCTACCTGAGCTACATCACCGCCACGGTGCGCGGCGCGTCCCTGGAGGAGCCCACTGGCCCGGCCGCCCACATGCAAAGCCAGCTCTACGACGCCATGCGTGCCGACTTGGATGAGCCGGGGGAACCAGCCGCGCCGGCCGATCCCTAGCCCGGCCGATGGCACCGCCTCCTCTCTGGCGGCTGTCATCTTCACCCCATCTCCACATGGGCTGCGTGCTGGGTACACGACTGCCTGGTAGGTGGAGGCGGGGGTGGCGGTGTTCCCGGGCCAGGCCGGGCGGCCGGGAGGGATTGACGGATGGGTTTCTGCGGCGGACAGATCCAGCCGCGCGAGGTGCGGGTGAGGTGCACCATGAAACCCCTGGAGCCAGGGCAGCGCCAATGACACAGCCGCCGCTGCGCAATTCGACCGGCAAGCGCGCGCCGTCACTTGTCGGGCGGGACAGCGAGCTCGCTGCGCTGGACGAGCAGGTGGCACTGGCCCGCGCGGGTGCGTTCCGTGTCGTGCTGGTGACCGGTGAGCCTGGCATCGGCAAGTCCCGTCTGGTCAACGAGCTCGCCGAACGGCAGCGCGACGTTGCGGTCGTCGTCGGCTCGCGGGCTTTCGAGTTGGGGATGACCTATTCGCTGGCGCTGTGGGTCGAGGCGTTCGAACGGCTGCTCGGCTCGGCGCCCACTGCCGAAGTGCGCCGGCTGTGCGGCTCGTCGGTACGCGACCTCGCGCTGGTGCTTCGGTCGGCCAGGCGGGCGCTTGGCAGCGGCCAGGATCAGCCGGACCCTGAGCTCTATCACGACCCGGATCCCGAATGGTTGCTTCGGGCGATGACCGAGCTGCTCGACAACCTCAGCGCCGACAGCCCGGTAATCGTCGTCCTCGACGATGTCCACAACGCCGATGCGTCGTCGTGGCAGGCGCTCTACCACATGGCTCGCCGGCTTCCGGACCGCCCGGTGCTCGTCCTGGCCGCCGCGAGGATCGCCGATCTGGCCCGGCATGCGGTCGCCGGCCAAGTGCTGGCGGGGCTCGAGCAGGACGATGCCCTCGTCCGGCTCGAACTGCAGGCGCTGACCGGCGAGTCGGTGGCGGCGCTGGCCCGTGCCGTGCTGGGGGGCGGCGAGGCGCCCCCGGCACTGGTGTCCTGGCTGGCCGGACGGTCCCGGGGTTATCCGCTGTTCGTCATTGGGCTGCTGCGCGCGCTGCTCGAGGGAGGCGCCGATCTCACTCAGCCACGGCTCTCCCGGGTTCCGGAGAGTCTCGCTGGCCGGGTTGCCCTGCTCGTGGGCGGCCTCGACAACAAAGACCGTGAGCTGCTGGAGGTCCTGGCGGTGATCGGCGGCCGGGTCGACCTCGACGACCTGGTGCGGGTGCTGGGCCGGCCGCTCGACCGGCTCGGCGTCCCGCTGGAGCGGCTCACCCGGTCGCGGCTGGTCGCCGAGTACGAGGCGGCCCGCCGGCTGAGCTATGAGATCTCCCATCCGCTGATTCAAGATGCCGTCTACGAGAGCATCGGCGGTGCCCGCCGCCGTACCTTCCACCGGCTGGTTGGCCGGGCACTCGCCGCAGCCGGCAACTTCGGTGCGGCGGCGCCGCACTTTCTCCGGTCGGCCGACTCTGGCGACCCGGAGGCGGTAAACACCTTGGTCCGTGCGGTTCGGCAGGCCGAGGAGCGCAACCTCTACCAGGAGACGCTGCCCCTTCTTGCCGCGCTGCTCGACGTCCTGGACCCCGACGACCAGCGCTGGCTCGATGTACTCGAGGCCATGACCTGGCGGGCGGAATGGGTCATCGACCATCTGGTTGAGAACGGCGCGGCGACCGCTATCGCCGTCATGCGGCGGATCGAGCGGCAGCTCGCCGGCTCAGGCGATCGGCTCCGGGAGGGGATCGTTCAGTTCCGCCTCGCGAGCTTCCTGGCAATCGGGGCCGGTCAGCCGGCCGAGGCAGCAGCGGCGTGTCAGCGGGCCCAGGAGTTGTTCGCCGCCGAGGGGCATACCGATCTGGCCCTGCTCGCGCTCAATGAGCTGGGCTGGATCCGGTACTGCGCCGGCGATCTGCCCGGCCACCGTGCCCTCGCCCTGGAGGCATGCGAGAAGGCCGAAAAGTGCGGCGACCGGATGGCACTGATCCAGTCGCTCGGGGCGCTCGGCTGGGTCGCCGCCGTCGAGGGCCGGTTCGGTGAGGCAGACAGGTATCTGCGCCGGAGCACGGATCTCGCCCGGGCAGCGGGCAAGCGTTACCGGTACGCATGGAACCTGACGATGTCGGGGCTCGTCCTCGCACTGGCTGGCAGGTCGGCTGCCAGCCGGGCGACGTTCGAGCGGGCCATGCACAGCCCCGAGGCGAGTGACGGGGTGACAGCAGAGGTGTTTGCCCAGTGTGACTGGTTGTCGGGCCGACTCGATGACGTGGTACGGCGGGTCTCTCAGAGCGCTGCACGCCGGCCGATGGCCGGCAGCCGGCGTCGTGCCTGGGCGGCGGCGTTCGCTGCCCGGGCGGCCGCCGAACGCGGCCAGCCGGATGCCGCCGCGCGGCTGCTCGCGCTTGCTACCGCAACTTATGACCGTCCCGATGACGTGCCCGGATGGAGCAGCTGGCTGCCCTGGGCGGCCGGTTCCATGGCTGTCTTGGCCGGTGATCCGACCGCCGGGCACGACCTGCTCGATCATGCGGCGGGCAGGCTGCGCGCCATGGGTGCCATGGCGTTCGAGGCCGTTGTCCTCGTCGACGTGACAGAAGCTGCGGTCACGGCCGGCCGGGCGGATGCCGCTATCGCCCACTCGCGGCGGCTCGCGGAGCTCAGTCAAACGATCGACGGGGAGATGGTCTGGCCGCTGGCGCAGCTTGCCCGGGCCCAAGCTCTATCAGCCTCCGGCGGCGCGGCCGTTGCCGCTCCCGCCGCCGAGGCCGCAGATGCCCTGGACCGGCTCGGCTGCCGGCTCTTCGGCGCGATGGCCGCCGAGGCCGCCGGAATCGCAGCGACGTCCCGCGGCGCCGCCGTTGAAATGCTCGCCCGGGCGGCGAATTCGTACGACGAGTGCGGCGCGGTCGTGCGCCGTGACCGGGTAGCCAAGCGGCTGGCAAGTCTCGGCTACCGCGGGCGGCGTGCCGCGGTCGCGGGCCGCGGGCCGGCCGCGCTGACGCCGAGGGAACTAGACGTCGCCCGGCTGGCGGCGCGTGGCCACACCGCGGCGGAGATCGGCCGCCAGCTGTTCATCGGCACCCGGACGGTCGAAACGCATTTGGCTCATGCCTGCGCCAAGCTCGGTTGCCGCGGCAAACGCGAGCTTGTGCGCTTTAACGGCGAATTCGACCGCATGCCGGAAACTCCGTAACTCAATCCGTACCCGCTACGGATGTCGCCGGGCACAGCGGCGGCGATCCTTCTCGTACCAGACAGCGAGGAGGACCCGCCATGACGCTCCCCCGCTGAGTGCTCGGCTGTCGCGAAATGCAACCCAGCGACACATTCCCACAGGAGAAGCAATGTCCCAGACACAGGACCCCACGTTCTACCGCACCCCGGCCGACGCGATCGCGGCACCGCCGGAGCGGCTGGCCTACGTGGCAGCGTTCGACCCGGCCGGCCGGGTGAAGGACGCGATCACGGTGCTTGACACCGACCCGGCCTCGCCCGACTACGGCCGGATCGTCGGCTGGAGCGAGTTGCCCACCGGCGGCAACGAACTGCACCACTTCGGCTGGAACGCCTGCTCAAGCGCACTGTGCCACCAAGGCCACGCCCGCCACGGCGCATCGCTGGAGCGCCGTTATCTCATCGTGCCGGGCCTGCGCTCGTCGCGCACTTATGTGCTGGACACCAAGCCCGACCCCCGTAGCCCCCGGGTGGTCCACACGATCGAGGCCGACGAACTGGCCGCCAAGGCCGGCTATTCCCGGCCGCACACGCTGCACTGTGGCCCCGGCGCCATCTTCATGTCGGCTCTCGGCGGCGCGAACGGCAACGACGGCCCCGCCGGGATCGCGCTGCTGGATCACGACACCTTCGACGTCATCGGCGCCTGGGAGATGGACCGGGGCGATCAGTTCCTCGGCTATGACGTGTGGTGGCACCTGGGCCACGACACCGTGATCACCTCCGAGTGGGGCACACCCTCGATGATCGAGAACGGCCTCAACCCCGAGGACCTGCTCGGCCGCAAGTTCGGCCACCACCTGAACTTCTGGTCCATGTCCAAGCGCACGCTGACCCAGCGGGTCGACCTGGGGGATGAGCACCAGATGGTGCTGGAACTGCGGCCCGCTCACAACCCGCACAAGACCTGGGGCTTCAGCGGCGCAACAATCAACGTTGATGACCTGTCCGGGTCGGTATGGCTGTGGCACCGCGACGGTGACCGCTGGGCAGCCCGCAAGGTCATCACCATCCCGGCCGAGCCGGCGGACCCCGGCGATCTGCCGCCGGCGCTGCAGCCGTTCGGCGCCGTCCCGCCACTGATCACCGACATCGACCTGTCGGTCGACGACCGATGGCTGTACGTGTCCTGCTGGGGCACCGGAGAACTCAAGCAATACGACGTCAGCGACCCCTTCACCCCCCGCGAAACCGCTTCGGTCCGGCTCGGCGGCATCGTAGCCCGCCAGCCGCACCCCGCTGCGCCCGGCCAGCCGCTCGGCGGCGGCCCGCAGATGATGGAGGTCAGCCGCGACGGCAAGCGCGTCTACCTGACCAACTCGCTGTATGCGGCCTGGGACGACATCTTCTACCCGAGCGGAGTAGGCGCCTGGCTGGCGAAGCTCGACGCGGACACCAGCAGCGGCGGGCTGGTCGCCGACGAGCGGTTCTTCCCCCATGGGGATGAGTTCCGGGGGCTGCGGGTCCACCAGACCCGGCTACAGGGCGGAGATGCCTCCAGCGACTCCTATTGCTTCAGCAAGTAACGGCAGATAAACAGGGCTATCGGCGATGAAAGGCCATGCAGTGGTTCACCCGGCTACACCAGGCGCCTGGGCGCACGTCCCTGTCGTGCTGCCAGCCCCGGTGCTGGCCGGCATCGGCCTGGTAGCGGCCGCGACCGTGACCGGGGCGTGGCTGGCGCGCCGCCGCCCCGGTCAGCGGCAGATGTGGTTCGCGGCCGCCGCCGGCGCGCTGCTCATCGTCGCGGGACTGCACCTGCTCCCCGACGCGTGGACCACTGCCCGCGCCGCGGGGATCTGGCCACTCCTGGTACCGGTGGCCGTGGCCGGCGGGTTCGCGGTCGCGGGCCTGGCGACCCGCGCCGGCTGCGGCTGCCGGGAGCACCAGGAGCAGGCCAGCGGGGCGGCCACGGCGGCGGCACTGACGGTTCACCGCTTCCTGGAGGGCGCCGCCGTCGCGCTGGCCGGCTCGGCGGCGGTCGCACTGGCACTGGCCGCGCACGCGTTCGGAGAGGGCCTGGCCACCGGTGCGCTGCTCGGTGGCCAGCCGCGCCACCGGGTGGCGGGCTGGCTGGCGCTGATGTGCCTCAGCCCGGCGATCGGCGCCGCCGCCACCGGCACCTTCCCTGTCCCGGCGGCTGCCGAGCCCTTGTTGCTAGCCCTGGCGACCGGGATCCTTGCCCAGGCCGCCCGGGTGAGCCTGCGCGCGGCCTTCCGCGGGCTGCGGCCCGCGCGCCTCCTGCTTTCTCTGCCGGCCGCGACCACCATCATGGCCGCCATTGTCACCGCGGTGGCCGTGCACGCGGCCGGCTGAGCCCGCTACGCGCACGGCGCTACACGTAGTGCATCTGGGTGTGGCGCGGTTCGTCCTCGACGAGCTGGTCGCAGGTCGGGCAGTACCAGCGGGCCTCGATAGGGGTGCCGCAGGTGAGGTGGCGCGGGGTGTCTGCCTGGTCGGTGTGCCTGGTCCCCCAGTGCGCGAGCAGGCGGAGCGCCCCGGCGAGTTCGGTGCCCTCGGAGGTCAGCTGGTAGGCGGCCCGGGGTGGCCGCTGGGAGTAGGGCCGGGCAACCAGCAGCCCGTCGCGCTCGAGCCGTTTAAGCCGCTCGGACAGGATGTTCGCGGCGATGCCCGGGATCTGGCTGAGAAGCTCGTTGAACCGGCGTGGGCCGGACAGCAGCGCCTCCACAACCAGCAGTGTCCAGCGGTCGCCGACCCGGGCCAGCGCCTCGGCGAGAGGTGAGGAATCCAGTTCGGATTCAGCCATGAGCTGATCGTAACCCGTTGACTTGCCACCAGTTAGTAGTAATTTGCAAGTTACTACTCACTGGAGGTGGAGGGCAATGACGATCCTCGATGAGGTCGGGGTAAGCATCAGGCAGCTGGCCGAGGGCGCCGGAACCTCGGTCGTGGGCATCGGGCAGCGCTGGGGCGCCGGCTCGGGCATCGTTTTGGGCGAGGGCCAGATCCTGACGAACGCGCACAACGTGCGCGGCGACCAGGTGACGGTCACCTTCGCCGACGGGCGCACCGCAGAGGGAAGCGTGGCGGCGCGCGACATCGACGGCGACCTAGCCGTCATCAACGTCGACACCGGCGGGGTCCCAGCGCTGCCGTGGGCCAGCGCCACGCCCGCGGAGATCGGGATGCCGGTATTCGCCCTGGCCAACCCGGGCGGGCGCGGGCTGCGGGTGACGTTCGGGTTTGTCTCCGGCGTCGAGCGGACCTTCCGCGGTCCCCGCGGCCGCCGCATCACCGGCAGCCTCGAGCACACCGCCCCGCTGCTGCCCGGCTCCTCGGGCGGCCCGGTCCTGAACGCCGGAGGGGAGCTGCTCGGGATCAACACGAACCGTCTCGGCGAGGGCTTCTACCTGGCCATCCCCGCCGATGAGGCACTGCGGGCCCGGGCCGATGCGCTCGCCCGCGGGGAATCGGCGGCAGCGCCCCAGCTCGGCGTCGCCATCGCTCCCGGTCACGTCGCCAGGCGGCTCCGCCGCGCAGTGGGCCTGCCCGACACCGACGGCCTGCTCATCCGCGAGGTGATGCAAGACAGCCCGGCCGCCCGCGCGGATCTCGCCCAGGGTGACCTGATCGTGGCGGCCGCGGGCCAGCCGATACGCACCCCCGACGAGCTCTTCGATGCGCTGCAGGCCGCACGGGGAGGCACCATCGAGCTGAGCATCGTCCGCGGCGCCGACGAACGGGTCATTCAGGTCGCCTTCGACGGTGACGGCCAACCGGGCCAGACAGCATAGATCCCAGCGGCGGGCGAGAGGCGTGCGGCCCGGCACGATCAGGGGCCGCAGCCGCCAGCAAGCTGGTCCGGATGGATGTCAGCCGGGCAGGGTTTCGACGGCACCTGCGGCGATGGCGCTTACGAACTGGGCGCGGTCGCGCTCGTTCTGGCCGGCGTACCGGCGGGCGAAGCGGCTGATCTCCGCGGTGAATTTCGGGCCCTTCCCGATGTAGCCGTTGATGGCCACCGGGTCACCGGTCCGGGCGTGGGCGCGGGCGAGCGCCCCGCCGCATGCGGTCGCGAACTCGGTGAGGCGGGGAGCAATCAGCTCGGTGGTCGGGATGATCTTCATGTCGCGGAACTGCCGCACGTAGTAGTCCCGCCCGCGGAAGGAGCCCCAGCCGACGAAGATATCGGTGGCGCTCTGGATCAGCCGTTTGCCGCTGATTACCCGCTCGCCGTGGTTGTCATGGCGGCTGGGCTGGATGTGAGCCTCGTACACCGACGGACCAGCCTGCTTGACTTGCAAGAACAGCGGGTCAGCCCCGCTGCGGCCCTCCAAGAGCACCAGATAGACCCGCATGCCCACGCTGCCCACCCCTACCACCTGGCGGACCACATCGACCACGGTGAACCGGCCGAACAGGGCCCGCCGGTCCTCGGCGAGGGTCAGCCGATAATCGGCGAGGAGGCGGCTGACCAGCTCCGCCTGCTCGTGGTCGCTAAGGGTGACACGAAGTGGGGGATCCTCGGTGATCCGCGGGCGCCCGTACGCCATCGTCGTGAGCTTGGCGAAAGCCCCACGACTGGTGCGGCGCTTGCGCTTGCGCTCGATGTGGATCGACACCCGCCCACGGTCGGCCGGCTCGAAGTAGCGGACCAGGTTATCGACGTAGGTGCTGTCGTACCAGATGTCGAGTTCGGGCATGGCTGCGTACCGGCGCATACGCCGGCAGTAGGCCTCGACGCCGGCGGTGACCGCGGCAGCGGCCCTCGCCCGCTTGACCCGGTTTTCGGCCGCCGCCACCGCCACGCTGGCGGCGAAACGCTTGACGTCCCACTCGAACGGGCCGGGCAGGGTCTCGTCGAAGTCACGCAGGTCGAAAGACAGGTTTCGCTCCGGCGTGGCCCACAGGCCGAAGTTCAGTATGTGGGCGTCCCCGCACAACTGCACCGTCAGGCCGCTGCTGGGCTGGGAGGCCAGATCGGCCGCCATGACCGCCGCGGCACCCCGGTAATAGTTCCAGGCCGAGACCGCCATCCGCTGGTGCCGGATGGGGACGAGGTCAGCATCCCGGAGCTGGTTCTGGGCCAGGATCGTCTCTAGCGCATCGTGCCCGCGGTCATCCTCGGCCCAGTACCCGAGCGTGCCTCGGCTCACTCGCTTCCGTGCGGCCCTTCCCGCGGCGCGCCGCTCGCCCTCGGTGGCCGGCAGATCAGGCAGCACGGCAGGCGGTCGCGGCCGGCTCGGCGTGCCGGTGCTCGATCGGGTAAGTCCCTCAGACACCACCGCGTCCCCTGCTGGTTCCTGCGGGCTCCTCGAGCATACCGAGAGGTTAGTTCACGGTCCGCCCATCAGCGGCGTGCCGTAGCGCCTGGATTACGGCGTGAGCTATATTGAACACATATTCGAGATAGTTCTCTCAACAGGTATAATCTGATGCAGAAGCGGAGAAAGAGTTGATCAAGACTGCGAAGCCTGGGCGTAACGGCACCGTGCGGGTCACCTTTGCGGTGCCCCGCGAAGCTCCGGGTGGGGCCGTGTCGGTGGTAGGTGACTTCAATGGCTGGGATCCGTTCGCCCATCCGCTGCGGCGGCGGGCGAACGGCACCCGCAGCGCGACGGTAACCATCCCAGCCGGTCGCACGCTGCACTTCCGCTACCTCGCCGAGGGCGGGATCTGGTTCGACGACGAAACCGTCCCGCACAAGGACGCCCACGGCGGATACATCGCGGTCTAATCGTTAACCGCGGCGGTGCGCGGTCGTACCTCATGGTGGTGCAGAGATCGGCGTGCGAGGCGCCTCCTGCACGCGATCACCCCCGGGCGTCAGGGGTGGGTGGTGTCGCTGCGTGCTTGGGGTCGGTCGTGGTGTGTTGCCCGGCTGGGGCGAGCATCCTGCCTGTCATCCGGGCCATGACCGTGCGCGGGAGGAACCGGTGGCCTTGGGCACGCAAGCGGGTGCGCAGGCCGGGAACGATGGTCATCGCGTCGTGGTCGAGGCCGCGCAGGCCGGCCCGGACAACCTCGGCTGGGTCGGCGGTGCGGCGGTAGATGGTGCTGCTGGTGGCGGCCGGGTCACCGAGGCCGGCAATGAACCCGGTGGCAACCGGGCCGGGGCACAGGGCGAGGATGCGGACCCCGGTGCCACGGGCCTCGACCCACAGTGCCTCGCTGAACGCCAGGGCGAAGGCCTTGGTTGCGCCGTATACCGCGTGATGGGGGCTGGGCTGGAAGGCGATCGAGGAGGCGACGGTGATGATCCCGCCGCGCCGGCGAGCCAGCATCCGGGGCAGCACCGCGTGGGCGAGGTCGACGACGGCCACGGCGTTGACCATCACCTCGGCATGCTCGCGGCCTGGGTCCAGGCCGGCGAAGGTGCCGTAGGTGCCAAAGCCCGCGTTGTTCACCAGCACGTCGACCTGGGTGGCTGCGGCGTGCGCGGCGACGCGGCTGACCTGCTCGGCCTGGCTGAGATCGGCTGGCACGGTGGTAACGGTCACCCGGTGCCTGGCCCGCAGTTCGTCGGCCAGCGCGGCAAGGCGGCCGGCCGAGCGGGCGACCAGGACCAGGCCACTGCCCCGTGCGGCGAGCTGGCGGGCGAACTGCTCGCCCAGCCCGGAGGAGGCCCCGGTCACCAGGGACGTCGTTCCCGCAAAATCGAAAGCTGGCACGGCGTGCGCCTTTCATCCGTGCGTGATCAGGCCGATGGCCACGATGATCAGGGCCGCGGCGATCAGCAGTGCCCCGGACCGGGTCAGCACCGTGCCGGGCGAACTGCGGCCCTGCTGGCCCATTCCCAGGTGCACGAAGAAGCCTCCGGACTGGGCCAGCACCCCGACCAGCAGCAGCGCGCCGGCCAGCCACTGCACGCCGGTGGAGTAGCCGGCCCGCCCCAGGTAGACGAAGTAGGCCAGCGACAGCACCAGCAGCACCCCGGCGTGCGCGTGGCCAGCGGCGAAGAATCGCTCGCGGAAGGCGCCCAGAGTGCCGCGCCCGGTGAGGAACCCCAGCAGTGCCCAGCCGCCGTACTCGACGGTGACCAAAGACAACAGCACGATGATCGGGAACAGGCGGGTGGGTTCCATGCCCAAACCTCCAAGACGGGGTTGACCTCACCAACAGGGCAGAGTGCCGGCCGCCGCGCCGGCTGACCGGCGGACGGCAACGAGCATCCAGGACTGCTTTGCCGGTATGAACCAGGCTGGCGTGCGGCAGGGTGAGACGGCATCGCATCATTGATGTGATTGAGCCCGGCCGGGAACCGCCGGCGAGACTCTGCCCGGCCGTCAGCCGCGAAGCGTGGCCTGGCCCCGCAGCGGGGAGGGCGCCAGCAGGCCGAGAGCACGGCCGCGCTCGACGGCCTCGAACCGGCGGTGCGTGCCGAGCTTGGCGTACAGGTGGCGCATGTGGGTCCTGACGGTGTTGTGCGAGACATACAGCTCGCTGGCGATCTGCGGTGCCGACAGGTTGGTCGGCAGGTAGCGCAGCACACGTATCTCGCTGTCGCTCAGCGGCTCCAGCGGCGGCGGCGGCCCGGCGGGCGGCGCGGGCGCCTGGCCGGCCAGCAGGCCGAGGATGTCGGCGATCAGGGCGGGGTGGGCGGTGCGGTGCCGGGCGTGGCGCTGCAGCAGGCCCGGCACCGGGTGCAGCAAGAACCACAACAGCGCGCCGTCCGGTTCGGCCAGGTCGAGCGCGCGTTCCAGGGCCCGGCCCGCGGCGCCCGGGTCGCCGAGCGCGTCCCGGGCGATCGCCTCCAGCAGGAACGCCTCGGCCAGCCAGACCGGCCAGACCACCGGTGCGGATCCGTCCAGGACCGGCGCGACCGCGGCCGTCGCCGCGCGCGGGTCGTCTCGGGCGAGCCGCAGCACCGCGGCAGCGATGCGCATCTCCCCGTGGCCGCGGTCGCGATCGCCGAGGGCGGCGAGTGCCTGCTCAGCGCGCTCGACGTCGCCGAGGCGCACCAGGACGTGCAACAGCGAGGCCCGCGCTGGCGTGAGGAGCCTGTGCGGTGCGGTAAGGCGTCCGCCCAGCCGCTCGGCGGCCTGGAAGGCGGCCAGCGCGTCGGCGTCACGGCCACGCGCCAGCTCGAGCACTCCGCGGGCGCGGTACATCCCCAGCACCGCCGCTGGCTCGGTCTCCGCTCTGAGGACGCGTTCGGCGCGCTGCACCCAGGGCTCTGCCTCCCCCGGGCGCATCTGCCAGGCCAGCATGGCCCCGAGTATCACGTAGGCGAGGCCAGCAGCCGGCTCGTCGGCCCAGCCGTGCCGCCGGGCCAGTTCGATCGCCTGCCGGCCGCGCTCGGCAGCCCGCGCGAACGACTGGTAGATCCCGGCTGCCGCCTGGTACGCCAGCCCGGTGAACTCAAGAAACGGCCGCCCGATCCGGCGCGCCAGCGCGACGCCCATCTCCAGATGGCGCTCCGGGTCCTCCCCGGCGGCCCAGAACTCGGTGGTGCCGAGGCTGATCAGCGCCAGCGCGCGCAGTTCCTCGCCCAAGCCGGGCTGCGCCGGATCCGGGGCCTCGGCCATGGCCTGCAGCTGCCGCGCCTCCTCGGCCACCGCCTGCAGGTTCCAGCGCTGGCGGGCCAGCACCAGCCGGTTGATCCCCAGCAGCAGGTGCGCCTGGGCGCGCCGGGCATCCGGCACCGACGCCATTCCGCGCTCCGCCAGGCCCAGGTACCGCTCGGCCGCCTCCAGCGATCCGTACGCCAGCTCCTCTGCCGCGGCGAGCGCCGCCAGCTCAGCATCCGCCGTGCGAGTCCCGGCCGGGAACCCGGCGAGCAGCTGATGGGTGGTCGCGGCCTGCCCGTCCAGCTGCAGGCTGTACCAGTTGTCCGCGAGCAGCCGGGCGGCCAGCCCCCAGTCCTGGGCGGCCTGGGCGTGCCGAACCGCGTCCACCGGGTATCCGTGCCCGGCGAACCAGCCGGCGGCGGCCCGGTGCAGCGCGGTGGCCTCTCCCGGGGCGGTGCGGCGCAGTTCCAGCTGCAGCAGGTCGGCGAACAGGTGGTGGTAGCGGAACCAGGACCGCCGGGCGTCCAAAGACACCACAAAGGCGTTCGCCCGCTCCAGATCCTGCAACACCCGTTCCCCGCCGCTGTCGCCGGTCAGCAGGTCGGCGAGCTCGCC
>Ga0306923_10003282_pt1 | contig 15164 bp, 14 predicted proteins | sample sta12Can44000108_FD_203841 | JGI IMG/M metagenome (GOLD analysis project Ga0306923, IMG submission 203841) | Lab enrichment of tropical soil microbial communities from Luquillo Experimental Forest, Puerto Rico - statanox.12C.anox.44.000.108 (v2)... | ecosystem: Environmental > Terrestrial >... | reverse complement strand
AGAGAAGTCCCAATAGCCGCCGAAAGCCTGCATGTCGAGGCCTGTGATCCACCACGTAGTGGCTTCACCGAACGCTTCTGTGACGCGATCAGTCCAGACCTGGTTGTAGAGTCCGGTAAACACGGCACGAGGTGCGCCGAACGAGCCGGCGTCGGAGATCACTGAGGTACCCGGGTTCTGACTTTCATTGATCGGGACTGCCAGAAAAGGATAATGAGTCCAACCAGCGGTGGCATTCAGCCACTGGTTGTAATTTGTATAAGGGGTAAAGGTGATGGAAGCGTATGCGCTTCCGGCCAGCAGAGTCACGATTGCCAAAAACAGCAGGACTCTGAGTTTCATACCAACACCTCACATGGAAATGGAATGGGACTGCGAGGTGCGCAATGCGCCTCTCGCACATGCATCTCCGGCGAGAACCGTCAGGGCGACGGTTCAAACCTCTGCCGGCACAGCACAGCAAGGGGAGGTGATTGCGTGGCGTTATCCATCTCCTATCACAGATCCTGAATGCCACTGCAACTAGGCCCAAAAGTAGCACCGATTGCTGTAGGTGAAGGACCGCGCGACAGAAAAATGCTGTGAAAGTGCGAAATCGGGAAAACATCCTCGGGCGGCCGCTTGCTAACTTATATGGCACTGGGATTAACGACGTAGGGGGATGTTCCCAGTTCTGCACGTCGACGCGAGGCCGCCGATTTTGAACCGCGCTTAATGTGCTCCGCCCTCGGGTGCCTCGCCCGGTTTAGGCTTCTTCAAGAGGAACGGCAATGGGACCAGGCAGGCGACGACAACCGCGGCCACCCAGAACGCATTCACGTAAGCCAACAACGCAGCCTGCTGCTCGATGAGCCCCATCACCTGGTTGTAGGCCTGCTGCATAGCCAGTGCAGAACCTGAGCCGGACTTCGACATCACGGCGGCGCTGCCCTGGAGCATGCTCATGAACCTCGGGTTGGTGGATGTGGCGTGGGCCACGAGTGTGGTCTGGTGCGTCTGGCTCTGGCGGGCGAGGAATGTGGTGAGCATGGAGATTCCAATGCTGCCGCCAAGGTTACGGATGAAGTTCGAGATGCCCGACACCTGGTTGCTCATGTTGCGCGGCACGCCGACGTAACTGAGGATACTGATGGGAATGAAAATGAACGCCAGGCCCGACATCTGGTAGATGCGCCAGAGAATCATGGTGCGGAAGTCAACGGCGAGGCTCAGGTTGGTGATGTGATAGAGCGCAACGGCCGTCATCCCGAAACCACAGGCAATCATGTAGCGTGGATCGACCTTGGTGGAGAGGATGCCGGCGATAGGGAAGAGCAGCATCAGCACGAACCCGGCCGGCGACAGTACCTCGCCGGCCTTTTGCGCGGTATAGCCCATCATGGGTTGCAAGAACTGCGGTATGAGAACCGTTGTGCCAAAGAGCACTGCACCAAGTATGAAGTTGAACAGCACGGTCGCGGCAAAATTACGGTTCTTGAGCAACTTCAATTGCAGAATCGGTTCGGGATGTCGCCATTCGTAGAACACGAGCGCGATCAGCGCAATTATCGACAAAGCAAAGAAGACCGCGATGTAGGTCGAGCCGAACCAGTCATCCTGCTGCCCCTTGTCGAGTACGACCTGCAGAAGTCCGAGGCCGACAACGATCAACGACAGCCCGATATAGTCAATCTTGAAGCTCTTGCCCTTCTTTCCGCGAAGCCACGGTGGGTCTTCCACAACTTGCGACGTCAGGAACAGCGACAGAATGCCAATCGGAATGTTGATGAAGAAGATCCAGCGCCAGTCATAGTTGTCGGTGATCCATCCGCCAAGCGTAGGGCCGATCGCAGGCGCCACCACGACGGCCATGCCGAACACCGCAAACGCCTGGCCGCGCTTTTCGGGCGGGAATGTGTCCGCGAGAATCGCCTGCTCGCTGGGGCCCATGCCTCCGCCGCCGGCGCCTTGCAGAATACGGAAGAAAATCAGCAGGGGTAGGGATGGTGCGAGTCCACAGAGGAATGACGAAACCGTGAACAGCGCTACGCACGTCATGTAGAAGCGCTTGCGACCGATGACGGTGGTGAGCCAGCCGGAAAGCGGCAGCACGATGGCATTCGACACGAGGTAGCTGGTCAGGACCCAGGTAGACTCGTCCACGCCCGCGCTCAGGCCGCCGGCAATACTGCGCAATGCAACGTTGGCGATGGAGGAATCGAGAATCTCCATGAACGTCGCCAACGTAACCGTGAGGGCGATGATCCATGGGTTATAGCGCGGTTTCCAGTGGGCTATCTCGTGATGTTCGGCGTCAGTCATTAGCAGTCGTCGTTTGTCAGGTGTCGGCGGTATAGTCGCTTCTCGCCGAAGGGACTTCGAACGTGCCTCCGACACGCGGTGTACATGCGATTTCTATCCGGGCCGCTCGAAGTGAATCCGTCGTTACCTGCTCTTGCCCTCCGGTATTTCCGACACTTTTATGTCGGGCACGACGGACATACCGGGACGGAGCAGGCCGTCCTGGTTGAAGTCAGGCTTGTCGAAGTTATCGAAGAGAATTCGTACTGGAATCCGCTGAACCACCTTTACGTAATTGCCGGTAGCGTTTTCCGGCGGGAGCAGGCTGTACTTGGCGCCTGTTGCTGCACCAATACTGCTTACGGTGCCGTACCATTTGCGGCCGCCGTAGGTATCAACCTTGATTTCGACGGGCTGCCCCGGGACCATGTGCGAAAGCTGCGTCTCCTTGAAGTTCGCCGTCACCCAGATTTCGCGCAAGGGCACGACAGCCATCAGGTCCTGACCGAGAGCGACGTTCTGGCCGACTTGAACGGAGCGTTTGCCGATAATGCCGTCAACCGGGGCTACGATCGTCGTGTATCCGAGATTGAGCTTTGCCTGGTCAAGCGAAGAATTGGCTCGTTGGGCCTGAGCTCCCGCCGCCACGGCGCGCGCTCGAATGGCTTCGACCTGCTTGGGAGTGATTTTGGCGTTGCTCCAATTCGCCTTGGCCTGATCAACGCGCGACTGAGCGATGCGTACCTGCTCCTGCGCCGCTACCAGCGAGGCTTTTCGCGCCGTGACGGTGGCGTTGGCGGAGATCGCCGCAGCCGTGGCCTGATCGAACTGCTGCTGGGAAATCTCGCGCTTGTCGAGCAGAATCTTGTAACGGTCGACATCGGCGTTCAACTTCTTCGCATTCGCCTCGGCCTCGACGACTTGGGCCTGCGCTGCTTCTACCTGTTTCTGGGCGGCGGAGACTCCGGCCTGGGCCGAGGTGACATCCGCGCTAGTCGAGTTGATCTGGCTGGTCGAACCCACGTCGGCCACGGGCACACTGGCTGCAGCGGCTTGGGCGTTTGCCTGCGCGTCCTGGAAATCTGCTTGAGCACGGTCCACCGCGACCTTGTAGTCGGTGGGATCGATCTGCACCAACACGTCGCCCTTGTGAACGAACTGCCCGTCTTCAGCGCTGACTTTGACGACTTGGCCACCAACGCGCGCACTGATGGGATAGATGTGGCCGTCAATCTGCGCATCATCCGTACTCTCCCAGCGACGGCTGTTCCACCAATACCAGCCCACCGCGACCAGGGCGATCAATATGGCGAGAAAGACGAGGGTTTTCGCGCGAGGGTTCCGCTCGAAGAGGCCGCGACGGGTGCTTTCGCCGTTGGATTCTTCGGCTGGCTCGTGTTGCGCCGCGGGCGGCTTAACTTCGTTTTGTTCAGTGCTCGTTGGGCTCATCTGTTCTTCACCTATTGCTTTGGCTGCTGAGGTTGGGGCTGCGCAGGCGTTTGCGGAGCAACGATGGACGGCGGCAGGGCTGGGTTGCCAGCCAGGTACTGCCGGACCATTTGCTCCGCGTTTCCAATCGAACGCGCCAGCAGGACTTTGGCAATGTTGTGCGCAAAGAGGCTGCTGATGTACTGGTCATTCGCGGCAGCGAGTTGCTGCTGCGCCTGAATGACCTCGACGTTGTTGGTCACGCCAGCAGCGAAGCGGTCCTGCGATTGCGTTACAGTTTGCTGTGCGAGGTCCAAACCGATCTTTGCGACCTCGACCTGGCGTGAGGCAGCGTTCAGGTCGAGAAGCGAATCGGAAACTTCCTGCTCGATTCGTCCCTTGAGGCTGTCCGCCTGTTCTTGGCGGGTTTTCAATGCGACGTCGGCTTCCTTTACATCCGCCTGGACTCGTCCGCCTTGGAAGATTGGAATGTTGAGCGTGGCAGCAGCGGTGTAGTTGGGAGCCATCGAGTCTGGGGTGTAGCCAAGTACACCGTAATTGCCGGAGAACCCCACGAAAGGCAGATACTGCTTCCACGCCGCCGAACGTCGAAGTTCAGCAGCGCGCACTTGCGAGAGGGCGGCTTTGTAATCGGACCGAGTAGCGAGAGCCAGATCGATTGCACCGCCGGTTGGAATTTCGGGCAGGTCCGCATAAGGAACGCGGTTCACCAACTGGTATTTCTGCTGCACCGGAAGTCCGATTACTCGCGCCAATGAGATGCGCTGCTTCTCCATATCGTTTTCGGCCTGGATGAGTGCCTCTTGCTGGGCTTGCAACTGCACACGGGAGCGCAGCGTGTCGATGTTGGGGGCAAGACCTGCGGCTTCCTGGTCCTTGGCAAGCTGATAGAGCGCTTCCGCCGTCTTGACTTCGGCCTGAATCGCTTCTACGCGGGATTCCTGCGCGATAACGAGGAGATAGTTGGCGCCTACGGCGAGTACGACTGTGTCGCGGGCATCCTGATAGTTGAATTCCGCGGCCCTTACCGTTTCACCGGCCGCGCGATAGCGATCGACCGACGATGCGTTGAGAGGTTCCCAATAGCCGGTGGCCTGGGTGGCGGTAAGTCCGAAGGGCCCGACGGAGCTAGGGAATCCCGTGAATTTGAATCCGAATGCCTTGAGGTTCAAACGGTATAGCTGCTCGGCGAACGTACCGTTGATATTGGGCAATAGCTTGCTAAGCGACTCCAGCTTCAAGGCACGGGCTTCCATGGTGGAATTACCGCTCAGCAGCAGGCCGAGGTTGTATTTCAGGCCGCGATCCAGCGCGTCGGTGATAGTCAGGTCGATGACTTCAGTCGTCGCCTTGCCTTGGGTGACCGAGCCGGAATAGGGATCGGTGCTGCGATTGATCACAGATTCTGCCCGGGGCAGGGGAGCGACAGCGGAGGAACTCGGAAGCTGGGCTGCCAAACGCGTAGACGGCAGGGAAACCGCCAGCAGGAGCGCCGTGCGCCAGACTTGCTTTAAAGAATTGCGTCGCATGCTATTCCTATTGTATCTAATACATACATGCATGTATGTAATAATACATCACAGTTGGATGTATTTAAGAAGCGATCGGTTTCAAATAATTCGAACCGAATCGAGATTAGTGGCTAACTAACGTATGGCAGTGCGAACCGAGAAACCAAGGATGTCAACGCCTTCCCGTCAGCAGGGAAGGACCGAAATCACGCGCGCGCGACTGATTCAATCGGCGGAGAAGATCTTTGCCCGTGACGGATTTGAAGCCGCCAAACTGGAAGAGATTGCGGCAGACGCCGGCTACACACGCGGCGCCTTCTATGCGAACTTCGACAGCAAAGAAGACTTGTTCTTCGTGATGCTGGAGCAGGAAATCACGATGCGGATTACTGCGCTCGAGCGGGAGATGGAGAGGTATAAAGACCCGCAAGAGAAGCTGCGGGCGATGCGAGAGTTCTTCCTCGCTAAGGCGGCTGACCGTCGCTGGTGTCTGCTGGCCCTCGAATTCAAGTTGTTCGCGCTCCGCCATCCCGACGTAAGGCGCCGCCTCGTGGCCATGCATCGGCGCTTCATTGAGCCGCGCGTGGGATACCTGGAGCAGGTCATGCAGGGATTGGGGGCCGAGATGCCGACTCCCGCTTATGCCATCGGAGTATCGCTGGCCGCCCTTGGGCATGCACTCTCGCTGGAACACATGCTCGACCCGTCGTTCATGCGCGAGCAGGACCTAAAAAGGCTGATGACGGTCTATTTCGACAGCCTTACGACTCCTAGGGAAGAAAAGAACGCCGCACGATAGCTGTGCGAATCAGCGGCCCTCGTCAAACCGGCGCTCGCTCGTGGACGGCCGCGACATCAGATCGCGAATCGCTTCCTGGGGCGATTTTCCCTCATGCAGGATCGCATGCATCTGCTGGGTGATGGGCATTTCTACTCCCATCTTGCGCGACAGGCCGATGGCGGCGTTCGTTGTTAGCACCCCTTCAGCCACCATGCCGTGCATTCCGGCGATGATGTCGTCGAGACGACGGCCATGGCCGAGTTCGACTCCGACAGTGCGGTTGCGCGAGAGTCCACCGGTGCAAGTCAGTACAAGGTCGCCGAGTCCGGCGAGTCCGGCCATCGTCTCGGAACGGCCGCCGCAGGCAACAACGAGACGGGTGATCTCGGCGAGCCCACGAGTAATGAGGGCCGCGACACTGTTGTGTCCGAGGTCGAGCCCATCGCAGACACCGGCGGCGATGGCGACGATGTTCTTAAGCGATCCGCCCAGTTCTACCCCGACGACGTCATCGTTGGTGTAAACGCGGAAACGCGGATCGCTGAATTCTTTCTGCACGGTAGCGGCAAGAGAGGCGTCCTTCGACGCAATAGTGATGGCCGTGGGATGACTGAGCGCGACTTCCTTGGCGAAGGTCGGGCCGCTGAGAGCGCCGATGCGGGTCGACATATCTCCGAGCACGTCAGAGATCACTTCGCTCATGCGAAGCAGCGAATCGTTCTCGATACCCTTAGTGGCGCTGACGAACAGCATTTCTGGGCGAAGATGTGGCCTCATCGCTGTAAAGACGCGACGGGTGTGATGCGACGGCATCACGCTGACTACAATATCCGCATCTTTGAGCGCGTCCGCGACGCTGTTGGTTGCAGTAATACCAGCAGGAATCGGACATCCGGCGAGGAACAACTCGTTCACGCGGCGTGCGGCGATGCTTTCGCGGACTTCCGCCTCGTGCGCCCAGAGGGTGACCTCGTGTCCACCGCGCCGCCCAAGCACGATGGCAATGGCGGTACCCCAGGCTCCGGCACCGATGACGGCGATGCGGCTCATGCCTCACCTGCTTTCCGGCCGCCAAGCTTGTTTTCGTTACCGTCAAGCAGCCGGCGGATGTTGTCTTTATGCCGGGCCACAATGAGCACCGCGCAGGCGGCCATAAAAGCAAACACGAGCGCACTGTTAGTTTCGGGATTGAGCCACCAAGCTGCAAATGGAAATAGAACTGCGCTCACCATGCTGCCGAGTGAGACGTAACGCGTGATTGCGACGATAGCGATAAAGACGACCAACACAACTCCGACCGCGGTTGGTGCTATGGCAAGAAATGAGCCCACGGCTGTCGCGACACCCTTGCCGCCTTTGAAGCGCAGCCACACCGGAAACATATGTCCAATGATGGCGAACAGCGCAGCCAGTGACGCGAAGATGTAGACCGTGTGCGGCCCTGCGTCGGGCAAGTGCGTCGGGTGATGCCCGGCCCAGAAGAAAACGTGATAGACCGCGACATATCCCTTGAGCGCGTCAAGGACAAGTGTGACGATGGCCAGTCCTTTCGAGCCGGTGCGGGCGACATTGGTCGCTCCGATGTTGCCGCTGCCCGTCTGGCGCACGTCCTGGCCGCGAAAGATCCGTACCAGTAGATATCCGAAGGGTATGGAGCCCAGCAGATAAGACGAAATTGCGAAGATCAGGGTGTAGTGAAGAATTGCCATCTGAATTGGACTGCATCCCACAGACCATCATGCGCGGCGGGAACCTAACGCAACGCAAAGCGCGCACGCTTCTCATAGCGAGGGCCCGCCGACGACAAGTGGCTCTCGTACAGTAAGAATTCGTGCGCCGTCATTGTACCGAAGTCGGGTGGCGGAGACTCTGCGAGTTCGTCACGCACGCGTAACAAACCGGATGCGGGGCGCTCACCATGTACCGGCTTCGGCCGTCCGCTGCCCGAGCGGGCAACTGTGAGATGCGGTGTGAACGCGCCGTCGTCCCGCTGAAAGCCCAGCGGCTGCAGTGCCGCAGCTATTTCCGCTACCAGCGACTGCAAATGCTCATCGGCTTCAATGCCTACCCAGAAAACGCGAGGCGCTCTTGGATGAGGGAAGAATCCTGCTCCCTGAAAGCGCAGCCCAACCGGATGTCCCGTAACTTGCTTCAAGGCCTGATGTACTTTATCGACGTTTTTCGTTTCGCCAAGAAACTGCAACGTGATGTGGAAAGTCTCAGGGAACACCCACCGAACATCAGCAGCAAGCGGCTTGAGACGATCGCGAAAATCAGTGATGCGTCGCCGGATTTCCGGGTCGATATCGAGTGCTACGAACAGGCGCATGCGATTACATAACCAGCCGGCGAACCATGTCGAGCGCGAGTTGGCTCGACCAGCGACGAATCCGCTCGCGGTCGCCGGGAAACTTGCGATGAACTACGTCCTGGCGGTTGCCGTCGGTGACGGCGACCCAGACAGTTCCGACAGGCTTTTCTTCCGTACCGCCGGTCGGGCCGGCAATGCCGGTAATGCCCACACCGATATCGGCACTGCAGATTTCACGGATGTTCTCGGCCAGTGCGATGGCAACTTCTTTGCTGACGGCACCGTGTGCTTCGATGACCTGAGGCGGAACGTCGGCAAAGAGCGTCTTCAGGTCGTTGGAATACACGACTGCTCCACCGAGGAAAAAACGCGAGCTGCCGGGAACCGATGTGATGCGCTCGGCAACCATGCCACCGGTACAGGACTCGGCAACGGCGAGCTTGAGATTGCGCATCTGCAGGTAGTAGCCCACGATTTCTTCCAGCGACTCGCCGCAGGTGGAGAAGACAGCGTCATCGAGCTCATCTTCCAGTTCACCTGCGAGTTTATCTACAGCTGCCTGTGCTCCCTCGGCGGTTGGAGCAGTGGCGCGAAGATGGAACTCGACCTGGCCCTGTCCGGCAAGAACAGTGGTTTCAACTTCCGAGTGCTTCTTGTAGATGGGCGCGACGCGATGGTCCACCGCAGACTCGCCCATCATTGCGGTTTTAAGAACCTTCGTGGCGATGGCCGCAGGCGGCAAAATCTCCTGCAGTCGCGGCTCACATTCCATGCGCCATAATGCTTCAAGCTCGTGCGGAGGACCGGGAAGAAGGATGACGATCCGTGGCTTTCCTTGATAAGCCGTTTGCAGGTACTGTCCCGGAGCCGTCCCGCGCGTGTTGCGCAGCATCACTGCGCCCTGGATCATGTCGGCTTGCTTGGCGTTGTTGGGCGGCATCTGAACCCGCCGCTCAGCAAAGAACTTGTACATTGCTGCGACGTGGTCGTTGTCGCGGCGAAGGTCCACTCCCAATGTGGCAGCTACACATTCGCGGGTCAAATCGTCTTCGGTCGGCCCGAGTCCGCCAGAGAAAATAATGATGTCGGAACGCTCGAGGGCGGCGCGCGCCGCGCCCAGGATGTGGTCAAACGTATCGCCTACGATGGTCTTGAAGGCGACATTCACGCCCAGTTGGTTGAGTTGGCCGGTCAGGAAGAGGGAATTCGTGTCCTGACGGAACGGAGTAAGCATCTCCGAGCCGACCGCGATGATTTCAGCGATCACCCTGCAAGTCTAGCATTGCGAATCGGGACTACCGTGCAGGCAGCAGCTTGCGTCCCGCCATGCCCCAGTCCAGATGGTGCAGTTCACTATTCGTGGCCAGAACGACCGATTTGCCCGGTGCAAACGCGAGGCCCACGAGGTTCTGGCCGGACACAGCCAGAGATACTTCGTGCCTGGGCGTAATCTTCACGACGCCTCGGCGTCCACGCAATGACGCAACCACATACAAGTTTCCTTTATCGTCGAAGGCCAGTCCCTGCGGACGCCCTAACCCGCGATAAAAGACCTCGACGTGTCCGTGCGGATCGATCCGGTAAACCGTGTCGAAGCTGGAGGTCGTCGGCCCGGTGACGTAGAGGTTTCCGTAGTCGTCAAAGGCGAGATGGTAGGCCGAAACACTCGGCTCCATGGTGGCGAAAACGAAAATCTGACGATCAAGGCCGATCTTGAAGATGGTGCCGCTGCGATCGCCGACGTAAAGGTTGCCGTCTCGGTCGAAGGCGATTCCGGTCGCCACGCCCATGCCTTCGGCGTACGACGTCATGGCACCGGACTTCGAGACGCGGTACACAGTGCCGTCGTAGCGCGATGAAACGTACAGGCTGCCGTCCCGCCCGAAGGCCATGCCGGTCGGGTTCATCATTTCAATCACAAAGGGCTTCGCAGTGTAAGACTCGTCAATGCGATAGATGGCCACCGGGACCTTCTGTCCACGCGAACCGGAGAATGTGGCGTAGATATTTCCTTCCGCGTCGACGGCCGGATTCGCGACGGGATGCAGGTTGTCAGCAATGGGGACTGCGACGTGAACTTCGCGGGAATTGCTTTGATGGCCGTTGGCGACGACGACGAGATCACCTGACGCCGCGCCTTCGGGAACGCGCGCAACCAGAAAATCATTGGAGCTGACGACAACGGAGCCGTCCACGTTACCGGGAAAGTGAACTGCGGGGCGGCGGAGTTCCTGGGGGCGCAGTCCTCGGCCCAGAATGCGGATTTCGCCTCCGGCAAGAGCGCATTGCGGTTCGATTGCGTCAATGTGAGGTGTGCCGTTGAGATTTAGAACTGCCATCGCGAAGACCCAATTATTCCGTGCGCTGGCTATCCCAGCCAATGAAGGTGCAACAGGAACTGCAAAACCACTAAGCCATAAATCCCGGCGCCGAGGTCGTCAACCACGATGCCAGTGCCTTCCGGCAGCCGCTCCAAAAGCCGGATGGGGGGCGGCTTCACAATGTCGAACGCACGGAAAAGTATAAAACCCGCGAGCAGCGGCTTCCAGTCAATAGGACACGCAATCAGTGTGACCAGTTGGCCGGCGACCTCGTCAATCACGACATGTGACGGATCTTTTGTGCCGCAGCCGCGAGCTTCCAGCGTGGCAGCAGGAATCCCAATTGCGGTTGCGGCAATCACCAGAACGATGATGGCCGGAAGCTGCAGTGACTGAGGCAGGCGCGAAGCGAGGAGCCACCACAACAGGGCCGCGGCAAGCGATCCCCAAGTGCCGGGGCCGGGCTTCAGCCGGCCTACGCCCAAGAAAGTAGCGATGAGACTCGCCCACCGCGGCGCCGTCGATTCAGTTTGGCTTTTTGGTGGGGTCATTTGGGTAGCTGGAATCGCTGGTTTCCGGATCGTTCAGCGGGGTCGAGATGACATAGCCACCGCTAGCCCACTTGCCCAGATCAATGAGGCGGCAGCGGTCGCTGCAGAAAGGAAAGTCGGGACCAGAGGCGGTCACAAGATTGCGGCAGGTTGGACAACGCAGAGTGGCGGTGCGCTTTCTTGGCATGATGTCCGGCTACAAAATTCGCGCGACCAGGTCATAGTCGTGCGCCTCAGTGATTTCCACGCGATAGAATTCGCCTTCGCGGACGTCCTGGCGCTCTCCGATATCGTTGATATACACCGTCCCGTCGATTTCGGGTGCGTGCATCTGCGAGCGGCCTTGCCAGAGCAAGTCCGACTCCTCCGAAAGCCCTTCCAACAACAGGTCGTACCGCTGACCGATGAGGGCTTTCTTCTTCTTCCGGCTTATCTGCTTCTGGAGCGACATCAGCTTCTTGCGTCGGCGCTCTATCTCTTTAGACGGAACCTTGCCGGCCAACGCGTGCGCAGGGGAGCCTTCTTCATCGGAATAGCTGAAGACCCCAAGCCAGTCGAATTGAGCTTCGCGGACAAAATCGCAGAGCTGATCGAAGTCCCGCTCTGTCTCGCCCGGAAAGCCGACGATGAATGACGTCCGCAGGGTGAGATTTGGGATGTGCCGCCTCATCTTCTCGATGGACTTGAGGAAGATGTCGGCTCCGGCACCGCGCTTCATGCTCTTGAGGACCGCGGGCGACGCATGCTGCAGAGGTACGTCGATATAGGAGCAAATCTTCTCGTGCGCTGCAATTGTGTCGAGCAACTTGCCGGTGATCTTGTTGGGATAGGCGTATAGGAATCGCACCCAGCGCATATCGTCAATCTGTGCGAGGCGTCGCAGCAGCAGCGCGAGGCCGTCTTTGAGGCCTAGATCTTCGCCATAACAAGTTGTGTCCTGGCCTATCAGCGTGATCTCGCGTACGCCTTGCTGGGCAAGGTGCTGTGCCTCGGCTATGACCGACTCAAACCGACGTGAACGGAACTTGCCGCGCAACTGGGGAATAATGCAGAACGAGCACGGGTGGTCACAGCCTTCAGCGATTTTGATGTAAGCCGAGTATTTTGGGGTCGCCAGTAAGCGCGGCGTGTTCTCGTCGTAGAGATAATTAGGCAAGTCGGCGATTGCGCCGTCCCAGCCCTCTTTTGAGAAGCGCCCGGAGGACTCGCGAACATCGCCCTCGGCGCGAGAATTCAGGATGACGAACGGGCCGGATTCCGGCTGCTGGGGCTGAATTCCCGCTGCGGAGAGAATCTGCTGCAATTCGCCGGTGCCGACCACGGCGTCCACTTCAGGAATGTTCTTCTGAATCTCATTGCGATAGCGCTCGACCAGGCAACCGGCCACGATAAGCTTCTTCGCTCGGCCTGCGGTCTTGAGCTGCGCCATCTCCAGAATGGCATCGACGGATTCCTGCTGCGCCTTGTCGATGAATGAGCATGTGTTCACGACGATGATGTCGGCGTCTTCGGCGCGCGGCGTGATCCGAGCTCCGCCATGCGCGAGCATGCCCATCATCACCTCGCTATCAACGAGGTTCTTAGGGCACCCGAGGCTGACGAATCCAACTTTTGGGTGCGCTGCGGGCGGGCCCTCGGGCGCGTCGAGCACAGCTACAGAATCGCGTTTCACAGGCATGGAATCTACTTATTTTAGCATTCGGCATCGCTAGTCAGCCCGCTGCGAGCCGCCGCGCATGCAAACGATTTGCGAATCAAAATGTTATGATTCAGTAGGTCGGGCGCTGGTCCCGCGCAACGCACCCTGTGAATCCCGCCAGGTCCGGAAGGAAGCAACGGTAACAGGTCACTGCCGTGTGCAGCGGTCAACTGGCGCCTGACTTGTTTGCTTTAGCGCCCATACCGGTTTGAGGGGAAAGCGGCATGAGTCAATTCGCGACACCTCAAAGCGTAGCCGGGACAGGTCGTTCCTTGAGGTTTTACACCCGCCCGAGGAATTTGCATCTCTGTGGCGCGCGTTTCGCCAGCCGCTGCATTTGTCCGCCAGTTACTCTCTAGGGCCCATTTTCTTGAGTTAGAGGTTGGGCACTGTCGGCAGCCACATCGTGGACAATCCGCACTCTATCGGTGAAAATTGAGCTGATTCATCGCTACAGCTATTAGAGGGAGACTTCGTTGTCCACACGTTGTCGCGCCAAGATCACTGCGTTAGGCACTTACGTTCCACCTCGCATCCTGAGCAATCACGACCTTGAAAAGTTGGTCGAGACCAACGACCAGTGGATTCTCGAACGCACCGGAATCCGCGAACGCCACATTGCCGACAAAGGTGTCGCCGCCAGCGATCTGGCAGTAGTGGCAGTCAAGAATCTCGTAGAGAGCCATCCGTTTGACCTGCAAGAGGTGGACGCGATCGTCGTTGGCACCGTGACTCCCGACATGATGTATCCCTCGACGGCGTGCCTGGTGCAGCACAAACTCGGCATTGCGCGGACGTGGGGCTTTGACGTGTCGGCCGGCTGCTCGGGCTTCTTGTATTCCCTTAATACCGGAGTGGCGTTTATCGAAAGCGGCAAGTACAAGAAGGTGCTGGTCATCGGCAGCGATGTGAACTCGTCGATGGTGAACTATCAGGACCGCGCCGTTTGCATCATCTTTGGCGATGGGGCAGGCGCAGTGCTATTAGAGCCAGCGGCCGACGGAGAAGAGGGGATCATTGATTCGGTGGCCCAGGTCGAAGGCTCGGGCGGACAGTATTTATACATGCCCGGCGGCGGCAGTTTGAACCCGGCATCTCATGAGACTGTCGATAAGAAAATGCATTATATTCATCAAGATGGACAGCAAGTCTTCAAGTATGCGGTGAGGAAAATGGCGGAGATGACGGAGCGCATCTTGCAGCGCAACAACATTACCGGCACCGACATCGATTGTTTTATTGCTCATCAGGCAAACCGTCGCATCATCATGGCCACGGCGGACCGCCTCAAGATGCCGGAAGAGAAAGTCGTTGTGAACATCGATCGCTTTGGAAATACCACGGCGGGCACAATACCTCTGGCGATGCAGACTGCACTGGAGCAGGGAAAGCTAAAGAAAGGCGACACTGTACTACTGGCGGCTGTGGGCGCCGGCTTCACCTCGGGCGCAACGCTTCTGAAGTGGACGTATTGAACTTTCTTTGCCGAGGGGCGAATCCTTTTCGCCGAGCTGCCACTCTTCCAAGATAGAGGCAGAAATGGCGTCAACCATCAGTCCCGCAACACTCCTCGACCGACTGGGAGAAGTGCCGTCGATTTCAGTACTCGACGTTCGCTCGGCCGCAGAATTCGCGACTGGCCACATTCCTGGCTCGGTAAACATCCCAATGGAGCAAATCGAGGCGCGGACGGCCGATATTCCGGCTGCCCCCTTGGTGCTGGTGTGCGAAGCCGGCAAACGCGCCGAGATTGTCGCCGGCTGGCTTGGCGAACAGTCGAAGTTGAGTGTGCTCGAGGGAGGAACGCGCGCATGGCGCAACGCTGGGTATCCCGTGATCGCCTGTGCGCCTTGCCGCTGGACGCTGGAACGCCAGGTAAGGTTCGGCGCCGGGCTGGTAATTCTTGCCGGAACGCTGCTCGCGGTTTTTGTGAACGCGAAGTGGGTATTCGCCGCCATGTTCATCGGCGCTGGCCTGACGTTTGCTGGTGTCACGAACATCTGCGGTATGGGAATGTTGCTGGCGAAGATGCCATGGAACGTTTCGCGGGTCGGATCGGACAAACCGACGAACACCGCGAGTGAAGATTGTTGCCAGTAGATACGGCACAAGTTGCCTATGGACTTTGAGGGGTCAGCGAACCAGCACAAAGACGCTGTATATCGGCAACTCATGCGCGCATGTGGCAACCGTGAAGATGCCGAGGATGTCTTAATCGAGGCCCTGCTGAAGGCGTATCGTAATGTCGACCAGTTGCAGGA
>Ga0306923_10003275_pt1 | contig 15178 bp, 14 predicted proteins | sample sta12Can44000108_FD_203841 | JGI IMG/M metagenome (GOLD analysis project Ga0306923, IMG submission 203841) | Lab enrichment of tropical soil microbial communities from Luquillo Experimental Forest, Puerto Rico - statanox.12C.anox.44.000.108 (v2)... | ecosystem: Environmental > Terrestrial >... | reverse complement strand
GTCGAAGGCCAACACTGTGGTTGCTCCGGCGCATACCATCGGGGCATGCAGCTCAAACCCCAACGGGTGTCCACGGGCACGTTCTGTGGAGGCAACCATCCCGAGCAAATCGAATACCGCTACGCGCTGGTAGACGGTGTCGAAATCCTCAGCGGCCAAAGCGGTCCGCGTTGCTTCCGAGCCGGCTGCCCCGACAATGCTGCGGCTATGGCCAAAGAGCAGCGCGCCAGGCGCCCCAAGCCATAGTCCCAGGCCGGAACCGGATCGGCCCGACCCGCGTCGAAACAGTTGTCGGCCCAAACCGAAGGCGCGACATCCGGCGCGCGAGCGTCCCACGGTGCCATCCTTCTGGGATAGGCATCCCATATTTTCCCAAAACTTGGCGCGCTCAAAGAAGCGCCGGTAGCGGTCGGGAGGGGCGGAAATCCTAGCGATCCTCCGATACCCCCTGCCCCCCAATTGATTTCACGAGGATCGCTCTCGCGGGTATCTGTAAATTTCATTGCAGGGAGTTTGCCGGAGTACAGCTAGCCCCCGAGGTCGCCGCCTGGCAGAGGCGTGAAACCTGGCATGTCCTTAATCTGAGGCGTGTAGTCGCATAGGGTGCGAATACCCTTGCCATCCACGTTATCCCAGTCGATTTGAGATGCCGCGTTGCGGTCGCATGTGAGGGTGTAATAGTGCGCCGTGTGAGACTTGCCGCCGCTAGTGGTAGCCGGATCGCTTACGTGGATGGTGCCGCTCTGGAACTGAGGATCGGCAAAGAATGCCTTCCACATCTGCCGCGTCGGCTCGATCAGATCTAGGTCATTTCCACTGGTTGGTTGCTTGACAGTGTAGGAAATGGTGCAGCTTGTCTGGCCAGAGCAGTCAACGGTTGGCGAGCCGTCCATCTGCGTCCTCCAGGTATCTCCTGCGATTGCGTCGTGTACAACCTGCGCCACGGCGTCATTGCCCACTGTGAACGATTTCGGGGCGGAGTAGGACGGGGTTACTGAGCACGCTACAGCGGTTGCGAGCGTTACGAGAGCTGTCGCCATCGCGGGCAAGACGTTGTGCCGCAGTCAAAAGAGACTAGCGGTGCGCTGACCCCGGGGCGGCGCATTTATGCGTGGCATACAGCAAGCTCCCAGGCTGGGGCGGCGACTGAGGGACTCTGAGCTACCCGTTCATCATTGTCCGTTCGAGCCTTTGGTGGTGCAGGGAGGACACCTTGTATCCAGTCGGCCGCGGGATCGCGGCCACTGCCACCGCTGACCGCAATCGAGACAGATCAGCGTTTCCAGATCGTTTCCCGTCGCGGCGCTGGCCGCCGATCGTGGTCTCAGAACTAACGTCGTGCGTTTCTCGAAAGCCGCAGCGAAAGTATCTGGCTGGCGAGGGTGATCGCCGCAGAGGTTTGATTCACCTCCACTTAGCTTGTGAGGTCAACCCGCGCGTCGGTTTCTTGGTCGAGGCCGAAGACCTGCACGGAGGCTGACTTTCCTTTCAGGACATGGAATCCCCGGTCGATGAGTCCGCGCGGTCGAGACGCCAAGGCGTCGACGCACTGGTGGGTGAGAAGGATAGCGTCGCCGGTGGTTTTGGTGAGTTGCTCGACACGGGCTGCCACGTTGACGGTGTCGCCGATCAGGGTGAACTCCAACTTGCCGCCCCCGCCGATGGTTCCGGCGATCACCACGCCGGTGTTGATGCCGATGCCGATGCGAAGCTCCGCGCCGAATCGTTCGGCGACACGGCGGTGAATCAATACCGCTGCGCTCACGGCGGCGTCGGCATGCTCCGCGAGGTCGTTCGGGGCGCCGAAGACGGCCAGCGCGCCGTCGCCGAGGAACTTGTTGACGTGTCCACCGGCGTCGACGACGGCAGGCGCGACAATCTCGAACAGGGCGTTGAGGCGGGCGACGGTGTCCTCGGCGGTGTTGGCCTCGGCGAACGGGGTGAAGTCGCGAATGTCGACGAACATCACTGTGACCTCGCGGCGCTCACCGGTGAACACGTCATCACCCTGCTCGAGCAGCCGCGCTGCGAGGGCTGGGTCGACGTAGGTGCCGAACGCCGCCTGAAGTCGTTGCCGCTCAGCCAAACCGGCCTGCATGCGATTGAACGACGCCGCTAGAGCGCCGAGGTCATCGTCGTGAACCACCGGCACGCGTTGACTGTAGTCACCGGCCGCAACACGTTCAGTTGCTGCGGCGAGTTCGCGAATCGGTCGCAAGGACGGTGAGAACGCAAGGCCGACGGTCATCGGTACTCCGAACCCAATCGTCAACGCACACCCGATCACGACGAAGAGAACAGGTTCCTCACTGGCCCGATCGAATACGGCCGCCAACATGGCGCCGTCAACGGCGAACACGAACACGGTCCCGAGCACGGCCACGCTTGACCACGCGGCGAACGTCGGGCGAGAGCGGGGCAAGGAGTCACCGATCCCCGTGTCATCGGCGATCGCGACCCTGGCTGGCCGCACGGCTGCCTCCAGAAGGCTGTGCACACCGATGGCCTGAACCGCAGCTGCGACGACGGCGCCCAGGATCGCGTACTGAACTAGCCGCGACCCCGTCGCTCCGGCGATCGCACCGACAATGACCGATAACAGGGCGAACCAGACAGCGGAGCCCCACAGCGATCGGGGAACCGCCCGCCGAGCATAGGTGTAGGTGGCCTCGAGGGCCGTCGCTCGATCGACCTCATGGCCGGCCGCCCACTGCTCAGCAGGGCGCAACCGCCCTCGATCGGCAAGAACCATCGCGCACTGCAGCACCAGCGCGGCGCCAACGGTGACGGCGGCCGCCTGGACGTAGTGACCGGACTTTTCCACAGCGACAATGAGAAACGACCAAAAGAAGTAGATCGGCAGCGACAGTGGGAACGCGATAGCGTAGACCGCCCACCGGTATCTCGCCCCGTACCGATCCCACGCCCACTGCCAGATGCGATCCATGCCGGGAGACTAAACGACTAGCGGCCTTGTCATCCGTGTTTGAACGCGCATCCATATCGCGCCGCCGACGGCTCGGCTATTCGCGCGGCAATCTTCGTCGTATCGGCGAATGACGTGATCCCGGTGGCAGCTTCGCGAAAGTTGTGGCCCGGACGCCGAACACCGCAGCAACGGTGCCCGCCCGGTAAGCGGCCCGTGTATTACGAAACGACCTGATGCACGCGCTCGCGAGCTACGCCTGTAGGAGGGTGTGCTCGGTCGGCTGCCTGGGAGTATCAAAACCAAAGAATTGAGACCGCTTAGCGGGATAGGTTGTGCGCGGCGAACTGCCAGTTGGCACTGTCTCAAAAGTTGACTCACAACTACAGTCTCATATTAACATGTTATGAGACTTTTGAGACACTGATCGCATGGCAACAACCATCGCCCCCGTGACGCGAACCCAACTCGGCTACGCCCGAGTCAGCACCGGACACCAGTCCCTCGACCAGCAGGTCGATGCGCTCACCGCTGCGGGTGTCGATGCCAACCGGGTCTACTCCGACAAGTTGTCGGGAAGTTCGACACGGGAGCAGCGTCCTGGTCTAGCCGCGCTGCTCGACTACGCCCGTGAAGGGGACGCCATCGTGGTTGTCGGTATTGATCGCTTGGGGCGCAACGCTGCTGAGGTGATGACAACGATTCGCGAACTCCGGGATCGTGAGATCGTGCTCCGGTCACTACGCGAGGGGATTGATACGTCCAACGCCACTGGCCGCATGGTGGCCGGGGTACTTGCTAGCTTGGCCGAGCCTGAACTTGAGCTAGGAATGCCCTGAATAAGTGGGTTTTGGGGCGGGGCGCCTCAAGGCGCTCGTTGGCGCGAGTTGAAGCCAGACTTTGTCGTCGGTATAGAGGTCGCCCCGCCGCCGTTAATCGTTGCAGTTGTCGGTCGTTTAATGAAGCTGTTCGACGATGTTGTTAGGCGATAACCCAATTCGCGCCGTTGTGCGCCAGGCCTAGCCTGACGAGCCGACCCAAGTTCAGGGCGGCGGCTCGGTGATGAAGCCAGTGATCATTCTTGCCGACGCCGCGGTAACGCAGCCTGCGGTTGCCGCGAGTCAACCAGGCGATGGTGCGTTCGACCATAGGCCGGTGCTGGCGGTATTCGGCCTGCCAATCTGGGTGGCGCGCGGCTTGGCGGGCGGCGCGTTGGCGCGCATCGTGGGGACGGATCCGCAAGGTCTTACCACTGCGGCTGCGCGTGCAGCGCGCCCTCAACGCGCAATCCGTGCAGGCGGTGCCGAAGACGGCATTTCCGGCGCGGGTGATCGTTCGGGTCAATCCGTTGGGGCAGGTCGCGGTGCGGTTGTCGTGGTTGACGGTGAAGTCGTCGATGGTGAACCCGCCGGCAAATGCCCGTGACAGCGGTGCGGGTTTGACACGATCGCTATGGCCGCGTTCCGCTAGATCAGCGCGGAAATCCCCGGTGCCGTAAGCGGAATCGGCCAACACCGTCACCGCTTCGGCCTCGCCACTTAACAACTGCAGTCCCGCGGCAGCTTCGTGGTTGTCGGCACCGGTGGCCTTGGTCAGTGCACAGTCGGTGATGATCCCGGTGTCGGGCTCGACGGCCACATGCGCCTTGAACCCGTCTTGACGACGAGACCGGCTCTTGTGTACATGTCGGGCGTCGGGGTCGACGGTGGAGATCACCCGATCCGGGGCCACCTGCTCGGCGATGCGCCAGCGCCCGTCGGTGCCATCAGAGCCCTCGACGGGTTCGACATCTTGACCCGCGATGAGCGCCAGCAGCGCCACCGCCTCGGCGGCCCGCGGGCCCAGTTCCTGCTCGGGTAGATACCCCAGCACCCGGTGCGCGTCGCTGACCAGTGCATCCACCAGCTGCTCACGGGCCTGAACGTCGTCCCAGGTGATCGCCGGTTTACCCGGGTCGTCGTAGTCATGGGCACTGCAGTGTTCGGCGATCACGTCGCCGGCGCCGGGCACTTCGCGGCGCACCCGCCGGATCGCGCCGATCAGCTGTGTCACGGTGTCCTGGGTGGCCACCGCGTCGTCGAGCACCGTGGAATCCAGCGCCCGCCGCGTTTTCCCAGTCAGCGCCCCAGTCTGGGCCACCACGGCCTTGACCGCCTCAAAGATCCGGTTGGGCCGATCCGAGGCCGCCAACCGCCGCCGCCAGTAGGTCAAGGTCGTGGCGTGAAACGCCCCCGCGCTGATGGGCAGCCCGCATGCCGTCTTCCACCGTAGGTCAAACGTGACCGCGTCCACGGTCTCGCTATCGGACAAGCCGTTTAGGGCCTGCAACGTGATCACACTGGCCATCACATCGGCGGGCACGCTCGGCCGGCCCCGGCCCGTCGGGAACAGATCAGCGAACATTTCGTCGGGAAACACTTCTTGCCGATGCGCCGCCAGGAACGCAAACACGCTGTCCGCCTTGAGAAGATGACCGGCTACCGACTCCGCATCCAACAACTCGCGCTGACTATCCGATCGCCCCTGCACAAGATAATCATCGCCAACAACCAGCAAAACAAGCCGACCGCCGCGCCGGATTATTCAGGGCATTCCTAGGCCCCTACCAGGGCCGGGTCGCGCACGTGACGGCGGAGGTGGCGTCTTGTTTCGCGACCACCTGACCGTCGACGGCGATCTCGCAGTGAAATGAGGCGGGGCCGTTGCCCGAATCCGGCCAATGCAGAATGCCGCTGGCGGTGACGATCGCCCACTGGTTCGGATTCGCCAGCGTGGTCGAGTAAACGACCGGTTGTCCGCCGCTGAGCGGCGCCTGCACGTTGGTCATGTACTTCGACGAGTCCGCGTTGTAGGCGGCCTGGTTGGGCGGATCGGAGTTCATGTACTGAACAGTCGCGGTCACGTTATTGGGGCTTGTCACGGTGTAGGTCACCTGATGGCCGTCCGCGTGCGCTGTCGCCTGCCCGAGAATCACTCCCGCCACTCCGGCGACCACTGCAAACGGTTTCCGAACGCTCGTCATGTGGCAAACGCTACCGGATTCGTTACTTGGCTCAGGTATGAAGCATGAATGAGCAACGATCGCGCCGCCGGCATCAGCCGCCGCAGGTTGTTGACGACGAGCGCGGTCTCGGCGGCGCTGGGGGCGGGCGTTGGGGGCGGGGCCGCGTTGGTGTGGTCGCACCACTTGCACCCCGACTTCTGGTACCAGCCGGATCGCAACGGCGCGCCACCGGTGGCCGGTCTGCATCTGCAATTCGGCAGCAACGCCGGCACCGAGGTGGTGGTGTCGTGGCACACCACAACGGCCGTCCGCAATCCGCGCGTCATGCTGGGCACGCCCACGTCCGGCTTCGGGCGCACCATCGCGGCCGAAACCCGAACGTACCGGGACGCCAAGTCCAACACCGAGGTTCGCGTCAACCACGCCCGTCTGACAGATCTGACCCCGGACACCGACTACGTCTACGCGGCGATGCATGACGGCGCGGAGCCGGAGCGCGGAACAGTCCGAACCGCGCCATCGGGACGAAAACCCCTGCGCTTCACCAGCTTCGGCGATCAGTCCACCCCGACGCTGGCCACGTTGCCCGACGGCAAATACGCCAGCGACAACATCGGATCGCCCGCGGCCGGCGACACCACGCTGGCGATTGAGCGACTCGCACCACTGTTCAACCTGGTCAACGGCGACCTGTGCTATGCCAACCTCGCGCATGACCGGATACGCACCTGGTCGAACTGGTTCGAGAACAACACGCGTTCGGCCCGGTACCGGCCGTGGATGCCGGCGGCGGGCAACCACGAGAACGAATTGGGCAACGGGCCAATCGGTTACGGCGCCTATCAGACCTACTTCGCGCTGCCGGATTCGGGATCCAGCCAGGAGACCCACGGGCTGTGGTATTCGTTCACGGCCGGCTCGGTGCGGGTGATCAGCCTAAACAACGACGACGTGGCCTTCCAGGACGGCGGCAACTTCTACGTGCACGGGTATTCGGGCGGAGAGCAAAGGCGCTGGCTCGCAGACGAACTCGCCACCGCGCGGCCCGACCCGGATGTCGATTGGATAGTCGTTTGCATGCATCAGACCGCGATCTCGACCGCGGACAAGACCAATGGCGCCGACTTGGGGATCCGTGAGGAGTGGCTGCCGCTGTTCGACCAGTTTCAGGTCGATCTGGTGGTGTGCGGCCATGAACACCACTACGAACGGTCACACCCGTTGCGCGGATCGCTGGGTACCGATACCCGCACGCCGGTACCCGTCGACACCCGCAACGACCTGATCGACTCGACCCGGGGAACGGTGCACCTCGTCATCGGTGGGGGCGGCACATCGTTGCCGTCCAACGGGATGTTCTTCCCCCAACCCCGGTGCCGCGTGCTGACCGGCGTCGGCGCGTTCGATCCCGGGATTGGCCGCAAGGCGCCGATCTACGTGATCGAGGACGCGCCGTGGTCGGCTTTTCGTGACCGCGACAACCCGTACGGCTTCGCCGCTTTCGACGTCGACCCGGGTGAACCCGGCGGCAACACCTCGATCAAGGCGACGCATTACGCGCTGAGCGGGCCGTTCAGCGCGGTTACCGTGGTGGACGAATTCACGCTGACCAAGCCGCGGGGTGATAAGCCCGCGTAGCTCAAAAGAGTGTCGGCTGAACTACTTCCGGTTCGACGGCTTCGGGAGCCTGGCGGAACGAGCGGTGATCACCGGTGAGCCGATGCTTGGCGATCAGCGGCGCAGCCCGCTGCCGCAGCATCTCGCGGTAGCTGGAGGGCAGGTATGCACCGCGGCGGTACAGCTCGCGATACCGGCCGACGAGTTCGGGGTGCGAGCGCGCCAACCAGGACATGAACCAGCCACGGGTCGAGCCGCGCAGGTGCAGGCCGAAGACCGTCACGCCGGTGGCGCCGGCCGCCGCGATCTGGCCGAGCAGCCCATCGAGGTGCTCGACGGAATCGGTGAGGTGCGGCAGCACGGGCGCGACCATCACATGACAGTCGAGGCCGGCGTCGCGGATCGCCGTGATGAGGCCGAGGCGCGCTTGTGGTGTCGGCGTGCCCGGCTCGACGTCCCTGTGCAGCTGCGGATCGCCGACGGCCAGCGACACCGCGACCGATACCGGAACCCGTTGAGCAGCATCCGCGATCAGCGGCAGGTCACGCCGCAGCAGCGTGCCCTTGGTCAGGATTGACAGCGGCGTGCCGGATCCGGCGAGCGCGCGAATGATGCCCGGCATCAGTGCGTAGCGGCCTTCGGCGCGCTGATAGGGATCCGTGTTGGTTCCCAGCGCGACCGTCTCGCGCCGCCACGACGGCCGGTGCAGCTCGCGGTCCAGGACTTCGGCGACGTTGGTCTTCACCACCACTTGCGTGTCGAAGTCGGCGCCACAATCGAAGTCCAGGTATTCGTGGCTTGGACGTGCGAAACAGTAGCGGCAGGCGTGCGAGCAGCCGCGGTAACCGTTGACGGTGTACCGGAACGGCAACGCGGCAGCGTCGGGCACCTTGTTGAGCGCGGACTTGCAGAGCACCTCGTGAAACGTGATGCCCTCGAACTGCGGCGCACGCACGCTTCGGACGAAGCCGATCCGCTGCAACCCCGGTAGCGCCCCGTCGTCGACGGGTGTCCCGTTGACTGCGACGGCCTGGTTAGCCCAGCGCATACCTCTATTCGAACAGTAGTTCGATAGCGAGTCAAGTTCCGCGTTGCTCGATGAGTCGCTCTACGGTGACTTCGACCGCCGACATCGGCGGTAGGTCAGCGCCCAACAAGCGAGCACGTTCGTACTCCTCGGCTGCGTGTTCCATCTTGTCCTCGGTGTCACGCAATCGCTGTTTTGCCTGACGTTTCTTGGCGACCATATGAAGAATCGCCTTCCGGGAGCGTTGCCGGGCAGCCTTGGACCAACCTCCGAGCTTGGTGTCTTCGTGGTCGTCCATGAACTGCTGCTTACCCAATGTGGTCGCGGCCATCAATAGTCCCACCCAAGGTGAGCCGAAGCCGGCTTTTGGGTATCCCGACACCCATGGAAGGCACACGAGTGGAAAGCAACATGCAGGAACTGCTTGCCGAGTCGGAGGTCCTCGAACACACGGTGAGTCGAGTCGAGGTCGCGGTGGACGGCGCCCAGAAGGCGCGTCGAACGGCCAAGGACATCCGCCAGCGAGCGGCCGCCGTGCGCAGGTCAGCACATCGGATACGCGCGCCTCGACTTTCAACCAGCGCGAGAGCTAGCCACCCTGCGGCGCGGGCGCCCGAAATGAGAGGATGTCCCGATGGCGCCGCCGCGAGTCGCTCCCTACGGGCAGCTGCGATACCACGAGATCGCCGGCAAGCGAATGGCCTATGTCGACGAGGGCAATGGTGATGCCATCGTCTTTCAGCACGGCAACCCGACGTCGTCCTACCTGTGGCGCAATGTCATGCCCCATCTGGAGGGGCTGGGGCGTCTGGTGGCGTGCGACCTCATCGGGATGGGCGCGTCGGACAAACTGAGCCCGTCGGGTCCCGACCGCTATAACTATGCCGAGCAACGAGACTTCTTGTTCGAGCTCTGGGACGCGCTCGACCTCGGTGACCGGGTGGTACTGGTGCTGCACGACTGGGGGTCGGCGCTGGGCTTCGACTGGGCCAACCAGCATCGCGACCGCGTGCAGGGGATCGCATTCATGGAGGCGATCGTCACCCCGATGACATGGACGGACTTTCATCCCAGCGTGCGAGGTGTGTTCCAGGGATTCCGGTCACCCGAGGGTGAGCGGATGGTGTTGGAGCAGAACATCTTTGTCGAACGGGTGCTGCCTGGCGCGATCCGGCGACAACTCTCCGACCAGGAGATGGACCATTACCGGCGGCCGTTCGTCACAGCCGGCGAGGACCGGCGGCCGACCCTATCGTGGCCACGCAACATACCCATCGACGGCGAGCCGGCCGAGGTTGTCGCAGTCGTCGACGAGTACCGCAGCTGGCTCGAAAAGAGCCACGTGCCAAAGCTGTTCGTCAATGCCGAGCCCGGCGCCATTCTCGCCGGCCGCATCCGCGACTATGTCCGGACATGGGCCAATCTCAGCGAAACCACGGTTCCCGGCGTGCATTTCATCCAGGAAGACAGCCCAGACGAGATCGGCCTGGCAGTAGCAGAGTTCGTCAGGCAGCTACGGGAGGCCAGCTAGAAGGGCGGCGGCTCCTCGTCAGTTTCTGGTGGCGCGGGGCCGGTCTGTGCGGTGGGGGTGCCTAGCCGAGCCTCCCGGTTCTGGCGGCGTTCGGTGGCGATGCGGTTGGCGCGGTTTTGGGCGCGGGTGCGGCGGCGTTTGGGCATCATGGCGGTCCGCTCGCCGCAGTAGCCCGCAGGTGGGTCGGCCTCCGGTGCCGGCAGGGCGCCGGTGGGGCGGCACAGGCTGGGGAACAGCAGGGCGCTGCCTGGGGTGGTGACATAGGTGTGCCCGGCCGGGGATTTCAGGATCAGGGTGCCGTCGGGAAGCTGTTGCTCGCTCCAGCCCCAAAAGGTTTTCACCAAATGATGCAACCGGCACTTACAGGTCAGGTTGGCCGCGTGCGTGAGCCCGCCCTGCGAATACGGGATCGTGTGGTCGAGATCGCAGTCCACCGCGGGGCGATCACAGCCGGGCCAGCGGCACGTCAAATCCCGGCAGCGCACAAAATCGGCCAACGCTTTGGAGGGCACATACCCGGGCTCGGGTGGGGCGTCGCCGGGGTGGATCAGCGGCACCAGTTTGGCCGAGGCGGCCAACTGCGCAACTAGTTGCGGGGTGATCAATTTATCGGCGCCCACCTCCGAGCCTGGTGCGTCCCCGCGGCCGTCGAGGGTGGTTTGTTCGGCGATCACATGAATGACCACGGGTCCCGCGGCCGGGCGGGTGCCGGCCGCGCAGTCGGGCCGCCCACACCGGCATCCCAGCCGATCCGCGCCCGCGGCCAGCGCGCCCAGGGCGTCGGCGCGGCGCTGCTGGCGGCTGCGGGGGTCGTGCTGGCAGACCGTGGCCGCCAATGCCTCCAACCGCTTCTCCAACGCGTGGGCATCCGGGGTGAACAGGCTGCCGTGGATCTCCGAGGTGTCGCCATCGAGATCCCCGATCCAGACCTCGCGGTCGTTCTGGCGCTGCTGGCGCTGCCGCACCGCATCGGCGTCCAGCTTGACCACGATCTTGTCGACCTGGCCGGCCAATCGGCCCCGCGTCATCGAGGGCCACCGCGGAACCTTGAGGGCCAACTCGGCGTCCACCGCGGTCAGTACCTGCTCGTCGGTGATCAAATCGGTGCGATACACCAGCGTCTGAAACAACCGCAAGTCGATATCGCCGGCCCGAAACAGCGCGGCCACGCGCGGTAACCGCTCGCGCATCGCCAACGCATACCGCAGGTAGGACCCCGCCATCGCCGGGCTGATCCGAAATGCCGCGGCCACCTCCGCACCCACCGCCGCCCAGGTGTCCACCGCCCAGTCCGCCGCCTCACCACGCTGACCACGACGCAACTCGAACAACTCACCGACCGCGTCCAGGCGCGCCGCGGCCGCCCGGGACTCCGCCCGCCCGGCCGCACACATCCGATCGATCAGCGCCCGCGAGCCCTCGGTCTGCGGAGGCTTCCAATCCTCATGAAGCCGAGTATCGAACATGTGTTCGAGCATAGCCGACTCCCCTGACAAAACTAACGAGCCGGGAGCAGGCCCACGTCGCCACTACAACGCGCACTGGCCAGCGGCCCGGTCGCCTGCTCTGAGATCTGCTTGCCATTCGCGAAGATCCGGCAAGTGATCGTGCCGCCCGATTGGTCGTTCGTGGCGGTCAACGACACGTTGCCACCGGTGGAGACGTCCTTGCTCGTGACAACGACTGCGTATTTTGAGCTCTCTTCAATATTGTTTCCGAGGCGGTGAACAAAGACGGCAAATCCGCCAATGGCCAGAAAGACAATCAGGACTAAACCGCCGAACAGCCAGGGCCAAACCCGCCGCCCTCTTGGCGGTTGCTGGTAGTAGCCAGGGCCCACAGCAGGGGAACCTAGCGGTCTATTCGCGAAATCACCTCGGCGACAACCGAATCCAGCGGAACGGACACTTGGTCGCCCGAGCCGAGGTCCTTCACCCCGACCGTCCCGGCCTCGATGTCACGGTCGCCCACCACCAAGGCAAAACGCGCACCCGAACGGTCGGCCGCACGCATCGCGCCCTTGAGGCCGCGCTCACCGTAGGCCAGGTCGACGCGGACGCCGGCGTCGCGCAGCTGCGCGGCGATCATCGCCAGCTCGAGCTTGGCCGGCTCGCTCAGCGGCACCCCGAAGACATCGCAGCGCGTGGTCTCCCCCACGCTCTTGCCCTCGGCCCGCAGCGCCAGCAGGGTCCGGTCCACGCCAAGCCCAAATCCGATGCCGGACAGGTCTTGTCCGCCGAGCTCGTGCATCAGACCGTCGTACCGGCCGCCGCCGCCGATGCCAGACTGTGCGCCGAGCCCGTCGTGCACGAACTCGAAAGTGGTCTTGGTGTAGTAATCCAGCCCGCGCACCATCCGCGGGTTGAGGACGTACGGGACCCCAAGCGCGTCCAGGTGAGCCAGCACAGTGTCGAAGTGCTGCTTGGCAACATCCGACAGGTGATCGAGCAGCACCGGCGCATCGGCCGTCATCGCCCGCACCGCCGGTCGCTTGTCGTCGAGCACCCGAAGCGGATTGATCTCGGCGCGCCTTCGCGTCTCGTCGTCGAGATCGAGCTGTAACAGGAACTCCTGCAACAGTTCCCGGTATTGCGGGCGGCAGCTCTCATCTCCCAGCGAGGTGATCTCCAGCCGGAATCCGTCGAGCCCCAGCGAGCGGAAACCAGCGTCGGCGACGGCGATTACCTCGGCGTCCAGCGCCGGGTCGTCGACGCCGATCGCCTCCACGCCAACCTGCTGCAGCTGGCGATAGCGGCCGGCCTGCGGGCGTTCATAGCGGAAAAACGGCCCCGCGTAGCAGAGTTTCACCGGCAGCGCGCCGCGATCGAGGCCGTGCTCGATCACAGCGCGCACCACCCCGGCGGTCCCCTCTGGCCGCAACGTCACCGATCGGTCACCGCGGTCGGCGAACGTGTACATCTCCTTGGACACGACGTCGGTGGATTCGCCGACGCCGCGGGCGAACAGGGCGGTGTCTTCGAAGATGGGTAGCTCGATGTCGCCGTAACCGGCCCGGCGCGCAGCGGCGAGCAGTCCGTCGCGCACCGCTACGAATTGCGCCGAGTCGGGCGGGACGTAATCCGGGACTCCCTTGGGCCCAGAAAACGCAGTGAAGGCCTCCGTCATCGGCTACAGGCCCTCGAGGAACGGGTTGAAACGCCGCTCGGCGCCGATGGTCGTGGAGTTGCCGTGTCCCGGCAACACGACGGTCTTGTCGTCGAGCACCAAGAGCTTGTCGATGATCGACGTCAGCAAGTCGCGGCCGCTGCCGCCGAACAGGTCGGTGCGGCCCACCGAGCGCTCGAACAACGTGTCACCGGTGAACACCACGTCGGCATCCGCCGGACTCGCCTGAGAGACCCGGAAGACCACCGATCCGCGGGTGTGCCCCGGCGTGTGGTCGACGTTGACGGTCACGCTGCCCAGGTCGAGCTTGTCGCCGTCGCGGTCCAGCTCGACCACCTGCTTGGGCTCGCGAAAGAAAGCGCCCGCCGCCACCTGTGCCAGCCGCGGACCGAAGCCGTAGATCGGGTCTTTCAGCATGAACCGGTCCTCGGGATGGATGTAGGTGGGGCAGCCGTAGGTGTCGGAAACCTTCTGGGCAGACCAGATGTGATCGATGTGGCCGTGGGTGAGCAGCACCGCCGCCGGGGTCAGCCGGTTCTCGTCGAGGATCCGCCGCAGCGGGCCCATCGCACGCTGGCCGGGATCCACGATGACGGCGTCCGTTCCGGGCCGTTCGGCCAGCACGTAACAGTTGCACTGCAACACTCCGGCGGGAAATCCGGTGATCAACACGGTTCCCAGTTTCCCATCCCCGGTTGACACGGGTCGCGGCGCCCACATTAGCCTGGGCTGGCTACCCCGGCTCCGACTGAACAACCATGGAGGCATACCCGTCGTGCCGACCAACGAACAGCGACGCGCCACAGCCAAGCGCAAACTCGAACGGCAGATCGAGCGCCGCGCAAAGCAAGCGCGAACGCGCCGGATCCTGGTGATCGCCGGTGGCTCGATCGTGGCGGTGGCCGTGATCGCCGCGGTGGTGATCGCAATCGTCAATACCAAACACGAGAACAAGAGCAATACCGCTTCCGCGACCACCACCCCCGCCGCCAGCAGCTCCGAGGCAACGACGACGCCCGCCGGACCAACGCCACCCGTTTCGCCGTTGCCGCCGTTCAAGCCGTCGGCCAGCGTGGGCGCCAACTGCCAGTACCCGGCCTCGCCCGACGCGGCCGCGAAACCGGCCAAGCTGCCGCATACCGGCAAGATCCCCACCGACCCGGCCACGCAGAGCGCGAGCATGGTGACCAGCCAGGGCAAAGTCGGCCTCTTGCTGGCGAACAACGAATCGCCATGCACGGTCAACAGTTTCGCAAGCCTGACCGGCCAGAAATACTTCGACAACACGAAATGCCACCGGCTGACCACCTCGCCGGACCTGGGCGTCCTGCAATGCGGCGATCCCAAGGGCGACGGCACCGGCGGTCCGGGCTACGGGTTCGGCAACGAGTACCCGACCGACCAGTACGCGCCGAACGACCCCAAACTGCAGGAGGCGGTCCTCTATCCGCGCGGCACCCTGGCGATGGCCAACAGCGGCCAGCCGAACAGCAATGGCAGCCAGTTCTTCATGGTCTACAAGGACTCCAAGCTGCCGCCCCAATACACGGTGTTCGGCACCATTCAGGCAGACGGGCTGGCCACGCTCGACAAGATCGCCAAGGCCGGCGTCGCCGGCGGCGGCGACGACGGTCCGCCCGCCCTCGACGTCACCATCACGTCACTGCGGCTCGACTAAATCCGCCTAGGCTGCCTCAAGCAGCAGACGTCACCCGGTAGACGTCGTAGACGCCTTCGACGTTGCGCACGACGTTGAGCAGGTGCCCCAGATGCTTGGGGTCACCCATCTCGAAGGTGAACCGGCTGATCGCCACCCGGTCACCCGAGGTGGTGACCGACGCAGAGAGGATGTTCACCTTCTCGTCGGCGAGCACCCGCGTGATGTCCGACAGCAACCGGTGCCGGTCGAGCGCCTCGACCTGAATGGCGACCAGAAACACCGACGAC
>Ga0306923_10003270_pt1 | contig 15184 bp, 14 predicted proteins | sample sta12Can44000108_FD_203841 | JGI IMG/M metagenome (GOLD analysis project Ga0306923, IMG submission 203841) | Lab enrichment of tropical soil microbial communities from Luquillo Experimental Forest, Puerto Rico - statanox.12C.anox.44.000.108 (v2)... | ecosystem: Environmental > Terrestrial >... | reverse complement strand
CGCGTCGAAAAGGCCGCCGCCGCCAAGAAGGCCGCCGCCGCCGCCGCCGCCGCCAAGCGAGCCGCCGAAGCCGCCGCCAGCCAGCCCCAGGGCGAAGCGGCCAAGTCCCCGTCTCCCGAACAGCAGGCCAGCCAATGAGCAGCTTCACCGACAAGAGCGGGCCGTTCACCCACGCGCCCACCAGCGTGCCGAAGATCATGAACACGGTGCTGCTGGCCCTGGTGCCGGCCACCCTGTTCGACCTGTGGCTGTTCGGCTGGCCGGCCGTCTTCCTGTTCGCCCTGTCCATCGGCGCCTGCCTGGCGGCCGAGGCGTTTTGCCTGCAGATCGCCGGGCGGCCGTTGCAGCCGACCCTCTCGGATGGTTCGGCGGTGCTGACCGGCTGGCTGCTGGCCATGAGCCTGCCGCCGTGGGCGCCCTGGTGGGTGCCGCTGGTGGGCGCGGTCTTCGCCATTCCCATCGCCAAGCATGTGTTCGGCGGTCTGGGCCAGAACGTGTTCAACCCGGCCATGGTGGCCCGCGTCGCCCTGCTGGTGTCGTTCCCGGTGCAGATGACCCTGTTCGTAGCGCCGCACCCGCTGTTCGCCGCCGGCTCGCCCGGCTTCGCCGAGGCGCTCGCCATCACCTTCGGCAAGGGCACGCTCGACACCATGAGCGCCGCCTCGGCGCTGGGCTTCGTCAAGACCGAGCTGTCGCGCGGCGTCCCCGCCGCCGCCTCGCTGACGCAGTTCCCCGACTTGATGGACCTGGCCCTGGGCTCCAAGCCCGGCTCCATGGGTGAGACCTCGGCCATCCTGGTGCTGCTGGGCGGCCTGGTGCTGCTGGCCCGGCGCATCATCAGCTGGCACACGCCTGTCGCCGTGCTGGGCACCCTGTTCGTCATGGGGACCCTGTTCAACGTGCTCGACCCCGCCCGCTTCACGCCCGGCTGGTTCCATGTGCTGTCGGGCGCGTCGTTCCTGGGCGCCTTCTTCATCGCCACCGATTACGTCACCTCGCCGGTATCCAAGCAGGGCCAAGTGGTGTTCGGCATCGGCATCGGCCTGCTGACCTGGGTGATCCGCACCTTCGCCGGCTACCCCGAGGGCATGGCCTTCGCCGTGCTGCTGATGAACGCCCTGGCGCCCATCATCGATCAGCATTTCCGCCCGCGTGTCTTCGGCCGCACCCGCAAGGGCGAACCCTTGCCGCTGAAGGGGGAGCAATGAGCAAGCCCACCTACATCCACGGCGTGATCCTGGGCGCCTTCTGCCTTGGCTTCGGCGTCATCCTGGCGGCCACCGACCGCCTGACCGCCGAGCCCATCGAGCAGCGCGCGCTGGACGACAAGCAGAACTCGCTGTCGCAGGTCATCCCGGTGTCCATCCATGACAACAATCCGGTCAAGGACACGCTGACGCTGAACCATGACGGCAAGGACATCACCGTCTACCGGGCCACCCGGGACGGCAAGGTGACCGGCGTCGCCTACCAGATCGAGGGCACCGGCTATGGGGGCGAGATCCGCCTGATGATGGCGGTGGATGCCGAGGGCAAGATCCTGGGCGTCCGCGCCCTGGCCCACAAGGAGACCCCCGGCCTGGGCGACAAGATCGACGCGGCCAAGACCGACTGGATCACCCGCTTCACCGGTCTCTCCCTCGGCGCGCCGCCGGTGGAGAAGTGGAAGGTGAAGAAGGACGGCGGCCAGTTCGACCAGTTCTCGGGCGCCACCATCACCCCGCGCGGCGTGGTCAAGGCCATCCGCGAGGGCCTGGAATTCTACGCCGAGAACAAGACCCAGTTGCTGGAGGTGCGCTGATGGCGACCCAATACCGCACGATCATCAAGGACGGCCTGTGGGACAACAACGGCGTGCTGTGCATGCTGCTGGGCATGTGCCCCACCATGGCCATGACCACCAGCGCCACCAACGGCTTCGGCATGGGACTGGCGACGGCGGCGGTGATGGCGGCCTCCAACCTGCTGGTGGCCATGTTCCGCGGCTACATCACCCACGAAGTGCGTGTGCCGGTCTACATCCTCATCGTCGCCGCCATGGTGACGCTGGTGGATTTGAGCATGAACGCGTGGATGCATGAACTCTACAAGGTGCTGGGCCTGTTCATCCCGCTGATCGTGTCCAACTGCCTGCCGCTGGCCCGCCTGGAAGCCTTCGCCTCGAAGGAGAAGGTGATCCCCTCGCTTCTGGACGGCCTGTTCATGGGCATCGGCTTCACCCTGTCGCTGACCGCCATCGGCGCCGTGCGCGAGATCATCGGCTCGGGCACCCTGTTCGCCGACGCCTCGCTGCTGCTGGGCCCGGCCTTCAAGTTCATGGAGATGCGCGTCCTGCCGTCCGACATGAACGTACTGGTGATGGTGCTGCCGCCGGGCGGCTTCATGGCCACCGGCTTCATGGTGGTCGGCAAGCGCATCCTGGACCTGCGCGCCGGCAAGCAGATTTCCATGGGCGGCGCCCACGCGGTCGGCTGAGGAGAAGCAGTTATGAACGTGAAGGTGGTTTACGCCAAGCCGCAGCGCCAGATGGTGCTGTCCGTCGACCTGCCCGATGGCGCCACCGTCAAGGACGCCCTGGACAAGTCCGGCATCCTGACCCGCTGCCCCGAGATCGACCTCGCCACCCAGAAGGTGGGCGTCTGGGGCAAGGCGGCAGAACTGGATGCGGTGCTGGAGCCCGATTCCCGCGTCGAAATCTACCGCCCCATCACCTGCGACCCCAAGACGGTCAAGCGCCGCGCCAAGCCGGAAGAGGCTGGCACCGCGGGCTGAGATTTTACTTTTCCCAACGCAATGGCCGGGCTTGTCCCGGCCATTTGCTTTTCTACCGCCCCAACCGCGCCCAAGCTGCCAGGGCCGGCAGCCCAAGCACCAACTCCCGTCCACGCTTCAACAACGACAGGCCCACCGCTTGGGCGGGCGGGATACCCAGCAACGGCCCCAGCAGGGCATAGCCGCCCTCTTGCAGCCCTAAGGCTCCCGGAACCACGAAGGCGGCGCTGCGCAGGGCGAACACGGCGCTTTCCAGCATCACCGCATGGGTGACGGAGATGGGGTGGCCAAGCAGCCGCAAACCCACCCACGCCTCGGCACAGGCGGCCAGCCAGGCCGCGAGATGCAGCCCAGTGGCCACGGCCAACGCACGCGGACGGCGGTACAGCGCCATCAGCTGCACATGCAGGCCCGCCACCGGGCGCCGGTTGGGCAGCAGCCGTGCCGCCATGCCCTCCATCAGCCGGAAGCCGCCGCCATGCTGGACGGCGACGAAGCCGGCGGCGGCAACACCCGCCACCGCCAGACCGGGCACGCCCCAGTGCAGCACCTGGCTGCCCGCCACATCCATGGCCCACAGCCCCAGACCGAGCAGGCTGAACAGCAGTTGCGCCGCCACCTCGGCGGTAAGGTCTGCCACCATGCCGGCCGCAGCAGCGGCCGGCTTGATCCCGCGCTTGGCCAGGAGGCGGAGCGACACCGCCTCGCCGGCCAGCGGCACCACCGCCAGCATCTCGTTGAAACCGTCCCTCACCCAGCGGGTCGCCACCATCAGCCCGAGCCCGGCACGCGGCATGACCCGCCCCCAGGCGGCGCCGCACAACGCCACCGGCACCATGTGCACCAGCGCCAGCACCGCCACGGCAGCGAAGCCGGCGCGAGCCAGCAGGTCGGGCAATTCCGCCACCGCGGGCAAAACCGCATAGGCGGCGACGCCCAGCGCTACGACCACCAGCAGAAGACGCCCGATCATCGCCGTCTGCCCACCAAGGCGAATGCCGCCGGCAGCACCAGGGCCGAGGCCGCCACCATGGACAACAGCGCCATCATCAGCACCAGCCCCATGGAAGCGGTGCCGCGATGGGGCGACAGCGCCAGGGCGCCGAAGGACACGCCGGTCGTCAGCGCCGAGAAAAGCACCGCCCGCGCCGTGCTGGACGGCAGCATGGGCCCGCCGCCGGCCCGCCAGTTGAGGACGAAATAGACGTTGTAGGCAACGCCAATGCCGAGCAGCAGCGGGAAGGCGATGATGTTGGCGAAGTTGACCGAAATCCCCAGCGCCGCCATGAGCGCCAGCCCCAATGCTGCGCCCAGCACCAAAGGCGCCACGACCAACAAAGCATCACCCACGCGGCGCAGCACCACCATCAACAGGACCAGCGCGGCCGCCACGGCGCCGAGACCGGCCTGGGCGAAGGCTTGCAGCACCACCGTTCCGCTGTCGACGATGGCCACCGGCGCACCCGATACGTCGGACGCCACTGCGCGCACGGCGACGACGAAATCCTTCATCTCTACGGGTGTGGACAAGCGGCGGGCCGGATGGACCTCCACCCGCCCCTCGCCATGCACCCCCACCCAGTCCCTCACCAAATCGGGCGGCAGGCTTTCACGGGTAACCGGCTCGGGGGTCAGCATGCCGCGCACCTGCTCCAGTAGCGGCGCCACGCCACTGCGGACCATTTTGGCGAAGGTGACGGCGCTGCCCCGCGCGACAATCTGCCGCAGCACCGCCGCCGGCTGGGTGAAGCCGGCCGCATTCCATGCCCGCGAGGTGGATTCCAGCGCCGCGGCAATCTCGTCGTCCGAGGGAAGTTCCAGCGTCTCGGGTGGATTCAAGCTGGGACCAAGAACGTGATCCAAGTCGGCTATCATCGCCAGTTTCTCGGGCTGGCCCTCAGGGATCAGCCGCGACAGGGTCAGCACGAAAGCGATCTCGGGCTTGCCGTCCAGCCGGGCGGCCATGGCGTTGGCAGCCTCCTGGGATTCGGTAAGCACGTTGACGACATAGGGGCTGGAGGACGGGTCGGCGGCCAGATCGCGGAAGGTGGCAACCGATTCCGCCTTGGGGTCTTGCAAGTGCAGCGGGTCGAAATCGAAACTCAGCCAGCGCAATCCCACCCCCGCCGCCACCCCCAGCATCACCGCCGCTGCCAGCACGGCGACCGCATTACGGCGCAAGGACACTTCCAGGGGCGCCAAGGTGGTGAAACCGGGGTCGGCGCGCACGGGACCGGGCCGCAACAGCGCCAGCAGGGCCGGCAGCAGCGTCAGCGTCAGGCCGACACCGATGCCCATGCCGCCACCGGCGATCAGGCCCAGCTGCGACACGCCCACGTAATCGGTGGGCAGGAACGACAGGAAGCCCAGTGCGATGGCCGCAGCCACCACCAGCAGCGGCCGGGTCACCCGGGCACCAGTGGCGCGCATGGCGACGAACGGATCGTGGGCATGGTACTGCTCGTCACGGAAGCGCACCGAGAACTGGATGCAGAAATCCACCGCCAGCCCCATGAACAGCACCACGAAAGCCACTGAAATGGGGTTCAGCACGCCGACCGCCACGGCGGCGTACGCCGAGGTGAACCCCAGGCCGGCGATCAAGGTCAGCAGAATGGCGACGGTCACCCGCAGCGAGCCGACACCGACCACCAGCAGTGCCGTGACCAGAGCCAGCGACAGCAGCAGCGTCGGCGCCACCCCTTCGGCCACCGTACGGAAGTTGTCATCCGATAGCGCCACCGGCCCGGTCAGACGCACCTTGGCGGGCAGCCCCTCCGCCGCCATACGGATGGCCCGGGCCGCCGGCTCGCCCGGGACCAGGCTGGAATAGTCCAGCTTGGGCCGGGTGAGCACGACCCGGCGGGTGTCCACATGATCGCGATCCCCCATCAGCCCTTGCAACGACAGCGGCTTCGGCCGCCCTTCCAGCACCGAGCGGGCCGTAGCGGCCACCATCTCGATAGCCGGAGCCACGTCGCCGGCCGCCACCTCGCCGCGTTTGACCCCTTGCGCCATCAGCGTCAGCACCGTGAGCAGCCCGCGTGCCGACGGGTCCTGCGCCAATCCGCCCAATAGCGGCTGCGCCTGGATCAATCGGTCGGAGATGTCCTCCACCTGATCCTGGGGAAGAAAGAGCAAGGCGTGACGGCGGAAGAACAATTCGGCCGGCGGGCGTTCCACCGACAGGAAGCGCTCGTCGCCGGAAAGCCGCCTCACCAGCTCCTGCGCTGAGGTTTCCGCCAGCTCGGGCGTGTCGCCGTCGATCACCGCCACCAGCAGGTCCACTGTCTGCGGAAAGGCCGCGTCGAAACGGCTCGCCGCTTGACGGTGCGGTAGGTCGGCCGACAGCATGTGGGCCTCGTCGGAATCCAGCGACAGCCCGGTGACCGCCAGCCACAGGGCAGGCACCAGCAACAGCAGGCACCCTGCCGCCACCAACGTCGCGTGGCGCCAGCACCATGTCACCAAGCGAGCCGCCATCGATCCCCGCAGGAATTGCTTGTTGCCGCCCATCTGGGAAGTGCATCGCCCAAGCGGAAGGGGGCCTAGGACATGCGGCCGGGCCGCTTATCCCATCCGTTCCTGACGTTTCCCGCGCCCGTCTCCCCATATGAGCGCCCATGGACAAAGTTCTGGTCACCGGAGCGAGCGGGTTCGTCGGCAGCAGGGTGGTGCGCGCCCTGCTGGCGCGCGGCTACGGCGTGCGTGCGCTGGTTCGACCCAATTCGCCGCGGCGCAACCTGGATGGCCTGGACGTGGAGGTGGCACCGGGCGATCTCAATGATGCCGCTTCGCTGAGCGCGGCCCTAGACGGCTGTCACGCGCTGGTGCACGCCGCGGCCGACTATCGCCTGTGGGCTCCCGATCCCAAGCCCATGCTGCGCACCAACGTCGAGGGCACGCGGGCCTTGATGCTGGCGGCGCTGGAGAGCGGCCTTCGCCGCATCGTCTACACCAGCTCGGTCGCCACCTTGGGAATCGATTCCGACGGCCCCGCCGATGAGGACACGCCATCGTCGCTGGAGCAGATGGTTGGTCCCTACAAGCGGTCCAAATACCTGGCCGAGGAGGTCGTGCGCGGTCTGGTGGCCGAACACGGCCTGCCGGCGGTGATCGTCAACCCCTCGACGCCCATCGGCCCGGGCGACATCCGCCCCACTCCCACCGGCCGGATCGTGATCGAGGCCGCCATGGGCCGCATGCCGGCCCATGTGGATACCGGCCTGAACCTGGTGCACGTGGACGATTGCGCCCGGGGCCACGTCCTGGCGCTGGAACGGGGACAGATCGGCCAGCGCTACATCCTGGGCGGCGACGATACCAGTCTGGCCGCGCTGCTGACGGAAATAGCCAAGCACCGCGGCCGCAAGCCGCCGCGCATCGCCTTGCCGTTGGCGGCGGTCGTGCCGGTCGCGCTGGTGGCCGAGGGCTGGGGGCGGCTGACCGGCCGCGAGCCCTTCGTCACCCTGGACGGCCTGCGCATGGCCCGCCATCGCATGTATTTCACCTCGACCAAGGCCGAGCGCGAGCTGGGCTACGCCCACCGCCCGGCCCGCCTGGCCGTCGCCGACGCCCTGGAATGGTTCGCGCAAGAGGGGATGCTGACATGAGAACGGCGTTTCTGCTCTGCTTCCTGTTGCTGTGGGCCGTCCTGGCCCACGCCGAGGAACCCACCGCCCCCGTCAACCGCCTGTACGATGCCCTGCTGGCGGCGATGAAAGAGGGCCCGCAATTGGGCTTCGATGGGCGCGAGCGCAAGCTCGCACCCGTCATATCCGACGTCTTCGACATGCCCGGCATGACCCGCACCGCCATGGGCTCGCAGGCATCCAAGGCGACGCCCGAGCAGATCGAGAAGGTCGTTCAGGGGTTCACCCATTACACCGTAGCCACCTATGCCCGCCAGTTCGACAGTTGGGACGGCGAGCGCTTCGAGGTCGGCACGCCCAACCCGGCCCATGGTGGCGGCATGCTGGTACCCAGTCACATCATCCCGTCCAGCGGCGAGAAGGTACTGTTGACCTATCTGGTGCGCGAGCAACCCGGCGGCTGGCGCGTCGAGGACATCCTGTTGGAGGGGAGCATCAGCCAACTGGCGGTGCGCCGCGCCGAATTCCAGGCCGTGCTGAAATCCAAGGGTGCCGATGCCCTGGCCGAAACACTGGAGCGCCGCGCCACCGACCAGGCCAAGCCATGAATGTCGCCGTCTGGATGATCGCCGTCTGGGTTTTAGCCGGCGTCGTGCTGACCGGCTGTGTATTCCATCTGGCCGGGGCCGTGCTGGTGGCCCGGTTCGCCGCCCGCAAGTTGCCGCCGCCCCTGCAACGGCCACCGGTCACCCTGATGAAGCCCCTGTGCGGCGCCGAACCGCACCTGCTGGATGACCTCGCCGGATTTTGGGACGAGGATTGGCCGTGCCTGCGCATGGTCTGCGGCATCAAGGACCCGGCCGACCCCGCCGTCGAGGTCGTGCGCACCCTCAAGGACCGCCTGCCCCACGCCGATATCCGTCTGGTGGTCAGCGGTTCTACCGGCGCTGCCAACGCCAAGGTGGGCAATTTGATGACCATGACGGCCGAGGCGGCGGACGGCGTCCTGGTGATTTCGGACAGCGACATGCGAACGGGACCAGGCTATTTGGACGCGGTGGCCGGCACCTTGGCCGAACCCGGCGTGGGGCTGGCCACCTGCCTGTACGTAGGGCGGCCGGAATCCGACGGCTGGAGCGCCATGGCCGCCATGGGCATCAACCATTCCTTCCTGCCCGCCGCCCTGGTCGCCACTGCCCTGGGCCGCAAGGACGGCTGCTTCGGCGCCACCATGGCGCTGACCCGGGAGACGCTGGAGCGGGTGGGCGGCTTCGAGAAGATCGCCGACACGCTCGCCGACGACTACCACCTGGGCCGGTTGGTGCGCGAGAGCGGACTATCGATCGCGCTGGCGCCCCAATTGGTGGAGACCCGGGTGACCGAGACCCGGTTCGCCCAGCTTGCCGCTCACGAGCTTCGCTGGGGCCGTACCATTGCCAGCGTCGCCCCGTTCTCGGCGCTGGCCTCGGTGGTCACCCAACCTGCGCTTGCCTGGGGGCTGGCCCCCACCCCGCTATGGCCGCTGCTGTTCCTGGCGCTGGCCTGCCGCTGGCTGGCGGTGCGGGGAGAAGAACACGCTTTGTCCCTGCCGCCCTCGCCGCTGTGGCGCATCGTCGCCCGCGATCTGCTGTCCCTTGCCCTTTTCGTCGCCACCTTCTGCGGCCGCTCCGTCACCTGGCGCGGGCGGCGCTATCGCATTCGCCGCGACGGCACTCTGGAGGCCCGCGCATAATGAAGACCTTGTTCCTCAATCCCCCCTCGTTCGATGGTTTCGATGGTGGTGCCGGCTCACGCTATCAGGCCCGGCGCGAAATCCGCTCGTTCTGGTATCCCACCTGGCTGGCCCAGGTGGCGGCGCTGGTGCCAGACTCCAAACTCATCGACGCCCCGGCGCGCGGCCTGAGCCTTGAAGACATCGCGCCGATGGGGGCGAACTACCAATTGGCGGTGCTGTACGCCAGCGCCCCCACCTTCCATTCCGACATCGCCATGGCCGAGGCGCTGAAGCGTGCCAATCCCGACCTGATGATCGGCTTTGTCGGCGCATTGTCGGCAGTGGACCCGGAACGGCCGCTAAAGGCCTCGGCCGTCATCGACTTCGCCGCCCGCCACGAATTCGATTTCACCATCAAGGAAATTGCCGAAGGGCGACCACTGGCCGAAGTGGACGGCATCACCTGGCGCAACGGCACCGAGATCGTCCACAACCGCGACCGGGCGATCATCCACGATATGGATGAGTTGCCGCCGGTGGCCCCCGTTTACCATCGTGACCTGGTGATCGAGGATTACTTCATCGGCTACCTCAAGCACCCGTACATGTCCCTGTACACGGGACGCGGCTGCCGATCGAAGTGCAGCTTCTGCCTATGGCCGCAGACCATCGGCGGCCGCACCTACCGCACGCGCTCGGTCGCCAAGGTGGCGGAAGAGGTGGCGCTGATGCGCCAGCTGTTCCCCCAGGTGAAGGAATTCTTCTTCGACGACGACACCTTCACCGACGACACCCCAAGGGCCGAGGCCATCGCCCGCGAATTGGGCCGGCTGGGTGTCACCTGGTCGTGCACCGCCAAGCCCAATGTGCCCTACGAGACCCTGAAGGTCATGCGTGACAACGGCCTGCGCCTGCTGCTGGTGGGCTATGAATCGGGTGTGCAGGACATCCTGAACAACATCCGCAAGGGCACCCGCGTCGACATCATGCGGCGCTTCACTGCCGACTGCCACCGGCTGGGCATCATCATCCACGGCACCTTCATCCTGGGCCTACCGGGCGAGACGCGCCAGACCATCGAGGACACTATCACCTTCGCCAAGGACATAAACCCGCGTACCCTGCAGGTCTCGCTGGCAGCCCCCTATCCGGGCACCGAACTGTATGCCCAGGCCGAGGCCAACAATTGGTTCACCGTCGGCGATTTGGTGCGGAACGACGGCCGCCAGTTGGCCGCGCTGGAATATCCCGGCCTGCCGGCCAAGGAAATCTTCGACTCGGTGGCCCGCTTCTACAAGGAGTTCTATTTCCGCCCAGGCAAGATCGCCGAGATATGCGGCGAGATGCTGGGCGACTGGGACATGGCCAAGCGCCGCCTGCGCGAGGGCGTCGAGTTCCTGAACTTCCTCAATCGACGGCGGGCAGCGTGACTTCCGGCCACCGCCGAATCGCCAGGGCTTTGGCCGTCCGGCAGGATTGAGAGCATGCCGTGGCGCTTCCCACCTTCCCGGTGACGGCGAAGAGGGGAGGCCATGAACCTGATCGATCTGGGCGACGCTCAATCCCAGGCAGCAGCCAAGGCCAAGGCGGCATCGTCATCGTTCTATTGGGCCATGCGGGCGCTTCCCACCCAGAAGCGCCTGTCCATGTACGCCATCTACGCCTTCTGCCGCGAGGTGGACGACATCACCGATTCGTCCCTGCCAGCCGAGGAAAAGCTGGTCGCGCTGGAGCGCTGGAAGGCCAATGTGGAACGGCTGTTCCGCCCGGTCAGCACACCCGCGTTCCTGTTGGAGGCCCCGCTCAGGCGCGCCATCGAACTGCATGGTTTGCGCCGGCGCGACTTCCTGGCGGTGATCGACGGCATGGTGATGGATGCCGAGCGCGCCATCGTCGCCCCCTCTACCGTCGAGCTCGACCTTTACTGCGACCGGGTCGCCGGCGCGGTGGGGCGCCTGTCGGTGCGGGTGTTCGGCATGGGCGAAGCCGAGGGCGAGGCCCTGGCCGGCGCGTTGGGCCGGGCGTTGCAGTTGACCAACATCCTGCGTGACATCGGCGAGGACGCCAAGCTGGGCCGCCTCTACCTGCCCGACGAATTGCTGGCCGAGCACGGCATCCTCATCGAGGACGATCTGGCCGACGTCCTCGCCCACCCTGCCCTGCCCGCCGCCTGCTTCGATCTGTCGGCCCGCGCCAGGCGGCATTTTGCCGAGGCCATGGCGGTGGCCAAGCGCTGCCCGCGTGACCAGGTGCGCCCGGCCATGATGATGGCCTGCATCTACCAGGCGCTGCTGGGCCGGCTGGAAGCCGACGGCTGGCGCCATCCACACCGCCGCGTCGGCTTAAGCAAGCTGCACAAGCTGTGGCTGCTGGCCCGCCATAGCTGGGGAACCCGATGAAAGCACTCCCTAATCTGGACCAGGCGCTGGCCACCGGCCTGGGCGCCCTGGCCGCGCGCCGCAAGGACGACGGCCATTGGTGTTTCGAGCTGGAGGCCGATGTCACCATCCCGGCCGAATACATCCTGATGAACCACTTCCTCGGCCGCGTGGACGAAGCGCTGGACCGGCGCATGGCCGCGTACATCCGCTCGCTGCGGACAGCCGAGGGCGGGTGGCCGCTGTTCGCCCACGGCCCGTTCGACATCAGCGCCTCGGTGAAGGGCTATTTCGCCCTCAAGGCGGCCGGCGATCCCATCGACGCCCCCCACATGGCCGAAGCCCGGGCCGCCATCCTGGCCCATGGTGGCGCCGCCCGCGCCAACGTGTTCACCCGTATCCTGCTGGCCCTTTACGGTGAGGTGCCGTGGAAGGCGGTGCCGGTGATGCCGGTGGAGATCATGCTGCTGCCCGAGTGGTCGCCGTTCCACCTGGACAAAGTATCCTATTGGTCGCGCACGGTGATCGTGCCCCTGCTGGCGGTCTTGGCGCTGAAGCCCCGCCCGGCCAACCCCAAGGGCATCCATGTGGCGGAACTGTTCGTCGAGCCGCCCGAAACGGTGCGGGACTGGCACCACCATCCCGATCCCGGGCCGCTTACCGCCGCCTTCCGGCACTTGGACACGGGCCTCCGCGCCGCCCAGCCATTCATGCCCAAGAAGAGCCGCCAGCGCGCCATCGACGAGGCGGTGGCTTGGGTGAAGGAGAGGCTGAACGGCGAAAACGGGCTGGGTGCCATATTCCCGGCCATGGTCAACGCCGCCTTGATGTTCCATGCCCTGGACATGCAGGACGAACTCGCGGTCGCGCTGGACGCCCTGGCCCGGCTGGTAGTGGACGGCGAACGGACCTATTGCCAGCCCTGTTTCTCTCCCGTGTGGGACACGGCACTGGCCGCCCACGCCATCCTGGAGGCTGGAACCGATCCCGGTCCGGCATTGGACTGGCTGACGGCGCGCCAGATCACCGACGTCAAGGGCGACTGGGCGCGCCAACGACCCCAGGCGGCACCCGGCGGCTGGGCCTTCCAGTACACCAACCCCCATTACCCCGACCTGGATGACACCGCCGTGGTGGTGATGGCGCTGCACCGGGCAGAGCCGCAACGCTTCGCCCCGGCCATCACCCGCGCCGAAGCCTGGGTGCGCGGCCTGCAATGCCGCAACGGCGGCTGGGGCGCCTTCGACGCCGAAAACACCGCCTACCACCTCAATCATATCCCCTTCGCCGATCACGGTGCGTTGCTGGACCCGCCCACCGCCGACGTCACCGCCCGCTGCCTTGGCATGCTGGCGCAATTGGGCGCCGGCAAGCACGACCCCGCCGTGGCCGCCGCCATCGCCTTCCTGCTGCGCGAACAGGAGGATGACGGCTCGTGGTTCGGCCGCTGGGGCACCAACTACATCTATGGCACCTGGTCGGTCCTGTCGGGGCTGAACGCGGTGGGCTTCGCCTCGGACTACACGCCGGTGCGCCGGGCGGTGGACTGGCTGACGTCGCGCCAGCAGGCCGATGGCGGCTGGGGCGAGAGCGGCGAATCCTATTGGCCCGAGCGTAAAGCCAAGCCCTTCAATACCAGCACCCCCAGCCAGACCGCCTGGGCCGTGCTGGGCCTGATGGCGGCCGGCGAGGTACACTCGGACACGGTAGAGCGCGGCATCCGCCATCTGGCCGAGACCCAGAACACGGACGGCAGCTGGAGCGAGGAGCATTACACCGCCGTGGGCTTCCCGCGGGTGTTCTATCTTCGCTACCACGGCTACGCCCAGATCTTTCCGGTCTGGGCGCTGGCCCGCTATCGCGTACTGACCCAGGGCAACCGGACGACCACGCAATGGGGGCTGTGAGCGGAGGACCTATCGGCATCGTCACCGGCCTTAGGGCCGAGGCGCGGCTGCTGCGCGGCCTGCCGCTGGTGGCCTGCGCCGGCTCCGAGCCCGAGGCCGCCGCCCGTGCCCTGGTGGCGGCCGGTGCGCGCCGCCTGCTGTCCTTCGGCCTGGCGGGCGGCCTGGACCCTGCATTGCCTGCCGGCACATTGGTGCTGGCCAACCGAGTGATGACTGCCGACGGCCAGGTCTGGGCCACCGATCCCTCGTGGCGCCATGCCTGCGCGCGGCCGGAGATGACGGAAGCTCCGCTGGCCGGGTCGAATGACGCTGTGGCCCACTGCGCCGACAAGGCGACCCTGCGCAACGCCACGGGCGCGGTGGCGGTGGACATGGAAAGCCATCACGTCGCTCGCGTGGCCGCCGAAGCCGGCCTGCCCTTTCTGAGCCTGCGCGCTATCGCCGATCCCGCCCATCGCTCGCTGCCCAAGGCGGTGATCAAGGTGGTGGACGGCCAGGGCACCATCAGCACGGGCGCCGTCCTGTGGGCGGCGCTGCGGCATCCGCTGGCCATGGCCCTGCTGGCGCGCGACGCGGGCAAGGCGATACGCGCATTGCGCCGGGCCGTCCCGTTCACCTAAGGCGCTTATTCTCCCGCCTGCCGGGCGATAGGGGTATCGGCAAGCCGCTGCCCGTCCAGCGGAATCTCCGGCGCCATCTGGCCTTCCGTGCGGGGACCGCGCCAACCGACCAGGATGGCCTTCCACGGATGCTTCACCGCGTCGGCCACCGCAGCCGCCTCGTAGCCGGAATGCACCATGCAATCGGCGCATTTCTCGTAATTGCCGGTGCCCCATTGCGACCAGTCGGTGCCGTCCATCAGCTCGGCGAAGGTGGCCACATGGCCCTCGCCCAGCAGGTAGCATGGGCGCTGCCAGCCGAAGACGTTGCGGGTGGGATTGCCCCAGGGGGCGCAGCGGTATTGTTGGTTGCCGGCCAGGAAATCCAGGAACAGGGACGATTGCGAAATGGGCCAGCCCTTGCCCCGGCCGAGCCGGAACAGCGCCCGGAACAGCTCCTTGGCGCGGCGCCGATTGAGGAAGTGCTCCTGGTCGGGGGCGCGCTCGTAGGCATAGCCGGGCGAAAGCGTCACCCCGTCCACCCCCAGCGCCTTGACCGTATCCAGGAAGGCGGCGACGCGCGGCGCCTCGGCGTTGTCGAACAGGGTGCAGTTGATATTGACGCGGAAGCCCTGGGTCTTGGCTTCGGAGATGGCCTCGACGGCGCGGTCGTAAACCCCTTCCTGACAGACGGCGCGGTCATGCTCCTCACGGTCGCCATCCAGATGGATGGACCACGAGAAGCGGGGATGCGGCCGATAGCGATCCAGCCGTTTTGGCAACAGCAGGGCGTTGGTGCACAGGTACACATAGCGCCCCTGGGCCAGGAGCCCGGAGACGATTGAATCCATCTCGGGATGCAGCAACGGCTCGCCGCCGGCGATGGAAACCACCGGAGCGCCGCATTCCATGGCGGCTTCCAGGCATTGCCGCACCGACAGGCGCCGGTTCAGGATTTCGGCCGGATAGTCGATCTTGCCGCAGCCGGCACAGGCCAGGTTGCAGCGAAACAACGGCTCCAGCATCAGCACCAGCGGATAGCGCTCGACGCCCTTCAGCCGCCGCCCCAGCACATAGGCGCCGATGCGCAGCTGCTGCCCCAGCGGAATGCCCATAGTCTTTCCCTCAAGCCAGTTCGCGCGGCAGCCGGAAGGCAACGTGTTCCTCGATGCCGGCCACTTCACGCAGGTCGATGCCGCCGGATAGGCGGTCGAGGGCGGCG
>Ga0306923_10003264_pt1 | contig 15189 bp, 16 predicted proteins | sample sta12Can44000108_FD_203841 | JGI IMG/M metagenome (GOLD analysis project Ga0306923, IMG submission 203841) | Lab enrichment of tropical soil microbial communities from Luquillo Experimental Forest, Puerto Rico - statanox.12C.anox.44.000.108 (v2)... | ecosystem: Environmental > Terrestrial >... | reverse complement strand
CTTGGGGAGCGCTGGTGGTGGCCGTGATCTTTTCCGCCATAGTCGGAGTCTTCTTTGGGTACTATCCGGCTCATAAGGCCGCTCATCTCGATCCGATCGACGCCCTGCGATACGAATGATCATGAAAATAAGAAGCTTCGCTCCCGCCGGAATTCTCGCCGTTCTCGCAATTCCCGTGTTGGCTCAGTCAGCGGTAAGCTCCGGCTTCGCCCAAGGCGATTTCTTCATCGTTTCCTCGATTGACCTCGCCAAGAGGCAGATTCTGCTGAAGCGCCCCACCGAAGTCACCGAATTGATGCGCGTGGACGGCGAGACCCGTTATCTGGAAGAACGCGGGAAGGCGATCCGGTTGACGGATCTTCGTGCGGGCGATACGGTCTACATCCTGTCGAAGTCCAGCGGCTCGCAGCCGCTCGCCGTCCAGATTCACAAGGGGCCGATGACGCTTGATGTGCTTCGGGAGCGGTTTTTGAGGCGCACGAAATAGCTCGGGGGCCTCACGCCAAACGCTCAATCCGGTGGAGGCGCTGCCGGCCAAATGAGGAGACCGTGCGTCGCGGCTTCGACGCCGAACCTAAAGCCTCCGGCAAACGCGCGCGGGCTCGAGCGGGCAGAGCGCAACGATCGCGACGGCGATCAACGTTGGTGATCCTCCGTGACCAGAGTGTCGTTGTTGGTGGACCGGGGTTCAAGGGCAAACGAAGTGACTCTGAGGACGGGGCTCGCCTTCTGGCCGAAGGCGGCCCAGACTCTCGGCCGACTTCCCGACCCTGTCCGAGACGGGCCTGCCGGAGCCAATCGTGTTTGCCGCAGAGCCGGCTCAGAAGGATCTGCCGCTAGCCCGGTCGCCGATCCAGTGGTGAAGATCAAGCTTTCCGAGAATCTCGGGGGAGCGGCTGGTCTCGAGACCGGGTGAACTGGGGCGTGACGTCATTGAGTGCGTACGGAGCATTTGGTAGCACGAGCCGACTGCCAAGTCTCGCAGGCAGCGCAGTCGCCGGCCGCAACTCTCATTACCGAAGCTCCGGATGTCTGACGTTCGCCGCTCGGCGCCCGGCCGAGTGCGGTAGCATGGGGCTCTAGAGGTCTTCCATTCGTGGTTCCACGAGCAGGCGAGCGGCTGCGACAGTTGCGTACCCAGCTGGGCCTGACCACACGAGAGGTCGCGGATCTCAGCCGCAGGATTGCTCAAGCCGAATCCAACGAAGAGTTTGCCGTTTCGCACGCCCGGCTCATCCAGATTGAAAATGATGAGTCCACCCCCAGTGTCTACAAGCTTTTCACCCTGAGCACGATCTACGCCCAGCCGTTCACCGAAGTGGTGGCGCTGTACGTGAATCTGGAGTCGATCAGCAAATACCAGTTCACTTTGCGACTGGAGAATACGCGTTTAGCCAATTTTGACCCTTACTTGGAGGAGCGGCCGGTTAGCTTTCCGGTCCGGTTTGATCCCGGCTTTAAGCTGGAGAAAACGAATCTGATCGCTCGCATGGTCGAGATCTGGGGAGAAGTGCCGATTGGCTTACTTCAGCACCTGAACATCCGCAAGCAGCGGTATGGTTTCATCGGACTCAAGGACTACACCATGTACCCTTTATTGCGGCCGGGTTCGTTGGTCCAAATCGACGACCAGCAGAAGGCGCCGACCCACGGTGTTTACCGGTCGGAATTCGACCGCCCGATCTGGTTTCTGGAGCTGAGAAGCGGTTATGTGTGCTCCTGGTGCGAAATGCGGCGGGACCGGATCGTCTCGATCCCCCATCCTCTTTCCCCGTGCCGGACGCAGGAGTATGCGTTCCCCAACGAAGCAGAGATCGTCGGCCGGGTGACCGCGGTGGCGGCCCGGTTGGTCAATGTGCCGGAGCCACCGCCGGCTCCGCCCGCAGGGCTTCCAGGGCAATCCTGATATTGGATGTGAACAACTCCGCGCTGAGGTCGTCGCAGGCGTTGGGGATGAGCACGCGATACGCCTGCAACCCGCGCCAAGCGTCCAGAACCTGGTCCCGTTCCGCCCCGATCGATTCGATATAGGCCGCCAATTGCCGCACCAGGTCGGCCAGATCGGTATAGAGCAGGTTCTCAAAAGCGGCTTGGTGGCAGCGGGCCAAGGCCTTTTGAGCCGTATCCGGACCATATCGGTCGGCGAGCCCTGCGTGTTGATATTCCCCGGTATTGTAATCGCGCGTCGAGGAGAGATAGATCAACCGCGTCAGGATTTCCGGAAGGTTGGCCAGAGTGCGGTCGTGAAGATCCTGAATCGCGGCTTCCATCGGTCGCAAGGTTGCTGTTCTCATGAACAAACCCGAGATCCGCTAGGTTCCCTCTGCCTCCCGCACAGCGCGACCGCGGCCGGCGGTGATGGTACCAGCAATGCGATCACCCAGATTCACCAGGACTCCGGCCATGGCAAAGACCGACCGCACGAAAGCCCGCGTGCGAAAGGGTCCGTAAAGCCGGACCGCAGTCATCAGAACTTCGTAGACTATCAGGAACAGACCGGCGTGAAACCACAGCCTCACCTCTGCTGCGGGGCGCAGATCCGCCGCGTGCCGGGCCGCCCGCACATGCTGGCGTAACAATCGGCCGGCCTCCCGCCGGGATTGCCGCAACCATTTTAGAGCCAGCCGCCGACGTTCCCGGAGCAGCAGGCGCAGGATCCGCGGGGACCCCAATTGGGCCGCGTATTCAACGTCCTCGATCGACAAGCATCTGCCAAGCAGGGCCTTCGGAGGCAAGCGCACCGGAGATTCCTCTTCCGCGCGATCGGCACCGAAGTCGGCCCGGCCTCGACCGGCCGCCCAAAACAACAGGAGCAGCGCCATTAACAAGCCGATCAGGATCATCAGACCCGTCATATTCGCCAAGATTGAATCAGATGCGTTCGCAGCCGCCCGAATGCGCGCGCGGTTTGGGCCGACACCTGCTCATAATCGCATTCCAGGGCACGATCCGGCCTGGGATTGGGGAAATATGCCCACATTCCCACGCACCAAACGATCAGTGTAATACAGTACTCTATTTGTGGCAGTATGGCCCAGATCGCCCACATATCGTGATGCCAACGCGAGGTCACGGTCAAGGAAACGATATTGGCACCTACGAAAAAGCCATAGCCGGTCAGCAGTGCCCAGACATTGTGCCCTATGGGGAGGCCGTAGTGCACAATCAAGCCCAGGATGGCGACCAACAAAAGGGCCTGAACGGCGCGCAGGTTTTGTTCCAGCACGAGGGAAGTGGGAAAAACGTCCCGCAGTTTCCGGCCGGCCAGCTCAATCGCGGTCCGTCCCACTACCGCTCCGAATAAGCTCGCCAGTACGGCGCGGGCCATCCGCCGGACACCTCCAAAAGGCCACAATACATGACGATAAATCTCCCAAGTCACTCCGAAGCCGACCACCGCAGTTAGGAACTCCAAAATCCACCACGCCAGCTTCTCGACGGCTTGATCGTAGTGGCCGACTGACAGATAGATCTGAACGAGTTGGGAGCCCGCCACCGATGCCACATAACTATAGAAGTACGGGTATTTGCCCACCAGCGCACCTTTCCGGCCGCGATACATAACAAGGGCGATCAGCCCATTTCCTGCCCACCAGAGCGCGCCAGAAAAGAGTCCCATCGATTCGCGCCCGAGTATAGCACAGCAACAGACGGGACTCCGGCCCCCGGCGGCCGGCACTCGCCCGAAGGCTTGGCAACCTAGTGATCTACAGCGCTCGCTCGAGCGGGATCGGAGGTGGCATCGGTGACGGACCGTCCGCTATCTCAGACATCACGTTCATAACAGTTACTCTTTCGTCGATGACGGCGATTGCGCTTACCGTAATCGCGACGAAAAAGGCGAATAGGGCGTAACTTCTCTTTACCATCGAAGGCCTCCATGTCCGGCATCTGAGTTTGGTTGCCGGCTAGAAACGCCCCGATGTTAGACACAAATGACCGCCCTTGAATCATTTCAAATAAGTCGGGTTATGATGCTGACCGAATCTCGCTAACTGAGCAAACTGTTCGAGACTCAAAACGAGTAAGTCTCGTAACCTAAGTCCGTTGAAATTCAACTTGGAAGCTTCCGTGCGGAAGCCTGTTGCTGAGGCTTGTGCCGGCAAGAGGCTGCCTGCCAATTGAGGCCCGCCGGCCGCAGCCCCTGGCAACCCGGCTTACCAGCAGGCTCCTCCACGGTACGATGCGGCCCCCCTCAGGCCGCAAATCACCCCCTCTCCATCACCTTTCGTCGAAATCCCTGTGCTAGGTCGCCTGAGCCAGCGAAGCTGTTCATAGCGTGGGACTTTTGGGTACCGTGGGCGGCCGCGGTTCTTCCCCGCCGCTCTTCGTACTGCCGCCCGGCCGCGAACTACCCTCGCTCGGAGGCGACGATACTGACCAAATTCTCCGCGGTTGCGAAGCCGGCGCTTGTGTCGCGTAGAGTTTGTTTGGGCGACGACGACGAACGCTCGTCGCTATCAGACAGGACGTGATCGATGATGATCAGGCGCGGAGCGCTCATGAGATCGAACCTTGACAGAATCGAACAAGATATGCTGCGGCGGGAAATGGCGGCGACCGGCAATTTGTTAGTCGATGCTCTCGCTCTCCATCGTCACTTTACGCTCAGATACGCGCACCGGCCCGCGCGAGGGGCGCTGGTCGAGCTGCAGGAGTGCCGGAGAATCATGGCTCACCTGGTGCGCGATTACATCGTTTCGGTGGCGCGGTATCGCAAGGCGGTCAAAAGGAGCTTCGCTCAGCGGCTATCCGGCAGACGCTGAATCGGTCGTTCGAAGTCGGTTCTTGACTTGGGGGCGCGCCCCGGCAGACGAGCGCTGGCGCTATGCTGTTTCGAAAGGAACTCGTGCCCATGACCGAACAAAACTACAAGAACCACCGACAAACCGTGCCCATGTTTCATGTCGTATTGTTTGCCCTCATGGCCCTAACGCTGATTGGTTCTTTCGTGAACCTCTCTCAGTCGTTGGGTGACCACCAGCGGCTGTACAGCGCTTCGCTTATCGTGGCCCTAACCGTCGCCGCGCTGATCGTGATGTTCTTGGCCCGGATCTTTGCCCTGAAGGCCCAGGACCGGGCGATCCGGGCCGAAGAAAATCTACGCCACTTCGCCCTGACGGGCAAGCTGCTCGATTCGCGGCTGACGCTGCGCCAAATCATCGGACTGCGGTTCGCCTCCGACGGGGAGTTCGTGAGCCTGGCGCAGAAGGCGGCGGACGAAAAGCTTTCCGAAGACGCCATTAAGCGCGCCATCCGCCAGTGGCGGCCGGACACTTACCGGGTGTGAGCGGGGTGGGGAACAGCTCCGTGGCGGGTCGCCACCAGATACGAAGCCCCCATCAGAAACAGCGCGATGGAAATCCACTGGGAGGTGTCGAGCGGCCCTCCCCATAAATTCCCTTGCTCGTGGAAGCGGAAGAATTCGACCACAAAGCGCGCTGCCGAATAAAGCATCAGATACGTGCTTATGATCGCACCAGCGGAATGGGGCTTTCCGATGCGCCAGTACAGAATCGCAAAGATCAGGAATTCTGCGAAGGACTCATAGAGTTGCGTGGGATGCAGCGGGATCCCAAGTGGAACGCCAACCAACTGGTTGGCAACCGGATTGGTGAACGTCACGGACCATGGGAGATGGCTCTCGACACCCCAGCAGCAGCCCGCCGCGAAACAGCCGAGCCGGCCGATGCCGTGTCCCAGGGCGACGCCGGGCGCGAAAACGTCCGCCGTGCGCAGGACAGGCAACCCGCTCCTCCTCATATACCAGACTCCCACCGCCAGCGCGGCGATCAATCCGCCATAGAAAACTCCGCCCGCCTGCAGGGTCGGCAACGATAAAATTTCGCCGGGGTGCGCAGTGTAATAGCCGATATCCACCAGCAACATCATGAGCTTGGCGCCCACGATGGCAGCCAGGGCGCAATAGATGCCGAGATTGGTGACCGCCTCCGTGTTGAGGCCGTTTCGCTTCGCGAGTCGAGTGGCCATCCACAGACCGGCCAGAAACGCCAAGGCCACCAGCACGCCGTAGGTATGAAGAAAGGAAAGATGCCCAATTTCAGGGTACATTTGCCGCGTGCCTCCTTGGGCGGATCGCTTCGAGCAGCAGAAGCCCGCTGCCGACGACGATGGCCGAATCCGCGACGTTAAATGCCGGCCAGTGATAGCTGCCGAGGTAGAAATCCAGAAAATCGGTGACACGGCCCCACACCACACGGTCAAACAGATTCCCTGCCGCACCACCGAGAATCAAGGCGAAGCCCGCCAGAGAAAAGCGATCCAGCCGTTCGGCCCGGCGAAGGATATACCAGCCCACCAGAGCGACGGCGACGAGGGAGAACAGCACCAGCAAGCCCTGCCGCCATTCGGAAGCGGATTCGTTGAACAGACTGAACGCCACGCCCCGGTTCTCGGTGTGAACGATATCGAAAAACCCTGGAATCACGCGCAGGGTATCGAGGAACGAAACGTGCGTTTCGACGAGCCACTTGGTCGAGCGATCGGCCACAAAAACCGCGATCGCCGCGGCGTACGCCTTCAGCCGGACATCAGCCATTCATTTATAGGATAGCAGTGGGCGAGAAGGTGCCTGAAGAGGCTGACTCGGCGGTGAGTTTTTCGAAGAAACGCTTGATCATCATCCGTGCCGTAGTGTCGAGCAGGCGTTGCCCGACCGCGGCGATGGTGCCACCCACCTCGACGGTGCCCTCGTATTGCACGTTGGTGCCGCCTTCAAGCTCTGTCAGAGTGAGCAGGCCATCGCCCCTCATGAAGCCGATCCGGCCGGCGCCTTCGACGATCAGGCGGAAGCTCGAGTGTGGCCGAGAGTCGGCAATCCGCACCTTGCCGTCGAACAACCCCGAGATGCTGGCGAGGACCATCTTCATCTTCATGTGATACTCGTTATCGCCGATGCGCTCCAGGGTGTCGCACCCGGGCATGCTCCGCGCCAGCACCGCCGGATCCTGCAGCAAGCGAAAGGCGCGCTCCTGCGGCACGGGCACGAGAAAAGAGCCCGAGATTTTCAAGACGCCCTCGAGAGGGCAACATTGAGAGCGCGTGCGGCCCAGATGCGGGCCAGGTGACGCCGATAGTCGGCCGAGGCGTAGAGGTCCCGGTTCGCCTCCTGCCCCTCCGCGACTGTCGCGGCCGCCTGGGCGACACCGGCGCCCGACTCCAGGAGTTTTTCGGCCTCCAAAGCCCGAAACGCCCGGGGGCTCATCCCTGTCACGCCAATCCGCGCCATGGAGATTTTCGCGCCGGCTTTCTTGATGCGGGCGGCCACGCCTACCACGGCGAAGCCCGACGCCGGGTGAGATACCTTTTCGTAGCGGTAGCCTTCCTTTGGCTCTTCGGTGGGCACGAGCACCTCGAGAACCAGTTCTCCGGGTTCGATTGCGGTGGTGAAGGCGTCGAGGAAAAAATCGGAAGCCGGCACGGTCCGGTCGGACTTTGCGGAAACCAGCCGGATCTGCGCTTCGAGGGCGAGCAACGAAGCCGGGTAGTCGGCCGCCGGGTCGGCATGAGCGATACTGCCACCGATGGTGCCCATGTTGCGCACCTGGGTATCGCCGATGTGGCCGGCGGCTTCGGCCAGCAGTGGGGCGCGGCCGCGAATCACCGGAGAGGACTCGAGGTCGTGGTGCGTCACGGTGGCGCCGATGCGCACCGTGCCGCCGCTTTCCGTGATGTAATCGAGACCCGGGACCCGAGCGAGATCGACCACGTGCTCGGGGGCCGCCAACCGCAGCTTCATCAGCGGAATGAGGCTCATACCGCCGGCCAGGATCTTGCGCTCACCCGTGGCGATGAGCTCTAATGCCTCCTTGAGCGAGGCGGGCGCAGAGTATTCAAAGTCCTGCGGAATCATGCGCGAGCTCCCTGAATCAGTTTCCAGACTTTTTCCGGCGTGAGCGGCATATCGATGTGCCGCACGCCCAGGTGCGAAAGAGCATCCACCACGGAGTTGACCACGGCGGGCGAACAGCCGATGGTGCCGGCTTCGCCCACGCCCTTGACGCCCAGGGGGTTGACCGGCGAAGGGGTTTCGGTGTGGCTGGACTCGATCCACGGCATCATGTGGGCACGCGGCAGCGCGTAGTCAGTAAGTTCGCCCGAGAGCAACTGGCCGTTCTCGTCATAGACAGCTTGTTCCCAAAGCGCCTGGCCAAGGCCCTGCGCCACGCCGCCATGTACTTGGCCGGCCACGATCAACGGGTTGATGATCTTGCCGCAGTCGTCGACTGCCACGTAGCGGCGAATCGAGACCTGCCCGGTTTCCCGGTCCACGTCGGTGATGACCACGTGCGCGCCGAAGGGAAACGTGAAGTTGGGAGGCTCCCAGAAGTAGGTGGCCACCAGACCAGGCTGCGTGTTGGGCGGCAGCTTCATGGCGCGGTACGAAGCCGCGGCGACCTGGGCGAAAGGCACGGATTTGCCCGTTCGCTCATCGACACACTTGCCGCCGGCCAAGGCGACGTCGTCGCACTCGAGAAGCATGGCGCCGAACTTCTTGACCTTCCCTTTCAGCTCCTGCAAGGCGTAGTACAGCGCGGTCCCGCCGATCGCGGTACCGCGGCTGCCGAAGGTGCCGATGCCATACTGAACGACGGCTGTGTCCCCATGGAGGACTACAACGTCGTCGATATCGACTCCAAGCTCGTCGGCCACAATCTGGGCAAAGGTGGTTTCTTCACCCTGGCCGTGCGGGGAGGCTCCCGTCATGACGGTGATTTTGCCACTGGGCTCAATTTTGACGGTCGCGGATTCCCAACCGCCTGCGGGCGTCGCGGGCGAAGGACCGATGGCGCAGATTTCGCCATAGGTAGAAAGGCCTATGCCCATCAGCTTGCCACTGGCGCGGGCCTGCTGCTGTTCGCGACGCAGAGCCGGGTAGTCGATTTCGGCGAGCGCGGTGTCGAGCGGCAGTGCGTAGTTGCCGCTGTCGTAGGCCAGGCCGGTGGCGGTCTGGAACGGAAATTCGTCTTTGCCCACGAAGTTTTTGCGCCGCAACTCGGCCGGATCCATCTTCAGCTCGGCGGCAAGAATATCCACCATGCGCTCGATGCCGTGCGTGGCTTCGGGGCGGCCGGCTCCGCGATACGCGTCGGTGGGAGTGCAGTTGGTGAACACACCCACAATATCGGCTGAGATGTTTTTGAATTTGTAGAGGCCCGGCATCATGAGCACCGACAGCGTCGGGATGGCAGGTGTAAGAAGCTGGTGATAAGCACCGAGATCCTGAATCAGCTTGAGCCTGAGACCGAGCATGGTCCCGTCACGCCGGGCGGCGAGCTCGAAGTAATCCACGTGGCCGCGGCCATGAATGGTGCATAAAAAGTTCTCGCGGCGCGATTCGACCCATTTGACCGGCTTGCCGATGCGCATCGACACAAAGGCCATGAGGGCCTCTTCGGCGTAAACGTTGAGCTTGGAGCCGAAGCCCCCACCGACTTCCGGAGTGATCACGCGCAGGTGATTCTCGGGCATGCCTAGGATGCCGGCGAGCAGCGTGCGGAGTAGATGGGGGATTTGCGTAGAGGACCAGAGGGTCAGAGACTTGTCGCCGGCGTGCCAATCGGCCACCACACCGCGAGTTTCCATGGAAGTCGGGATGAGGCGCTGGCTGGTGATGCGCTGCTTGACGACAACGTCGGCCTGCGCGAAGGCGCCGGTGATGTCGCCGCCTTCCTGATGGAAGGTGAAAGCGGTGTTGTCCGGCCACTGCGGGTGGACGGCGGGCGCGCCGGGCGCGAGAGCCTTCTCGGGATCGGAGACGGCCGGGAGCACCTCGTAGTCGACTTCGATCAGGTCGACGGCATCCGCGGCGATGTAGCGGTCGGTTGCCACAACCACGGCGACAGGATGGCCAACCAGGTAGACGCGGTCCTGAGCCAGGATGTGATGGTGCGGCGTGCGCAGGCCAGGCAGCGAAGCGCCGCACGGAATCGGCCCGAGATCCTTCACGTCGGCACCCGTGAACACGGCGGCGACGCCGGGACGTGCCAGAGCCGGTTTCACATTGAGGCTTTTGATACGCGCGGCGGCGTGTGGGCTGCGAACGACACAGGCGTGATGCATGCCCGGCATCTTGATGTCATCGACGTAGGTGGCCGTGCCGGTAAGGAGGCGCGGATCTTCGCGGCGGCGGATTTTCTTGCCGAACAAAGTCTCGGGCTTGGTAGTCGTGGTTGCCATAGGCTAAGCTCCCGCCTTCGCCGCAGCCGCCTTCACGGCGTTGACGATGTGTTGATAGCCGGTGCACCGGCACAAATTCCCCTCGATGCTTTTGCGGATCTCCTCATCGGTGGGGTTGGGATTGTCGTTCAAAAGCTGTTTCGCAGTGAGAATCATACCGGGAGTACAGAAGCCGCACTGCAGGCCGTGCTCGTTCCAAAACGCCTCCTGCAGCGGGTCGAGCTTGCCGTTGGTGCCGAGGCCTTCAATCGTCAGGATCTTACGGCCGTCCGCCTGAACCGCGAACATGGTACATGACTTGACCGCCTTGCCATCAAGCATGACCGTGCAAGCGCCGCAGGTGGAGGTCTCGCAGGCGATATGCGGACCGGTGAGGCTGGCCATTTCGCGCAGGTAGTGAATCAGAAGGAGCCGTGGCTCGACTTCGTCTGCATGCGATTTGCCGTTGATGGAGAGAGCAATTGTTCGTTTCATTGTGACCGAGGAGTCTTTGCCGTTTTATCAAGAAATGAGCGGGAAAGCAAAGGGACCAGCGCCATCCGTCGCCAAAAAACGCGGCACCCCGGGGGGCCTGATAACCGGCTTGCCGGCCCTCTCGGCACCTGTAGTGTAATGGGTCAGTGCCCAGACGCCGAATCAAGTCCCGGCAGGAGCCGGTGGAAGCCGAAGTCGTCCATGTGGAAACTCCGGACGTCGCCGCCCGCTCGCGACCTTCGCTTTGGCTCCTCCTGCTGCTGCTCGGCGGCAGCGGCTGCGCCGCGTTGATTTACGAGATCGTCTGGTTCCAGTTACTGCAACTGGGGATCGGCTCCTCGGCCGTCTCGCTCGGGCTGCTGCTGGCCGCCTACATGGGCGGGCTGTGTGCGGGCAGCGCCGCGTTTCCGCGGATGGTTTCCGCGCGCCACCATCCCTTGCGCGTCTATGCGCTTCTCGAGTTGGGGATTGGCGCTTTCGGGATTCTCGCGCTGATCGGTGTGCCCGTGGTCGCGCATTTTTACGCAGCGGCCGGGGGCCAAGGGCTCGTCGGGCTGGTCTTGCGGGGCGTGGTAGCGGCCTTGTGCCTACTGCCCCCCACCCTGTTGATGGGCGGTGTATTTCCGGCTGTCTCAAGGTGGGTCGAAACGACGCCCAAAGGCGTGTCGTGGCTGGGGCTGCTGTACAGCGCCAATATTGCGGGCGCGGTGATCGGCTGTCTCGGAGCGGGCTTCTACCTGTTGCGGCTGCACAACATGGCGGTGGCGACTTACGCCGCGGCCGCGATCAACGCCGCCGTCGCCTTGTTCGGATTCGCGCTCGCGACCCGCCGCTTCGATCGGCCCGACGCGCCGGCGAAAGAGAACTCCGCGCCGTCAGGTCGCCTCGTGAGGGCGCCCGGGGCTAGGTTTGTCTACGTCGCAATTGCTCTTTCCGGAATGACCGCACTCGGAGCCGAAGTCGTCTGGACACGGCTTCTCTCGCTTTTGTTGGGCCCGACTGTCTATACGTTCTCGATCATCCTTGCGGTATTCCTGCTCGGACTCTGGGCCGGGAGCACCGTCGGCTCGTTTTGGGCCCGCAAGGCCCATGATCCGCGATTGGCGCTGGCGTGCTGCCAGATTCTGCTGGCTGCGGCGATTGCCTGGACCGCTTTCAGCGTCGCCTATCTGCTGCCCTACTGGCCGGTCGATCCGTGGTTGTCGCTCAACCCTTGGTTCAACTTCGATCTCGACCTGACCCGTTGCCTGCGAACCATTCTTCCCGCAGCGCTGTTGTGGGGCGCCAGTTTTCCCCTGGCCCTGGCCGGTGCGGCGGCCGAGCATGAGGATCCCGCACGGCTAGCCGGAGAGGTATACGCCGCCAATACCGCCGGTTCCATAGCCGGTGCCCTGGCTTTCAGCTTGCTCCTGATTCCCACCCTCGGGACGCGCGGCTCCGGGCGGCTGCTGATCGCGCTCTCGGTCGTGGCGGCCGCCGTCTGCGTGGCGCCCGTGATCTGGGTGCGTCACCGCCGGCCGGTTTCCTGGCTACGCCCGGCTCTTTTTTCGGCGGGAGCACTGGTGCTGGCCTGGGGGCTGGCCTCGACGGTCTCCGACATGCCGTGGCAGGCCATCGCCTATGGCCGGCGTGTTGCACCTATCTTACGAGGTCTGAATTTGACGGCCGAATCGAGGCCCTTGTTCGTCGGCGAGGGAATCAACTCGTCGGTCGTCATCACAGACCGCAGCGGGCAGCGATTCTTTTACGTCAGCGGCAAATCCGAAGCGTCCTCGGCGATTCTGGACATGCGCCTGCAGCGTCTCATGGGGCATCTGCCGGCGCTGATGCATCCCCGGCCCCAATCGGTGCTGGTGGTCGGATTTGGCGCGGGAGTCACGGCCGGATCCTTCGTGGGGTACCCTGAGGTCCAGAGCATCGTCGTCTGCGAATTGGAACCCATCATCCCGCCGGCTTCCGACGAGTTCTTCGGCAAACAGAACTACAACGTGCTTCACGATCCCCGGACGCAGATCGTGTACGACGATGCGCGGCACTACATCCTCACCGCGCGCGGCAACTTCGACGTCATCACCACGGATCCGATCCATCCCTGGGTGAAGGGCACATCGACTCTGTACTCGAAGGACTATTACGAGCTGGTGAAAAGCCATCTGAATCCCGCAGGCGTGGTGGCGCAGTGGCTTCCCCTTTACGAAAGCGACCGAGAAACGGTTGCGACCCAACTCGCCACGTTTTTCAGCGTTTTTCCAAACGCAACGGTCTGGAGCAACTACTTGAATGGCGATGGGTACGATCTGGTGCTGCTCGGCCGTCCCGACGCCTCCCCGGTCAATGTCGATCAACTGCAACAGCGGCTCGATCAAGCCGGCTACGCCAGTGTGGCCGCTTCGCTGGCGGACGCCGAATTTCATTCCGCCGTAGACCTGCTCGCGAGCTACGCCGGCAGAGCCTCCGATCTCACACCGATGCTGGCGGGTGCTCCGATCAACGATGACCTGAATATGCGCTTACAATACCTGGCGGGAATGGGGTTGAACGCGGTGGCGGGTCCCGAACTGTATCGCGAGATTCTTTCCTATCGCCGGTTTCCAGAAGACCTGCTCGCGGGTACCGGGAACCGGATCGACGCCTTGCGGGAGCGGATCGGGCGGCCGTATCGGACATTTTGACCTTACTCGGCATGCCCCGAAACCACCCGAGTCTCGCACTGGTTTCCGCGGTTCTGCTGCCATTCACCGCGGCGGGCGAGGTCGTCTGCGCCTTGGGTTCGGCTTCTTCCTACAACGCCTACCGGGATGAACGGCCAAGCCGCGACGCCATGCAACTCGCCGGAGAGGTGAATCGAGCGCTGACGCCGATTTGCCGGCCCAGATGCCCGGAAATTGCGTTGTTCCGCAACGCCACCGCCCCCAACGTCATGCTAATCGCGGGCGACGGCCAGGCCAAGATCGTGTACGCACCCCAGTTCTTCACCACCGTATTCGACGCCTACGGCGATGCCGCCATTGTGGCCCTCATCGCGCACGAACTCGGGCACGCCGTCGACGAAACCGCGCCAGCCTCCTGGATCAAACGAAGCTGGTCGCCGGAATTACGCGCCGACGCCTGGGCTGCGTGTGCCCTCGCCAAGGTTCGCCCAGCCCCGAGCGGCCTGCGGGAGGCCCTTGCGGCCATTGCAAAGTATCCCCCCGCCGCCCATCCCGCGTGGAACGCGCGCCTGCCGGCGCTGCGCGTCGGATTCACCGAATGTGGCGGAGACGGCTCCCAGTTCGATCGTGCCGCGGCCGGAAAGGGCAACTGAACCTGGACACCGCATCTCTGCCGCAGCCTGCGTTCCCGGGCACGTGTTCGTTATATCAGGCCCCGCTCCCACTCCGACCGCGTAGCGCTTCGCATGGAATCGGTCGACCGGTTGTGGCCCGCGTCGCCCAAGCGTCGAGCTCCAGTACGGAGCTTTCCGATGCCGATGTACCCGCGGTCGGCCTACGGGCGATAGGCGCCACCTCCCCGAATACGGGCGCGCCGCCCATCTTCAAGCACGAACCGGGCTACCGTGCCGCTCACGGCATCGATCGTGTAGATGGTGTTTTTTCGGTCGCTACGTCCACCCGGTGATCGCCCGGCCGTCACCTTGACCTTCCCCAGGACGAGCGGCTGCACATCGACCTGCTCATCCAGCGGGATGTTAAAAGTTAAAGAGCTGCCCGAAGGAAACGGGGCTCACGTTGGCCATCATCGTTCCAGCCGGCAGTTGTCGTTGTGATGGCCGGGAGGGAAACGGGCCGACCCCACGCACCCAGAAGACCAGGGCGAACAGCCACGCGGCGGTCCGTCCGTTTTGCCGCCCTCATCGATCGCGGGCTCGACGGAGCCACAGTTGAAGCACAAATCCTCCCTCGTTCGCAGGCCCCGCCGCCGAATCGGCTTCGAGTGGTAAAGCGAAGATCCGATACCGTGCGTTACAAAAGAAATATCGCGGCTCTTGGCGTAGGGCCCGATCTTCGGCTGTTAGGAGCGCCGGAACAGGTCGTTGGCGTCGCGATAGGGGATCGCGCCCTCGAGCATCCGCGTGTAGGTTCCCGAATCGCGCACTTCTTCGGCAATCGCGCGCATCAGGCCCAGCGTAGCGCGCATGGGACCCGAGCCCAGGCTGACGCGCGCCACGCCCAACTCCTCAAGACGCGCAATGGGCGGCGTGCCCGGCCCAGCCAGGATGTTGATCGGAACCTGAAGCGCCTGGACTAGGCTTCTGATCGTCTCTTCGTCGCGCACCCCGGGGATGAACAGGCAATCCGCTCCGGCTTGTTTGTAGGCCCGGAGACGCTCAACCGTCCGGTCGAATCGCGTCATCGGATCGCCGACCTGTTCGAGAAAGATGTCGCTCCGGGCATTGACCACGACCGGCACGCCGAGGCGGTCGCCGGTACGACGAATGGCGCGGATTTTTTCCATCTGGGCAGGCACTTCTACCAGCCCGCCATTTTGGAAGTCTTCGAGGTTAAGCCCCACTCC
>Ga0306923_10003262_pt1 | contig 15190 bp, 8 predicted proteins | sample sta12Can44000108_FD_203841 | JGI IMG/M metagenome (GOLD analysis project Ga0306923, IMG submission 203841) | Lab enrichment of tropical soil microbial communities from Luquillo Experimental Forest, Puerto Rico - statanox.12C.anox.44.000.108 (v2)... | ecosystem: Environmental > Terrestrial > Soil... | reverse complement strand
GGCCTCGCTGACCATAGACACCGAATCGGCGGTCACCAGAAAAGCATCGGCAACGGCGAGATAGGCAAAGTACGGGTTCTCTCCGGCGCCGTCCCAGATTTCGGCGGGCAAGCCCGACAAACGTTCTTGCAACAGCGCCCGTCCCGGAGCTCCGGTCCGCCGCGACGGCGTCACCAGCGCCGAACCGCCATATTCCCGGAGGATCTCGCCGACAGCCTCGGCGATTTCTCCGACGCGCCGAAGGGTCAAACGGTAGGCCTTGTTGCTGCCGCCGATCAGTACCGCAAGGATCGGCCGAGGCATCGCTGCGAGCCGCGGAAAGCGGCTTCGTTCCACAGCCAGCCTACCCGGAGTCACGCGATGTACCGCACCTCGAGTTACGACCACCCGCGGCCCGCGCAGGCGGTCGTGCTCAGGCACGATTGAGAGGTCGAATTCGCCGCGGCCAATCCCGGGGTCCTGGATCTGCGCCGTGACGACATGCCCGCCGCTTGCGCGCCGGATCGCTAGCGCCGGCATCGCCGCATTGCGCCCGCAGGCAATCACGAAGTCAGGCCAAGGCGGCGCTAGGCGATCACCCGCGCCGCCCGGCGCTCCGAGCGGTGCCGGCCACAACACCGGCGGTAAACACACCCAAGGAAAGCGGATCGCGAGCCGCTTTTCGACAAAAGCAAAACCCGTAGATTCGGCCAAGCCAACCGCCTGGCTCGACATCCCGGCTTTGCCGTCGTGCAATACCCAGCCGCATGGATTGAACGCCATCGGCCGGGTTTACGGAAATGACCCGTCCGGGGCAAGGCGGCACCAACCGCCGTAACAAAATTGCGCAGTGGATCAGCTTTTCCTATGATCTGAAAATCGAGAGACGAGGATCGGATGCGGCGGATAAAGCTGGACCGGATCGACCGCCGGATCTTACGCAGCCTGCAGGCTGACGGGCGCATGACCAACGTCGAGCTGTCCCGCCGCGCCGGCATCTCCGCGCCGCCCTGCCTGCGGCGGGTGCGTGCACTCGAGGAAGCAGGAATCATCCGCGGATATCACGCCGATCTGGCGCCGGAAGCGCTGGGTTATAGTGTAACCGTCTTTGCGCAAGTCGGGTTGGCGAGCCAGGCGGAGGCTGATCTGAAGGCGTTCGAGCAGCTCGTAACCACTTGGCCCGAGGTGCGCGAGGCGCACATGCTGACCGGAGAAGCAGATTTCCTCTTAAAGATTGTCGCTGCCGATTGGGACAGTTACCAGCAGTTTCTGAGCGCCAAGCTGACCTCGGCCCCCAATGTCAGCCACGTCAAGTCGGCATTGACTTTGCGCGTCTCAAAGGATGAGCCGGGGATCCCGATCTCCGAGCAGCCTGCCTTCACCGACGAAGACATAAACGCCGAGAGCTGACCGGCAGGCGGCCCGGCCGATGACGAACGGACCGCAACCCACGCCGTCGCGGCTCGAACAATTCATGAAGCTCGAATCGGCCGGCGGAATTGTGCTGTGCGCCGCCGCCGCCCTTGCCCTGATCCTCGCGAACTCGCCGCTTGGCTCTCACTACACCAAGCTTCTGGATATTCCGCTGGCGTTTCAGCTCGGTGGGCTCGTCATTAAAAAGCCGCTGCTGCTGTGGGTCGATGACGGGCTGATGGCTGTGTTCTTCATGCTCGTCGGGCTCGAGATCAAGCGCGAGATCGTCGAAGGCGGGCTGTCGCGGCCATCGCGCGCTGTGCTGCCGGCGATCGCAGCACTCGGCGGCATGGCGGCTCCCGCCCTCACCTATCTTTTGTGGAACTGGGGCGACGCCGAGGCGCTGCGCGGCTGGGCGATCCCGACCGCGACCGATATCGCCTTTGCGCTCGGCGTGTTGGCCTTGTTGGGCCCGCGGGTTCCGCCCTCTCTGAAGCTGTTCCTGCTCGCCGTGGCGATCATCGACGACCTCGGCGCCATCTTGATCATCGCCGCCTTTTACACATCCGAGCTGTCGGTCACCGCCCTGGCCCTGGCCGGCGCCGCGGTCGCCGTGCTGGTCGGGGTCAATCTGGCCGGAGTGAGACGACGCGGCCCCTACATGTTGACTGGCATAGTGCTATGGGTCTGCGTGCTCAAATCGGGTGTCCACGCAACGATCGCGGGCGTCATCGTCGGCTTGACAATACCGTTACGGGCGCGCGACGGCTCCTCCCCTCTGATGAGCTTGGAGCACGATTTGCATCCTTGGGTGGCATTCGGTGTTTTGCCGGCATTCGCCTTCACCAATGCCGGCGTGCGGCTGGTTGGGATCGCTCCCGCGGTTTTACTCGACCCGATTCAGCTCGGGATCGCGCTCGGTCTCTTTCTCGGCAAGCAAATCGGGATCGCAGGATCGATCTGGATCGCCGTACGATGCCGTATCGGGACACTGCCCGAAGGCGCCGATTGGCGGCAGATCTATGGCCTGTCGCTACTTGCCGGCGTCGGTTTCACGATGAGCCTGTTTACCGGCACCCTTGCCTTCCCGGCGGAGGGATACGATGTCGACGTCCGGTTGCCGGTGCTGCTTGCGTCGCTGCTCTCGGCAATTTGCGGCTATCTCGTCCTGCGGATGTCGTCGCCCGCCGGTCAGCCGAAATCGACCGTCACGACCTCGTAGGATTTGGCGCCGCGCGGGGTCGCGACCTCGACGCTGTCGCCCTTGCCTTTGCCGATCAGCGCGCGCGCCAGCGGCGAGGTTACCGACAGCCGACCGCGGCTGATGTCGGCTTCGTCCTCGCCGACAATCTGAAAGGTCTGCTCCTCGTCGCTTTCCTCGTCGGCGAGAGTGACCCGCGCGCCGAATTTTATCACCGTGCCGGAAAGCTTGGTGACGTCGATGACCTCGGCCCGGGCGACCTTGTCCTCGAGCTCCATTACCCGGCCCTCGATAAAGCTCTGGCGGTCGCGCGCCGCATGATATTCAGCATTCTCCGCCAGATCCCCGTGTTCGCGGGCCTCGGCGATGGCGCGGATGATGGAGGGCCGCTCGACGGATTTCAGCTGCTTCAGCTCCTCGCGAAGCCGATTGTACCCGTCGGGCGTCATCGGGATCTTGTTCATCGAGGACAGGTTCGTATCCCTGTTGGCCGAAAGGGGCGGTAATTGCCGCCGCGAGGCAATCAAAAGTAAGACTGCAACGGCGCAACTTCAAGGCTTCCAGCGCGCAACGTGCCGATCGCCTGAACCGCCGCCCGGGCTCCGGCGACTGTCGTGTAATAAGGGATCGCGTGGGTCAGCGCCGTGCGCCTCAGGCTAAAGCTGTCGGCGATAGCCTGGCTGCCCTCGGTCGTATTGAAGACCAGCTGGACCCCGCCGCTCAGCATATGGTCGACAATATGGGGGCGCCCGTCGCGCACCTTGTTGACGCGCGTCACCGGCAGCCCCTCGGCGAGCAAGGCCGCACTCGTCCCGTCGGTGGCAACCAGCGCAAATCCCATCTCAACGAGTCGGCGACACGGTTCGATCAGCGCCTGCTTGTCGTGGTCGCGCACCGAGACAAAGACGCAGCCTTCGAGCGGCAGGTTGGTGCCGCTGGCGAGCTGCGATTTCGCGAAAGCCCGCCCGAAATCCGCATCGAGGCCCATCACCTCCCCGGTTGATTTCATCTCCGGCCCGAGGATCAGATCAACCCCCGAGAAGCGGGCAAATGGAAGCACGGCCTCCTTGACCGCGACATGGCCGCCGCGGGCATCTATGCGGCCGCCGCAATCGGCGAGGCGTTCGCCGGCCATCACCCGCGCCGCGATCTTGGCGATCGGCAGGCCCGTGGCCTTGGCGACGAACGGAACCGTGCGCGAAGCGCGCGGATTGACTTCGAGAACGTAGATCTCGTCGCCCTTGACCGCGAACTGCACGTTCATCAATCCGACGACGCCGAGCGCCCGGGCGAGGGCCACGGTCTGCCGTTCGATCTCGGCGATTGTCGCGGGCGTCAGGGTGTAGGGCGGCAGAGAGCAGGCGCTATCGCCCGAATGGATCCCGGCCTCCTCGATGTGCTCCATGATGCCGGCGACTTTTACTTCGTCAGCGTCGGCGATGGCGTCTACATCAACCTCGATCGCATCTTGCAGGTAGCGGTCGATCAATACCGGGCTGGTACCGGACGCCGTAACGGCGTGCCGCATATAGCGATCGAGGCCGGCGGCGTCGTGCACGATCTCCATGGCCCGCCCGCCGAGAACATAAGAGGGACGGATCACTATCGGATACCCGATCCGCAATGCCACCTGTTCGGCTTCGTCGACCGACTGGGCGATGCCGTTTTCCGGCTGGCGCAGCCCGAGCCGCATCAGCAGGCCTTGAAAGCGCTGCCGGTCTTCAGCCAGGTCGATCGCGTCCGGTGAGGTGCCGAGGATCGGGATTCGCTCGCGCTCCAGCGCGGCCGCGAGCTTCAGCGGCGTCTGGCCGCCAAACTGCACGATAACGCCGAGCAATGTCCCGCGCCGCTCCTCGACGCGCACGATTTCGACGACGTCCTCGGCGGTCAGCGGCTCGAAATAGAGCCGGTCGGACGTGTCGTAATCGGTCGAGACGGTCTCCGGGTTGCAGTTGACCATGATCGTCTCGATCCCGGCCTCGGAGAGGCTGTAGGCAGCGTGGACGCAGCAATAGTCGAACTCGATTCCCTGTCCGATCCGATTGGGTCCGCCGCCGAGGATCACGACTTTTCTGCGTGCGCTCGGGTCGGCCTCGCATTCCGGCTCGTCGAACCCGTCGCCCTCGTAGCAGGAATACATGTATGGGGTCAGCGACGGAAACTCGGCGGCGCAGGTGTCGACACGCTTGTATACCGGCCGCAAATCAAGCCCACGGCGTCGGGCCGATACCGTCTCGTCGTCGATCCCGGCGAGGCTTGCCAGCCGCGCATCGGAAAATCCCATCTGCTTTAGCCGCAGGAAGCCGGTTCGGTCACCGGGCAGGCCGTCCCGCCGAACCCGCTCCTCGATTGAGACGATCTCGCCGATCCGGTCCAGGAACCACGGCTCGAAATGGCAGGCTGCGTGAATCTCGGCTGTCGTCAGCCCGTGCCGATAGGCCTGCGCAATCAGCAGCAGACGATCGGGCGTGGGTCTGGCGAGCGCCGCCTTGACCGCATCCTTGCCGGCGCTCTCGACCCCTTCGATGGCGATCTCGTCGAACCCGCTGAGGCCCGTCTCCATCGAACGCAGCGCCTTTTGCATCGATTCTGCAAAGCTGCGCCCAATCGCCATTGCCTCGCCGACCGATTTCATCGAGGTCGTCAACAGCGGCTCGGTCCCCGGAAACTTTTCAAAAGTGAACCGCGGCATCTTGGTGACGACGTAGTCGATCGTCGGTTCGAACGAGGCCGGCGTGATGCGGGTGATTTCATTGTCGAGTTCGTCGAGGGTGTAGCCGACGGCGAGCTTGGCAGCGACCTTGGCGATCGGAAAGCCGGTGGCTTTCGAGGCCAACGCCGACGAACGCGAGACCCGCGGGTTCATCTCGATGACGACGAGCCGGCCATCGTCCGGGTTGACCGCGAACTGAACGTTCGACCCGCCGGTATCGACGCCGATCTCACGCAGGACCGCAATCGCGGCGTTGCGCATCAATTGGAATTCTTTGTCGGTCAAGGTCAGGGCCGGCGCGACGCAGACCGAATCGCCGGTATGAACGCCCATCGGATCGATGTTTTCGATCGAGCAGACGATGATGCAATTGTCCGCGCGGTCGCGGACCACCTCCATCTCGTATTCTTTCCAACCGAGAACGGATTCCTCGATCAATACCTCGTGCGCCGGCGAGGCCCGCAATCCGCCGCGCACGATCTCCTCGAACTCCTCGACGTTGTAGGCGATGCCGCCGCCGGTGCCGGCCAACGTGAACGAAGGTCTGATGATCACCGGCAGCCCAATCTCGCGGAGCGCTTCGAGCGCTTCGTCGAGCGAGCGTACGAGGCGGCTGTCAGGCGAGGCCAGGCCGATCCTGTCCATCGCCTCGCGAAAACGCAGCCGGTCTTCGGCTTTCGTAATCGCCTCCTCGCTCGCGCCGATCAGTTCGACCCCATAGCGCTCGAGGACGCCGGAGCGGGCGAGAGCCATCGCGGTGTTGAGCGCGGTCTGCCCGCCCATCGTCGGCAACAGTGCACCGGGCCGCTCGCGAGCGATGATCTTTTCGACCATATCCGGCGTGATCGGCTCGATATAGGTGGCGTCGGCCAGATCCGGGTCGGTCATGATCGTTGCCGGGTTCGAGTTGACCAGCACGATCCGGTAGCCCTCGCCCTTCAATGCCTTGCACGCCTGGGTCCCGGAATAGTCGAACTCGCAGGCTTGGCCGATGACGATCGGGCCGGCGCCGATGATCAGGATGGTTTGTATGTCCGTCCGCTTAGGCATCCGCGGCCATCAGCGCGACAAACCGCTCGAATAGGTAATGGCTGTCCTGCGGCCCTGGGCTCGCCTCCGGATGGTGCTGGACCGAAAACACCGGCCGGCCGACGATACGCAGCCCCTCATTCGTGTTGTCGAAGAGCGAGAGGTGGGTCGGCTCGACCCCGCACGGCAGGCTCTCGGGATCGACGACAAAGCCGTGATTCTGGCTGGTGATTTCTACGGTGCCGGTCAAGAGATCCTTGACCGGATGGTTGGCGCCGCGATGACCGCGGGCCATCTTGCGGGTGCGGCCGCCGAGCGCCAGCGCCATCAGCTGATGGCCGAGACAAATCCCGAATATCGGTTTGCCCGAATCGATCAGCTCGCGCAGCACCGGGACCGCATAGGCGGCGGTCGCGGCGGGATCGCCCGGCCCGTTCGACAGGAAAATCCCGTCGGGCCGAAAGCGAAGTATGTCCTCCGACGAGGCGGTGGCGGGGACGACGGTGACCCGGCAACCGTGATGTGCGAGCATCCGCAGGATGTTGCGCTTGGCGCCGTAATCGACCGCGACGACATGATGCCGCGGGTTGCGTTGCCGGCCGTAACCGCTTCCCTGCCCCCAGCCGGTCTCATCCCACTCGTAAGTCTGACGGCAACAGACCTCGCGGGCGAGATCCATTCCTTCGAGACCGGGCCATGCCGCCGCTCGCTGACGCAGCGACGCAATATCGAGCGGATGCCGCGGATCGTGGGCGACCACCCCGTTCGGCGGACCCCGGTCGCGAATAAGACGGGTCAGCCGCCGCGTATCGACACCCGAAACCCCGATCATCCCGTGCGATTCGAGCCAGGAAATGAGCGGCCTCGTGGCGCGCCAGTTCGCCGGCCCGGTCACCCTGCTGTGGACGACGAGCCCGCGCGCCGCCGGGGTGGTTGTTTCGATATCCTCTCGATTGGTCCCGACATTGCCGATATGGGGAAAGGTGAAATTGATGATCTGGGCGGCATAAGACGGGTCGGTTAGGATCTCCTGGTACCCGGTCATTGCAGTGTTGAAGCAGACCTCGCCGACCGCCGCCCCGCAGGCCCCGAATCCGCTGCCCCAAAATACCGTGCCATCCGCGAGGACGAGCGCGGCGTTGCAGTCGGGCGGTTGCAGCCACGGGTCGCGCATGCGAGAAAAATCCGGCGGGCAAATCACGGACCGCCCGATGCGGTGACGGGCGCGTTGCGGAACGGCCAACAGATAATCGGTCGGCCCAGCAAGGTCAACCCTTGTCTCGACGGAACAGCGCGTCCTTTCAAATACTTAGGGTCGGCCGCGCAGAATTGCCGCGAAGCGGGAAACGCGATAGGGTGAAATCTCGGCAGAGAGAGACGTGAGAATGCTGCGTCAGGCCTTCACCGACCGGCTCAAACAAGCGATGAAGGCGAGGGATGTGCGTTCCGTCTCGGTCGTGCGGATGATAATGGCCGAGCTAAAGGAACGTGACGTTGCCGCCCGCGGAGAAGCTAATTCGGAGGGAATTACCGAGGCTGAAATCGAGCGGATGTTGCAAGGAATGATCAAGCAACGCCGCGAATCGATCGTGCTTTACGAGCAGGGCAATCGGGCCGATCTGGCGCAGCAGGAGCGCGATGAAATCCACGTGATCGAAAGCTTTCTGCCGCAGCAGATGACCGAGGACCAAATCGCCGCCGCGGCGCAGGCCGCGATCGCGGAAACCGGTGCTGCCGGCATCAAGGAAATGGGCAAAGTAATGTCTGCGCTGCGCCAGCATCATGCGGGGGCCATGGATTTCAGCCGGGCGGGCGCCATCGTCAGACGGCTGCTGGGCTGAGCGGGCGTGCCCGCTTTGCGATCGCTTCGCTTTGCTCGCAGTGACGGCAGTCGGCTGTCATTGCGAGGAGCGCAGCGACGAAGCAATCTCGCCACCGTCTAGCGAATGGCATTCCCACCCGGCTTTCTGGACGAGCTGCGCGACCGGATTTCGCTGTCCGGCCTCGTCGGTCGCCGGGTCAAGCTTATGCGCCGGGGCCGGGAATATGCCGGGCTCTGCCCGTTCCATCACGAAAAGACGCCGTCTTTCTACGTCGTCGACGACAAGAATTTCTTCCACTGCTTTGGCTGCGGCGCGCATGGCGATGCGATCGGTTATGTCATGCGCGCCGACAACCTCGATTTTCTCGAAGCGGTCGAAAAACTGGCCGGCGAAGCCGGGCTTACGGTTCCGCAGGCGACACCGGAGGAACGCGAAAGAGCGCAGCGGCAGAAGACGCTGCTGGAGACCCTCGAAGCCGCCGCAGCCTTTTACGAGGGCCGCTTGTGGGGGCCGGCAGGCGGTCGCGCCCGTGATTACCTGCGGGCGCGCGGCCTCGATCCCGATACGATCCGCCGCTTCCGGCTGGGCTGGGCGTCCGAGGATCGTCAGGCGCTGCGACATGCCCTCGCGAAGGATTTTCCTGAGGCGTTGCTGCGCGAAGCCGGGCTGATCCACAATCCCGCAGAGGGCGAGCCGTTCGACTATTTCCGCGGCCGAGTCATGTTTCCGATCGGCGACCGCGCCGGGCGAGTGATCGCCTTTGGCGGCCGGGTGATTGCCGATGGACAGCCCAAATATTTGAACTCGCCCGACAGCCCGCTCTTCGAGAAGGGCCGTGTGCTCTATGGCTGGTCGGCGGCGCGCGCCGCCGACCCGTCCGGGCACGCCGTCGACGGGCGAGCCGCGGCCGACGGCGCGAACGAACGAAATGCGATCGTCGCCGAGGGGTATATGGACGTGATCGCGCTCCACCGCGCCGGCTTTACCTCCGCGGTGGCGGCGCTCGGAACGGCGTTGACCGAGTTCCAGCTGCGCGAGTTATGGCGCCTCGGGCCAGAACCGATCCTGTGCTTCGACGGCGATGCTGCCGGACAGCGGGCCGCGGCGCGGGCGTTGCGCCGGGCTTTGCCGTTGCTGCGGCCGGGGCACAGCCTGCGCTTTGCCAGCCTACCGCCGGGCGAGGATCCGGACTCGCTGATCCGCGGCTCCGGCAACGCGGCTTTCGAGCAGGTGATCCGCTCCGCCCGCCGCATGGCGTCGATGTTGTGGGAGGTGGAAGTCGGAGCTCGACCATTGGACTCAGCCGAGCGCCGGGCCGATTTGGAGCGTCGACTGGTCGAAGACATCGAGCTTATTCCCGACAAAGCCATCCAACAGCAGTATCGGGCCTATCTGCTCAATTTCAAATTTCGCGAGGCGACGTGGGGGTCGAAGGCTGGTCGCAAGCAGCAAATCCGCAAGGTAGGCGACCCCTGGTTCGTCGAGGATCGCGCCCGGCTCCCGCGCTCGCCGGCGCGCATGCAGCGCGAAATCCTGTTCCGCATCCTGCTGCGGTTCCCGACTTTGATCGACGAGGTCGCCGAAGAACTCGCCGTGCTAGAAATTCCTGAAGCGGAGCTTGACAAGCTTAGACGCGAGATTTTAGAGGTTGAAGCTCTGCGGCCGGGGCTTGACGCTTCAGCGCTCCGGCAACACCTTCTGCTGAACGGGTTTGCGGCGACCGTGGATGCGCTTCTCTCGCCTTCGGTCGACACGGGCTTTCTGGTCCGAAGCCCCGATTCGCGCGTGGCGCGTGACGAGTGGGCTCATGTGATCGGAATGCTGATGGGAGGTCACCGGTCGGCCTTGGCCGAAGCCAGCAATCACCTGATTGACGATGCCTCGGCGGCGAATTGGGAACGTTTCCTGGCCGCCCGGGAGCGAGCGTTGCGCGAGGTGCGGCTCGATGACGATCCCGTCTGACGCCGGCCGGACTGCGGGTTGTCGTCGGCAGACCCGCTTCGAGGAACATTTACGGGTCCAGCTTGAGCCGGACCCGTGCGAAACCAGTTTAGGATGGTGGCATGGCGAGCAAAGCGGCGAACACGGCTGAAGCGACGGAAAACCGCGACGAGGCAGCCGAGGCGCCTCTACTCGACACCGTTGCCGCGGCAATCAAAAAGATGCTGGCCCGCGGCCGGGAGCGTGGATATGTCACTTATGACGAGCTGAACGCCGCGCTGCCGCAAGACCAAGTGTCCTCTGAGCAGATCGAGGACACGATGACAATGCTCTCCGAACTCGGGGTCAATGTGATCGAGAGCGAAGAGAGCGAGGAGCCTGCCGCTCCCGAGGTCGAAGAGTCCGACGGCGAGGTTCGCGGTAATCTCGATGACGACGACATCGGCCGCACCGATGATCCAGTGCGCATGTATCTGCGCGAAATGGGATCGGTTGAACTGCTGTCGCGCGAGGGTGAGATCGCGATCGCCAAGCGGATCGAGGCCGGGCGCGAGATGATGATCGGCGGCATCTGCGAGAACCCGCTGACGATCCGGGCGATTATCGGCTGGCGCGATGCGCTGAACGATCGAAAGATGCTGCTACGCGACATCATCGATCTCGACGCGACCTACGGCGCCGGCGGGTTCGAACCTGTCGCGCCCGAAGTGGCGGCGGCGATAGCGGGGGCAGCGCCAGGCGACCAGCTGACCAATACCGAGGCAGGAGCCGAAGCCGGAGCCCACGAGGCGGGAACGGACGAGGCTACAGCCGAGGCTGAGCTCGCCGAAATCGAGCCGGAACTCGCCGCGGAGGAAGGGGAAGGCGAGGAAAGCTCGATCTCTCTGGCGGCGATGGAAGCGCAACTGAAGCCAACCCTGCTCGCAACGTTCGACGCGATAGCCGAAGCGCACAAGAAGCTGCATCGCCTTCAAGATCAGCGCATCAACGCGCTGCTCAAAGGTGAGCCGCTGCCGAAGGTGACCGAGCGCCGGTATGAAAAGTTGAAAACCAGGGTCATCGAGGACGTCAAGCGCATCCGGCTCAACAACGCCCGTATCGAATACCTCGTCGAGCAACTCTACGACGTCAACCGCCGGCTGGTCGCGGACGAAGGCCGATTGCTGCGGCTGGCGGAGAATTCCGGGGTCAAGCGGGCCGAATTTTTGCGCGAATACTTCGGCAACGAACTGGCGGGCGACTGGCTCGGACGGGTCGCCCTATCCGGCCGCGGCTGGACTCGACTGATCGAAAGGCATGAGACGGAGGCGGTGCGGCTGCGCGGCCAGATCGCCCAGATTGCATCCGAGGCGAAATTGCCGATCGCCGAGTTCCGCCGGGTGGTGCAAACGGTGCAGCGCGGCGAGCGCGAGGCGGGCCGAGCGAAAAAAGAGATGGTCGAGGCCAATCTGCGGCTCGTCATCTCGATTGCCAAGAAATACACGAACCGCGGGCTGCAGTTCCTTGATTTGATCCAGGAAGGCAATATCGGGCTGATGAAGGCGGTCGACAAATTCGAGTATCGCCGCGGCTACAAATTTTCGACCTACGCGACTTGGTGGATTCGCCAGGCGATCACCCGCTCGATCGCCGACCAGGCAAGAACCATTCGCATTCCGGTGCACATGATCGAGACGATCAACAAGCTGGTGCGCACCTCGCGCCAGATGCTGCACGAGATCGGCCGCGAGCCGACCCCAGAGGAGCTCGCAGAAAAGCTGGCGATGCCGCTCGAAAAGGTCCGCAAGGTGCTGAAGATCGCCAAGGAACCGATCAGCCTCGAAACGCCAATCGGCGACGAGGAGGATTCGCATCTCGGCGACTTCATCGAGGACAAGAACGCGGTGCTGCCGCTCGATGCGGCGATCCACGCCAATCTGCGCGAGACAACAACGCGCGTGCTCGCCTCGCTGACCGCGCGCGAGGAGCGGGTGTTGCGAATGCGCTTCGGCATCGGCATGAACACCGACCACACGCTCGAAGAGGTCGGCCAGCAATTCTCGGTCACCCGTGAGCGCATCCGTCAGATCGAGGCCAAAGCGCTGCGCAAGCTCAAGCACCCGAGCCGCTCGCGCAAGTTGCGCAGCTTCCTCGACACCTGAACCGAAAGGGCGACAGCGCTGCACGCCCTCGGCATCGTTTGCCCCGGCGGGCCCGTAGTTCAGCTGGTTAGAACACGCCGCTCATAACGGTGTTGTCGCAGGTTCGAGTCCTGCCGGGCCTACCAGCCAGTCCCCGTGCGTCGGATGCGCGGTGTCGCCACCCCAGGCCGACGGGCAGCAGTCCCTAGCGCCGCTATGAGACTTGGGCGAGTTCCCTTGTCCGCGTCGATTGCGCCGCGGCTAGGTGGTCCTTGGCCAGCACGGTATAGACTGCCGGCAGCACGAAAAGCGTAAACAAAGTCCCGATCGACATCCCCGCGACGACGACGATGCCGATCGAAAATCGGCTCGCCGCCCCTGCCCCGGTCGCGCTCAACAGCGGCACGAGCCCGACCACCATCGCCGCCGTCGTCATCAGGATCGGCCGCAGCCGCACCCGCGCCGCCTGCTCGATCGCACGGCGGCGGTCGAGTTCCTCGCTGACCTGCAGCTCGTTGGCAAAGGCGACCATCAAAATACCGTGCTTGCTGATCAGCCCGATCAGGGTGACGAGCCCGACCTGGGTGTAGATGTTCATCGTCGCCAGGCCGAAGAACAGCGGCAACATCGCTCCGCACAGCGACATCGGTACGCTGACAAGGATAACAATCGGATCCCGCAAGCTCTCGAACAGCGCCGCCAGCACCAGAAAAATGATGATCAACGCAAAGACGAAAGTGACCGCGAGCCGGTTGCCTTCGCGCACATAGAGGCGCGAGTCGGAGAGATAGTCGTGGCCGAAGCCGGTCGGCAGCTCCTTGGCCTGAGTCTCGAGAAAGTCGATCGCCTGGCCTGTCGTCACCCCCGGCATCGGCACCGCCTGGAACGTCGCGGAATTAAGCTGATTGTATTGCGTCAGCGCATTCGGCTCGGTGCCCAGTTCGAGGGTTACCAGATTGGACAGCGGCACAGGCTGCCCTCTGACGGATTTGACGTAGTACCGCGTCAAGGTTTCCTGGTTCAGGCGGTCGGCCCGCGGCACTTGCGGGATCACCTCATAGGACCGGCCCCCGAGGTTGAAGCGATTGACGTAGTTCTCGCCGACCAGCAGCGCCAGGGTATCCCCGATCGACTGCATCGTGACTCCGAGTTCGTTGGCCTTGGAGCGATCGATCTTGACGTGAATCACCGGCTGGTTGAAGGCGAGGTCGCTGTCGACGACGATGAACATGCCGCTCTTTCGCGCCGCCGCCTTGATTTTCTCCATCTGGAGATACACGGATTTGTAGTCGCCGGGCGAATAGATCACCATCTGGATCGGTAGCCCGCCGATGGTCGCCGGCAGCGGCGGCAGCGAGAAGACGAAGGCGCTCAGCCCCTCGACGGCGGCAACCTTCTGTTGAACGAGCGGCTTCAGTTGCTGCGCCGAGTGCGCGCGCTCCCCCCAAGGCTTCAGAATGACGCCGGCAATACCTTGATTCGGCCCGAACCGCCCGTTGACGATAAACCTCAGAAAGGTCTCCGGGAACGAGCTGAGCGCCCGATCGAGCTTGGCGTTATATGAATCGGAGTAATCCAAATTGGAGTATTGCGGCGCCTTGGTCAGCGCGAACAGCACGCCCTGGTCCTCTTCGGGGGCAAGCTCGGCGCTGGTGTGCAAATACATAAAGACGAGGCTCGCCATGATCGCGGCGCCAAACAAAGCGGTGACCGGGCGGTAATCGAGAGACCGTTGAAGTCGATTGCCGTACCAATTGGCCAGCCGCGAAAAGGCCGTATCGACCAGCCGGACAAAACGCCCATGCAGCATCTCGCGGCTCAGGAGCAGCGAGCACATCATCGGCGACAATGTAACCGCCACGACGCCTGAGATTATGACGGCGCCGGCGAGGGTGAAGGCGAACTCGCGGAACAGGGTGCCGGTAACCCCGCCGAGAAAACCGATCGGGGCATAGACTGCAGCCAAGGTCAGCGTCATCGAGATCACCGGGTTGGCGATCTCACGGGCTCCGATCAGCGCCGCTTGCGCAGGGGTACGCCCCTGCTCGATGTGGCGATAGACGTTTTCTACGACGACGATCGCGTCGTCGACGACGAGTCCGATCGCCAGCACCATCGCCAGCAAGGTCAGCAGATTGAGGCTGAACCCCAGGGCCGCCATGATCATCCCGGCGCCGATCAGCGACAACGGGATGGTCACGATCGGGATCAGCACCGCGCGCAGGCTGCCGAGGAACAGGAAGATGACGACGACGACGATGATGACGGCGAGGCCGAGTGAATGTACCACCTCGTCGATCGAGGCTTGGATGAACTTGGTCGAATCATAGGCAACTTCCATCTGGACCGAGGGCGGCAGGTTGCGCTGGATTTCGGGCAACAGCGCACGCACGCCTTTGACCAGAGTCAGCGGGTTGCCCGCCGGTGTCGCCTGGATCCCGATGAACACGGCATGCTGCCCGTTCATCATGACGCTCGAGGTCCAGTTCTGGGCGGACAGATCCACCGTGGCGATGTCGCCCATCCGCACCAACGCGCCGGTCTTGGCCTTGACGACCATGTTCTTGAACTGAGCTACGTCGGTCAGCCCGGTGTTCGCGGTGACGTTGGTAACCGTATAGTGGCCTTTGGCCTGGCCCGGGGCGGCTTGGTAGTTGTTGGCCTGGATCGCCGCGGCCACGTCATCAGCCGAGATTCCCCGCGCCGCCATTCGCGCCGGATCGAGCCACAGCCGCATGGCGAAAACCTGGCCGCCGAGGATGTCGGCCGACGCAACGCCGTCCACGGTGTCGAGCAGCGGCTGCACCACGCGCGTCAGATAATCCGAGATCGCGGCGCTCGACAGCTGGTCGCTCGAAAACCCGATATACATCACCGCCGTCGTCTGCCCCGTCGCCTTGACGATGACCGGGTCCTGGGCGGCGGTCGGGATCAGATATTTAACCTGTTGGACCTTGGCCATCACCTCGGT
>Ga0306923_10003252_pt1 | contig 15203 bp, 9 predicted proteins | sample sta12Can44000108_FD_203841 | JGI IMG/M metagenome (GOLD analysis project Ga0306923, IMG submission 203841) | Lab enrichment of tropical soil microbial communities from Luquillo Experimental Forest, Puerto Rico - statanox.12C.anox.44.000.108 (v2)... | ecosystem: Environmental > Terrestrial > Soil... | reverse complement strand
TGGCGGTCAGCGGTGATCCGCTGAAAGACATCAACTTGCTGGAGAATGTTGAGTTCGTGATGAAAGAAGGGATGGTGTACAAGGAGAAGGGAACCGTGGCGTGCCCGCGATAAAGCAATGGCGCGAGCATACAGAAGCGGGAATGGATGGATGCAATGCGTACTGCGCAAGAGTGTGCGACCTCACGGCGCATACCCAACAATCAGTCGCAAAAGGGCAAGAACCCTGGGCAGGCTTTTGGTCTGTTTTCTCGTCTTGTCCCTCGCCGGGAATCACCTGGTGCCGGGTCAGAGCAAGCTGCCCGCAGTCGCCGATTTCATCGATATCGCACAACGAGCGGGTCTGACCGCGGCCAACGTGTTTGGCGGCAAAGAGAGCAGCACATACATTCTGGAGAGCACCGGAACAGGCGTAGCAGTCTTTGACTACGACAATGACGGATGGCCGGACATCTTGCTCGTAAACGGCAACACATTGGAGGGAGTCCCACTGGGGAACGTTCCTACCAATCGCTTGTATCACAACAATCACGACGGTACGTTCACCGACGTAACTGAGAAAACAGGTCTAGTCGCCACAGGGTGGGGTCAAGGAGTTTGCATAGGAGATTATGACAACGACGGGTGGGCCGATATCTACGTCACGTATTATGGGAAGAATCGCCTTTATCACAACCTGCACGGCACTTTCGAAGACGTAGCTGAGCAGGCCGGTGTGCAGGGCGACGGGAAAACCTGGGGCAGCGGCTGCGCCTTTGTGGATTACAATCGTGACGGTCGGCTGGACTTGATGGTCGCAAACTACGCACGCTTTGATTTAGCTCGGGCCGCTCCCCCAGGAAAATACCAAACCTGCCTATGGAAAGGCATTGCGGTTTTCTGCGGGCCTCGCGGACTGCCGGGTGACAAAAACACCCTCTATCGCAATCTCGGCGATGGACATTTCGAGGATGTCACGCAGAAAGCGGGGATCGATAAGACCATGGGCCATTTCTGCTTCAGTGTTTCACCCTTTGATTACGACAACGATGGGTGGCCGGACATCTACATCTCCTGTGACAGCACCCCTAGCATTCTTTACCACAACAACCGTGATGGCACGTTTACTGATGTAGGCCTTCTTTCGGGCGTGGGTTACAACATAGATGGCCGGGAGCAGGCCGGAATGGGCTCTACAGTCGCGGACTACGATGGCGACGGAAACCTGGACCTGTTCCGCACCAACTTCTCCGATGACACGTCCACTCTCTATAACAACAACGGAGACGGGACCTTCACGGATGTGACGTACCCCGCGGGCCTGGGGCTCAACACCCAGTATCTCGGTTGGGGCACCGTGTTTTTTGATTTTGACAATGATGGTTGGCCAGATTTGCTACAAGTCAACGGCCATGTCTACCCTGAGGTGGACACCCTGAAGCTTGGCATTGCCTACGCGGAGCGAAAATTGCTCTACCACAACAACGGCGACGGCACATTCACCGACATATCCAACTCGGCAGGTCCTGCAATCATTGCTCCTGCACCGGCGCGCGGACTAGCGGTTGGGGACCTGTGGAACGATGGACGTCTGGCAGCCGTCATTGTCAACCGAAACGCCCCTCCCAGCCTGCTGGTGAACCGAAAGACATACGCCAACCATTGGATTGAAATTACAACAGTGGGTGTGACTTCGAATCGTAACGGGATCGGTGCGCGGCTCGTACTAAAAACAGCCAATCGCAAGCAGGTGGACGAAGTTCGTAGCGGGTCCAGCTATATTTCTAACAGCGATATGCGCGTGCACTTCGGGTTGGGAGCAACGGCTCAGATAGAGTACCTCGAAGTGAGCTGGCCGAGTGGCCTTGTCGAGAGATTTCCAGGGCTTCCAGTGGACAACATCACAGCCGTCACCGAAGGAGCGGGTCAGCTGGTTACAACTCCGGATAAGACTTCGAAAAACAACACGCAGAATCCGAGACCATAAAGTGGCAATGGGCTCCAGGCAAATACGAACTCGACCAGGCCTGCCGGTCCTAATTTTGGGAATCTTGGCCGCAGCCTTCCTGTACCCTGACTTGTTGGCAGCCCAAGAGGCGGACGAGGCCCTGGCTACCGCTCGTGCCCTTATACAAAAAGGAAAGAATCGAGAGGCCATTGCTCAATTGAATGCGTTGGCCGAGCGCCATCCTGGGTTGCAGGGGATCGCGCGAGAGCAGGGATTCGCATATTACAACGAGGAGGATTACCTGGAAGCCGCGAAGTATTTGGAAGAAGCTTGGCGCGAAAATCCTGAAGATACTGATGCGGCACAGTTGTTGGGTCTGTGCTACTACTCGGTCGGCAAGCCCGAGAGGGCCATACCCGCCCTTGAGAAACTTTTGAGCGCAAACCCGAACGCAAATATAGATGCCATTTATGTCCTTGGGCTTTGCTATGTCCTCACCAAGAAGTACTCGCAGGCCCTCGAGACTTTTGCGCGACTGTACCATCTGAACCGCAATTCCGCAGCGGCTCATCTGCTGCTGGCGCGCATTTTGCTACGCCAGGGCTTCGATCCGGTCGCTGAACAGGAAGTGTCTAAGGCGCTGTCACTTTCCCCGAACCTGCCGCTGGCTCATTCCACGTTGGGAGAATTCTACGTTTATAAAGCGGACTATGCGAAAGCGGCGCGGGAGTTTGAGCAGGAGATGGAAATCAATCCCGGTTATGCGTCGGCAGCTACCGATCTCGGCGATGTGTACTGGAGACTGAAGCGCTACGACGACGCACAAAGGGTTTTGCAGGGTTCGATTTGGCTTGACTCGACAAGCGCGAAGTCCTACGTCGTACTTGGCAAAGTCCTGATTGCCAAAGGACAGCTGCGCACGGCGGAGCGGACACTGCGACGCGCCGTTTCGCTGGAGCCAGGTAATTACACCGCACACTATTTTCTAGGCCAGCTTTATCGCCAACTGGGAAATGCTGATGCGGCCGCTCGTGAGTTCAAAACCGCTGCGCAGATCCAGCAGCTCCAAACGCAGGATGCCTCACGAATTCGGTAAACAAGGCCGTTACCGGCGGGCGTGTTTGTCCTTATACGAAGCCAGTTCTGCAGCGATAGCCTTTTCAAATACCGATTGTGGCTGAGCCCCACTGATCAAAAGACCATTGATAAATATTCCAGGAGTCCCCGTCACACCCGCTCTGATTCCATCTTGAATATCCCGCTCGATCTGTTTCTTGTATTTGGCGCTCGAAACGCAGGAGTCAAATGACGCCATGTCGAGCCCCAAGCTGCGAGCGAACTCCGTAGTCCGGGCGCTGTTGAGTTTGCCAGGATTGCCAAACAAAAGGTCGTGATATTCCCAGAATTTTCCCTGTTCACCGGCACAGTTGGAAGCTTCGGCCGCTAGATCCGATTCCGGATGCAGCTCCCGCAAGGGGAAATCACGGTATGCTAAGCTGACTTGCCCAGCGTATTTGTCAAGCAGCCTTTTCAGTGTTTCCTGAACGCTTCGGCAGAACGGGCACTGAAAATCCGAGAACTCCACGATGATTACCGGCGCCTCCGGGCTTCCCCGTAGCCGCGCCCGGTTGTAAGTAACGTCCGCCTTAACTGTCTTATCCGATGCTGGCGTCGTCTTTCCCCCTTGCAATCGTTTTAGAAACTCCCGGCGGCCCTGCCGGACCTCGGATTCCCGTTCTCCGATTTTCTGACGGACATCGAGCAATTCCGGAAGATCGGAATCGGCTTCGCTCCAAAGTCGTTCCGCGACTATGAACAGTTGATTGGCCTTGGCCGGATCTCCTTGTTGCTCGGCGGAAAGACCAAGTGCGTAGTAGCCGCCAGCGTAGCTGGGGTCCTGCTGGATCATCTCTTCGGCCGTGAACTCGCTGAGCGCCCATTCTTCTGTTTCGCGCGCCCGCCGCGCGATTGATTCGAGCTGGAATAACGATTGGCTCCGAGCATCCGGGCTGGGTGCACCCCGCAAAGCCTCTTCCAGTTCTTTCATCAATGCCGAACCCTCGGCGGATTTCTTCTCACTCAGCAGAACTTCTCCTCGCAAAGTCTCCACGTACGGACGGACGCGATCAGGGTCGGTGGCCTGCTCGAGTTCCTGTTTCGCAGCGGCAAGCTCGTTTGTGGCCTCTTCCAAGCGGTTCATCGCCAACAAAGCTCTGCCAGCGATTGTGTGTCCCCCGAGTCGAGCCATTGACGACGAGCTTTGGATCAAAACCTGTGCCGCATCAAACGCTTCTTGGGTCCGGCCACGTTCCAGCAAAAACTCTGGCCACTGTTTGCGGTTGAACTCCGCCAGCTCGTCGGAGCCGGGCAGAGAAAAAGATTCGCGAAGGAGTTTCTCCGCGGCGTTCACTTGTCCTAAGAGCTGGTAACACAAAGCAAGCAAGCCGAGGTTGTGGGCACGATGCCAGTCGTACTGCGGCGGAATTTTCTCTGCGCGATAATAGGCATTTTCTAATTCGTTGGCCTTGCGGAACTCCTCGATGGCGTCCTCGATGCGACCGGCGCGGCGAAGTTCGTGGCCGCGCATGTGATGGGCATGGGGAATCGATGGGGCCAATCGCAGGTACGCTTCGCTCTGTTTCAGCGCGTCCGCGGTTCGCCCCATGTTTTCGAACGTATGTGCCAGATAATGATGAGCTGCTGAATTGTCCGGGGACACCGCAAGAGCGGTTTGATAGAAGGCCACGGAATCTACATCTCCTGTTTGACCCATGCCGGCCATGGGTCCTTCATCTGCAAACCCGCGGAGAATCCAGAGTCCGGGGTCGTTCGGGTGGTTCATCAGGGCGTCATAGATTGCCTTTCGATAGGCAATAAATTTCTCCATGTTCTGTCGGTCGTCGAGAAAGTCCATCTGCCGGGAGCGAATGTCAATCTTCTGCCGCTCCAACTCCGTGGTCTTTTCGGCGAGAGCCAGGGCTTTCTCAAGAGCCGCACGGGCCGCGGGGAGGTCATGGAGATGCACGAAGACATCGCAGAGTCCGATGTAGGCCATGGCCAGGTTGGGAGCGGCCCGCAGCGCCTGATTGAACGAGCGAGCTGCTTCGACCCATACGTAGCCATGCAGGTAATTCAGACCCTGGTCGTAGAACGCTTGTGCTCCATGCGAAGAGGCACTCGCCTCCTCATGATAGTTACCAATGCCGCCGCGCAGAGACACCGGGCGTTCCAAAATTTCCTGTGGCACCCAACCAACCAGGTCATGCCCCTCATGTTGAGCACGGCCGGCCGGGCCCAGCACTCCCAGCATAATGAGGGCGCAAAACCAACGCCAGGCTGCGCAACGAACGCGAGCATTTCTCTCCACTTTGAGAACTCCCTTTCTTCAAACTTCGTCGATTTCCACCGAACGCGTATAATGACCTGAATCCAGGCGCCGAGTGCTTACGGGAGGATCCTTCACTCGAAGCCGAATCGTGTACCGCCCCGGCGTTTTCGGCAGCCACCCATGAGTCCAGAAGCTCCACGGATCGTTGGCGCTCTGTTTGAAGCTATCCACTGGCACATACTCTTCTTCCGGGTTGAAGCGAATCTCGAGGACGCGAATCAAGCTCGCACCACCCCATAGAATGCCGACGACTCGGTACTTGATGCTTCCGCTCAGCAACCATTTTTCGACCCGAATGGGCATCGCCGCTTGGTCAATCTTAGCCGCGCGGTACTCCTTAGCCAAAGCGGGTATCCCCGCCTGATGCGTTCGGCCGGCAAATTCCTGCATTTGAGAAGTCGCGCTGGCGTCGTTGTCCACGAACGTAATAGCGTCGACCCATTTGATGCACACACAACCATACCAGCCGGGCACAACCAATCGGACCGGACCGCCATGATCTTTGCTCAGTGGCTTGTGGTTCATCTCGGTAGCTAGGAGGGCCTGAGAGGTCTCGAGATCTTGCCGCGTGAAAATCCAGTCCGCTCCGGGCAGGGAAGTGACCGCCTTGCCCGGATACGTATCAAAACCAGAGACCATAACTTGATGAGCCTCCGGCTTGGCACGGATTCTGTCGAGGACGTCGGCGATCGGTGCACCCGTCCAATCCGCCACGCTGAGCAGGCCGAATCGCGTGGCACGCGCGTTGCCGGCACACTCCATTAAATGTAATCCCATGGGCCGCGCCAGTGACTTCAAATCGGCCAGCTCCAGTTCTGCAGGTTTATCAACGAGGCCGCCGATCTTTACGCGCCACGGAGTTCCGCTGTCGAGCAGTTCGGAAGCGCGCGTGCGCAGATAAAACTCTTCCGTTGGTAAAAGAGGAGTTTCCGCGCTCAATGTGGATAGGTCCGAGTACATCCGGGCGTCCAACCCGTCTCCCATCAGAGTGTCGAGTGGAGCGCTACTTTCGCCCACGAATGGAACGGTGCCGAGCAGCTTATCTTCGGGAAAAACAGGACTGGGGCGTAGCCAGAAAGGCTCTAACGCCCTCAACTGTTCAAGACCCACGAGTATACTGCCAGCGGTCAGGGTGGTTGCCCGCAAGAATTGTCTCCGGGTTGCTCTACTCACCCGTTCGCTCACTTTGGGACCAACAGTCACGATTTCAGGAAGCCTATTTTTGTGAACGTCTCATTCTACAACGAAAGGACAAAGTGGTACGCTAGCCTCCCATCGTTGCATCGCTTACGAAAAAGGGGCCAGGCGCCGGGCCTGACCCCTCCATAAGTTCCGCCGCTATTTCAGCTAGAAATCGAACCGTATGCCCATCTGAATATAGCGCGGCGAGTTGAACATTTGGCTGAGAACGCCAAACGTCTGCGGTGAGGAGATATCCGTGTTCGGCTCATTGTTCCAGCCGAAAAAGGTAGTTGCTCCGAACATGGGATGATTGAAAGCGTTGACGAACTGCACGTCGAAACGCGTGGAGAAGCGCTCCGTAATGTGCACGCTCTTCGCCACCGCAAAGTCCACGTTCCAGCGCGTCATTCCTCGGATGGCTCCCATGCCCAAGCGCGCGTCCGCAAAGGTTGGGTAGCGGAAATGCGCGACAACCGTATCTGGGTCTTGGAACCCGTTCGGCACGCCTCCCGGCGAACTATTCCCTCCAAAGGTTCCCGTGGTAATGGGATTGTTATGCCGGGAAGCACCGATGGCGGCACCGGTGTTACTGAGTAGCCCGACGGGAGCCCCATTGTTCGAAGTAGAACCGAACTCGGTGGCGCAGGCATTCAGGTCAACCAGGGCAATAGGTAGGCCACTGGCAATGGAATAGATGCTGGAGACCGACCAGCCGCCAAGCACTTTGTCTGCCACCCCGCTGGTTGCCCAGGCTTTGCCCTTGCCCAGAGGCAGCTCATAAGTCACCAGCATGTTGAAGGTATGGCGTCGATCGAACAGCGACGGCGCGTACGTGCGATCCACGTTATAGGCGTCGGCTATGGCACATGTGTTTTCCTGCGTGAACCCAAGATTGTCCAGCGAATGGGAGAAGGTGTAGTTCAGGTCGAAGGTCAGGCCATGCGAAAAGTTCTTCCGCAAAGTGGCGAAGAGCGCGTGGTAGTTGGAGTAGCCCTTGTTGACAGTCCAGTCGATCCCGCCGACCTGCGTGTTGACCAGAGTCATCGGCCCGGTGGCAAAGTTCGGTTCAATGAGCGACCAGAGGGCTCCCGCCCCGTGGGATGGCCAATATGGGTTGCCGTTGGCCTGGTCGTACTGAACAGCCGCCACGGTGCACGAACTGAATCCGGTGCAGAAGGTGCTTCCCGTTCCGCCTAGCATGCTTTCAAACCAGGGTTGTACGGTCACCTTGTTGGGGTTGACCCCATTTTGCAGCTGTTTCGCCACCGCATCGAACGCCTGGGCGAAGCTCTGATTAACCCCTTTCGGCTTAAACATGTACGGCACGGCATTCAAGTCGATATTCATGAACAAGTTGCGCGCTATACGGCCGACGTAACCAACTTCGAGGAGCATCTTGCCAGGCAACTCGCGTTGGACGCTGAGGTCAATTTGATCCGAACTGCCGATCTGGTTATGCGGATCGAGCCGGGAGTCACTGTTTTCATACACGCTGTTGGCATTCGTCGGCGCGATGGTCGCACCGAGTCCGGGGATGACCACCCCGCCGCTTATCGTCGGCAACGGTGGTACCGTGATATGGTTTCCATCCACCCCGATACGGAAGTTCGTCGCGGGGTCACCACCTCCGTTACAAGTTCCGGCAGCAACCCCAGGTGTCACCGCTCCACCAGCCGCGGGCGTTCTGCATACAGAGAGGGAGCCGAAGCCAATCCCGAGCGCCGGCGTGAGAATAATCCCCACACCGTTAATGCGGTCGAAGACCCGCCCATAACCAACCCGGATAACGGTCTTCTTATCACCAAGCGCATCGCCGAGAAGCCCCCCAGTGAATGACGGATTCCAAGCAAGCGCAAGCCGCGGACCAACGTTCGAATAGTCGGGATCGTAAGGATATTTCCTTCCGGTATTTTTTATCGGGGTATAGCCCACTGTGGGGTTGAAGACGGTCCCGTTCAGGGCCGCCGTCTCCTTTGCCTTCAAGTAGGATGCGGAGTCGATGACTTGGCCGTTGCTCGTGTCAATCATCAGGGCGGTTTTTCCAGTCGGATCGTACGGTGGCATCTGCACGCCCCAGGTCAGCCCGTAACTTAAAGTAAGCGAAGGCGTTATCCGCCAGGTGTCGCTGAAGTGTAATTCGTAGGCGTTCACGTTCCCCTTTTGCGTTATATCTGTAAAAGGTGGATTGGGATTCAGGCTGCCGTCCCGAGTCAACACCTGAGTGGCCGAGTCCACCAGACCAAGAGCGGAGATATAGCCGCGCTTAAAGGCTGTGGATGAGTCGGCGTCATTTGGGACGGGAATGCCCCCGAGGTTGCTAAAAATGCCCCCTTTCGCGACATAGTAGATTGGCGTGGTGATTCCGCCTGTCACTTTGTCGTCTCGAACGTGCAAGAAGTGCTGAATTTGTGCCCGCCCGCCGAATTGGAAATTGTGTTTCCCCTTGATCCAGCTCAGGTTGTCAATAAAGGTGTAGTCTTGGCCGTTCCACACGCGCTGTCGAGCCTGCTGGGTGTTCACGTTGATGGGTACCATGCCGTTGGTTCTGCTCTCCTGCCAAATCTGAAGCGGCCCATCGCTCAGAGTGGAGTCGATTACCGGTATTCTCGCGCCGGGAGCAACCCATGACCACCAGTGGCGCAGCCAATTGAAGTGAAATTCATTGATCAGGTTGGGTTTGATTTGCCCTGTCAACCCTGCGACAAGGAATCGGGGCTGCAGCGGCCTGCTGGCCAGCGCGCATGCAGTACCAAATTTGCAGCCCGGTGCCGTCCCACTAATGTCCTCCTGAATGTTGGGAGGCGCAATCGCCGAAGAGCTCCAACGGAACGAGCCCATGAAATCCCATTTGTCGGTAATCTTGTGGTCCAAGCGAAGAACTACGAAGTGTTCGTTCGCTGTGTTGGCTTCCGGTGCGGTAAAGTTTGCGTTGCGCAAACCATCCCCACCGGAAAAGTCGTTGGGCAGCGGCATCTTAGCCCACTCAGCTGCAATGGCTGGGCTGACACCAATTCCGCGTGGATCGAGGGGTGTGCAACCAGCTGACCCTACCGAACAAAGGTTTCCACTACTATCCAAGCCGCTCGGCTGGATCACTTTTCCCGCGAAGGGATCCTGTAGGCATGCTCCGGGGTCGGTGACCGCCGTTGGATTTAGATTGTAGGCGTTGACAGCGGATGCACAGCTGTTCCCGACCTCAATGATCCCAGCCCGCAACGCGGCTGTTGGAGACAAACGGGAAAACACCGCTTGGGTGAAGAAGTGCCTTTCCTCCTCATGCAGGAAGAAGAAGGTTCGATTCTTCCAGATGGGTCCGCCGATTTTGCCGCCATAGCGATTATCCCGCCATTCTGGGTTTTGGACGGGTACGCCACTTCCAAAACCGTTGTTGCGGAACCAGTCGTTGGCATTCAATTCATCGTTCTGGTGATACCAGTAACCGGAACCGTGCCAGTTATTGGTGCCACGTTTCGTCACCATCTGAACTTCCGCCCCGGCCGAGCGGGTAAAGTCTGCGCCCGTGTTGTTGGTCGCCACCCGAAACTCTTCCAGGCTTTCCACCGGCGTGGGAACCACAGCTCGAGGCGTTGCGATGAAACCGGTGTTATATCCGCCGCCGCCTTCCATATTACTGGTCGCATCGCCACCGTCGACCATGAAGGTATTCTGGTCGGCTCTGGCCCCGGACACCGATCCGCCAGCTAGGTTCCCTTCGCCGCTTCCGCCGGGGCCGTTGAAGCCGGGTATGGCCATCGGCTGCAGCAGCAACAGTGAGGTCGCGTCACGATTCAGCGATGGCAGCTCACTGAGAAGGTTTGAATCGAAGACGTTGCCCACACTGGCGTTCATGGTCTGCAGTTCGACGCCGGCTGTAGCCGAGACTTCCACCGTCTCCGTCAACTGGCCCACTTCCAGGGTTACATTTAGTAGGGCGGATTTGCCCACCTCCACCTTAAAACCAGTCACGAGTGCCTGGCGGAATCCGGAGGCGCCTACCGTAACCTTGTAGACGCCGGGCTCCACCGAGGGGAAGGTGAACTGGCCGTTCGAGCTCGTGACCATCGTGGCCTGCGCACCGGTTCCGGTATTCACGAGTTCTACTTTCGCATTCGGTACGGTCCCACCATTGCTGTCAAAAACCGTCCCTGCAATTGTTGAAGTCGACGCCGTTTGCGCAGCGAGCGAAGCGGGCATCCCCAACACACACAAAAATATAGCGACAACGCCTAACATCCCCCAAACGTTACGCATGTGCCACCTCTCAAATTTTCGTACCCGACGGGCAATAGGAAAGAACTACGTCCCCCCGACCAAAGGGAGAATTTGAGCCAAACGCTACACAAAAGGTGGGGTAGATGCAAGTGCTTTTTCGTCACAAGGGGATGTGACGTTGCACACTCCAGGCGGTAAACGGATTTTTAGTTCAGTTCCGGGCTCATCGCGACCTCCAAGGAAGTCATATTGGAGGTTCATATTGTTTATTTCTGTAACGTTTCGGCGAGCGATCGTGAGTTCGCTGGCGCTGACGTTCGGGAGGACGGCGATGAGGAGATGGGATCGGTTGTTGGATGCGTATGTTGAAGAGTACTGAGCAGGAGGACTTAGTCCGCAGTCAGCGGCGTACACGCAGACACGGCTGGATCGCTGGAGACGCTGGCTCAAGGGACGTCGACCACGGATTGGGATCGAACACATTGATGCCGAGATGATCACAAGCTACATCTCGAGCTGCTCGAGTTTTCGAGCCAAGGCGACCTTGTACGGGACACTGAGCACGATGCGGGGCTTTGGCGACTACCTGGTGCGCCAGGGTCTGTGGAAGATCAACCCGTTGCGCTCGATGAAAGCGCCGAAGGTCACGCCGTACAGTCGCCTGCCGAACCGGATTGATCACTCGCACGCTGACGGGTTTGTCTGCTAGCCCCTCTTTCGCGTGCGCCGTGAAAAGGCGCTGGTCCAACTGCGGGTGAAGTCCCGCCCGGGAACTGGCTCGCTCCACCCGATAGCAATCGGAATTGCGATGGGAGGCAACGAAATCGCTGGAGCCGCTGATGCAAAGGGTCGCTTGGCGACGGCAAGATTTGGTAAATTTGGTAACTCAGTTCGCGGTTGAGCACAAATTGTTCGTTTGAGTAAGCTAGCAATTTCTCTGCCACAGCACGCTTCTTTTCGCGCGCAAAGTGTGCGTAGATGCTGGTGATTTTGTGGCTGGAATACCGAACCTGAGAAGTAATGAAATCATCCGCAGTTGCGCAGACCCAAAAATCGCGTCGCCTACCTCATTCTCTGGCGATTCTCTCGACACACATAACCATGTGCAGTAACTGTGTTCTGGTCCCTATATCCCAGTGCGCAAGCTTCTCACCCTGATCCCAGCTCCCACCAGCCGCCGATAAACCGCCGACACAATTTCCACCGCTCCCGGCGTGTCTCCATGAACGCAGATCGTCTCCGCCTGCAGCCGGACGACACCTCCATTTGTAGCGATCACGTTTTCTTGTTCTACGATGCGCAATGCCTGTGTCGCAGCCAACTCCGGGTCGCTCACAAGCGCATCCTTCAATTTCCGCGAACGCAGACTTCCGTCCGCCTCGTAACGCCGGTCCGCAAACGCCTCGGCCGCAACCGCGAATCCCGCCTTTCGGAATTCATCGAGCATCAAGGATCCGGCGAGCCCCATTAGCACAACGTCTCTGCTCCACCGCCCCACGCCTTGTGCAATGGCCCGGGCAACCCCCGCGTCGCGCGCCGCCTGGTTGTACAGCGCCCCGTGCGCCTTCACATGAACGACCGTTGCCCCGCACTCGTGCGCAAAGCCGTCGAGCGCCGCCACCTGCCGATGAACGGACGTCGCAATCTCCTCTCGGCTCCACTGCAATGCCACCCGCCCGAAATTTGCGCGATCTTCGTAGCCGGGGTGCGCGCCAACCGCAACCTTCCAGTGCACCGCTTGCTCGATCGTCTTGCGCATGGTCTCGGCATCGCCGGCGTGGCCCCCGCAGGCTATATTCGCCGACGACACGAACCGCAGCAGTGCTTCCTGGCTTCCATCGGCCAGCTTTTCGGGAATTTCTCCCATGTCGCAATTCAGATCGATGTGCATCATGTGAAAAGTTGCTCTGGCGCGTTCAATAGCCGCTCTTGTTCGATCCACAGCGAGCGCGCCACCGCAAGCGAAGTTCTTTGGAATCGAATTTCCGCGCGCGGCCTGAGCTGGCCGATACGGTGCAGGTCTGCTGCAATGATATTCGCGATCTTCGGGTACCCACCTGTTGTTTGCTGCTCGACAAACAGAATAATCGGCTGCCCGGACGGCGTCACTTGCACGGCTCCCAACGAAACGCCCTCGGTTATCATTTCCCTTGCCGGGCTGCCGTCGAGCGCCGTGCCCTCAAGCCGGAGACCCACGCGGTCCGACTCCTCGCTCACCCGGAACACGTCGCGATAGAAAACCTGCTTTGCTGCCTCAGAAAACCAGTCCGCCTGCGGTCCTTCGGTTACCCGGAGAACCTTGCGGGGTTTGAACGCGTAAAGCGCCGCCAGGGTTATCCTTCTGCGCCGAACCTTTTTCGATGCCTTTCCAATACGGAGTCTATCTCCCTTCCGCAACGCCCGTCCTTCGAATCCGCCCAACCCGCTCAGCACATGCGTCGAAGCGCTTCCAAGAAATGGATCCACCTGAATGCCACCCGCAATCGCGAGGTATCCCCTGGCAAAATTCTTCGTCGCCCCAAACATAAGCTTCGTTCCCGGCTCCAGCGTGTGCGAAGCCCACATTTCCAGCGGCCGACCGTTTACGGTTGCTCCCAAATCCGCTCCCGTTATGGCAATCACCGCTCCGTCGGGGAACACGAAACTCCCGCCCACCAGGGTCAACTCCAACCCCGCCACGCCGGGCTGGTTCTCGACCAACAAATTTCCCAATCGCAATGCCACTGGGTCGGCGGCGCCCGAAGCTGAAACTCCCTCCGGGCCAAACCCCGGCCGTCCCAGGTCCTGCACTGTCGTCTGCAGGCCCGCCGATTCCACGAGTAGCGAACTCATCGCCGTTGCAGTTCTCCAAACTCACGATTGGTGATGGGCCGAAAACGTACTTGGTCTCCAATCGAAATCAGTCCCATCATCTTGTGGTCGGCGCGGAACATGCGAAGCGGTGTCCGTCCAAGGAGCCTCCACGCCCCCGGCGTCGCCATCGGGTAGACCGCCGTCTGTCTTCCGGCAATTCCCACACTCCCGGCCGGCACCCTTTTTCGCGGGCTCGAGAGACGAGGCGTCGCGAGTGCGGCGGGCAGGTCGCCGAGGTAAGCAAATCCGGGAGCAAACCCGAGGAAGTATGCGTGGTAGGTCTCGGAACTGTGAACTTCAATGACCTGCGCCGGCTTCAAGCCATGCACCGCGGCAACCTCATCGAGGTCCGGGCCAAATTCGCCCCCATAACACACCGGAATTTCTACCCTGCTGGTTTTCGGTGCACGATGCTTTTCGGTACGCTGCTCATAACTGCGAATCGTCTCCTCGACCTCTGCGTGGTCGGCTAAGGAAATGTCAAAATTCACGAGCAGGGAACAGTACGCGGGCTGAACGTTTCGAATCCAGCGCGGCGGCTCTTGCTGCAGCAAACGAAGCAGTTTTAAGACGCGTTCGTGCGCGGCTTGCCCGATTTCTTCGCCGAGATAGGCGAGGATGGCCTGGTCGCTCGCCGCGCGAACTTTCACGCCGTCACTCCTTTTTACTGAACGAATCCAATATCGGGATTCGGCGTGCCCTCAGGCCCTTCCTTGATCGTTCCGTACTGCGCTTCAAAGCGCGTCAGGTTCTCGCCTAACGCCCGCCAGATCCGCTTGGCGTGGCCGGGGCTTACGATCATGCTGCTCAGCAGCTTCCCCTGCGTCCCATTGGGGAAAACATACACGAAATTCAGTGTGAACTCCTCGGCATGGTGATGGATCATAACCAGATTGCTGTACATTCCCTGCAGTTCCTTCTCATCCGCCTTTATCTGCACCTGTCCGGGTGTAGGTGGTGACTGCTGTTCATTCATCGTGGTTCTCCGTAATTTCCATTTCCAAGGTATCACAGGAAAACTGGCCTCGCCTCGCGGCCTGAACATTGTGTCGATGCGCCAGGCTTTAGCCCAACGCCCCAAAACGGGAAGAAAGTCCGCGGTTGCTTCTTTTGCAAAACAGAACGGCGCTGGCCGGCAAAGTTCTATTGACAGCCGCAAAGGTTAAGTCTAGTTTATAAGTGAAGTTCACCATAGTTAATGCCGTGGGAGATCTGGTATCCAAATCGCTCGCCGTCAAGTCGCCGCTCGCAGGCGACGTTCCGGTCAGCGGATGGCGCTGCGCGCTGACCACTCCATCGTTGCCCGAAGCCCACCGCAGCATTCCTGTTGCGGCGGATTCCTCGTGGCTCCGCAAGGTGCTTGCCTTCGCCGGGCCCGGCTACCTCATCGCCGTTGGCTATATGGACCCGGGCAACTGGGCGACCGACCTTGGCGGCGGTTCCAAGTTTGGTTATGTCCTTCTGAGTGCCGTCCTCATCAGCAGCCTCATGGCCATGTTCCTCCAGGCCCTGGCCGCCAAGTTCGGCATCGCCACCGGGCGCGACCTCGCTCAGGGCTGCCGCGACCACTATTCCCGCCCAACCTCTATTTCTCTCTGGATTGTTTGCGAATTGGCGATCGCCGCGTGTGATCTCGCCGAGG
>Ga0306923_10003248_pt1 | contig 15212 bp, 9 predicted proteins | sample sta12Can44000108_FD_203841 | JGI IMG/M metagenome (GOLD analysis project Ga0306923, IMG submission 203841) | Lab enrichment of tropical soil microbial communities from Luquillo Experimental Forest, Puerto Rico - statanox.12C.anox.44.000.108 (v2)... | ecosystem: Environmental > Terrestrial > Soil... | reverse complement strand
CGTCGTCGCGTTGGTTGCGGCGCTGGCTGTGGTCGTCGCGCTGCCCACGTTCTTCGAGCTTCCACTGGCTATCGTGCTTGTGAGCGCCGGTTCTCCTGGTGCCGCCGCGGCGATGCTGGTCGCGGGACCCATCGTCAATCTGCCGTCGCTCATGATCCTCGGACGGCAAACGCGACCGAAAGTGGCCGCGGGTCTGGCGGCAGGTGTGTGGCTGATCGCCGTCGTCGCGGGTCTGAGTGTGTCTTGACCGGAGCGGCCCAGACGCTCACGATGCGGTCAAACCCAGAGTGCGAGACGCGTCACTTGTAGTGCGCGGCGTCCTTTTCGTTCTCCGTGCAGTAGAGCTCGAGTAAATCGGTGTCCGGCAACAAAACAGCCGGTTGCGTGTAGGTGAACGGTCTCCCGTAGGTATCGGGATCGTCGATGGTGATCTCGATCGACAGATGCCCGAAGTCCCGCCGCCGATAGCGCTCGGTCAGGTGCAGCTGTTCGCCGTGCGGGTGCCCCATCCGATCCAGCCAGCCGGCCTCCCTGAATCCGACGCTCTCAACCACAAGCGTATCGGCCTCCCATCGCCCAACCGAATACCCCATGAACGAAGGGTTCGGATCGCGTGGAAGCGGTCGTCCGTCCATGAAGATCTGCCGGTACGTCGTGTCTTTTTCGTACAGCATGATCATGAGGCGTGGCATCTGAACGATTTTGAAAGCGCTCGGGAACGTACTGATTCCCGGCACTCCCACCGGCACGCAATGTGCCTCTGGCGCGTTTTTTCCATGATCCTGCAGCCGTTCTTTGAAGAGCGTGGCGGCTGCCGGGCGCAGTACCATCTCTTCAGGCTTGAGATCTTTGGCAACGTTGACGAAGTACCGCGGGAAGATCTCGTTCTCGACACCCTCCGGCTTGCCCTGCGGGTCGGGCGCCGCCCGCCAGAGGCCCGAAAGGTCCGCCTTCCCATCCCGAAGCTTCGGCGCGCGCGCCGACATGTCCACTTTTCCATCCTTCGTGCGCGGCGCATCAGACGATGGGTAGGTCAGCCACTGCGCGCCGATCGGCGCTCCAACGGAAAGGGCGGCCATCACCACGATCCCGACGGTCGACTTCATCGCACCTCCTGACTTCCGTGTTTTTCGGCTGATTGCCCCCGCAACGCGCCGGACGCTCTCACGGCTGCGAGCTGGACGCTGCCGGCGTAAGCACACCGTGCTTGCGAAGGAACGCCTGAATCGTCTTATAGGCGTTCGCCCGCTGTTCCAGATTGCAGCAGTCGGCGCCGTGCTTTCCGCCGGGGATCGTGAGCAGCTCGTTTGCGACCGCCACGTCGTTGAGGGCTCGCTGAAGCCGCTGCGCCTGCGCGTAGGGGACCGTGGGATCGGCGTCGCCATGAATCGTCAGCACCGGCGGCAGGCCGGCGCGCACGTAGGTCAGCGGCGACACGCGGCGCGCGACCTCCTCCCGGTTGGGGAGGCTGCCGAGCCATGCGACCGCATAGGCGCGCATATTCGCGCCGTCGAGGAGCTCGTTGACATCGGTGATGCCGTACCAGTTCACGACGGCCGCGACCTGTAGATCGTCGGCGCCGGGACACTCACGGTCGAGTCCTGCCGAGGACGGAAGAAAAGCCGTCGTCAACGCGAGGTGTCCGCCTGCCGAATCGCCGGCGACCACGAGCTTCCGGACGTCAATGCCGTACTCCTTCGCATGGCCGCTGACCCACCGCAACGCGCAGCGGCAATCTTCAACGGCGGCCGGCGCGAGCGCAATTTTCGCGAGGCGGTACTCCACATTGACGACGTTGAGGCCCATCGCGAGATACGGCTGAATGGCCAGCGTGCGCCCCTCCTTGGTCCCGCCTGTCCACCCGCCGCCGTGGATGAAGATGACGGTCGGCTGCGGCACCGACGCGGACCGCCGTACGTACAGATCCAGTTTCGCCTCGTACCCGCTGGCGGTGACGTAGGTGATATTAGGAACGATGCGGAAGTCAGTCTCCAACCGCGCAGGCCCGTCGAGGCTCTGGGCGTGTGCAACGCCCACAAAGCTTCCCAGAAGAACAACCGTCCTGAGAGCTCGCGTCATACCCCCTCCTGCACCCTGCGCCGGCAGCGCCGTCTTCCGGTCAGATGCGCGGCTTATTTGCCCAGCCAACGCGCCGGGCGCTTGGCGAGAAACGCGTCCATCCCTTCGGCCGCATCGTCCAGCAGAAGGTTGCACGCCATCGATTCGCTGGCCACGTCGTAAGCATCCGCAAGGCCCCGATCGACCTGCTGGTAGAACGTCGCTTTGCCGATTCGCACGGTCGCCGGACTCCGCGCCAGTATCACATCGGTAAAGTGCGCGACGGCGGCATCGAGCTCGGCGGCGGGGACGACACGATTCACCAGTCCCCATTCGAGCGCGACCTGCGCAGACACGGGCTGCCCCGTAAGCAGCAGCTCCATCGCGCGTTTGCGGCCGATGTTGCGGCTCACGCCGACGGCGGGTGTCGAACAGAACACGCCGATGTTGACGCCCGGCAGCGCAAAGGCTGCGGTGTCGGCCGCGACGGCGAGGTCGCACATCGAGACGAGCTGACAGCCTGCCGCGGTGGCGATGCCCTGCACGCGCGCAATGACAGGCTGCGGCAGGCGCGTCAGCGCCAGCATCATGCGGCTGCAGTCGTCGAACAGCCGCCGCTGCCATGCCTTGTCGCCCACGTGGGCCCGCATCTCCTTGAGGTCATGGCCGGCGCAAAAGCCGCGGCCATTGGCGGCAAGCACCACGACACGCACGCCGGGATCGGCCGCAATCGCGTCCAACTCGGCTTGAAGCGCAGCGATCATCGCGGAGGACAGCGGGTTGAATCGCTCCGGACGATTGAGCGTCACGCGCGCCACACCCCCGTCCCTGGCCGCGAGGAGCAACGCGTCGGTGGCAGGCACATCGGCAATCATGGGGGCTCGCTCCTACGTGGTCGCTATCTGGGGAATCAGCGTGCCGAACACGTCGGTCAGCCGCATGTCGCGCCCGTTGAACCGGTAGGTCAGCTTCTTGTGGTCCAACCCGAGCAGGTGCAGCATGGTGGCGTGCAGGTCGTGATAAGAGATGGGCTGCTCCGCGGCCTTGTAGCCGAACTCGTCGCTCGAGCCGATCACCTGGCCGCCTTTGATCCCTGCGCCCGCCATCAACACCGTCTGCGCGCCCGGATTGTGATCGCGCCCGACGCCGCGTTGTGAAATCGGCATGCGGCCGAACTCCGAGTGCACGATGACGAGCGTGGTGTCGAGCAACCCGCGGGCCTTCAGATCCGTCAGCAGGCCGGCCATCGGCCGATCGGTCTCGGCGGCGTGCTGGGTATGGTTGGCCTTGATGTCGTCGTGCGCGTCCCAGGTGTCCGTGTTCTGGTTGCCGACCCCTCCGGCATAGATCTGCACGAAACGCACGCCGCGCTCGACAAGGCGGCGCGCCATGAGGCACTGCCGCCCGAACGGCTCGCTGATCGGATCGCCGAGCCCGTACAGGTTCTTGGTCGCCTCGGATTCACTCGCCACGTCCACGGCGCCCGGCGCGCACCCCTGCATGCGGTAGGCGAGCTCGTACGAGGAGATGCGTGCCGCGAGCTCGGTGTTCCCAGGGAACTTCTGCATGTCGAGCTCGTTCAGCTTCGCCAGCGCATCGAGCCGCGCGCGCTGATCCTCGGGCGTGAGGCTGGCCGGCGGCTTCAGGTCGACGATCGGGTCTCCCGTGGAGCGAAAGAGCGTGCCCTGATACGCCGCCGGAATGAACCCGGCGCTCCAGTCGTTGGGGCCGCCGAGCGGACCACCGCGCGCATCGGTCATCACGACGTAGGCCGGCAGGCTCGAGGCCGTCGATCCGAGACCGTAGGTGACCCATGAGCCGACGCTTGGAAATCCGAGATTAATCTGCCCAGTCTGCATCTCGTAGGTGCCCTGCACGTGGTCGTTCGATCGCCCATAGACCGAGCGGAGGAACGCGATCTCGTCGACGTGCCGGCTGAGATGCGGGAAGAGATCCGCCACCTCGATGCCGCTCTGCCCGTGTTTCGTGAAACCGAAGGGGCTCGGCATCAGCGGTCCGGGAAACCCCTGCCGCACGATCACATCGCCTTGCACCTTCCCGTCGATCGGCTCGCCTGCGTACTTCGCCAGCGCGGGCTTCGGATCGAACGTATCCACCTGGCTCCAGCCGCCGCCCATGAACAGGGAGATCACCGCGGTCGCGCGCGGCTTGAAATGCGGCGGCCTGGGCGCGAACGGGTTCACGCCCACGGTGGCGGCCTCACACGCGGAGCCGCTCCCGTTTTGCTCCGCCGATTCTGCAAACAGGAGCCCCTGCCGATCGAGCAGATAGGCCAGCGCGAGGCCGCTGATGCCGCCGCCCGAGCGGAACATGAATTCGCGCCGGTCCCAGAAATGCCTGGTGCATCGATGCGACATGCCCTCACCTCATGTAAATGAACTCGTCGAGGTTCAGGACGACGTGCGTGAACGACTCGAGAGAGTGGTGCTTGATCAAGTCGGTCCCAATCGCGATTTCCGCTTCCGTCGCCGGCCGGGCAAGGGCGACGCGATACGCGAGGTCGACCTGCGAGCGGGAATCGGCAGTTTGCTGTCTGAGCCGCGCCGCGAACAACGACGCTTCGGAGAGCACAAACGGGTTGTTCAACAGGGACAGCGCTTGCGTGGGCACGGTCGACACACGGCGCGCACCCGCCGAGACATTCATATCGGGGTGATCGAATGTGTCGAACATCGGATACGGGAGCGAGCGCCGCTGATACACGTACACGCCGCGGCGCCAGGCTGCCGGGCCGTCGGGCGTGTTGACCCACTTGCCGCGATACTGACTCGCCAGAATATCCTTCGGGACGTACGGGAAGATCGGCTCGCCGCCGATCTCGAGATTGATGTTACCGCCGACCGCGAGCATGTTGTCGCGGACGATTTCCGCGTCGAGTCGCTGCGGACGGAAACGCCACAAATACAGGTTCTCGGGATCGGTCTTCTCGTTCTGGACATCGTCGAACGCCGAGGCCATCTGGTAGGCGTCCGACATCATCATGACCTTGGTCGCCCGCTTCAGGCTCCAGCCGCCGTTCATGAAGTCGACCGCCATCCAGTCCAGGAGCTCCTGATGAGTGGGCCGCTCGCCCATCTTGCCGAAGTTCTCGAGCGTGGCCACGATCCCGCGGCCGAAATGCTTCTGCCACAAGCGATTAACGATGACGCGCGCCGTCATCGGGTTTTGCGGGGACGCGATCCATTGCGCGAGCGCGAGCCGGCGGCCCGATGTGTGGCCGTCCGGACGTGGAATCTCAGTCGGCGGGGTTCCGACCGTGATGACGTCGATGAAGCCCGGCTTCATCTGCGAGCCGTGGCTCTCCACGTCGCCTCGAATCAGGAAATAGGAAGGAGGAACCTCGTACCGGCCGGGGCCGCTGTGCAAGTACGGCCCCGCTCCCGGCACCGGGATGCGGCACTTGGGACAGCTCACGACGTCGTCCCCTGCGCCGAGCGGCGCCGACCGATAATCGCCATCGGTGGCAATCTCGGCCATCGGCGGCCGTCGGGGCCGCTGTTTCTCCACCGCGGCGATCTTCGCGGTGAGGTCTTTCTTCTGAGCCGCTTCGCTTGGCGGGAGCGCACGATCGACCTGCGCGCCGGACACGTTCGCGGCTCGCAGCACCTGGGCCGCGAGCAACGCTTCGCCCGGCGTTCGTTCGCCGACCGGTTTGAGGATGACCTGAATGATCCGGTCGGGAAACTTGCGCCGGATCTGATCGAGCTGGAGCTGATCGCGATACGGCTTCTCGATGCCCTCGATCTCTTTCTTGAGGTCGGCGATCTGGCCGTCGATCTCCGCCGTTTTCTTGAGGTATGCGTCGGCCTCGGCTTTCGGCAGAAGCGGCACGTTCGTTTCGACGTAGCCGAAGATCGACGCTTCGAGCGCGTAGTAGTCCTTCTGGGAGATGGGGTCGAACTTGTGGTTGTGGCAGCGCGCGCAGTTGACGGTCAGGCCCAGCATGCCCTTGCCGATCGTGCCGAGAATCTCGTCGAGGTAGTCGTAGCGGCGCTCGGGATTGTCCTTCTCGCGGAACGCCACGCGAGGTCCCATCCTGAGGAACCCGGTCGCGATGAGGCTGTCGTTCGTCCGGCCGTCCATCTCGTCGCCGGCAATCTGCTCGACCACGAACTCGTTGTATGGCTTGTCGTCGTTGAACGCTTTGATGACGTAGTCGCGGTACCGCCACGCGTTGGGTCGATGCGTGTCGTACTCGAAGCCGGCCGAGTCGGCGTAACGCGCGACGTCGAGCCAGAGGCGGCCGTATCGCTCGCCGTAATGCGGCGAGGCCAGCAGCGTGTCGATGAGATGCTCCCAGGCACCCGGCGATTGATCCGCCACGAACGCGTCCACCTGCGCGGGCGTCGGCGGCAAACCCAACAAATCAAGATAGGCGCGACGCGCCAGCGTGTAACGGTCGGCCCGGGGCGCCGCTTTCAGCCCATGTCCCCGGCGCGCCTGCTCGAGAAACCGATCGATCGGATTGGTGCGATTCGCGCTGTCGACAGCGGGAAGCGGCACCTGGGCGGGCAGCTTGAACGCCCAATAGTTCCGCTCCTCGGCGGTGATCGAGCGGCTCTCCAGCGCGGCGAGGGCGGGTGTGGAAGCGCCAGCGTCGGCGGACCGCAGCGGAGAATCCCACTTCGCGCCCTCGTCGATCCACTGCTTGATCGCGCTGATTTGCGAGGCTGTCAGTGGCGCGCCTTGCGCCGGCATCGTCGGCTGCTCGAGGCCGGCGATGCGGCGAAAGAGACGGCTCCCGTCGGCGTCGCCCGGGATGATGTCCGATCCGCGACTACCGCCGGCCAGCGCGCTTTCGCGGCTCCGCAGGTCGAACCGGCCCTGCATGGTCTCGCCGTGGCAGGAGACGCAGTTGTCCTCGAGGATCGGCTGTACGTCTCTCGCGAAGGAAACAGGAGCCGCGGGAGCGGGGGACCCCGTTTGGGCGCTCAGGAGTGCCCGAATCCAGCCAGCGACGAGAAAGGCCAGTGCGATCGACATGACGCGGCGACGCATCAAATACTGCCTCCCTTCCCGAGATCATTAGATCCTAACGCGACTTCGTCGCTTTCTCTAATGGGGCGACCTGCGCAATGTGGGGAGATTCCGGCCCTAAGATATGTGGCCAACGAGCGGCGTTCGCTCACGTTTCTTTGGCCGTGAGGTGAACCATGACTGCGACCGTCTTGACGATCGTCATCCTCCTGGTCTGTGGGGCGGCAGGGGGGTTCGCCAACGTCTTCATCGGGGATAGCGGGCTCCACCTGCCCCGGACGGAGAACGGCGTCTGGCAACCTGGCTTCATTGGCACGGTCTTCATCGGGATTGCGGCGGCGCTCGGATCCTGGGCCATGTTGAAGGGCGCGGTGATTCTTGGTCCGAGCGCGCAGGCCATGAGTTTGTCCACGGGCGACATCGCGAACGCGTTGGTCGTCGGCTTCGGCGGCGCGAAGTGGTGGAAGAGTGAAACGGAGAAGGACGTGCTTCAAAAGGCGGCGGCCATCGCCGCGACGAAGACACCGGACGTCAACGCCGCCACCGCTATCGCGACCAATTCACCCATGCAGGCCTTGGCCGCGGCGATGGCCATGAAATAGCGGACGCGACTCACCGCGTCCCCGTGCGTTGCTGGTCGTCCAACGACCGAAACATCACCAGCGCATCGACGTAGCCGCGAGACGGGTGCTCGAACGCCAGGGGCAGGCGTCCCACGATCTGGAAGCCGCAGGCCTGCCAGAGTCGCACGGCCCGGTCATTGGTGCTCACGACAAAGTTGAACTGCATGGCCCGGAAGCCGCGGGCCGCAGCGTGCGCGAGGGAATGCTCGCACATGGCCCGCCCGACGCCGCGGCCTGGCGCCCACGGCGCCGTCATGTACCCACAGTTCGCGACATGTGACCCGCCGCCTTTTTGATTCGGGCGTAGATAGTACGTGCCAACGACCCTCCGATCGTCCTCCCTATCGTCGGCGACGAACACTTCGTGCTCCAAGGCAAACCAGTAGCTCAACGCGTCGTTTCGCCCCAGAGATCGTGGCAATGGATAGGTTTCCCCCGCGCGAATCACGGGCTGCAGAATGGCCCAGACCTCGTCGTGATCGCGTTCTGCTGCGGGACGGATGTTCATGACGAGGTGCGAGTTTCGTGGGCGCGAGCCGAACGGCCCGGGCGTGACGGGCCGGAACGAGAGGGTCGCCCTCACCCTATGGCTTGCGCGCCGAGCCCTCCATCTGAACCCGCATCGTGCCGTGCATCGTCATGTCCGGCCCACCGGAGACCGATCCCTCGAACGTCATTTTCTGATCGGAGGCCTTCATGTATCGCCGGTCCACGTTCCACTGACAGGTTCCCCCACCGGTCATGCGAACGTCCATCGTCAATGAGCCGCGGTCTCCGATGGGCAACTCGCTGGCCATCTTCGCATCGGTGGTGTAATCGAGGTTGGCGATTCGAGCCTCACCGTCGCGAGCGATCGAGATCAGCTTGTAGGCAGCCTGTCCCGTCAGGTGTGTCGCCTGCCGGCCGGGCATGGGCAACGGGAACGGCACGTCGAGTGGGACGGTGGCGGTTTCACCGACAGCCAGGCTGGTGGTCGGCATCCGGCCTACCAACGTCATCAGCAGCTCCTTCAAGTCCACCCCGCTCGCGGCCAGGCTCTCCGGTCCTTTGACATCGACGAGTGCTCCTTGCGCGTCGTAGGTTGCTGTCATCGTCTGACCCTGCAGCGGCGCGACGGCGCTGTTCGTTGATACCGGAACGCCGTTCACGGTCATACTGGCCGTGATGGAGTCATAGACCACCTCGGCGGACATGCGTCCCTGAGCGTCGGGCGCGCCGACCCTCATCGTCATTTCAATTTGAGTCTTGCCTCCGAGCTTCGTCGGATCGCCCGCCGTGCCGGCGCCCGTCGGCATGTTGGCCATCACAACATCGACGTCGGTATCCTGAACGATGCGAAACTGAATGGTTTGATTTGGAGCCGGCGCCCAGCTCAAGCTGATTCTCTCCCCGCCCTGTGCCGCGAGGATGGACGGAGCAATGATCGACGCTATGACCAGGAGGCGCACTGTTAGTGGGCCGTGCGACGGCGAGCGTCTAGCACAAGCGGATCTTCGGTTGAGTTCCCGCGGATCTTGAGGTACTCGCGGTACGAGTCGGCGAAACTCGAGTACTTCAGTCCCTCCTGGACGCGCCCCTGGTAGTAATACAGAATCGGGAAGTAGCCGTAGGTCGGCTCTTCGTCTACGAGCAGCGACAACACCTCGCCCTGGCGCTTGAAGCAGCGAGTGAACTCGGAGTCGGCCTGCGGAAATCCGCCAAGCTCCAGGTACGCACGCCCAAGATCGAAGTGACCCAACCATGTATCCAGCAAGTTGTTCGCGTCTGTCAGAATCTTGAGTGCCTGGTGCGGGTCGCCGGTCTTGAGCGCGATTTCCCCTTCAATGATTTTGCCGTAGGCCTGAGGCTCGGCTGGAAGCTCGGCGGAGAGACCGGCTGCGATCGTCCGCGCCTTGTCGGGCGCGTTCGCTTCAACAAAGACGCGTGCGGCAAGGAATCGAATCGGCACCGCGCTGCTCATCTGCAGCGCCTTCTCGGCGGCGGTGATCGCAGGACTTCGCTGCCCGTGTGCGATCTGCGCGTAAGCCAGCGAGGTCAGTTTTCTCGCCGCTCTATCGACGCTCTTGCGCTCGAGATCTGCGGCCGCGCCCTGCTCGAAAATTCGCGCCGCATCCGAGAAACGCCCTTCATACAGCGCCAAGTCGCCACGACCGGATGCCGCCCAGGACGCGCCGCGCACGCTGATCGCTTCGAGCCTGTCGTACGTTTCGGTTACTTCTGCCACACGCCCCTGTCCCAATTGAGCAAACGCGACGGCGAGCGTGGCCAGATCCGTCGGCTCCTGCAGCGCTTGGGCCTCTCGTTCAGCAGTCTGGAAATCGCCTGCGTAATCCGCATCGATGGCCAAATTGGCTCGAAACGTCACTCGTCTTGGCAGAATTTCCACGGCGCGCCGCATTTCCTCGACCGCCTCCGGCATGCGTCGCAGTTTTGACAAACAGATTGCGCGGTTATTATGCCCGGCGACGTCGGCGGCATATTGGGCAATCAGCTCGGCGTATTCCTTCACGCACTGCTGAGAGTCCCCGGTGTTCATATAGTACGCGGCGCGGACGGCAAAACGCTCGCGGTCGGTCATCCTCTCGAGATGACGGAGGGCTTCAGTGTTGTACTTGTCGGCATCCTGCAGCTTCCCGAGATTGCGCGATATGAGAGCCAAACCCTGGTAGCCCAGACCGAATTCTGGATCCAATTCCACTGCCTTCAGAAGGCTTTGTCGGGCTTCCTCGAACTTGCCGTTGGTTTGCGCTTCCATCGCTGTCGCGTAGTGGCTGGCGACCTCGATCGAAGTGGTCGACAGACTCCTCATCGCTAGCAGCTGAGCGGAGTCCGATGTCCCGTCGCCGAGCGCCTTGCGAACCGTCGTGACGAGTTTCGTCGCTGCAGCCAGGACCTGATCTTTGTTCGATGCTCGACTCGTGGCGGTGGTCACGATTTTCCCGCTCACGGTCTGAGCCGCCTTGACCGAAATCTCATAGCCGCTGCGGCGGCGGTCGATCGAGCCGGAGAGGACCACGCCAATACCCGTCTTCAAAGCGAGCTCACGCGTTGTCGGCTCGTCCAGTCTCTCCGGGGCGTTAACTCCGAGCGCCACGCGGAATCTGCTGCGGTCGTAGGCGCTGATGAAGCCCGCGGCTTCCAGCGCGCGCCTGACCATCGGCTCCAGCGTGCGCTCGAACGCCGGATCCTTTGTTGTGTTTTGAAAGTCCGCAATCATGACCGAGACCGGCTCATGCTGCTTTTGCGGGAGCACCGCGCGGCGCGTTACGACGTAGGTCGCACCGAGCATCATCATCACGACAGCGGCGGTCGCCGTCACAAGGCGCCACGTGAGTCGACGGGGCTCTGGAATCGGCTCACCGTTTTCGTCGAGTCGATCGAGGGCGGCCACCAGCTCCGCCGACGTCTGAAACCGTGCCGCCGGGTCGGCTTCGAGGCACTTCGCGACCAGATCGTCGATCGCCTCAGGCACCCGCGGATCGATCGCGCGGAGTCGTGGCAGGCCGTTCTCGATGCGCGCCTTCATGTCTTCGAGCGGATTGCTCGCGCTGGAGGGCTTTCGCCGGCCGACGAGCATTTCGTAAAGGATCAGACCGAAGGCATAGATGTCGACCCGCTGATCCGCGGCGGCGCCCTTCGCCTGCTCGGGCGCCATGTATTCGAGGGTGCCGGTGACGCCAGCGGCGCCTTCCCCATGAGCGCTGGAGTGGGCGATCCCGAAATCAAGAATGAGCGCCACGTCTTCGGCGCTGATCATGATGTTTGCCGGCTTGAGATCGCGATGGACCACTGTGGCTTCGTGCGCAGCCTGGAGCCCGGCCGCAATTTCCCGCGCCAGCTTGAGGGCTCGGGGCACGCCAAGCGGACCACTCTTCGTGAGAACCGTCGCGAGGTCCTCGCCCTGGACGTACGGCATCGTGATGTACTTGATGCCTTCCAGCTCGCCCAAATCGTGAATGCGCACGACGTGCTTGTGCGTCACCTGGCGCGCCAGCAGCAGTTCGTTCTTGAACTGCTTCTCGCGGGCGGCTGTCACCGCAGGATCGGCGGTCGACTCAGTGCGGATCACCTTGAGCGCCACCACGACATTCAACTCGGCGTCCCAGGCTTGGTACACCGCGCCCATACCACCAGCCCCGAGCAGGCGGATGATGTGGTAGCGCCCCCCGAGCGCCTGGCCGGGCGCCAGCACCGGCTGTTGGCGAGTCGCCCGCCTGCCGCCGCGGACACCTCCAGCAGACGGAGGAAGCCCAGTGGTATCAGGGACGAAGTGACCGCCGAATGTCTCCGAAACGTCACCGACGTCGGCCTTCAACGCGCGGGGCGGCCTGACCATCGTGACGGCGCCCGTCGTGACGGAACCCGTCAGCGAGTTGGGGCTGAAGACAGTCGCCACGAAGTCAGGCGGACACTCGACAGGCTTCGCCACGTGGGTGAGGATCGTTTCATCAGGAGCAACCTCGGCGACCTGCGAAGAAGCCGTGATCAACGCCCGGCAGGAGGTGCAGCAGCCCTGCGTCGCGGAGGTTTCCTTTCCGCAGAACGGACAGATCATCAAACGGTGAGGTCCACGGTCCTGGGGCAAAAACAAATCAGACTCGCAAATAACAGCGGGATTCCACAGTATGTGATGACGTAAGGGAATCGACAAGCCAAAACGTTGACCCTACGGCCTCAAACTGAGGGTGCCCAAGCCGTTTTCGACCCCGAAGTCTCCCCTCGCATGATCGACGGCCACGAACGCCAGTTTCTCTGGCTGTGAGATCGATTCGCGATGGTCACCGACAACGCCACTTCGGGTGGGCGCACACGCTCGTAAGGTGCGCCCGCCCGCCTCGACCTCACTTCAATTGCACGGCATTGCTCATCTTCGGATTCGACTGGTCACTCAGATAGATCAATACCGTGTAGCAGCCGGGACCTGTGGCGTTTACCGTTCCCGTGTCCCAGTTGAGCTGGAACGGCGGAACATACCGGAAACTGCTGTTCCCGGTCGCGCCGCTTGGCTGACTGAACAATGTTTGCCGCGGCCCCGCGGTCGAAGCCACGCACCCGCCCGCGGGCACCACGGAACCATTGAACACGCTCTCCATTTTCTGCAAGACGTTCAGGGAGGTGACGGTCACGCCCTGCGGATCTGTCACCTGGAAGATGATCGGCACGGCGCTGCCCAGGTTGGCCGGGCTCTTCAGCGGCGTGAGGATGAAGGCGTAGACGACCTTGAACGTCACGCTGGCCGGGTTGCCCACGTTGCCGGCGCTGTCCGTGGCGCGCACGTTGAAGGAGTGTGGACCAATGGCAAGCGCGGTCAGCGCGCTTGGACTCGTACAGGTTGAGAACGAAGCACCGTCCAGCTGGCATTGGTACGATGCGACGCCCGAACCGGGGACCGCATCCGTTGCCGAGAACACAAACGAGGCCGATGAGGCTGTGATCTCCGAGCCCTGAGCCGGTCCAGATGTGATCGTTGTGACCGGCGGCACCGTGTCGATCATCACGGTCCCTGTGTTGCGGGAACCTGGTGCGACGCTACCGTCGCTGCCGTTGCCAAGCGAGTCCGTGGCGTGGCACACGAGGTTGTGCGTCCCCTGCGCGCTCACGTTCAGGTTTCCGCTGGCCGTCGGCGCTGGGAGAGCGGGCAGGCCATTTATCGCGATCGGCGAGCCGTTATCAGTGCATGAAACGGAGGTCACGTTGAACGGGTCGGATGCCGTAAGTCCCACGATCACGGGTGAAGTCTTGAACCAGTTGTTGGACCCGGTCGGCGCTGGGATCGTGAGATTCACCAGCGGTGCGGTGACGACATTGATCGAGACGGTCGTCACATTCGAATCGGGGCTCATCGGCGTCGAACCATCCGTCCAGACGCCGTCGTTCGCCTTGTAGGTGAAGGTATCGACTCCGGCGAAGCCCACGTTGGGCGTGTACGTGAACGATCCGTCTGGGTTCAGAGTCACCATTCCATTCGCCGGCATCGCGACGAGGACAGCCCTCAGCGACGCCGCTGCGCTGTCATCGTCCGTGTCGTTCCCAAGCACCCCAGGCGCCGCGACGGTCAGCCCGGGGGCAGCTGGGCTGGTACGTTGGTTGACACGGTAGCCGCTGTCGGGGTTGGCCACCGGCGCGTCGTTCACAGCGGTGATGGTCGCCGTGTTCGTCGCGCCGCTCTGTGTCCCATCGGTGAGGTTGGCCTTCACGTAGTACGTGAACTGCACGCCGTTCGGGAGTCCCTGGTTATCGACGATGGTCGTCGTCGTCGCGTCCGGCGTTGTTCCCACCGGCACACCCTGCCCGGTGGAGCCGATGGAGGCGCCCGTCACGCGATAGCCCGTGTACGTCACGACGTTGCCCACGTTGGGCGCCGTCCAGCCGGACAACAGAGTTCGGTGCAATGGCAGCGGAGAATCCGCTGGTCCGAGCACGCGCGCCGTCATCGTGCCGTTCGGAGGAGTGCTTCCCACCGTATCGAAGTCGACGCCCTCAGAGACTGCGTCGGCCTCGGACACGGCGTCGGCCTCGGAGACCGCATCGGCCTCGGACACGGCGTCGGCCTCGGACACGGCGTCGGCCTCGGAGACGGCGTCGGCCTCGGAGACCGCATCGGCCTCGGACACGGCGTCGGCTTGCGACATCCCCCAAAGACTTCGCCCCGCGCCCGTTTGGTCCAGGCGCAGGCGGCCCCAGTCATCAAAATCATGAAGTACTGGGAGGACAGGGGCTCCCGGAGCAGGGTTGACGCCGTTCAAAACGCCATCAAGGTCGACGTCCGTGGAAGCCGCGTTCCAGTCGATCGGCGAGGAAGTGGTCGCCGCGTCGATGCGAGCCATCGCAATACCGTTCGGCGGCGTGCCAGGACCTGCCAGGTTCGCATTGGGGAAAGGCAAACCGTTGCAGTATCTTTTTGACGCGGGCAATCCCAGGGCGAAAGCTGTCGTCCCTGGAACCAAAGGCTCGAACCACGCGGTACGGTAGGGGAGTAAGCCCAACGACACAGGGCTCATCAACGTTTCGTCGATGTTGGAGTTCCCCCCACTCGAATAGTTCACATGGGGTTGATTCGAGTCGTCGAGCAGTCCACGCGACTGAAACAGATAACTCATCATGCTGAGGTAGTTCGGTTTGCAGTTCGGCTCGGCATACGTGGCTGTGGTGGCGGTGCCCCAGATCGGCGCGGCTCCGCCGTGATAGAGCTCCACGTTGTGCCCCAGCTCGTGCACCGTCGTCGACGCCCGTATGAACGATGACCCCACGAACTGGACAATGTCCCAGAGCCCGAGCGTGACGAGGACGCGACTGCCGGGCAGATTCGCGATGCCTGACGTGCTCGAAGGCGTGTGGTAAAAGAGCGGGTTGAACGCAGGGTTGGTTGCTACCTTACAGACACCTGTGATGACGAGTGTGGACTTGCCCTGTGCGTCCACATTGTAAGTGGGTCTGCCTTGTGAATCCAGGCATGGCAGCGAGCGCGGCTTGGCGCGGGCGTGAGCGTTCAGCACCTCATGGAACAGACCGATGCGGTTCCGATCAAATCGT
>Ga0306923_10003247_pt1 | contig 15213 bp, 11 predicted proteins | sample sta12Can44000108_FD_203841 | JGI IMG/M metagenome (GOLD analysis project Ga0306923, IMG submission 203841) | Lab enrichment of tropical soil microbial communities from Luquillo Experimental Forest, Puerto Rico - statanox.12C.anox.44.000.108 (v2)... | ecosystem: Environmental > Terrestrial >... | reverse complement strand
AAAGATGACATGTGAATGGGGGGACCCCCTCGGCACAGACGCTCGTTGATATGGGCGTCGGAGAAATGTTTCAGGAGCTCGAGGAGGTCCCGATGACGATGGTAGGCGGTCTGGACGTGCACCGACAGCAGATCACGTTCGATTACGTCGACAGTGACGGGCTGGTGCGCTGGGGTCAGATTCGTCCGGCGACGCGCAAGACGTTGCGAGCCTGGTTGGCTGAGCACTGCCCAGATGGTGCTGGCGAGTTCGCGCTGGAGGGCTGCACCGGGTGGCGCTACGTCAGCGAAGAGCTGGCCGCCGCCGGGGTGGGCGTGCATTTGGGGGATCCGGCCGAGATCGCGGCGCTGCGAGGTCCCAAGAAACGCGCCAAGACCGACCGTGCCGATGCGCGGCTTTTACGCACGCTGCTGTTGGAGGGCCGGTTTCCCGAGTCGTGGATTCCGCCAGCGCATGTAGTGGAGATGCGCACCCTGGGCCGGTTGTACTACAGGCTGATGGACGAGCGCCGCGCCTGGCAGCAGCGCATCCATGCCCAGTTGTTCCATCAGGGCTGTCCACCAGTCGCAACATTGTTGTCGGCGGCGGGTCGCGACACGCTAGGGCGTGCGGAGTTGTCGGTAGCGGGCCGGCAGTATGTCGAGACTGCGCTGCGGCGCATTGATGAGCTGACCGACCAGATCGACCCGCTACGAACACAATTGGTGAACTTCGCCCAGCACCAAACAGGATGTCGAGCACTGCAGCGCCACTATGGCATCGGCTGGCTGTGCGCGGTGATCATCTGGGCCGAGGTCGGCGATGTGCGCCGGTTCCGCAGCTCTGATCAGCCGGTGCGGTTTGCCGGACTCGACGTCACCGTGTACTCCTCCGACGCCAAACGCTCGCCGGGGCATCTGTCGCGGCAGGGCTCACCCGAGCTGCGGTGGGCTGCGTTCGAGGCCGCCAAGTCCGCGGCTCGGCGCGGTTCCCCCGATTACGGCTACTACCACGAGCTGGCGGCCAAACACGACCACAAGAACGGCAAGAACCCGACGCTGGCGGTGGAGCGCAAGATCCTGCGGCGCTGCTATCACACCCTGCGCGCGCTCGGAGATGCCGCCCTGGCCGTGCCGAGCCCTCAAGGGCAGGAGGTGGCCGCCTAACCATGCGTCATACGCGTGCCCTGCCCCTAACTCAGCTGATGCCTGCGGCCAGCTCCCGTAAGTCTCCTGCCGCCACCCCGCTGCTGGGTGGACGTCCCGGAAAGAATGAGCGGCCGCACCCTTTCCCGCACACCGGGCACCCCATCGATCATCATGTCGCCGGACCATCGTCCGTGGACCCAGATAAGGCTGGGCGCTGGCACGCCCTGACGCGTCTCCCGCACCACGTTCTCTCACAGGAGCGGCAAATGACTTGAACCACAACGTTTCGCCTCCGCCCCTCGCCGACCGAGTATATGGCGGACCTTCGTCGGCCTCGAGGTCGTTCGTCCTCGCTGCGCTGTGGGCGCTCCACCTCGACCCCGACTGTCGGCCCACCATCCTCAAGCACGGGCGAGAACGAGGCCAAAACGAACGCAAACCAACGGACTCTCACCTTTACGGGGGTCCCCAACACAGATAAGGAGACAGGCATGCCGACAACACCGGCACGCCAGCGGCTGAAGGATCTGCTAGACAAGCACGAACTCATCATTGCGCCAGGCGTTTTCGACGGCATCTCGGCGCACCTGACCAAACGAACGGGCCACGTCGCGGCGTACCTGACCGGCGCCGGCGTGGCGGCCTCAGGCTTCGGGTTGCCCGACATCGGCCTGGTCACCGCGTCGGAAATGGCCGAGCGGGCCCGGATGATCGTCGACGCATTGGGCGATTTGCCGCTCATCGCCGATGCCGACACGGGCTACGGCGCACCGATGAACGTGGTGCGCACCGTCCGCGCCTACGGCGCGGCGGGCGTGGCCGCGATCCAACTGGAAGACCAGGTATTCCCGAAGCGTTGCGGCCACCTGCCGGACAAGCAGGTCGTCGATGCGGCGGTGTTCGAACAGGCGCTCGCCGCCGCGCTGGACGCCCGGTCCGACGACGGCCTGTTGGTGGTGGCTCGCACCGACGCGCGCGCCCCGCTCGGGCTGGACGCCGCGATCGAGCGGGCAAACCGGTACGCGCAGGCGGGCGCGGACATCATCTTTGTCGAGGCGCCGCAGGACACCGGCGAAATCGAGCGCATCGCGCGCGAAGTCGAGGCTCCCCTGCTGATCAACCTGGTGCTCGGCGGCATGACGCCGCTGGAGTCCGCGTCGCGCCTGCAGGAACTCGGCTACGCGATCGCGATCCATCCGGGCAACCTCTTGACGCAAGCGACCTTCGGAATGCTGCAGAGCCTCTGCGAACTCAATGGCAGCGACATCGCCGCCCAGCTGCCCACCAAACCCGCCGACTTCTTCAATTTGGTGGGGATGGCGGAGTGGCTGGAACTGGACACCAAGTACGCACGCAAGGACCCATCATGGGCATGACCATCATCGAAAAGATCTTCGCCCGCAAGGCCGGTCTCGGCTCGGTGTCGCCGGGCGAAACCGTCGTGGTCGACGTCGATATGACCGTCTTGATCGATCTGCAATTCGCCACCATGTGGATACAGCCCAACCGAATCCACGACGCCGACAAGCTGGCAGTCATCATGGACCACGCCGTGCCGGCACCAACCATCAAGGACGCCACCGGCGGTGGGCATGCCCGAAAGTTCGTCGCCGACTTCGGTATCGAGCGCTTCTACGACGTCGGCCGGCACGGGATCTGCCACCAGGTCATCGCCGAGAACGGCCTGGCACGCCCGGGCGAGATCCTGGCCTGCACCGACTCCCACACGTGCGCCGCCGGTGCCTACAACACCGCGGCCCGCGGACTGGGGCCCGCCGAGGTCTATTCGATCATGTGCACCGGGACCACCTGGTTCCAAGTCGCGCCGACAATCCGCTACGAGCTCGACGGTGCCAAACCAAACGCGGTGAGCGGCAAGGACATCTTCCTGCATATCGCCAACGAATACGGCGACGCCGCCAACCTGAATCTGGAATTTGGGGGGCCCGGGCTGGCCGGAATCCCGATGCACGACCGGCGCACCATCGCGACCCAAGGTGCCGAGGTCTCGGCCGATTTCAGTACCTTCGAACCCGACGGCGTTTTGACGTCGTTTCTCGACGAACGCGGGGTCACCGGATACGCTACCGCCGCACCCGATTTCGACGCCAACTACCAAGACGTGCGGCATGTCGACCTGGCGAACCTGGAACCGTACGTGGCTCGCCCGGGCACCGTCAGCCGCAACGGGCTACCCGTGTCACAGCTCGACCACCAGAAGATCGACCAGGCGTTCATCGGATCGTGCGCGAACGGTCAACTCGAGGACCTCGAGATCGCCGCGGAAGTGTTGCGCGGCAAGGCCGTGGCTCCGGGGGTGCGGCTGCTGGTCACACCCGCCTCGCAGGCGGTGTACCGGGAGGCCATGCGGTTGGGCTACCTGCAGGACATCGCGGACGCGGGTGCGGTCGTCACCAACTCCACCTGCGGCGCCTGTTTCGGGTACCACATGGGCGTGCTGGGGCCCGGCGAGGTGTGCATCACGTCCAGCACCCGCAACTTCACCGGCCGGATGGGCAGCACCGAGGCGGAGATTTTCATGGCGTCGCCTGCGACCGTCGCGGCGTCCGCGATCACCGGATACATCACCGATCCAAGGAGCGTGACGGCGTGACGATCTCCTTCAGCGGCAAGCTATGGGTGTTCGGCGACAACCTCAACACCGATGCCATGTATCCGGCCTTCGCCATGAAGATGGACCCGCCGGAGGCGGCCAAGCACATCTTCTACGAGGTCCGCCCGGGCTGGACCGATCAGGTGTCACCGGGCGATATCGTCGTGGCAGGCAAGAACTTTGGGCTCGGATCGTCGCGCCCGGTCGCCGCCCTGTTCACCGAGCTCGGCGTCGCCGGACTCGTCGCCGAGGAATTCAACTCGCTGTTCTTCCGCAATGCCGTCAACGCCGGCCTGCCGGCCATGACCGTGCCCAACGCGACCGGCGTGTTCCACGAGGGCGACACCGGAACCTTCGATCTGACCGCCGGCACCTGGCGAAACGACACCACGGGAGACTCAGGCACGGTGCCCAAGCTGCCCGACCTGATCCTCGACATCATCGAAAGCGGCGGCGTCATGCCCCGGCTCGTGGCGCAGGGTTACCTTCCGGCCGAACTCGGCGACCTGCTACGGTCCAGCACGGTCGCCATCCGTGGCGCCGGGAGCGGCGCCTGATGGCGCTGCGGGGAAGGCTGCTACGCGGAGTTCGCGCGGGCGCGCACCGCGGCCCGTTGGCCCGCAACGGGTTTGAGGCGCCCGCCGCCATCATGATCACCAGCACGGCCTTCGACGACGGCGGCGCGATGCCGCGATCGAGCGCGGGAAAGGGCGTCGGCGACAACACGTCGCCGCCGTTGCGGTGGGACGGAACACCGCCCGAGACCCGGCAGCTGGTGCTCGTCATTGACGACATCGACGTTCCGCTCCCCCGGCCGCTACTGCACACCGTCGCGGTGCTCGATCCGACGGTTGACGGCGTCGATGCCGGTGGTTTGCGGCCCGGCGCTAGCGGAATACGTTTTGTCCGAGCCGATCTGGGCCACTGCGGCTACGCGGGACCACGCCCGATCGCCGGCCACGGAGCGCACCGCTACCGATTCCATCTGTTCGCGATCGATAAGCCAATCGCCGACAGCGTGACCACCAGCAAGGCTCTGCTGGCAACGATCAGCGGACACGTACTGGCCCGTGGCCTCCTGACCGGGACCTACGAGCGGAGCTGATCGGCTGTGCGGTGACGGCGTCCGGTGTGCGGTAGCGGCGAAGCCGGTCGGCGTGTCGCCACCGTGGGTGCACACCCGATGAGCGAAAAGCCGGGTTACTCTTCGGGCACCTCGCGTTCGATCTCGTCGAGCCAGATGCGCGCCGACATGTCCGACGGGGCGCGCCAATCCCCGCGCGGCGACAACGCACCGCCGTGGGACACCTTGGGGCCGTTGGGCAAGGCCGAGCGCTTGAACTGGCTGAACGAATAGAACCGCTGCACGAACACCTGCAGCCAGTGCCGAATCTCCTTGAGCGAGTACGACGGTCGCTTGTCCTCCGGGAACCCCGCCGGCCAGTTGCCCTGCTCGGGGTCACTCCACGCGTGCCAGGCCAAAAACGCGATCTTCGACGGCCGGAATCCGTAACGCAGCACATGGAATAACGAAAAGTCCTGCAGGGCAAACGGCCCGATCTTCGCCTCGCTGCTCTGCAGCTCTTCCTCCTCGCCGCTCGGAACCAGTTCCGGGGTGATCTCGGTGTCCAGCACCGACTGCAGCACATGGTCCACCCGCGATTCGAACTGCCCGGACGAGATGACCCAGCGGATCAGGTGCTGGATCAGGGTTTTGGGCACGCCGGCATTGACGTTGTAGTGTGACATCTGGTCACCGACCCCGTATGTCGACCAGCCCAGCCCCAGCTCGGAGAGGTCACCGGTGCCCAGCACGATTCCACCGCGCTGATTGGCCAGCCGGAAGAGATAGTCGGTGCGCAAGCCGGCCTGGACGTTCTCGAAGGTGACGTCGTAGACCTTCTCGCCGCGTGCGAACGGATGATCGATCTCCTTGAGCATCTGGCTTGCGCTGTCACGGATGTCGATTTCGGAGAAGGTCACACCGAGTGCGCGGCAAAGCTCGATCGCGTTGCGCTTGGTCCGAACCCCGGTGGCGAAGCCGGGCAGCGTGAACGCCAGAATGTCCCTGCGCGGCCGTTTTTCGCGATCCATTGCCCGTGCGGCGACGATCAGCGCATGCGTCGAGTCCAACCCACCGGAAATCCCTATGACGACCTTCGGATAGTTCAACGCACGCAACCGCTGCTCGAGCCCGGCGACCTGGATGTTGTACGCCTCATAGCAATCGTGTTCCAGGCGTTGCGGATCGGCCGGGACGAACGGAAAGCGCTCTACCTCCCGCCGCAGTCCGATGTCGCCGGCCGGCGGGTCGAGCCGGAACTCGATGCGCCGGAACGACTCCGCCGACGTCCGGTGGTGGCGGCGGTTATCGTCGAACGTCCCCATCCGCATCCGTTCCGAGCGAAGCAGTTCGGTGTCGACGTCGGCGACGCTGCGTCGCTCTCCCTTGGGGAAGCGCTCGGATTGGGCGAGCAGCACGCCGTTCTCCCAAACCATGGTCTGGCCGTCCCAGGCCAGGTCGGTTGTCGATTCGCCCTCTCCTGCGGCGGCGTAGACGTAGGCGGCCAGGCACCGCGACGACGCCGAGCGGGCCAGCAGGCAACGGTCCTCGGCCCGGCCGATCGTGATCGGGCTGCCGGACAGGTTCGCCAGCACCGTCGCGCCCGCCAGCGCCGCTTCCGCGCTGGGCGGAATCGGCACGAACATGTCCTCGCAGATTTCGACGTGCAGCACGAAATCGGGTAGGTCGGAGGCGGCGAACAACAGATCGGGGCCGAACGGGGCCTCGACGTCGCCGATGCGGATGACGCCGCGCTCGTCGTCTCCGGGCGCGATCTGGCGGCGCTCGTAAAACTCCCGATAGGTGGGCAGGTACGACTTCGGCGCCACACCGAGCACCGCACCGCGGTGGATGATCACAGCGGTGTTGTAGATGCGATGCCGGTAGCGCAGTGGGGCGCCGACGACCAGCACCGGCAACAGGTCGGTCGAGGATGCGACGATTTCCCCAAGGGCGCCTTCGACGTCGTCGAGCAAGAGGTCTTGCAGGACGATGTCCTCGATGGAGTACCCGGACAGCGTCAGCTCGGGGAATACGGCCACCGCGACGCCGTCGTCGTGGCATGCGCGGGCCAGCCCCAAAACCGACGCGGCATTGGCCGCCGGATCGCCGATGGTGGTGTGGTGCGTGCATGCGGCGACGCGGACAAAACCCTGGCTGTAGCTGTTGTAGAAGTCCATCGCCCTTCCATTGTCGCCTGCCGAGTGTCAAGGTGGGGCCGCCGGGTGGAATGCAGGCTGTAAGCCGTGGCGATAGGAGCGCGCTTTCTTGTGGAGCTAAGGGGACGCGAACCCCCGCTCTTTCCTGCAAAAACAGCTTGTAAAAAATGCCCGCCGCGATTGGCTGAACCAGGCCGCTGGGCCGCCACCGCTGGGAACACCGAATCGGGCACAATAAGGTGTGATCAGAGTCGTCACGTGACCCCCAGTCCGCGGGGGCCGTTGCGTGTGTGACCGTGCCGAAGGACAGTACGAATGGCAGCCGCACGCTGGACACGTACCCCGTTCGGGGTGCTGTTCACGCTGTACGCTACCGGCCTTCTGATCTGGCTGACGCTCGGTCTGTTGCCAACATTGTCAGCGACTCTCCCGTCTGTCCGGCATGTTCTTGAATCAGTTGCCATGCAGGGCGCTCCGCTTGGTACTGCGGCTGATCGGATCAGGTCCGCGGACGTGTCGATGTCGACCATGTCAATGTCGACCACCGGGGTGCTAGTCCAATACGGCTTCAGCGCATTGAACTTCGGCCTTGGATTGATGCTGGCCGTTCGGCGGCCGGACGAACTGGTGCCGCGGCTGCTGGCCTTCGCATTGCTGGGCACCGCCGCTACCTTTAACATGCCCAGTCACAGAGCCTTTTACATTACCGGCAGCCCGTGGCCGATCGCGATCATCCACTTCACCTTCCATATCGTCTCCGGCGTGAGCTACCTCTGGGCAGTCCTGCTGTTTCCGGACGGAACCGTGCCGTCGCGCGCAGGAATGTCGGCGCGCGGCCAGCGGGTGGCCGCAGTGGCGGTCACCCTCGTGGCCACGTTGGTCTGCTGGCGAGGCAGTTTTCTGGCCCATCCGCAGTTTTTCGTGATCTTCTTCGGCATCCTGATCCCGGTCGTAGGAATCGGCACCCAGGCGCTCCGGCTGGCCGATCCCGCAGCCGGCGCCGTTCACCGTCGAGCCGCGCGCCTACTGACCGCCGCGTTGCTGCCCGCTCTCGGCGTGGCGGTGACTTGGTTGGCAGCGCGAGCCGTGCGGTGGGTCGGCGGGTCAGCGGGCGAGGCCTCGGGACGGCTGGCCGTCAACCTGCAAGATCTGTTCCCGGCCGTCTTCGCCATCGTTCCCGTGGTGCTGTTCGCTGGCGTCGTCCGCCATCGGCTGTGGGGCATCGACCGGGTGTTGAGCCGGGTGTTGTTATACGGCGCGATCGCGGCCGTGGTCAGCGTGGCCTACGTCGTGGCGGTAGCTTTCGGTGGCTGGCGTGCCGGTGGCGCTCTGTGGTTCTCGGTGCTGGTGCTCTCTGTAATGGCCGTCGTGATCGAGCCGATTCGCACCCGAGCGAGACGTTGGTCGAATCGAATCGTGTTCGGCCAGGACCTGAGCCCGAGCGAGGCGATACGAACGCTGATCAGGGGCCTCGAACATCTTTCACCGACCGCCGAATTGGACCAGCTGGTCGAGGTGACTGTCCGGGCAACCCGCGCGCAGCGGGCCGAACTATGGCTGTTGGACGGCGGTGATCTCGTTTGTGCCGCGAGTACTGATGAGGAAGTGGGGCGCCGAGCCGGCCCGTACGAGCAGAGTGCGAATGCCCTGCAGGCAGCACTGGGTGCCAGCGAGGTCTGGCCGGTGGAGTACCAGCACCAGCTCCTAGGCGTACTTGCGGTGTGGGTCGCCAACGATATTTCCCTTACTGCTTCAGATGAATCCCTGTTGGCCGAGGTCGCCGCGCACGCCCGCGTGCTCGTGAATAACGCGCTGCTGACGGTGCAACTGGCCCGGCAGGTTCAGAACCTGATAGCGCAAGCTGAGGAGCTGACCGATTCGCGACATCGAGTGGTGGCAGCGCAGGACGCCGAACGAAAACGCCTCGAACGGGATTTGCATGACGGCACGCAACAGGCACTGGTCGCAACCATGGTCGGGCTTCGGATGGTGCGAACGTCCCGACTCGACCAAGCCGAAGTGATCACGGATCTCGAAGAACTGTCGCAGGTCCTGGAAACAGCACGGAGCACATTGCTCGATCTCTGCGGCACGTCGGTACCCGCGGTTGTCGCCAGAGCCGGCCTCGCGGGTGCCGTGAACAGTGCGGCCGAGCTGTCCCGCCGATCCGGCCTAGACGTGCGAGTTCAAGTCGATGTGCCACCCGAGCTGGATTTGCAGGTCGCGGCGGGTGTGTACTTCTGTTGCGTCGAAGCCTTGCAAAACACCGCCAAGCACGCCCGCGCAAGCAACGTTCGGATCGACATCCAAAGTGGCGAAGGAGAACTGCGTTTCGCGGTCAGCGACGACGGCATCGGGTTCAGTCAAACCGGCGCACTCGATTCTGTCGGCGGCCTGGCGAAACTGGTGGAACGGGTAGCCGTACTGGGCGGCTCGCTCGTCGTGGAGTCAGCGCCGGGCAGGGGTGCGCAGGTCTTCGGGACGGTGCCGTGCCCCGGGGTGCGCGCGGTGCCGTCCACGATTGGTGAACGGGTCGGTGCACGATGAGATCCGATTTCAAGCGCGCCGGGATCGTCATCTGCTGCCGACTTGCAGTTGCTGTGGTCGGGTATTCGTTGCTGGCGTCGGCGTGGCGACACCTGGTGGCGAGCCCGGCTCGGTGGCCCTTGTGGGTGGTGGTGACAGCCACTGCTCTCGTCGCAGGCCTGCTGTCTATCACCAATCGTCCGATCACGATCTTGGCCGATCGGCTCAGTTTCGGCGAGCGTGCGGACAGTCAAAAGCTGATGCGTGAACTACTGGCCCGGATGTCCGACACGCTGCCGGTGGGTGAGGTGGTGCCCCGGCTGGCTGAAGCCGCCGGACGCACGGCGCACAGCGACCGCGCGGAGGTGCGGGTCCGGCTGCCCGGTGGTGAGGAATGGTCACAAGTGTGGCCGTCGCCGGTTAGACCCCGCACGGACTCTCTCACGATCGGGGTCCGGCATGGCGGTGACGTGCTTGGTGAGATCGAGGTCGCGATGAACCGCGCCGAGCAATCGGCCTTCGACCGAAGACTGCTCGAGGAGTTGGCTGGTCCGGCAGGGCTGGCGCTGTCCACGGTGCGGCTGACGTACGAGCTGAGACAGCGGGCCGCCGATCTCGAGCGACTCACACTGGAGTTGCAGCAGTCGCGCCAGCGCCTTTTGGATGCACGTCGCGACGAGCGGCAGCGGCTGCAGCGCGAGCTGGCTGATCGAGTGATCCGACATATGGCGAATGCCTCGGATGCGTTGGCCAGAGTGCGTGCGGGCGCAGGCAGTAAGTCTTGGCTCGAACTCTGCTCGGCAGAAACCGAATTGGAGACTGCACTCGACCGGCTGCGGGTTCTTTCGCGAGGCATCTACCCGCCCACGCTGAGCGAGTCCGGCCTTGCGGAGGCGCTGGCGGGCTGGCCGGTCAGCACAGGTGTCCCTGCCGCCATCCAGGTCGACGGCTCAGATCAGCTGTTGCGGGACAGACCTGAACTGGAAGCGTGTGTTTATTTCTGTGTGGTGACCGCGCTGGGCGCGCTCGCGGACCGGGGCGCCGACCGGCCTTCCGCGACGGTGCGCATCGAGTCCGGCGCTGTGACTTTCCGCGTCAGCGCGAGCCGCCAAACGGACATCAGCGCGGCCGAGGTGCTCGCAATCCGGGACCGCGTCGAGGCATTCGACGGTTCGCTGCTCGAAGTATCCACCGGCTCCCCGCAGTCCGCCGTCGCCGCGACTATCCCACTGGCGTTGACCGATAACGGAGCTTCATCAGTTGGCACGGCAGGTGAGCGATGGCGATCCGAATAGTGTTGGCGGAAGACAATTTCTTGCTTCGCGAGGGTGTCCGACGGGTGCTCGAGTCCAGCGACCAGGTCGAGGTCGTCGCCACGTGTGGTGACCTCGGCGAGGCACTCGGGGCAATTGACGACCATGGTCCTGACGTCGTACTCACCGACATTCGGATGCCACCGAACCGGAAGGATGAGGGAATCCAGATTGCCCGACATTGCCGCGCTGCGCACTCCACAACCGGGGTGGTGCTGCTCAGCCAGTACGTTGAGCCGACTTACGTTCGGGTGCTACTCGATCAGGGTACTGAAGGCCGCGGCTATCTTCTCAAGGAACATCTTGCCGACCTCGATGACCTCCTCGTGGCGATCACGTCAGTCGCGCGTGGCGGATCGGCGATCGATCCCAAAGTTGTGCAATCACTGGTTCAAGCCAGAACAATGGACGATGACGCACGAATGCGGCGGCTCAGTCCCCGGGAACGTCAAGTCCTCGAGTTGATCGCCGAAGGGCGAACGAACGCCGCGGTCGCACAGCAATTGGTACTCAGCCAGCACGCGGTGGAGAAGCATATTAACTCTATATTCTCAAAGCTGAATCTGACCGGAGACCAAGAGCTCCACCCGCGCGTCCGTGCCACCCTGATGTACCTCGCGGAGGGACGCAGCTGACAAGCGACGAACCCGTCCTTCCGCGATGAGTACTGCGCGTAAGTCGCGGCTCCGCTCTAGTGTCTCGTGCCTGCGACCGACAAGCGACGAACTCGTTTACCGTGCTGAGTGAGTGTCCGCCGCCGGCGGGCCGCCGAACGACGGATGTTGTTGGTGGCCAACCGATGAGAGCAGTCGCCCTGAATGCCTTTGGTCACGGGCTGGACCGAAATTTCGGCGGCGCACGGCGCCACTTTGGTGTCGGCGCGGTCAGTTGTGTCGGTGGCGTCGGTGGCGTGGGTAGCCTTGGAAGGCCACCAATTTGCCGTCCCGACCAATGCCGCCATGGCCGGGACCGTGACGGTGCGCACCACGAAGGTGTCGATCAACAGGCCCATGCCGACGATGAACCCGATTTGCGTCATGGTCGAGAGACTGCCGAACAGCAGGCCGAACATCGAGGCGGCGAAGATGATGCCGGCCGAGGTGATGACGCCACCCGTCGAACGGACCGCACGAATGATGCCGGAGCGGATGCCGAAACCTGACTCTTCACGAATTCGCGTAATCAACAGCAGGTTGTAGTCCGCCCCGACGGCGACCAGCACGATGAATGCCATCGCCTGCACATTCCAATAGATCGGCTGTCCGAGCACGAACTGGAACCAAACGACCCCCAGTCCCACCGCCGACAGAAACGAGATCACCACGGACGCAATGAGATACAGAGGCGCCACGATCGCTCGGAGCAGGACGACGAGAATGAGGAAGACGACGAGAAGTGTCAGGATGACAATTAGTCGAACATCGTCGTGGAAATAGCTACGCATGGCGCTGTACGTCGCGGTGGTGCCGAGCACCGAAATCGACGCATCCGAGAGAGAGGTGTTCGGCTGCGCGCCGCGCGCCGTATCCAGAATCGATCGCACCTGGTCCATCGCGGCCGTGCTGAACGGGTCGAATTTCGTTTCGACAACGTAGCGCACCGAATGGCCGTCGGGCGAGATGAACATCTTCGCGGCGTTCTTGAAGTCGTCGGAGCTGAGCACCTGGGGCGGTATGTACATGCCCGCCATAGATTGTTGTGTGGCATCGCGTTTCATCGACAGCAGCAAGTCGGCGGCCTGGTTCATTCCCAGGCCCATCTGCTTGGTCTGGTTGACGAGTATCCGCACGCCCTCAGCCAACCGCTGGCTGCCGTCGGCCAGCTGGTCGGTAACTGTCTGCATGCGCGCAATCTGCTGCTGCACGCCTGCGGTATTGGGACCCGCTGCCCGCAGACTGTTGGCCGCCGTTGTCAACAGCGCGGTCAGATTCTGCACTGCCGCCTGCAGGCCCTGTACCGTCGGCTGCGAGGCCAATGTACCGTTGCTCCGCGCTTGGACGAGCTGAGCGACGTGGGAGCGGCACGCCGGGTCCGAGTTGCAAAGCGGATTGTTGTTCAACGCGTCCAGCATCGCGCCCGCCGCGTCAGCGGTATGGTTGGCGACTGTCGAAACGGACCCATTCGCGAGCCCGCGTACGTTGTCCAGGAGGTTCGCCCCCGCGGCGAGCTGTTGCCGCACCTCGTTTAACGTTGTGGTGAGTTGGGTCATCGGCCCACTGGCGCTGCGGATTTGGTCGCGAACCTCGGCGAGGCTTGCCGCCAGTTGGTCGGCACCATTGGTCAGCGCGTCGAGGTCATTGGTTCTGTCGCTGATCTGTGTCGAGGCGTCTTGCAGCTTGGAGCCGACCGCTCCGGCTTGAGAGCTGAGCTTGGTTTGATCGAGCGGCTGGCCGGTGGGTCGGGTGATGCCGCGCACCGCAGCGATATTGGGCAGCTGGGACACGCGTTGCGCCATTTGATCCAGGTCGGCGAGGGCCCGCGATGTCCTCAGGTCGTGCGGCGACTGGACGTAGATGTATTGTGGCAGCATAGTACTCGTCGAAAAGTGGCGCTCCATCGCCGAAAAGCCGACATTGCTCTCCGCCGATCGCGGTAACTGAAGGCGGTCGTCGAAGGTGGGCTGCAGAAAGGCCGCGCAGCCGGCCAGCGCGATCAACACCGACAGGCTAACCAGCAGATGCGCTTTGGGCCGGCGAACAATCTGAACGGCCGACCGCTGCCACAGCCGGCCGGTCAGCGCCGGTCGTGGCGTCACCCATCCGCGTCGACCGGCGAGCACGAGGATGGCGGGCAACAACGTGACGGCGGCAAGCAACGCGATCACGATCGAAACCGCAAGCGCCGGGCCCACACTCGTGAACGCGGGTAGCCGGGTGAAGACCATGCCGCAGAAGGCGACGGCGACGGTGGCCGCCGACGCCGCGATGACCTTGCCGATGGATCTCAACGCCTGCCGCACAGCCAGGTCGGAGTCCGTGCCGGACCGAATGTACTCGTGGTAACGGCTGATCAAGAAGACGGCGTAATCGGTGCCGGCGCCAACGATCATGGCCGTCATCAACACGATCGTCAGCGCGGACACCCGGAGTCCGAGCTGGGTCAGCGCGGACACCACCCCCTGGGCCGCCATCACCGAAATGCCGATGGTGATCAATGGCAGCAGCACGGTCACGGGACGGCGGTAAATCACCAGCAGGATGATCAGCACCAACAATGCGGTGGCAATCTCGATCACGTGCATGTCGCGGGCGCTGACGATCGACGCGTCGCCGACAATGGCAGCCTGTCCGGTCACATCCGCGGTTAGCGCGGAGCGCGCGGTGGCTTGTTCGGCGATCTTTGCGATCCGTTGGTAGGCCTGCGAGGACTGCGGTGAGCCGGCAGGCGCCCTGAGGTTCACCGCCAGGTAAAACGCCTTGTTGTCGGGGCTGACCATCACTGAACGCAGCGCAGGTGTGGCGACAATGTCCTGCACGCCGCTTACATCGTTGGTCTCCCCGCGCAACGTGGTGGCGAGCTTGCGGTAGACATCCTCATCGGCGGGTTGTAGACCCCGCTCGTCGGTGAGTACGACAATCAGGATGTTCTGGGCGGATTCACCGAAATCCTTGGCCATCTGCTCGGCCGCCGCCACGGCTTTGGGCGGCAGCGGCTGTAGTGTCTGGCCTTCGACCACCTTCGTCAACGGAGGGAAGGCCACGGTCAGCACGCCGACGACGGCTATCCAGGCTGCGATCATTAGCCACGGCGCTCGCACCACGAAGCGGCCCAGCACCGAAAACGCATCGAAGCGTGTCGAGGTCTTGGGATCCGCGGGTTCTGTGGACATGATGAAACCCTTCATTGGTGTGTCGAGCGTGGGTACGTAGGAGCGGCAGAAAAGACAGGGCATGGCCATCCGATCGAGGCGGTGAGTGAGAAGTCACTCAGAACGCTCGAAATAAGCCGCCGCAAGCCTTCATTCGAGTTGGAGCGGCCCGGCTGATACGCAACGACCGAGACGAAGACCTGTCCGTGCACTCGTCCCGAGAGCAACCCCAGCAGTCCGCCGGTCTGGTGTATCGTCGCCTCGGTCGCCCCCGCGAAAAGCGACTTCATGGCGAAGCAGTCGGCCTCTGTGCCGTCTGGCCGGTTGGCGGCAGGATTGATCGCGCCGAGGTTGGATGATCCGCTGGTCGTCGCACCCCCGAGGGCCACGCCGGCCATTCGTCTGATGAGCCAGTGCGGCAACAGAGGAGCCAGGGGCAGCAGTGCCAATCGTTCATCAGGGATCTCTTGACGCCGGATCAGCGCGTGCTTGATGGCGGCCCGAATCTCGCGCAGATCCGTTGTCGCAGCTGCAGAGTCGACCACGATGTCGACGGCTGTGATGGCGTTGGCGCGAGTATCGCCGTCGGCGCGCTCGTTAACG
>Ga0306923_10003246_pt1 | contig 15216 bp, 10 predicted proteins | sample sta12Can44000108_FD_203841 | JGI IMG/M metagenome (GOLD analysis project Ga0306923, IMG submission 203841) | Lab enrichment of tropical soil microbial communities from Luquillo Experimental Forest, Puerto Rico - statanox.12C.anox.44.000.108 (v2)... | ecosystem: Environmental > Terrestrial >... | reverse complement strand
CGTGAGGACGCTCGTTGTTGAAGACCTCGATGAACTTGTCGAAGCGGGCCTGCTGCTGCAGAAAGTTTCGACACGCGGGCTTGGTGGCTTCTTTTTTCAGGGTGAGATGCATTCTTTCATGGCGGCCATTCTGCTGTGGATGTCCCGGTTTGATCCGTTCGATGCCGATTCCTAGCCGCAGCCACCAGACCGCGAGCTTGCTCAGATTAAACAAGGCGTGGGCGGAGGCGAAGGGCACGCCGTTATCGCTGCGGATGTTCGCCGGCAACCCGCGCTCCTTAAAAAGCCGCTCAAACACAGTAAAAGCGTAGTTTTCTCTGGTGCAAGAGAGCGCCTCGCAGGTCAGCAGGTATCGGCTGGCATGATCGGTGACGGTTAGCGGGTAGCAGTATTGATGATTCCCCAGCAAGAACTCGCCTTTGTAATCCGTGCACCAGAGCTCATTGGGGTTCTTGCCGAAGGATAGCTCGGTTCCTTGAGCGCGACGACGCACCCGGCCGCGGCGCTCCACCAGGCCGTGGCGATCGAGCACCGCATGGATGGTGCTCTTGGCGGGGATCGGGATCCCGGAAAATCGGCGGATGAGGCGCTCGCGAATCTTGCGGGCACCCCAGGTGCCATGCTCGCGCTTCACGTTCAGGATGTAGTTCTCGACTTGGAAAGGCAGCTTGTGCGCATAGTGTTGGGGGCGCCGGCTTCGATCCGTCAGCCCTTCCACCCCGCACTCCTTATAACGATCAAAGATCTTGTAGCCTGTCTTGCGGGCGATTCCAAACTCCCTGCACAGATCCGCCATTTGCTCGCCGGCTAGCCGGCGACCAACGAACTGAAGCCTCTCATCCATGACCGAACACTCCTTCCAGGGCATCCACTTCCTCCTAAAAAAAGGAGAAAGTGTAACCTATGTGTCCGGTACGTTTTGTTACCTATGTTCCAGGTCGCTCAATAGAATCAGCGACTTACAGCATCGGAAGCGGTCAAAGAGCGCCTGGCACAAGACCAGGAGGTCGGCGGTTCATCGAAACCACTTTATCTCCCTCAAATTCAACAAATTCATGCTGCTTTCTTGAAAGTACGGCCTTGTCTTTTGGTTGCGAAAGTTGCGAATGATTCGCCAGATTGAACTATGAGCGGATCCGGGTTATCTCCTCTTCTTAATGCTTCGCCGCTGTTTATTCTTGCGGCCGTGGTCCGCAAAAACTCCATGCAGCGAGCACGCTGGCTCGGAGAATGGCGGAGTTGGAGCACTCGACCGCTTGCCAAGGATGCTTGGCATGCCACGAAACGGGGATGCGCCGTTTGAAACCGAGTTCGCTATCGATGAAGAAGGACACCCCGGAAAACTGCAGAGCAGTGTCTTTGCGCGAGACGAGAATACGCACCATTTGAGGATTTCTTTCAGGTCAACTGCCATCGGGACGTTTCACGTCCACAACGAATTCGGGGAACCAAAGCCAAGTCCTCACGACATTGAGATCGCCAAGGCGAAACACAAGATCATGTACGTCGGTTCGCGCGACGGATTGTATTGGGTTGATCCCGATGGAAACGTGCGCCATGTGTTCGACTCGGATAATACGTCCGAGCACGAGTCTTAGCGAAACATGGCAGCAACGAGCCTTGATTGGGGCTGGGTTACTGGCGAATGGCAAAACAAACAGGAAAAGCACTTCAAACGATACGTTGATGTTATCTCAGAATCTACTTGACTCTTCACGACCGCGGCCGGATACTCGTCGCACGTTACCAGCCCTGAGCACCGAGTCGAATCCAGGTTTTGTTGAAAACACTCCAATGTGTCTGGTTAGAGTGCTCAAATTACTTTTGCTCGCGGTTGCTTTATTTGGTGCCGAGGTCGGCGAATCAGCCTGCTTCGTCGATGATATTTCAAATGATTACATCCAGGCACCGGTTTCTTCGGTCGAGCAGTTGCCGAAGAGGGCTCCAGCGCATCTGATTTTTCAAGGCAGCTTTAAGGTCCCTGAGGAACTGACTCGAAAACTCACGGTTGTTCCTTCTTGTGAAGCTTTGCGCTTCTCAGCACCAGACCTCCTTCGATTGTTTTCCATTCAGCGGAAATAATAGCTCCTTCCACTCAGCGTCGGCTGGAATCAGTGTTGTAGTAGTCAACCGAATTGCTGCGGAGTCCCGGCATTCAGTGGCCGGCCGTTTCCTCGGCAAAATTCCGTTCGCTCGTATCGGCACGCTTTCCGCTGCCGACACACCTACAGAAAGAAGAAGGAAATGAAATTTAGCGTTTGTCGCACTGCTATTTTAGCTACGCTGTTGATTTTCATCGCGCTGCTTGTCAGCCTCTTCTCGAACAAGCTGGTCGCTCAGACAACGAGCAGTGGTGGGTTTACCGGCGTTGTAAGCGACCCGAGTGGTGCCATAGTGCCGGACGCAATTGTCGAGCTCAAAGACAACGCAAAAGGCGACACGCAATCGACAAGAACGAATGCAGAGGGAGAGTACCTTTACTCATTCCTTCGTCCCGGAAACTTTACACTTACGGTTTCCCATCCAGGCTTTAAGGCAACGAGCCGTGCCCTAGACATCTCCCTGGGGCCGCCCGCTACCATGAACGTCCAGCTCGCCCTCGAATCGGCTGATCCCACCACGGTGAGGGTGACCGAGGAGGCTCCGCTCATCAAAGCGGAAAACGGCGACGTCTCCACGACGATGAACCAACTGCAGGTTTCCCAAGTACCAAACCCCGGCAACGACCTCACGTATATAGCGCAAACTGCCCCGGGCGTGATAATGAACACCGACATCGCTGGGTTCACCAACTTTTCCTCCTTGGGTATGCCAGGAACCTCGAATCTTTTCACCTTAAACGGGATGAACGACAACGACCTTGGCGCAAACATAAATATTTCCGGCGCCCTTAACCTGCTCCTTGGCCAGAACGAGGTTCAAGAAGCCACCGTGGTGAGCTACGGTTACTCCGGCCAGTTTGGCAGCGCCGCCGGTGCGAATGTGAACTACATCACCAAGTCAGGCGGAGACACGTTTCATGGCAATGCCGCATATTTTTGGAACGGCCGCCTATTGAACGCCAACGACTGGATCAATAACGCAACCGGTTCGCCCCGTCCTTTCAGCAACGCAAACCAGTGGGCAGGGGCGCTTGGAGGCCCGATCAAGAGGGACAAGCTCTTCTTCTTCTTCAACACCGAAGGAATACGCCTGCTGCTTCCCACTCCGGTATTTGCGATCCAGTTGCCAAGCCCACAGTTTCAAGCGGCGACGCTGGCTAACATCGATGCAAGATTCGGCCCCAGCTCCGCATCCCATATGTTTTATCGGCAGATCTTCAATCTTTACAACTCCACCCCTGGTGCGAGTGCAGCATTGCCGGGGGCTTTCGGCGATCCACTTGGTTGCCCTGACTTTATTGGTCCCGACGGACTGGGTACAACTGTGCCTTGTGCCGTTCACTTTACGAGCACGCGCAGCAGCCCAACGGATGAATCGCTGATATCGGGTCGCATCGATTGGAACCTGCGTAGCAGCGATCGGGCATTTCTGCTGGTCCAATACGACCACGGCCACCAGGCCTCTTATATCGACCCCATCAGCTCATTGTTCGACTACGGTAGCGATCAGCCGTGGTGGCAAGGGCAATTGAGTGAGACGCACAGCTTTGGTGCAAACGCGGCCAACCAGTTCCTTGCCGCGGGTTGGTGGTTTAGCGCCATCTTCCAGCCGGCGAATCTTTCCCAGACCCTCGCCGCGTTCCCAACGACACTGGCCTGGGATGCAAACGGTGCATTCACAAGTCTGGGCGGGCAAGACAACTTCCTTCCTTTCGGTACTAACACCACGCATTACCAAATTTCTGACGATTTCGTGAAGACCTGGGGCGCCCACAAGCTCGGGTTTGGTGCCAGTTTCCTGCGGAACTATTGGACCAACTTCCCCTACTCAATCAACGCCATTGGCCAGCTACTTCCACAAACTCTCGATGCCTTCTACCAGGGTGGTGTGAATCCTGGCATTCTGACCGGCACGGATCTGAAGCCAGATTACACGCAGCTGAACCAATCCTTTTCTTCCGAGAACTCACAGCGCATCGCTTTCTATGATCTTGGATTTTACGCGCAGGACGAGTGGCATGCCCGATCAGCCTTGACACTGACTTTCGCCCTTCGGGCTGAACACCAGTCGAATCCGGTGTGTCAACAGCGCTGCTTCGCCCGTTTGACGGGCTCATTTGAGTCAGTCAGCCATGATCCGAACCAGCCCTACGACCAAGCGATACTCATCGATCAGAAACAAGCTTTCGAAAGCATGGATAACATTTTGTGGGCGCCGCGATTCAGCTTCGCCTGGCAGGCCTTCGGCCTATCGCACGGCACCGTGATCCGCGGCGGAATCGGCATCTTCCATGATCGGCTGCCCAGCAGTTTAGCGGCTCAATTCTCTTTAAACTCGCCACTCGTCAACACTTTCACGGTTTTCGACGACAACCTCGCGCCCAATGAGGTGACGAGCCTCTTCAAGATCGCTGCCGCTTCAAATCAAGGATTTCTCAACGGCTTTACGGCTGGGGAAGCCCTCGCTCAAATTCAGGCCGAGGTTCCAAACTTCTTTCCACCACGCTTACAAATTCCTCAAAGCCGGACCCACTCGCCGCAATACCAGAAGTGGAGCCTTGAATTTCAACAGGCGTTCGGCGCCGCTACTTCACTGAGCGTCGGCTACTACGGCAATCACGGAATCCATGAAGTCGTACGGAATCCATCTGCAAACGCTTTCGGCTTCGGCTCATTTCCCGTCGGCCAGTGTGCAAGCCCGCCGGTTCCGCCCTGCGCCGACCCGCGGTTCGGGCGGGTTCTCGAGGTCAGTACACAGGGAATTTCCAATTACAACGGAATGGTTGTCTCCTTCCAGCACCGGGTCAGTCGTTGGGGGCAGGGCCTGATCCAGGCCAACTACACCTACGGCCATGCCTTCGATGAAGTTTCAAACGGCGGTTTTGGGAATTTCACTAACGGCAGTTCGCGGTTCCCACAGGATCCGAACAATCTCCGCGGCAGCTACGGACCAGCCGAATACGATGCGCGCCACTCTTTTAATGCTAACTATGTCTGGGAGCTCCCGGTTAAGGCGCTCTTGCGGGGTCACGGCTCGGATTATCTGGTGAAGGGATGGCAGCTCTCGGGAACAATCTTTGCCCGCACCGGGTTTCCCTATACCGTGTTCGACAACTTCGAAGCTGGCAATCTAGCTACAAATAATTTTTTCGGTTCTATCTATGCCGTGCCAGTCAGACCATTTATCCCGAGCGGATCGTGTGGAAAAGGCGCAGCCATTCCCTCCGCACCGAACCCCTGTCAACCGCCCCAAGTATTGGCGAACGGGTTGCCCAACCCATATGCCAGCTTCGTGCAGTCGGGTTGTGAGACTGGATTCAATAAAGGGACCCTGCCGAGTGCATCAGGTCGCTGTGGCGGCGCTTCGGTGACCTTCGCCCAAGGCCGAAACCGCTTCCGTGGGCCAGGTTATTTCAATACTGACTTCGCCATCATGAAGAACACGAAAATCTCCCGCTGGGAAGGGGCCGAGCTGGGCATCGGCTTACAATTTTTTAATTTCTTCAACCATCCCAATTTCGGCTTTCCTGATAACCCTATCTCGGACCAAGGATTCGGGCAGATCTTCTATATGGAGAGCCCGCCAACAAGCATCTTAGGGGCCGCCTTGGGGGGTGATGCTTCACCGCGGATGATTCAGATCAAGGTTCAACTCCACTTTTAGGTTTTAAGAATAAAGGCGGGGTTCCCTTTGACAAATCCACAAGACGGCGGCACCTGTCGCTTTCAGAAGTTTTCCATCATCCAGATATTACTATTCGTGCTGTATCCATTAAAAGCGAGGTGGCGACCGTCTGGGGAAGGACGGCCGATGAAGGCCGGAAAGCCGCCTTGCTGTTGCCACAGGACGTGCGCGTTACCTTGCATATCCACACGCAGGAGAACGGCTCCTCCCTGCACGTGGTTCGCAACAAGTAGCGACTTCGCGTCTGCCCATTCGATATCTCGCAAGTTATTCCATCCCTTTACCCAGACGTCCTGGGACGGCTCGCCACGCAACGACAGAATGTGGACCGGTCCTTCATGGTTATTTGCGTAAGCGATGCGCGTGCCATCGGGAGATAGGTCCGAATTAAAGTATTTGTTAAGGTCAGTATCGATCCGGGCGAGTTCACGGCCACGTCCTGTCAATGGATCAAACGCTGTGAACGTGATTTGTTGCCGAACATCATCCTCCTCCACGATCGCGCACAGGTTTGCTGGGAGTTTGGTGCATAAAGGATATCCCGGACCATGCGCGGTTAACACGAACTCCGAAGGCCCGCCCGTGATTGGGACACGCATGACTTGGACTGGTGCCGATTGGTCGTTCGGTTTGGTCGAGAAGGCGTAGACAACCCAAACCCCATCAGGGGTCACCTTAGGGGCGTTGATATCTTCTGGCCTGGTCACAAGCGGTTCCGCGGTATCCTCGTTCAGCGACTGCTTGAAAATGCCCCTGTGGCCATTACGGTTCGACAGGAGAATCACCCCCTTGCTGTCCGGCGTCCAGTCCGTTGGGATGTCCCAACTTTCCGTCAGAGTAAGGTGGCGTGTTCCCGATACGCTTGTCCCGTTCGGCGCGACGTCAGTCACATAGGTCGAGACATGCGTCATCCATCTATTGAATATCAACTTCTTGCCGTCCGCGGTCACGCTTGTGCCTCCCATGCAGCCTTCACCCCAGTTCGTCAGTCGCGTCGGCTTGTTGTCTAGAGTGCCGGTTCGTTCGTCAAGCCTCATCGTCCAGTAGTTGCAGCTGTTACCAACGGCGTCGGGTTCCTGCAACGTGTACAGGAACCGGCCGTCGGGCAATATGGCCATTTCATCCGTCTTCATATCCGAGGGAGAAAGCAGCGTGGTTACAGGGCCTCCACCCAGTTCGCGCGTGACGATGGTATCCCCGGACTTATCGGTCGAAACGTACACGACTCGTCGCCCGTGCGGGAGCCAGAAGAGACCCCAAATCGCGCCGTTGTCATCCGATTCATAAAGCTTCCGCGCGTTTTCCCCATTGACCCCCATCAACCAGATCTCGCGATCGCCGAACGAGCCTTTGTTTGTCGAAAAGGCGATCGCCGACCCGTCCGGTGAAATTGCAGAGGCCGCAGCATTATCGCGCAGCTTACGCGGGGGTCCGCCCAGAACCGAAACCATCCAGATACTGGTGGTCTGCGACGACAATTGATCGAAACCCTCGCCAGCCGGATGCGCATTGACCAGAAACCTGGTGCTGTCCGGGAACCATGGGCAAATCTCCCAGTTCACTTTGGCCCCCTTGAGTGCCTCCGGTTCAGGAACGACCTGTGTCTCGCCGGTGTCAAGCAGCCTGATGTGGATGCCCTTCCCGTCAATGTACGTCAGATATTTTCCGTCAGGCGAAATGGCGCCATTCTCAACGCGATTTTCAGCGGAATTGAAAGTGAGTTGCCGAAGTTTGATTTCTCGCGGAGCCGACGGCTGACGCCTCGTAAACCAGTACACTCCACTGCCCATGAGAGAAAGCGCCAATATCCCCGCCGCGATCCCCAGCCAACGCCCATGCACTTTGGGAACCACGGCCTTAACTGCGGGCACGCCGGAGCCCTCAGCAAGCTGCGGCGAGGCACGCAAGCGATGCCCTGATTCTGTGTCCCGCTTCAGCCGCTGCAGGTCGGTACGAATGTCCGAAGCATGCTGGTACCGTAGATTACGGTCCTTCTCCAAGCACTTGTTAATTATTTCCTCAATTTTGGTGGGTAGATCGGGATTTAGACGGTTGGCGGAAACGGGGACGCGACTGAGGATGGACTCGAAAATCACGGCCGACGTTTCGCCTCGGAATGGCAACTGGCCGGTCGCCATCTCGTAGAGCACTGTTCCAAGTGAAAATAGATCAGTTCGTGCGTCCAGTTCCTTGGCGCGAGCCTGTTCCGGCGACATATAGGCGACGGTGCCCAAGGTACTGCCCGGACTCGTGAGGTGGTCCGGGTCGATCTCCTCTGTGGCCAGCGTCTCCGCGTCGGCCGCTGCGCCTTTTGCGGGACTCACCTTTGCAAGGCCAAAATCCAGAATCTTAGCGTGGCCGCGGTCAGTGACAAAAATGTTTGCGGGCTTGATATCCCTGTGGACGATACCCTTCGAGTGGGCAGCATCCAACGCGTCGGCGACCTCAATGGCAACTTGGAGCAGTTGTTCCAGTTCCATAGGCCGACCCGAGATAGCCCGTTTAAGAGTATTACCTTCCAGAAATTCCATGGCTATGAAAGCCTGGCCGTTCTGCTCGTCAATCTCGTGGATGGTGCAAATATTGGGGTGATTCAGGGCGGAGGCGGCTTGCGCCTCACGCTGGAAGCGAGCCAGGGCTTGTGGGCTCTTCGCAACATTGTCCGGTAGGAATTTCAAAGCGACGAAGCGGTGGAGCTTGATGTCCTCAGCCTTATACACCACACCCATGCCGCCGCCACCGAGTTTTTCGAGAATGCGGTAGTGGGAGACAGTCTGGCCGATGAGCGCGCCGGCCTCCGCCATGGTGCCGCCAGTTTAGCACCAGCCACCTGTGGTTCGCCAAAATATTGATCTGAATTATAGGCAGTTAACCGGCCAATATTCGAAGAGACAGTTTGTTCCTCCGACCTTCTGATTCCTTCTTTCGCAGATCACTTTCAATAGCCTTTCCCTTCTGCTTCCTCTCTTTTTCTTGACTGCCCTGTTTGTTTCTCTCCCGCCAGGTTTACTGGAGGGGAAGATATGCTCCCGAGGCGGAGGTGTCCTTTCTGTCGTGGTTGGTTTCATCCCCATCCGCGGCTCAAGCAACGGCAAAAGACCTGTGGCCGGCCCGAGTGCCGTCAAAAACAGAAGTGGAGGTTCAATCAGCAATGGCGGGCTAACAACGCGGATTACTTCCGCGGCGCTTATTCGCGGCAAAAGGCAAAGTACGGAACGCGCGCCGACCACAAGCGTCGCTATCGCCAGCAGCATCCCGACTACGTGCGGCGCAATGCGGCTTTCGTTCGAAAACGGCGTCAGCAACTGAGACAAGCGCCTGTAAGTCCCACAAATTCTGATCCGCACGTAACTGCTGGGTCGGAAAAGACTTCCAAGCCAGTATCCCTGTAAGTCCCACAAGCCCCGATATCGCTGTAACTCTTTCTTCTCCAAAGAATTGCGGGAAAGTATCCCTGTAAGTCCCACAAGGTTTGATGGCTTTTCTCAATCTTCCGCCCCTATTTTGAACCTGTCGAGGGAGGAAAAAATGCCAAAATCCCGACCCCAACCGCCCCGACCCGATCGCCGCCGGTCCATCGGCGGTTCCTTCAGCTGGATCGATCATCGCTTCCTGCGCGAGCGATTCGATCAACGCCTAACTCGTTTGGAGAAGTTGCTCTACTTCGTGCTGGTGGCGGTCTCGAATCAAGACGGCGTCAGCTTTTACTCCGACGCGCGTCTGGCAGAGTTGTTGGACATTCGTTTTCCCCACGAACTGGAAGCGGCCCGCAACGAGTTGGTGACCCGAGACCTGATTGCCTATGAAGGCGGTATTTACCAGGTGCTGGACTTGCCCGCTTGCACTCCTCGGAAAGGGCATGACGGTTCCTGCTCGCGGCCCGACCACACCCTGCGCTCGAGTTCCTCTCCCCGGCCAGTGCGCAGAGATGTACAGCGGGAAGCGGCTTCGGATCTGGAGAGCGTCAAGCAGTTGCTGGAACGCTGGGGATTTCGAGGTGACCGACCGCAATGAAGCTCTCCGTGATCTATCAGCCTACCGTACCCGCCAGTACTTCCCCGTATCGTATACGCGACGATCAGGGGCGAGAGTTGGACTGGGCCAACGTCTTCCTCGATGGTCAGCGCATCCGACAACTCTCCGCCTGTTCGCTTCGGATCTACGCTTACGACCTCCTTGACTTTGCTCGCTGGTTCGAACCGCAACATCAGTCGCTTGCGGAAATCACTGAGTCCACCCTTCTGGACTATGTTCGTCATCAACTTGAGCAGCAGCCCAAACCCACACCACAGACCGTGAATCATCGCCTGGGCACAGTGCGCTGTTGCTATCGCTTCCACATGGGGCAAGAAATTTCCGCAAGCAAAGTACATTTCCAGCGCCGCTATACCCAACGGTTCCCGCTTAGCGGCGGTCGGCCCCGCCCTGCTGTGGCTCGAGGCCTCCGCCTCAAACAAGATCGGCGGGTCATCGTGCCGCTCTCTTCGGAAGAAGTCGCCAAGTTCTGGCAAAGTTTCCGCACCTATCGCGATTTGGCTCTGGTGGGCTTGATGCTCCTCGATGGCCTGCGCTCTTGCGAAGTCTTGGCTCTGCAGCTAGAAGATTTGCAACTCGCCGAGGGACAGCTGCGTGCGCTTGGCAAAGGGAACAAGAAGCGCGTTGTGCCGCTGCCCCCGGAAATCCTCGAAGTGCTCGAACGCTACTTGCGCCTGGAAAGGCCGCTGACCCACTCGCCAGCATTGTTCGTCTCCTTGAAAGGCCGGCACCGCGCTCAGGCCATGACCTCTGTCGGCCTCCGCTCGCTGTTTCGCCATCATCGGATGTTGAGCCAAGTGCGCCAGGCCAACCCTCATCGGTTTCGTCACTATTCCGCGTTCCGAACTATTGCCGGGTAATTTCTTTCTTGCGCTGTTTTCCATCTCGCAATCGACACTGAGTCGACATAGTTTGGCCTCTTCAATCCACAGGGATTGAAAGAAAGGGTGTCAACTATGAAGTGCATTGTCGATGATGATGTGGTTCTTTCTCAGCCGTTAGAGGGTCCACTGTCAGCAGACATTCCTGGGTTCGCGAGGTGGGTACGCGAGGAAGGGTACGCCTTCCCCTCCCGACGACGGAGAGTTATGCTGGCGGCCTGTTTTAGCCGATGGCTTGGGCAGCAAGGCGTCAGCGTGCATCGTGTTTCCTCGGTGCATCCAGCTCGATATCTGCGATCTCGAGCGCATCACGTAAAGATCCAGCGAAACGATGCTTCCACGCTGCGACAGTTCCTCGACTTTCTGCGCCGTCAGGGCGCAGTGCCCGCCGAAAAGGCCCCACCACCACGATTGACTCCGGTCGAGCAAGCTGTACAGGCGTTCGAGCGCTACTTGCGCGACGAGCGGTTGCTGGCGGAGGTGACCATCCTCTATTACGTGCCGTTCGCCCGTGAATTCCTTGTCGATCGATTCGGCAACGGACCAGTGACGTTGTCACACTTATGTGCAGGCGATGTGGTGGGATTTGTCCAGCGCCAAGCCCGGCGCCTGCATTTGAAGCGCGCCAAACTCCTGACAACGGCGCTGCGATCGTTCCTGCACTACGCGCGCTACCGTGGAGAGGTCACGTGCGATTTGGGCGCCGCTGTCCCCACCGTCGCTAACTGGTCGATGCCGTCGATCCCCCGCGCGATTCCAGCGGATGCCGTGCGTCAGCTGTTGGCCTCCGTCAATCGGAGTACGGCGATCGGATGCCGCGACTACGCGATTCTGCTCTTGCTTGCTCGGCTGGGATTGCGAGCGGGCGAAGTGGTGCGACTCGAACTGGAAGACATTGACTGGGATGCCGGATCCTTGAGCGTTCAAGGGAAAGGCCAACGCAGTGTCCTCCCCTTGCCCGCGGACGTGGGCTCTGCAATTGCTAAGTACCTGCGGCGCGGGCGGCCGCAGAGCAACAGCCGGCGCGTCTTCTTGCGGACCAACGCACCCATCCGCGGCCTTCGCGGTCCTGGGAGCATCGCATCCCTGGTTCAGCAGAACCTCGCACGTGCCGGCATCCGGGGACCGACCAACGGTGCGCATCAGTTTCGCCATGCGCTAGCCACCGAGATGCTGCGCCACGGCGCCTCACTGGCTGAGATCGGCGAGGTGTTGAGGCACCACGACCCCGAAACAACAAAGCTTTATACGAAGGTCGATCTCGATTCCTTGCGCGCTCTGACTTTGCGGTGGCCGGGAGGTGTGCGATGAACACACTCCGCCAGGCCGTCCACGAATACCTGAACTTGCGCCGCAGCTTGGGATACAAGCTGTATAAGGCCGGCAAGCTGTTGCTGGCCTTCGTCAAATTCATGGAAAAGCACCGCGCCTCGTACATCACAACCCGGTTGGCGCTCGCCTGGGCGCAGCAACCATCGACCGTACAACCGGTGGTGTGGGCACAGCGCTTGGGCGTCGTACGAATCTTCGCGCGTCATCGGAGTGCGACCGACCCACGAACGCAGATTCCTCCGGAGGGTTTATTGCGCTATCACCCCAAGCGAGCCCAACCATATCTGTACAGCACCAAGGAAATACAGGGTTTATTACGTGCGGCACTTGCGCTGCCCGCCCGCGGCGGGCTGCGGCCCTGGACATACCACTGCCTGTTCGGATTACTGACTGTCACAGGCTTGCGTCTCGGCGAAGCGTTAAATCTCGAGCTTCAGGATGTGGATCTCCAGGCAGGTGTGCTGACTATCCGAAATGCGAAGTTCGGCAAGACTCGTCTAATCCCCATCCATCCGTCGACCCGTCGCGTTCTGGCCGACTACCTCGCGCGACGGAATCGACGGTGGGTTAAACATCCGGTTTCATCTTACGTGTTTCTCTCCAACTGGGGCAATCAGTTGGATCGCGGCGAGATTCACCGAACGTTCTATGCTTTATCCCGCAAGATCGGTTTGCGTGGCCCATCCGATCGTCACGGGCCGCGCCTGCATGATATGAGGCACCGCTTCGCGACGATGACCCTGTTGCGTTGGTACCGCTCCGGCAAAGACGTCGAGCGAAAGTTGCCTTACTTGTCCGCTTACCTCGGCCATGTTCACGTCAGCGATACCTATTGGTACCTCAGTGCATGGCCGGAGCTGATGCGCGAGGCGATGTCTCGCTTGGAACGCTGCTGGTAGGGTCAGCCATGAAAACGACCACGACCAGCTTCGCTCCACTTTTGGAACGGTTCTTCACCCAACGGCTCATGCAGCAGCGGCAGGCCAGCCCGCATACGATCAGTTCGTATCGCGATACCTTCCGTTTGTTGCTGAAGTTCGTGCAACAGCGATTGCACACGCCGCCTGCGCAACTGACGTTCGAGGCCATCGATGCCCCCTTGATCGTGGCATTTCTCGATCACTTGGAGAAGCATAGAGGCCTAAGCGCACGCAGTCGGAATCTGCGGCTGACCGCTATCCACTCCTTCTTTCGGTATGCTGCGTTCGAAGCGCCGGACCATGCTGCCCAGATCCAACGAGTGCTGGCCATCCCCAGCAAGCGTTTCACGCGGACTCAGGTGCATTTTCTCACCCGTCCGGAGGTCAAGGCATTGCTCGCCGCGCCCGATCAACACACCTGGTTTGGCCGGCGCGATCACGCCTTCCTCCGGGTGGCGGCACAGACGGGCCTCCGTCTGTCGGAAATGACCGGGCTGACACGCAAGGATGTCACACTCAGTACAGGTGCTCATGTTCGCGTGATCGGGAAGGGCCGCAAGGAACGTTGTGTACCTCTCGCTAGACCCACGGTCGCCGTGCTGAAAGCCTGGCTCCGCGAACCAGCACGCGGCGACGGGCAAGTTCTTTTCCCCAATGCCCGAGGCACTCGTCTCACTCCCGATGGCGTACATTACGTGTTCGTCCGCCATATCAGAACTGCCGGAAAGGTTTGTCCGTCATTAAAGGGCAAACGCGTCACCGTTCATGTTCTTCGACACACCATGGCCCTCGACCTTCTGCAAGGGGGTGTGGATCGCTCAGTCATCGCCCTTTGGCTCGGGCATGAATCTGTGGAAACAACTCAAATCTATCTGGAGGCCACACTGGCGATGAAGGAGAAGGCGCTCAGCAAAACGAAACCGCTTAAGGGCAAATTCAAACAGTATCGACCAGGAGACCGACTCCTTGGTTTCCTTAACCACCTGTAGAGGCTCCAAACTATGCCGAGTGGTTGGAGAACTCCGCTTGCATTTGTGCAGTGATTTCGCCCCAAGCGCAAAGGCCTCTCCAGTCACTCGGTAATAGTTCGGAACGCGGAATAGTGTCGGCTATTTATCATGCGGAATTGCCGACACACCTTTGGATCGGACATGGTGCGGGCGGGGATGTCACTACCCGCCTTGCAACACCTGATGGGCCACGCACAAATCGCAACCACAATGCTGTACGTCCAACTCGCCCCGCAGGATGTCTGGCGCGAATACGCTCGCGCCATCGAGAAGCGGGCTCGCTTAAATTCCTCACAAATCTCATGAGCTCATCCCGCCCCAGCCTCGAACAGATCTTCGAAACGCATATCCAAACGCTTTGCCTCAGCTTGCGGCCTAATACCGTGGCCGAATATCGATATATTGGGCGCCGCTTCTTTGCCTTTCTCCGTACTGCCTTCCCACAGGTTCACTGCCTCTCTCAATTGCGCCGCGATCCCCATCTTCTCAGCTGGTTCCGTTGGTTGAGCGAACAACAACCGCCACTGAGCAACGCAACCCGCTTCCACTATCTCATTCGCCTCCGGAGAGTGCTGCAGAATCTGACGACCAACGGCCATTCCATTCCACCCGACTTCATCCGCCGCGAAGACTTCCCAGCGCAACCGCGCTATCTTCCCAGATCGCTTTCTCTCCAGGAGGACCAACTCTTGCATCAGGAATTGCGGCGAACCGATAGTCTGGCGGCGAATGCCCTCCTGCTCATTCGCGCCACTGGAATCCGCATCGGCGAATGCCTCGATCTATCTCTGGACTGCCTGCGGCAGCTCGAAGCAGACCGCTGGGCCTTGCATGTCCCGCTCGGCAAGCTGCATACCGAGCGCTTGGTTCCCGCCGATCCTGAACTCCGGCAGATCCTGGAACGTATCTTTGCCTTGCGTACTTCGGCCCCCTCGGCCTACTTGGCGAAGTCGCAACTACTGTTACTACCACGCAGTCGCCGCCAAACCTTGGATAAGACTCTTCGCTCGGTGTTAGACCAGATCGCAAAGCGTGCCGGTTGTTCCACCCATGTCACACCGCACCGCCTGAGGCACTCCTTTGCGACGGAGATGTTGCGGCTGGGGGTCAGCCTCCCGGCCCTAATGCAGCTGCTCGGCCACAAAGATATCCGCATGACCTTGCGGTATCTGGAGGTTACTCAGCAGGACTTACAACGCGAATTCCACCAGGCCCGCCAGAATGCTGCCCACTTGCATCGGCTGCCCACGC
>Ga0306923_10003244_pt1 | contig 15221 bp, 11 predicted proteins | sample sta12Can44000108_FD_203841 | JGI IMG/M metagenome (GOLD analysis project Ga0306923, IMG submission 203841) | Lab enrichment of tropical soil microbial communities from Luquillo Experimental Forest, Puerto Rico - statanox.12C.anox.44.000.108 (v2)... | ecosystem: Environmental > Terrestrial >... | reverse complement strand
GCGCGGCCGGCCGCCCTCGCGTGAACCCGCCGCCTGGCCCCGTCGTGTGCTTGCGCCCTTCGGGGCCGGGGCACATGGAAGAAAAAATGTCGCGCTCGGGGCAGCCGGTGCAGCCTTGGCCCATCCGCGCCACGCACTGGGCGAACGCGATCCTGCTCGTGATCCTCGCCGGGAGCGGCCTGCAGATCCTGGTCGCCTTCCCGATGCTGGGCGCGTACGCCGAGCCGTACCGCTGGTACCCGCTGCAGGACTTCACGCCGCCCGCCGCCGTGCGGATCGGGGCCTGGCTCGCCGGCGCGCGCCACTGGCACTTCGCCTTCGGCTGGTTCTTCGTCGCGAACGCGACGGTCTACGCGATCTACCTGTTCGCGAGCGGCGCGTGGCGCGAGCGGCTGTTCTTCCCGCGCCGCGACGCCCGGAACGCCGTGGAGACGGTGCTGCACGACCTGCGGCTGCGCCGGGACGCGCCGCGCAAGGTGGGGCTCTACAACGGCATGCAGCGGCTCTCCTACACCGGCGTGCTCGTGATGGCGCCGCTCCTCGTCCTCTCCGGCCTCGCGATGTACAAGCCGGTCCAGCTCCCGCGCCTCACCGCGCTCCTCGGCGGCTACGACTTCGCGCGCGCGATCCACCTGCTCGTCCTCGCCGCGCTCACGGCGTTCACCGTGGTCCACGTGGTCCAGGTGATCCTGCACCCGCGCACCTTCGTGGACATGACCGTGGGCCGCCGGGCGCGCGCCGGGGAGGCTCCGTGAACGTGCGCGCGAGCCGCCGGAAGTTCCTCGCCGCCGGCCTGCTCGCGATGGGCGGCCTCGCCTGCGACAGCCAGCGGCCGCGCACCGGGTTCCTGGGCGCGATGGAGCGCGCGAACGAGCGGTTCCAGCGGGCGCTCTTCGATCCGCACCGGCTCGCGCCCGAGCTGCCGGAGGAGGACGAGTCGGACGAGTTCCCGGCCTACAAGATCTCGGAGCGCTACCCGCTCGCGCCCGGGGGATGGGCGCTCGTGGTCGGCGGCCTGGTCGAGCGGAAGCTGGTGCTCTCGCCCGCAGACCTGCAGCGGCTCCCCCGTACGCGGACGCGCGTGAGGCACCACTGCGTGGAGGGCTGGTCGGCGGTGGCGTCGTGGGACGGCGTACGGCTCTCGGAGATCGCGCGCCTCGCCGGCGCAAACCCCCGCGCGCGTTACGTGGAGTTCCGCTCGTTCGACTCCGGGTACTACTCGTCCTGGGACGTGGAGAGCGCGCTCCACCCGCAGACGATCCTGGCCTACGGGATGAACGGGGAGCCGCTCGCGCCGGAGTACGGCGCGCCGCTGCGGCTCTATTCCGCGGTGAAGCTCGGCTACAAGATGGTGAAGTTCCTCACCGAGGTCTCGTTCCTGCCCATGCGCACCGGCGGCTACTGGGAGGACCGCGGATACGAGTGGTTCGCGGGGGTGTAGTCCGGCGCTCGCCGCTGCGGCCGACTCGGTCCAGCAGAGGTTCGCGGGTCGCGGCCTGCGTCGTCCGCGTCCCGCTCTGTTGCGCGGTTGGGCTCGGTCCACGCCGGGCCCCTCGCCGCGTCGGCGACTCGGCTCGTGCGCTCGCGCGCGCCGCGCTGGAGCAACGATTCGGCGGCGCTGCGGAACTCGCCGCTGCCACGCCTTCACGCATAGTGACCTCGCGGCTCAGGCAGTCCTCGCGCCTCTTGGCCCCCCGCGCGGCGCGCTGCTCGTTCACTTCTGCGCTCGCCTCGCGATCTCCGCGGCGAGGGGCCCGGCGCGGCCCGAGCCAAGGGGTTCGACCTGGTTCGCGGCCGGAGTCTCCGTGGCCGCGACCACAGGACGCTGCGAGGGCCCGGGCGTTGCCCGAGCACCGCGACCCGGCCATCCAGACGACCGCGCCGATGATGTGACAAATCGAGAGCGGAGCCCCTCGACCCGACCGGCGGGAGCCCTGTATCTAGGCGGCGCGACCCACGCTGCCCAGGACTCCATGCCCTTCTCCTTCCAGGTCCACGCCCGAGATCCCGAGACCCGCGCCCGCACGGGCGAGTTCGTCACGCCGCACGGCCGCGTCCGGACGCCGGTGTTCATGCCGGTCGGCACGCGCGCGACGGTGACCGGCCTCACGCCCGACGACCTCGGGCGGCTCGCCCCCGAGATCATCCTCGGCAACACCTACCACCTGCTCCTGCGGCCCGGCCCCGAGGCGATGGCGCACTTCGGCGGGCTCCACCGGTTCATGGCCTGGGAGCGGCCGATCCTCACCGACTCCGGTGGCTTCCAGATCTTCTCGCTCCCGTCGGACCGGACGATCACCGAGGAGGGCGCGCGCTTCCGCAGCTACGTGGACTCCCGCTACCACCAGCTCTCGCCCGAGCGGTCGATCGAGGTGCAGACCGCCCTCGGCTCCGACGTGATGATGGTGCTCGACATCTGCCTGCCCTCCACCTCGCCGCCGGAGGAGATCCGCGCGGCGATGGACCGGACGCACCGCTGGGCGCTGCGCAGCCTCGCGGCGCGCACGAACCCGGAGCAGGCGCTCTTCGCGATCGTGCAGGGCGGCCTCTCGCCGGAGTGGCGCGCCGAGTCGGCGCGGTTCCTCACCCAGCACCCGTTCGACGGGTTCGCGATCGGCGGTCTCGCGGTGGGCGACACGCGGAGCGAGCGCGGCGACGTGATCGCGCGCGCGACGGAGCTGCTCCCCACCGACCGGCCGCGCTACCTCATGGGCGTGGGCACGCCGCCCGACATCCTCGAGGCGATCGCCCACGGCGTCGACATGTTCGACTGCGTGATCCCCACCTCGCTCGCCTGGCAGGGGACGGCGTTCACCTCCACCGGCCGCGTGCGCATCACCCGCAGCGAGCACCGCCTCTCCGACGCGCCGCTCGACCCGGCGTGCGGCTGCGGCACCTGCGCCCTCCACTCGCGCGGCTACCTCCACCACCTCTTCAAGTGCAAGGAGCCGCTCGCGCCGCGCCTCCTCTCGATCCACAACCTGCACCACTACCTCGACCTCGTCCGGCGCGCGCGGGTCGCCATCGAGGCGGGCCGCTACACCGCCTTCGCACGCGAGACGCTGGCGGCGATCGACCGGCACGAGCACGACCCGGAGGCGCGCCAGCCCGGGGCGCGTCCGGCGCCCGCCGCGGAGCCGCGCTGGGAGATCGTCACCACCTCGGGCGGACCCGCAGTGCGGGATCGCGCCGCCGGCGAGATCATGCACCCGGTGGTGGGCGCGGCGAACGAGTCGGAGCAGCTCTACGTGAGGCAGTCCCGCCTCGCCGAGCGCCTGGCCGAGGGCGGCGAGCCGCTCGTGCTCTTCGACGTGGGGCTCGGCGCGGGCTCGAACGCGCTCGCGGCGCTGCGGGCCGCGCGGGCCGCGCCGGCGGGATCGCGCCGGCTCGAGATCGTGAGCTTCGAGGTGGAGCCGGGCGCGCTCGCCTTCGCCGTGGAGGGGGAGGCCGCGGAGCGGCTCGGGCTCTCGCCGGAGGACCTCGCCGCGGCGCGCGCGCTCCTCGCGAACGGTGTCCACGAGGAGGAGCGGGTTCGCTGGCGCCTCGTCCTCGGCGACGCGCTCACGACGCTGCCCGCGGAGCAGGCGGTCGCCGACGTGGTGTTCTGGGATCCGTTCTCGCCGAAGCAGGACGTGGAGCTCTGGACCCTCGGTGCCTTCACTTCGCTGCGCGCCCGCTGCGGCCCGCGGGCGACCGTGTTCACCTACAGCACGGCCACGGCGGTGCGCAGCGCGCTCCTCCTCGCCGGGTTCCACGTGGGGATCGGCGACCCGTCCGGCCCGAAGGCCGGCACCACCGCCGCGGCGGTGCACCCCGGCGACCTCCAGCGTCCGCTCGACGGCCGCTGGCTCGAGCGGCTCGCGCGCTCCTCCGCGCCGTTCCCGTCCGACGCACGCGGCGACGCGCTCGATCGGATCCGGGAGCACGCGCAGTTTTGTCGGTGAGGCGTCGAGTCACCCCGCCCGCACGGAGCGGGTCATCGACGCCGCGGCCGCCGGCGCCAGCGTCGTGAACTCCTCGGAGGCGCGGATCTCGGGGGGCACCTGCTCGAGCGGCACGCGCTTCCAGCCGTGGCGCGTGAAGAACCCCTCTGCGGTGGCCGTGATCACGTACAGCGTGCGGAGGCCCGAGAGCGCCGCCTCGTGGAGGAGCCGCTCGTGGAGGAGCGTCCCGAACCCCGCGTTGCGCCGCGTCCAGTCCACCGCGAGCGAGCGGACCTGGCCGTCCGCGCCGTAGAGCTCGAGCCCGGCGCAGCCGATGACGCGCCCGTCGCTGCGCGCCAGGATGAAGCGCTGGTTCGGCATGCCGACCGTGCGCGACGGCAAGAGCGAGGCGGCGACGATCCTCCGGATCTCCTCGTAGTCACCGCCGGACGCCGGCTCGAACGTGGTCGTCGTCCGGCCCGGGGCCGACGCGGTCGCCGCCCCGTGCGCGAACGTGCGGAGGAAGCGGCGCCGCAGCTCGTTCCGCACCGCGCGGTACCGCGCGAGCCGCTCCTCGTCGGAGCCACCCCCCGCGGCCGGATCCTGCATCGGCCAGTGCACGCGCAGCTTCCCGCGCAGGCCGGCCGGCGGCTCGTCCCCGTCGGAGAGCGTAACGACCGCCTCCACGTCGCTCGTGTCGAGCTCGTCCACGGACCGCGAGGTGCGGTCGGACACGTCGACGCTGAGCTCGGCGAGCACGCGCGCGGCGAGCGGGTCGAGCCGCGAGCGCGTGACCCCGGCGGACGAGACGTGCACCTGGCGCGGGGCGAGCGCGCGGGCGATCCCGGCCGCGATCTGCCCGCGCGCGCTGTCCGCGTGCGAGAGGAGCAGGATGTGGCGCGCGTTGCTCGCGCGCAGCGCGTCCGCTTCGGCTTCCCAGGTCGGCATCGGGGGTTCCTCCTGCGGCTCGTCGAGCCGTGGCGAGATGTCGCATCGTCTCACATCCCGGCCGCGGCGCGCGCACGAATGGCGGGAGGGACGCCGGCGCCCGATCCGGACGACAATCCGCCGGCCGGGTCACCAGCGGGAGGGCGTCCCCTGGGTCACCACGCGTCACGCTCGGTCTACGACCGCCTCACGGAACGGCTGAACCGGTTCCCCCAGGGGGCGCCTCCGTCGGAGAGCCTGTACCGGATCCTGTCGATCCTCTTCAGCGAGCGCGAGGCGGGGCTCGTGGCGGTGGCGTGAGCTCACGGCTCGTTCGCCGTGGCGACGGGAGGGGAGCTCTGGGCAACCCTCTTCAGCGGTTCACGTCGACCACGAGTCGCCCACGAACGCGGCCGGCCAGGATCTCCTCCGCCGCGCCGAGCGCGTCGGCGAGCCCGACCTCGCCCGTGATCGCGTCGAGCTTCGCCGGCTCGAGGTCGCTCGCGAGGCGGGCCCAGGCCTGCTCCCGCTCCGCGCGCGGCGCGCGGACGCTGTCGATCCCGTAGAGCGTCACGCCGCGCAGGATGAAGGGCGCCACGGTGACCGGGAAGTCCATGCCCCCGGCGAGACCGCAGGCCGCGACCGCGCCGCGGTAGCGGGTGGTGGCGCACGCGTTCGCGAGCGTGTGGCTCCCCACGGCGTCGACCACGCCCGCCCAGCGCTCCTTGCCGAGCGGCTTCCCCGGCGCGGCGAGCTCCGCGCGCGGCACGATCCCCGACGCGCCGAGCGCCTCGAGGTACGGCGCCTGCTCGGGCCGGCCGGTGGCGGCGATCACGCGGTAGCCCCGCTTCGCGAGGAGCGGGATCGCCACGCTGCCCACGCCGCCGCTCGCGCCGGTGACGAGGATCTCGCCGTCTCCGGGCCTCACCCCGTGGCGCTCGAGCGCGAGGACGCAGAGCGCGGCGGTGTAGCCGGCGGTCCCGATCGCCATCGCCTGCCGCTCGGTGAGCGGGGCGGGGATCGCCTGGAGCCAGTCGCCGCTCACGCGGGCGAGCTGGGCGAGGCCGCCCCAGTGCGACTCCCCGACGCCCCAGCCGTTCAGGAGCACGCGATCCCCGGGCTTCCAGGCGGCGTGCGTGCTCGCCTCCACCACGCCGGCGAGATCGATGCCCGGCACCATGGGGAAGCGCCGCACCACCGGCGAGCGGCCGGTGATCGCGAGGCCGTCCTTGTAGTTCAGCGTGGAGCAGGTCACCCGCACGGTGACGTCGCCGGGCGGGAGCTGCTCGGGCGCGAGCTCGGCGACGCGCGCGGTCTGACGGCCTTCGGACTGCTCGACGAGGATCGCCTTGAACATGCCGGATGCTACTTCGCCTTCGGCATCGGCTTCCAGAGCCCCAGCGCTGCGCCGGTGGGATCCACGACGATGCTGAACCAGCCGGCCCCGGGTACCTCCGTCACGTCCTTCGCGACGGTGCCGCCGAGCTCCCGGGCCTTCTTCGTCGCGGCGGCGACGTCGTCCACGTGCACGTAGGCGAGCCACGTGGATGGCGCGCCCGGCATCGGGTGCTTCATGAGCCCGCCGCCGGTGCCCTCGCCGACCTCGATCATCGTGTAGGTGCCCATCGCGCCCATCTCGACGTCGGTGAGCTTCCAGTCGAACAGCTTCCCGTAGAACGCCCGCGCCTTGCCAGGATCGGTGGTGTTCAGCTCCACGTGCACGAACGGGTTTCCCATGACGTGACCTCCGCTGCGGCCGACATAGCGGCCGGGCCGCAGCCGACGATGCTCACGCGAGGGCCCCCCGTTCGCACCGTGGCGGGCCTGGCCCCGGCCCGCCTTGGCGCGCCCAAGCTCCCAGCTGAGCGCCGGCACACCCGCCCGCCGGCGGACAAGGGCTCCGGCCGGCGATAGATGGACGGGGCTTGCAGGGAAAGGGGATGCGCAGGCGGCTGAAAGCGGTGTTCGCAGCCATCGTGGCGGCGTTCTTCGCGCTCGACCTCTTCGCCGTCGCCTCGCTGTGGCCGCAGCTCCGTCGACTGGAGGCGCTCCGCACGCACTACGCCGCCTCGGTCCAGATCATCACGGGAATGCGGGGCGACCTGCGCGACATCCGCGGCGCGGCCGCACGGCAGCGACTGCGCCGCGAGTCCGGGCAAGCTGCCGATCCCGACCTCGACGTCGAGCTGCGCGCCGCGCGCGCGCACTTCGACGCGAAGGTGCGGGGCTACGAGGCGGCCCCGTCGACCGAGGAGGAGGCGGCGGTGTGGAGGGGCCTCGTCGCCGACGCGGCGCCGGCCTTCTTCCAGGCCGTGGAGCAGGTCGTCGCGCCGGAGCGCAGCCCAGGCTCCACGTACGCGCAGGACATCGTCGGGGCCATCGAGACCAGCAGCCAGGTCGACGCGCTCCTCCAGCAGATCATCGAGATCAACGCTCGGGAGGTCGACGCCCGGGCGGAGGAGCTCCACCTCACCGTCGCGACCGTGGTGATCCTCTGCGCGGCGCTGGGCGTGCTGTGGATGGTCGGCGGCTTTCTGCTGATCCGCTGGGCGCTGGCGGCCGTGCGCGAGTACGAGCGCAGCACCGAGGAGCGCCTCGCGGAGCTCGACCAGTTCGCTGGACGCGTCGCCCACGACCTGCGCAACCCGCTGCAGGCGATCGGGATGGCGCTCTCGGCCATCCAGCGGCGCACGACCGACGAGCGGACGCAGTCGCTCAGCGCGAAGGCCCAGCAGGCCGCGGTGCGGATGGGGGCCTTCATCCAGGAGCTCCTGGTGTTCGCGCGCAGCGGCGCGAAGCCGGCTCCGGGAGCCTCGGCCTGCGTGGACGCCGTGCTGCGAGAGGTCCAGCAGGAGCTGACGGAGCCGGCGAAGCGCGGGAACGTGGCGCTGCTCGTCCGGTCTTCCCCGGAGCTGAGGGCGGCGATCGCCCCCGAGGCGCTCCGGTCCATCATCGGGAACCTCGCGGACAACGCGGTGAAGCACTCGTCCGACGGCACGGAGCGTCAGGTCGAGCTGACGGCCGAGGACGGGGGGCTGGAGATCCGGATCCAGGTCCGGGACAACGGCCCCGGCATCGCGCCCGAGGCGCTCTCACGGCTGTTCGATCCGTTCTTCCGCGCGACCGATCGGCCCGGAGGGTTCGGTATCGGCCTCAAGACGGTGAAGCGGCTCGTGGACGCGCACCGCGGACGGATCGAGGTGGGAAGCCGGCTGGGACACGGCTCCGTGTTCACGGTCACGTTGCCGCGAGCCGGGGAGCCGAGCGACGCGCGCGCTTGAGGGTCCGCGGCAGGACCACCCGCTCCACCCCGCAGGCCGCCGCGTGGCGCTCCAGGCAGGCGAGCAGCGCGGCGCGATCGAGATCGGCACCCGGCTCCACCCAGACCGCGCGGATGCGGAGCGCGCCGTCGGAGATCGCGCCGTCGAGCCGGCCCACGAGCGCGTCGCCCCGCAGGAGCGGGCACACGTACCAGCCGAACTGCCGCAGGTGCGCCGGCCGGTACACCTCCCACGAGTAGTCGAAGCCGAACGCGGCGCGCACCAGCCCGCGGTCCCAGAGGAGCGGATCGAGCGGGGCGAGCAGCCGGACGCGGCCGTCGGGTGGCGGGTGGCGGCGGGAGGCGAAGCCGCGCGGCGCGAGGTAGGTGCGCCGCGAGCCGGTGATCTGCACCTCCTCGACCGCGCCCTCGGCGAGCAGCGCCTCGGGGATCGCGGCGGCACGGGCGGGATCGAGCGTGGACCATGACGCGCCGCCGGCGAGCGAGAGGAGGCCGGCGGCCTCCACGCGCTCGACCACCGCCCAGCGCCGGAACGCCTCGACCCGCGCCGCCGCGGAGCGCCCGGGCGGATGCACGGCTCGCCCGGCCACCTCCGGCAGCGCGCGCTCCGGCACGTCGTACTCCTTGCCGCGCGGGCCGCGCCCGCAGACCACGACGTCGCAGCGCGTCTGGAGCACCTCGAGCGCCATCTTGGCGGCGCGCCGCGTCCCCTTCCAGCCGCTCCAGTCGAGCGGTTCGACGTGGCCGTGATCGCCGAGATCGTCGGCCGCGACCGGGCCGTGCGCGCGCACCTCCTCGAGCACCTTCTCCACCACGCCCGCGGGGAGCCGGCGGAGGCGCTCCGCGTGCGACCACCACTGCGGCTCCACCGCGAGCTCGGCCCGGTACCAGGGGAAGGCGCTCGCGGGGAGCAGGCAGCGCTCCTTCGCGAAGTGCTCGAACGCGTGGCCCGGGAGGAGGTGGCGGTACACGTCGCCCTTCGCGATCCCGTCCACGCGCGCGAGCGCGACGAGGTCGGCGTTCGTGCCCAGGGGATCGAGCGGGTCGAGCTGGATGCACCGGAGCCGGGCGAGCAGCGCGCGCACGCCCTCGGCGCCGCGCGGCAGCTCGGGCGCGCGCAGCGCGTGGTGGCCGACGAGGAAGGCGCAGGCCTCCGCGGGCTCGAGCACCGTCGGCGAGGCGCGGCGGGGGCGTGCGGGGCGGGCCATGGAGGACTTCTATAGCGCGTGGGACCTCTCAGCGGGTCCCGTGCCGCTCGCCGCCGTCGTACGACACCAGGCTCGCCGTGACGTCGCCCACCGCGAAGTCGGTGGTGATGCGCACCACGATGCGGCGCTGGTCGTCGGTGAACCAGACGTGCGTCGGGCTCTTCTCGCTGAACTCTCCCGAGAAGCTCGTCGGGACCCGCACCTTCAGCGCGGGGGTCGTCCCCGCCGCACTCTTCACCGTCTCGCGCCCGACGACCTCGACGTTCACGCGCGACACCTGCGTGCCCGCGATCACGTCGAACTCGTGCGTGATCCCGGGCTCGAGGGGCAGCACGCGGAGGGCGAACACGAGGGCGAGGAAGTCGAGCGTCTGCGGCGGCACGTCGTGCTCGGAGGTGTTGTCGTACTTGCCGATCTCGCGCACCTTCACCCGGTTGTTCGTCCGGTCGAACACCGTGGTGGCGGCGTGGCGGTATCCGCCCTCCGTGGCTGCGAGCAAGGAGGTGCGCGGGAGCCCGGTGTAGACGTCGATGTCGGTGACGAGCCGCTCCCGGATCTCCACGATGCGGGCGATCCCCATCGTGCGGGCCTCGAGCGTGATGGGCAGGGCCGTGCCCCTCGGGTTGCCCACCGAGATCTCCGCGCTGCCCACCGCGAGGCCGTGGAAGGCGATGTCGAACGCCATGTGCTCCCCCGGGACGTGGGGGAGCGCGTCCGCGGCGAGCAGGAGGGCCAGGGTGAGCGCGGACATCGGCCGATCGTAGCTCCGCACACGGGCCCGCCCGACCCCCCGGTGGGAGCCAGGCGGCCCCCGCCCAGGGGCTCACTTCCCCGCGACGAGCGCCTTCAGCGCGACCTTGTCCGGGGCGAGCAGCTCCTTCACGCGGCTCCGGTTCACGTCGGCGACGATGATCTGACCGACCTCCTTCACCACGGAGCCGAAGAGCCCCTCCGACTTCATCCCCTCCGCCTGCCGCTCGTTGTCCTCGGTCGGCGTCACGTAGTGCGCGGAGTCGACCTTGTAGCGGTGGAAGAGGAAGAGCTGCACGAGCGTCATGAGCCGCTTCCGCCGCAGCCCGAGGTCGAAGTTGTTCTGATCGCGCACCGACAGGATGCTCCGCCCGCGCCGGTCGTGGATGCTGGCGAAGATCACGTCCAGCTTCTTCTCACCGTCGGACGAGTGGAGCGCCAGCTCGAGCAGGTCGGACTCCGCGGTGTGCGGCTTCAGCGACACCCGCAGCTTGCCCGGGACGCCGTGCTGCTGCCGCCACAGGTCGAGCCACTCCTCGAGCAGCTTCGGCGGGACCTCCGTCTGGACGAGGTGCTGGTGCTGCGTGGAGCCCTGGCCCATCGCCTTCGTGGTCGCGGTGCGGCCGGAGATCGACATGAGCGCCGCGTCGGCGCGCGGCCCGCCCACGAGCGTCTGCGGCGTGCGGTAGCCCGACTCGAGCAGCCGGAACTTCCGCTGGAGGCGCGCCAGCGCGAGCATCCCGTCCTGGCGGAGCGCGGTGGCGAACTCCTCCGACGCGAGGCCGTCGATCTGGTGGCCGCCGTAGGTGATGAAGTTGAAGACGAAGCCGAGCTTCCCCAGCTCCTCGGGGAAGCGCCGCATCTGCTCGTCGTCGAGGCCGGTGGTGTCCCAGTTGAACGACGGCGAGAGGTTGTAGGCGAGCATCTTGTCCGGGTGGACGGCGTGGATGGCGTCGGCGAACCGCTTCGCGTCGTGCAGGTCGGCGGTCTTCGTCTCCATCCAGAGCAGGTCGGCGAACGGCGCCGCCGCGAGCGACTTCGCGATGGCGTAGTCGATGCCGCCGCGCACCTGGTAGTAGCCGTCCGGCGTCTTCGCGTGCTCGCAGTCCCAGGTGGTGTTCACGCCGATGGCCCGCGCCTTCTCCCGCGCCTGGTAGAACGGCGCGCGCGCGGCGAACGCCAGCCACTGGTCCTTGCTCATCGCCGGCGGGTCCCCCTCGTTCTGCCGGAAGGCGATCGCGTTGCCCACCGCCTCGGCGTAGGTGGAGATGCCGGCCTCCTGCTGCCATGCGTCGACGAACCGGTCGAACACCTTGTCGAGCGCGGCGTCGACGCTCGCGATCGCGCCTCGCGCGAGATCGGCGGCGGCGGCCGTGATCGCGCGGGCGAAGCCGCTCTTCTCGAGCCAGGCGTCCGCGGCGGCGTACTCCTCGTCGCACATCGCGTAGAGCTGGTGCCCGGAGAGCTCCTCCACCCCCGCGCGGTGGAAGCGGCGCAGGATGGCGAGGAACGCCGCCTTGAAGGTGGGGAGCGACAGGTTCGTGACGCCCAGGATGAACGGCTGGTCGCGGTCGTCGCCGCGCCCGTCGAGCAGCGTGGCCGACTCGGCGTCGGTGCGGGCGACGATCAGCCCGGGCACGCCCATGATGTCGAGCTGGAAGCGCGCCGCCGAGAGGCGCTTGAGCTGCTCGTCCTCGGCCACGAGCACCTTGCCGCCCTGGTGGCCGCACTTCTTCACGCCGGGCTTCTGGTCCTCGATGTGGTAGCCCGGCACGCCGACCTCGACGAACCGCCGGACGAGGTTGCGCACGTGCGCGTCGCCGCCGTGGCCGGTGTCGGCGTCGGCGATGATGAACGGCCGGAAGTCGACCGCGGGCGTGGCCCGGCGCTGCTCCTCGCTCATGCGCGCGCGGGCGTGGAACTGATTCCGGTCGGCGGTGAGCAGCGCGCGGACGATCGGCGCCGCCTCCTCGGGGACCTGGCTCAGCGGGTAGCTCGCGAGATCGGGACCCGGGTCCTCGCGGGCGGAGCCCTTGGCCGAGGTGGCCCAGCCGCCGAGGTAGATGCCCTCGATCCCCATCTTCTTCATCGCCACGGCCTGGCCGGGGGAGTACGGGCCGAAGGTGGTGATGCTGCGCTTCTGCTCGAAGAGCTCGCGCAGGCGGGCGTGGAACGCCTCGGCCGCGCCGCGGGCCACCGCGTAGTCCGCGCGGATGGTGCCGCGTTGCTCCACCACCTCGCGCGCCGTGTGCACCCGCTGGATGCCCTTGAACCGCGGGCTCTCGAACCACCGGCGGAGCTCCGCGACCTCGCTCTCGAAGTCCATTGTCTCCTCCCTATCCGGGGTCCCCCGGGGGCGACGGCGCGCGACGCGCCGGGCGCGACAGGGCTCTTAGCGGTGGGGCTTCGACGCGTCTCGTCACGCCGGGCGGCCTCGTCGGGGCGGGCGCCGGTAGGCCCCCGCACCGCCGGCCTGGAGCGCCGGGGCCCGGTGCGCCGCGTGGCGCCGCCGCTGTGAATGATCTCAATCAAAGTGATTGTGATTGAATGTGATTGCCCGGTACCGTGGGCAGGTGACAACGCCAGGCGCAAATGGGTTTGAGCGGTGGCGGTCAATACCCTCGGTGAGCACTGTCTCGTTCAACCCACCGTTCGTCCCGGGAGGCCCCATGTCCCAGCGCAACGTCCGCGCCGCGGCGATCGCGATCGCCGTAGGCCTGTCTGCGTGCGGCGCACCACAGTCGACGTCGACCGGCACCGTCCTCGACGCCCTCGCGTCCGGCCGCTCGCCGCGGGGGCCACTCGATCCGGCGACCATCCCTCAGTTCGTCACGCCGCTCGTGATCCCGCCGGCCATGCCGCGGAGCAAGAACGACGCGAGCGTCGACTACCAGATCGCCGTCCGGCAGTTCTCGCAGCAGATCCTCCCGCCCACGCTCCCGGCCACGACGGTGTGGGGGTACGGGTCGATCGATCACCCGGGGACCTTCAACTACCCGTCCTTCACGATCGAGGCGGAGGTCGACAAGGCCATCCGCGTGAAGTGGATCAACGACCTGAGGGATTCCTCAGGAAAGTACCTGCCGCACCTGCTTCCCGTGGACCAGACGCTGCACTGGGCGAACCCGGCGCAGCGCTGCGCCGACGGCATGACCCACACCGATTGCCGCGGCAAGGACCCGAGCGCCTACCTCGGGCCGGTCCCGATGGTCGTCCACGTGCACGGCGCGCACACGGTGCCGGAGAGCGACGGCGCTCCGGAGGCCTGGTGGCTGCCGGACGCGAGGAACCTCCCCCCGAAGTACGCGACCCACGGGACCGAGTTCGGCCAGGACGGCGGCGGCACACCGGTGGCGGGCCAGGCGATCTTCCGCTACCCGAACGATCAGCGCGCGACGACGCTCTGGTACCACGACCACACGCTCGGCATGACGCGCGTGAACGTGTACGCGGGCCCCGCCGGCTTCTACCTCCTGCGCGGCGGCGGCTCCGCGCTCCAGCCGTCCGTTCGCGACTCCGGCTTGCCGGCGACGCTCCCGGGTCCGGCGCCCGGCATCGGCGCCGATCCGTTCGGGAAGTTCTTCGAGATCCCGATCGCGATCCAGGACCGGTCCTTCTACAACGACGGCTCGCTCTTCTACCCCGATAGCCGGAAGTTCTTCGACGGCTACTCCGGCCCGTTCTACCCGGCGAGCGACATCTCGCCGATCTTCAACCCGGAGACCTTCGGCAACACCATCGTCGCGAACGGCCGCACGTGGCCCTACCTCGAGGTCGAGCAGCGCCGGTACCGCTTCCGCTTCCTGAACGGCTCCCAGGCCCGGTTCCTCCTGCTCGAGGGCTCGCACGTCCCGGGCGCGCCGCCGCTCACCTTCTGGCAGATCGGCGCCGAGGGCGGCTTCCTGCCCGCTCCGGTGCAGCTCACGCGGCTCCTCATGGCGCCGGCCGAGCGCGCCGACGTGATCGTGGACTTCAAGGGCTTCACGGCCGGCACCTGGATCACGCTGCTCAACCTCGGCCCCGACGAGCCGTTCGGCGGCGGCGAGCCCGGCGTCGACTTCGTGCCCGCGAACCCGCGGACCACCGGCAAGGTGATGGAGTTCCGGGTGGTCGCGGCGACCTCGGCGGATACGAGCACGCCGCCCGCAGAGCTCGTGCTGCCGGCGCCGCAGGACCTCGGGACCGCGACGAACACCCGGCGCCTGAGCCTGAACGAGGCCGACTCGAGCCGGCGGTGCCTGTCCGCGCTGGGGAAGTCGGTGCCGTGCGGTTCCGCGGCCGCGGTCGCGCCCTTCGGCCCCGAGGCTGCGCGCCTCGGGACGGTCACCGACCAGGGCACTCCGAACCCGATGGCGTGGATGGACGAGATCACGGAGCGGCCGGCGCTCCACACCACGGAGATCTGGGAGCTCTACAATTTCACCGCGGACGCGCACCCCATCCACATCCACCTCGTGCAGTTCGAGGTGGTCAATCGCGAGGGATTGCAGACCGACGCGGAGGGGATGGCCGCCTCGCCCGTGAGCCTGCTCGGCAACGCGCGCGGCCCGGAGGCCTGGGAGCACGGGCGCAAGGACACCGTGATCGTGTACCCCGGCGAGCTCGCGCGCGTGAAGGCGCACTTCGACATCCCCGGCAAGTTCGTGTGGCACTGCCACATCGTGGAGCACGAGGACAACGAGATGATGCGGCCGTACTTCGTCGCGCCGTGACGAAGGCCCGGACGAGGCCGTCGGGATAGAGTCGGGGGGTGACCGCCCGCCTCTATCTCGACGACCCCGATCTCTTGCAGTTCGACGCCCAGCTCCTGGCAGTGCGCTCGCTCGCCGGTCGCCCCGCCGCGATCCTCGACCGGACCGCGTTCTATCCGGAGGGCGGCGGCCAGCCGGCCGATCGGGGGCGCCTGGGCGGGGTGGAGGTGCTCGACGTCCAGGAGGTGGACGGGGAGATCCTCCACCTGCTCGGCGCGGAGCTCGGGCCCGGGAGGGTGCAGGGCGAGGTGGACGCGGCCCGACGACGCGACCACGTCCAGCAACACCACGGGCAGCACCTCCTGTCGGCCGCCTTCGAGTCCACCGCCCGTGCGCGCACGGTGTCGTTCCACCTCGGCGACGAGACCTGCACGATCGACCT
>Ga0306923_10003243_pt1 | contig 15221 bp, 19 predicted proteins | sample sta12Can44000108_FD_203841 | JGI IMG/M metagenome (GOLD analysis project Ga0306923, IMG submission 203841) | Lab enrichment of tropical soil microbial communities from Luquillo Experimental Forest, Puerto Rico - statanox.12C.anox.44.000.108 (v2)... | ecosystem: Environmental > Terrestrial >... | reverse complement strand
ACCAGGTGAGCGTGTGAGAATACGCTGCCGGAACTCGGTCCGGCACCCATAGCACCTGACACGGGGGCAGGATCACGCACGTCCGGGAGATGAGCGAATTGGATGAGTACACCGACAACAACAAAGATTCCAGCCATGATCGCGTACGGGCCCTTTACGCTGTTGGCGTCCGCCGTGCGATAGGCATCGAGTTGTGCCGCGCTCATCGCTGCAATCTGGGACGGCGGGTATTCCGTTCCACTCAGAATAAAGGCTCGACCAACAAGGGGAGAAAGCACGGCACCGACAGCGTTGAAAGCTTGGGCAAAATTCAGCCGGCGCTCTGCGCTTGCCGGCGGGCCAAGAATCGTGACGTACGGATTCGCGGCAACCTCCAGGAAGCTTTGGCCACAAGCCATTACGAACAACGCGAAAAGGAAGAATTCATAGAGGCGAGAAGAGGCAGCGGGAATAAAAAGCAATGCACCCACGGCACAGAGCGACAGGCCCGCAAGAATGCCTTTCTTGTAACCGACTGATTCCATCACGCGGCCCGCGGGAAAAGCTGCCAAGAAATAACCTCCAAAGAACGCAACCTGAATAAAAGAAGATTGAAAATCCGTTAACCCGAAGGCCTTCTTCAGGTGGGGAATCAGGATGTCGTTCAGATTGACACCGAAGGCCCACAGAAAGAAAAGTGTGGTAATCAGAACGAAGGGAACAAGAAGACGGCGCTCCGTAACGGGATTGGACTGGCTATTGCCTGCCACGATCCGCGCTGGAACTGTCATTCGCAAATCCTCTCAGGTGAGTGCTCGGTCGAGATGCGTATAACCAGCGTCCACGAAAATATGCTGCCCGGTTACGTGACTGGCTCTCGCCGAAAGAAGGAACACGACCATATCAGCAATCTCTTCGGGTTTGGTCATGCGTTTGCCTAGAGGAATTTTCGAGATGATGCGCGCGAGCTTTTCCTCGGGGTCGGGGAAGCTGGAGATCCATTGTTGATAAAGCGGAGTTGCGACTTCGGCCGGAACCACCGCGTTTACGCGAATCCCGTGTGTCAGGAGTTCTGCAGCCCATTCCCGCGTCAGGCCCAGAATGGCCGCTTTCGCTGCGACGTAACCGGACGTTCCTCCCTGCCCGGTCACAGCAGTCTTTGAACTAATGTTGACAATGGCCCCCCGGGCTTTTCTTAACGAATCCAAAGCGTGGTGAGCCATTGAATAGTAATGGACCAGGTTCAGCTGCAGCGAAGCCACAAACTTCTCCGGTGAGCCTTTTTCGAGGCTGACGTTGTCGTTGGCACCGATATTATTCACCAGCGCGTCGAGGCGATTGAACCTCTGCAAGGTTTGCTCGACGGTCTTGCTGCAAGTCTCCGGCGCGGTGATCTCGCCGAAAAGGAACTCACACTCCGCGCCGGAAGCACGCAACTCGGAAAGCAATTCTTCGCCCGCTTCCGCATCGTGATCCAGAAACACGGGAATCGCGCCTTCGGCAGCGCTGGCTCGCACGACTGCAGCACCGATGCCCTTTGCGCCGCCCGTCACCAGAATCACTCTTCCTTTTAGTTGAAGGTCCACCCGTCCGCCGCCACTCGCGTTGTTTAAAGAGAAATTCCTCGCTTCCACGGAATAAAATCTTCCTGGCCCTTTGCTTCCGCTTTCGTCCGAATCTCCCCACTGCCCACTCGAAGTACGAATTCGAGCACCTCTTCGCCCATTCGCTCGACGGTTTTTTCGCCAGAAATGATCCCACCGGTATCAATATCAATGATGTCCGGCATGCGTTGTGCCAGGGCCGAATTCGTCGAAAGCTTGATCACCGGAGTGACAGGATTGCCCGTGGGAGTTCCCAGGCCAGTGGTAAACAGAACTACGTTTGCCCCCGCCCCCACTTGCGCTGTCACGCATTCGACGTCGTTGCCGGGTGTGCACTGCAGGTTCAAGCCCGGCCGGGTCGAATACTCCGGGTAATCCAGCACCGCTGCCACGGGGGAGGTCCCGCCCTTTTTGGCGGCCCCCGCGGATTTCATCGCGTCCGTCAGCAAGCCGTCACTAATATTGCCGGGACTGGGATTCATCTCGAAGCCGGAGCCAACGGCTCGAGCCCGCGCGCCATAACTTTTCATCAAATGAACAAAGCGGTCCGCCACTTCGTTGCTGGTGCTACGGTTAATGAGTTCCTGTTCCACGCCGCACAATTCCGGAAATTCGGAAAGCAGGGTGCGCCCGCCCAAGGCCACGAGAAGATCGGAAGTGCGCCCGATCGCCGGATTGGCGGAAATACCCGAAAAACCGTCTGAGCCTCCGCACTTCAACCCAACGCAGAGACCGGAAAGAGGGGCGCTGGTACGGCGGCACTCGTTGGCCTGCATCAATCCAAGAAACGTCAGTCGAATCGTCTCGGTCAACATGGCCGCTTCCGTACCGCTTTTCTGTTGCTCTACAATCACCAGCGGTTTGGCGAAATTCGGATCGCGCTTGCGTAATTCCTCGCGCAGGATGTCGATCTGGGCATGTTGGCAACCCAGACTAAGCACCGTCGCTCCGGCGACATTAGGGTGATGGATGTAGCCGGCGATCAATCCACACAGATTGTTGGAGTCCTCACGCGTACCGCCGCAGCCACCCTCGTGCAGTAGGAAGCGAACCCCGTCCACGTGCTCGAAGACGCGGGAACGCCGGGCACTTCCGGTCGCCTCAGCCGGAACGTGAGTTCTGATCTCTTCCCCCCGCCCTTCTTTATAAAGGCGCGTCAACTCTTTGACCTGCTGACGGTAGATTTGTGGGGCGGAAAACCCGAGTTCTTCTTCGAAGGCCTGTTTCAGGACCGCGATATTGCGGTTCTCGCAAAAGACCAGCGCCACAACAATCCAATAGTTTCGGGTGCCGACTTGGCCATCGCTTCGCCGGTATCCGAAGAAATGTCGTCGCCGCCACCTCGAAATGTCCGGCGCCTTCCAAGACCACTCGGCAGAATTCACGCCAAATGGAGAGGCGTAGTGACAAGTATTTCTGGTGGTCAAAAGCTCGCCGCGGCATATGGGTTCGACCACTTTAGCCACAATTACGCCGTACATTTTCACGCTCGAGCCCGGGGCAAGATCCTCTACCGCGAATTTGTGTTTGGCCGGAACAGTTGATTTCAGCGCGTAGGTTTGCGATTCCAACAGAATCTGCTCGCCTTTGCGGAGATCGGTGAGGGCAACTAGCACGTTATCATGCGCGTCGAGTTTGAGAACCTTATCGGGCACGAGAAGAAGAGTCCGCTCCGGCTACACTGCAAGCACTTGGGACAGAATTCGCCCCGGAGAATTGTAGAACATTGCCGGCGATTCGTCCCGTTTAGCGCTCCTATTTTCCGCACGGCAATCGCCAGAATTTGGCTGCGTTACCACCGAGAACCGCTTCGCGTTCTTCGCTCCTGAACTTACTTAGGTAATCCTTTATAAGCCCCATCGCACGTTGATACGAAGCCGCCACGTTGCATACGGGCCAGTCCGAACCGATCATCAACCGGCCGGACCCGAAGCATTCGAACGCTATATCAAGATAGGGCTGGATATCCCCGGCCTTCCACCTGTGCCAGTCTGCTTCCGTAACCAGCCCAGACAACTTTGCGTAAACATTCGAGCAGGACGCAAGTTCGCGCACTCTCAGCGCCCAGAAGTCGATGGCGCCGCTCTTGATCGGGGGCTTCGCGAGATGGTCTAGCACAAAGCGCTGGCGCGGGAAGCGGCTCGCCAACTCGGTGGCGATCGGGAGATGTTTCGCGTAATCAGGATGTCATATGCGAGATTGAACTCTTCGAGTCGAGAGATTCCGCTCAGAAAATCGGGCCGCAACAAAAATTCGTCGGGCTCGCTCTGCGCGATGTGTCGGACACCCACGAGTTTTCGGTTCCCGGCGAATGATTCTAGCGTGGAACGCAGCCGCGGAGAACGGAGGTCGACCCAGCCCACAACGCCGAGGATAAAAGGATTTGCTTTCGCAAGTTCCAACAGCCAACGAGTCTCTTCGACGGTCTGCCGGACCTGGACCACCACGCTTCCATGAAATCCGTTCGCTTCAAGCAGCGGCCTCAGGTCACCGGGAAGAAAATCACACCGGATCGCACCCATTGCTTCATCGATCCAACCATACTCGTTCGGGTTGTACGTCCAAAAGTGCTGGTGAGCATCGATCCGCATATGCCGATGGTAAAGACCCCTCTCCGCACGCGCAAGAAGTCCCGCGACGGCTTCCGAGCTCCATTTTTCAGGATTTTCACCAAGCCGCCGTCACGTCGATGTATGGTGAGACAAATGTCGAACAAGCGAAAAGCCCCATTTTCTTTCTTTTTGTCTTTGCGGTTGGGGCCCTCGTACACGGTAAACCTGAGCAAGCGCCGCAAGAATCAGCTTCTGCTCAAGGCCGCAAACCTGCGGTCAATGAACCTGATACCACAGGTGCGTCCTGCCACGTCGACTTCGGGGAGGGCGAGATTGCCAACTGCTTATACCAAACCGCCACGAGACAACTCCTCGTAGCACCCGGGTTTGCGAAGTACGGCTTCGCAAATCGCATTGCAAGCCTGTCCGTCTTTCGGAGGGAGGCGGCACTGCCGTGCAGCCCTGCGCAAGTCAGAAATTCTCCGCCCAAGAATTTCTGTCAATTCAACCCCTGCGCAAGGCTGCACGGCAGTGCACGCCTGAGAGTGGTTGTCTTCTAGTATCAATCAATCCTGGATTGATACAACTGTCAAAAGTAACAGGCTTGAGCTTTCTGAGCGAATCGATCGAGGCTTAACGACCTCCTAACCGAAACTTAACTTCAACTTTACACTCGAGCAAATCTAAGGCTCTTCTTCGTTTGCTATAATCCCCGCTCCGCCCGAAGAGTGACCTTGTGCGGCGACAAGGATTTTGCCCGAGATGTGGCAGCACCAACGTGCGGCGTTCGCACAGGAGAGGCTTCTTGGAGCGCGCCCTTCTCCAACTTCTAGGCTTGCGACCATATCGCTGCCAGGACTGTGACGAACGATTTTTGCGCCGAGATTCGATGAGCGCAAACCCCACCACCGAACGGTCCCGCGCCCGCAGAAAACGCAGATCCTCTCGCAGCGAACGCGAATCTCACAGGAGCGCTTCACGTTGGTAGAGACCAAGAATGCTCTGGGGCAAAAGGCCTCCGCCGCGGTGGTTGAAAGTCTCAGTACCGGGCGTATGCATTCTCTCGGCCGGTCGATGGGTTCCATGCTGAATGCGGCCTGAGAGATCGCGTTCTCTATCGCTGGGATCTTCGCTGGGCCCCAGGTGCTTGCCGAACAGATCTTAACGAAATGGGTTCGTTGGCACGACTGGGACAAACCATCAGGACGGAAGTGATTGGAAAGCTCCATGGACGATTGATGGAGTTAGCGCGCGAGCGGGGCGTGGCGCAAGGGCGGAAGTAGCGTGCCGGAGTTGTGCCCTTTGTCGCGCACCGGCCCAACAACCAACTTGCCGGTCGTGTCCATCGACAAGTCAGGAGCCGGGATGTAGCCCTCGTGCGAGAAGGCATTGAGCCGGAAGCTGCGCGGGTAACTGTCGTTCAGGCAATCGAGACGAATTGTGTAGTACTTTACAAAAAGGTAGTTTCTAAGCTTTGAGTCATTTGCATGGTCCCATTTCAGCCGTCCGGCCGCTCCCGGTAACCACGTGCCGTCACAAGCGAAATTCCCGCTCGGTTGGCCTGCGCTATAGGTCATCTCCGCGTCGTGGATTTGTTTAAGAAGTCTGGGCACTGTCTTGGTCTCCACTCTTTGCCGCTGCATTGTTCTGGAGATTGGGCAAGAGAGCAGCGACGAGCAGAGCGCTTGCCACAGTGAAGAAGTAGACCGCCCGGGGAACTTGGGTACGCTGGAGGAGGATGCTAATGGTGCGCCCGATAATCGGAACTGGAAAACTAAACAAAAAAACCAACGGCAGCACGACCGGCCACATCGATTCAGCGGGTTGCAGCACGACGACCTCAATGAAGAAGACTGCGGTTGGACCTAGGCATAAACCGAATGTCGCGTCGAACTGCGCTACTTGGAATATCCCGGCAAGGCCAATCGCGGCTAGCAACACCGCCGCCACAAGGCCAGAGAGGAGACTTCATGCGGCATCTTGCTTCCCTCAGTTCGATATTCTTGCTCATAGCGTGCAACACGAATGCGGTCCCCCGAACTCAATCCAATGAATTGCGTACTGTTCAGGGCGCGGCATCCAAAGACACACCCTTGCAATTTCTGCTTAATGCGGCTGCCGCCGATTTCCATGCCCATCTCCCATCTCGTACCATTCATTTTCGGAAGGTCCACATCGGGCATGTTGTGACCCCAAACGGAGAAAAACAGTACATACTGTGCGGCCAGTTACAGACAGCGCGGGCAGAAGACAAGGCTGAATGGACGCCTTTCGTGACGATCAACACATCGGGCTACGAACAATGGCTTGGAGATCAAGCTGCGAGCTTCTGCAAGCGACCGTCAATCGTATGGGAGAAGGGGGATCGGTCGACCTCCTTGCAGAGCCGCTTTGATTCCCTACCATGAGCTGATTCGTGAGGCGGGAAGCGCATGCATGGGGACGAAGTCCTCACAAACGGGATTCCCGGCCATCACTTATCCCAGTATTCAGACGGATGGTTTTCTAAGCTCTCCCAGGAAGAGACTGCACGAAGTTCTTGATCCCCCAATTGTCCCGGCAAAACCAGGCCCGCCTATTTTTCAAGCAGGCTTTGCTTGTGAATTAGATCTAGTTGTTCAGCAGTCCAGTGACCGGAGAAATCGCCGTACTGCCCGAGCATCTCTCTGTTGTCGTACATCTTTTTCGTCAGATGAAAATACTTCACGTTGGCATACACGCCAGAATGGTCCCATGCTTTCTGTGCCTCCTTGTCGTGATACCGGAATTTGATGTTATCTGCGTAGTGCTCTACGTTTGCCCAACCCACCGCCGAGATGCCGACACGACGCGTTGAACGCAGAAAGAATTTACACCCAAGTTCCTCTCGCACTGGCGGCTTCAATTTATGCCAGAATGATCCCGACCAATCCGAGCGAACAAGCTCGGATTGGCGAGCGAACAAGAATCATGACTGACCCTGTTATTACATATCGCGGCGCGATTTATCCTTGGCATTGCGATCACATGGGCCACATGAACGTCATGTGGTATGTGGGAAAATTCGATGAGGCGACCTGGCACCTGCTGGCTTCCGCAGGATTGACGGGCAAACGCATGCGGGAAGAACGCATCGGGATGGTAGCCGTAGAGCAGCGCATCGAATATAAGCGCGAGCTGCTGGCTGGCGATCTGATCACAATTCGTTCGTGGTTTCAGGAGGTGCGCGAGAAGGCCCTTCTCTTTGTGCACGAAATGGCCAACGAGGAGACACAGGAGGTTGCCGCACGCACGTTTTTGACCGGCGTTTGCTTAGATACCAAGACCAGAAAAGCGAGAGCCCTGCCGGCGGACGTTCGAGAGCGCATTATGATGACACTCATTGAAGGAGCCCACGATCAAGAGTATGGCGGTCTCCGCAAGGAAGAAGCGCAGTAGGGGCTGAGCGGTTGTTACAATTGAGATCAGACTCGCCGTTCCTCTGGTTGTGCCCGATCGGCATTTCTTGCTGCTTGAGCTTGCGCGGATGCTCCACGAAAAAGTCCCATTCAGTTTTCGCTTGTGCAAATTACACACAACACACAAAGATAATTGGCGAAGGCGAGGGGAAGTCGAACCCAGACTTCCAACTTCTAGCCTCGGCGATTGACGGGAGCAGCTACGAATCAAAGCTTTGCAGGGAACATTTTGCAGCCACTTCCGTCTCAGTAGAATAGAAAAGCGCAGGCGTGCGCGAGAGGTGGTGCAGACATGACGCTTGAAGTGTTCGAGGGGTTTTGGGCGGACGTCCGTTTTGCTACGCGGAGCTTGTTGAAGACGCCCGGTTTTGTGGCCATCGTGGTGTTTTCTTTGGCCCTGGGAATCGCGGCCAACAGCACCATTTTCAGCGTTTTGAATACGCTGCTGTACCGCCCGTTGCCCTATCCGGATCCCGAAAAATTGGTGGCGATCTGGCAAACAGTGCCAGGACATCCGGATTGGCGGAATGCGCCACCGATTGCAGAGAACGTGGATTGGAACAAGCAGAGTCACGTTTTTGAAGGCATCGGGCTCCTCAGCCAGAACGATACAGCCAGTGTTTCCGGGATAGGCGAGCCGCGGCAGTTGCATGTGCAGTACCTGACGCCGAATCTCTTTGCGCTGCTGAGGGCGAAGCCAATCGTGGGTCGCATTTTCTCTGCATCGGAGTCCGGAGATAAGGCGCAAAGCGTGGTGGTTAGTCAGGAGTTCTGGAAGCGCGAACTCAATAGCGATCCGAGCGTACTGGGCAAGACGGTGACGATTGAGGGAGTAGTGTCGACGATCGTCGGCGTAATGCAGCCGCACTTTGCGCCTTTTTATGGGCAGAGCGTGGACTTGTGGATTCCCATCAATCCGGAAAGCGCCCGATATTCGGCGCGCATCGATCACTGGCTGATGCCAGTAGGAAGGCTGAAACCCGCCACTACATTGGCACAGGCGCAGACGGAGATGGACGTCGTGGCGCGGCGAATGGCGGAAGCGTATCCAGCAACGAACAAGGACGTTGGCGTGAAGGTGTTTCCACTGCACGAAGACTTGTATCGCTTTGCAGGTATGTACCTTTATCCTCTGTTTGGTGCGGTGGCATTTGTGCTGCTAATTGCCTGCGTCAATGTCGCGAACCTGCTGCAGTTTCGCACCGAGACGCGTCGTCGGGAGTATGGTTTGCGGGTGTCCCTTGGCGCGGGGCGTGGCCGCCTGGTGCGACAGTTACTCACGGAGAGCGGCCTACTAGCGTTAGTGGGAGGCGTGATCGGAGTCGCGTTGACCTTCGGTGGAATTCAGCTCCTGGTGGCGCTGGCAGGGGAATTCCCAAACTCGACCGAAGTCAACGTGGACGGCCGCGTGCTGCTGTTCACGCTGGGCATTTCTTTAGCGACGGCGATCCTGTTTGGACTGGCCCCGGCAATTCAGGCTTCGCGTCCCGATCTCCACGTCGTTTTGCGAGAAGGTGAGCGCAAGGCGACGACGGTATCGGGCCGCTGGGCGCGGCATTCGTTAGTGGCCGCGGAAATCGCGCTAGCTATGGTATTGCTGGTCAGTGCCGGACTGATGATCAACACCATGCTGCACCTGCAGCGGGTGAATCCGGGCTTCGATTACAACCATCTGCTAACGATGGACATTCAGCTCCCCGAAGGTGGCAAATATCTGGAAAGAGTCCCCGGTGGCGACATGGAAAAAACTCTGCCGGCAGTCACCGCTTTTTATCAGCGGGTGTTAGAGAAGTTACAGGGACACATTGGAATCGAATCGGCCGCTGTGATTGGCGCTTTACCCACGCGATGCTGCGCGGAGTTTTACTCGTTTTCGATCATCGGTCACGCGGTGCCGACGCCGGAAAATCGCCCGCAAGGCGGATACAGCGAGGTCAGCGTCAACGTGTTTTACATGATGAAAATCCCGCTGCTGAGGGGGCGCTATCTGGACGAGCATGATACGGAGAGAGCGCCGTGGGTCGTGGTGGTCAATGAAGCGTTGGTGCGCAAGTATTTCCCAAATGAAGATCCCATCGGCCAGCAAATTCTGCTTCGTTACGATCCGTATCCGGTTGATGAGACAAGCCCGAGGCAGATTGTCGGCGTAGTGGGCGATGTCAAACATTTTGGCCTGGGACAGGAAACGCCTCCATTTGTGTACGCGCCGTTTGTGCAGCAGCCGGCAATTTTTCCCGGTGGAGCGGCACGTGCGCATTTGCACAAGGCCTTGGTGCTGCGCACCGGTTCGACACCGTTCGCCGGTGCGGGCAATCTCGCAACGGAAGTGAAGCAGGCAATCGCGGAAATTGATCCCAATCAGCCGGTGACAAATATCATGACCATGGAGAATATTATTGCGCTGTCGCTGGGGGATTGGCGCTTTTACATGCAACTTTTGGGGATTTTCGCTGGATTGGCTGTGTTGCTGGCTGCGACCGGAATCTATGGCGTGATGTCTTACTCGGTGAACGAGCGCACGCACGAATTTGGTGTGCGCATGGCCCTCGGAGCACATCCCAAAGATGTGCTTTGCATGGTTGCTAAGTTGGCTCTAAAACTGACGTCGATCGGGGTGGCCATCGGAGTCGCGCTGGCCGTTGCATTGGCGCGGCTGATTTCCACGTTTCTGTACGGAGTGAAGCCGACCGATCCGCTCACGTATGTCACTGTCGCGGTCGGCCTTGGCTTGGTGGCGATGCTGGCGTGCTACATACCCGCGCGTCGCGCGACGAAAGTCGATCCCCTGGTGGCGCTGCGCTACGAATAAATCATGGTTCTACGAACCACAACGAACGATGTGCATCCAAAACCGAAGCACTTATGCCAAGTGGAAAGAAAATTCTCTTGAACGAGCTGTTCAATCTGGTGATCTAACAGCGTCGTTGCCGCGCAAACCTTGGTTTTTAGGGGGCCTCGAAGCACAGACAATTCACAAACAAATCGGAAAATCGCCGAGCCGCCGATGAAACCGTGCTCGAGACTTTTCTTTCCCGACTCAAATCTCTAAACTCGGAACAACTGATTGACGACGCTCGCCGAGAAAATGCTTTGTTTGAGGCCACTATTTTATGGGAGAACGCATTGCTAGCGAGGACGCTCGCGTCTGGATGCACCGAATGAGTGTCGTTCTTTTGACCGAAGAGGTGAATTGGAAACTTCTCGTGCTGCGAGTGGCACTGCAACCTCCTCTCCCTTACCGCTAAGTAAAGAAGGGCAGTGCCCGGTAATCGAAAAAGTACCTCATACCCGCCCCAATTTCCGCGCATTAGATGTACCTCCGCACTTTGATAAGGTAGCCCCTGTAGCTGTCTCCAAATTTCTCGGTAAGGTACCTTTCTTCCGGCAATACCGCGATGAAATGCACAGTCAAGAGGGAAAACGCGGCTAGCAGAGAGATCCAGAAATTGTTTAGGGCCAGCCCGAGACCGACTTGGATGCACGTCATCCCCAAATACATGGGATTCCTGGTGAATCGGTATGCTCCGCTCAGCACAAGCTCGGGAGACGGCTTCCACGGCGCCGGGTGCTGGCCGCTGCGCTGGAAGAGCTTCCACGCGTCGACATTCAGCCACAATCCAACGAGGACGACGGCCACTCCCGCCGCGCGTATGAAGAAACTGCCGGCCCCAATTCTTAACGGCGCCGCCGTGCGTTGGATGGCGACCCCGAAAAGGATGAAGACTAAATAAACAAGCGGAGGCGGAAATCTGACTTTGGCGCCGCCTTCACCCGACTCGAATTGGGTCATGGTTGCATACTTTTCTGAGCCCATTGTACTAACAATGAGCCGGCGAAGTGAACGCGCGACGGGCAACTGTGACGAACGGAATCGCTGCAGACCGTTGTTGTCCGCAACAATTGTGTATTCCCGTCCCCCGCAAAGTCGACCTGGATTAGGCAGGACTCAGCCGATCACCCCAGACACCCAAGGATTGGCAAGTGCGGTGAAACGTTTCATTCTCCCTCAGTCACTATTGCTTCGCAGCGATAGAAGCACGGTCCCAAACGCAAAGTCACGGACGAAGCAACGCCCGAGCAATGCTACGTTTCTCGCTTGGTTAAGGAGGAACGTTCCAATGCGCTAGATCGTCCGACGGCTTACGCTTTTTTTCCTTTCCGGGGCCTCCTCGATGAGTGTCAGCGCACGATCGCTGGCTCCCCAAAATGGTCCCCACTATCGCCGAGGGACGAACCACGATGGTCATGAATAATTCCCGGAGATCTCGCGGCCATGGGGAGGTGAGTTCGACGGATTGCACCCTTGTGATCGGCTATTTTCGCCTTTGAGTTCGACGATTCCGGGCGGAGTCGGGGTCTATCACAGATTAGATCGACGAGCCTCCGGTACCAATCTGCGGTTGCCACAATCCACAGTGTGACTACTTGTCTCCGCACCTTCGGGTGCCTTGAGGCGGGCACCCAGGCCCAGCCAGTGTTAACTGATTTTGACTTTCCTACGGCCCAACTCTGGTAAGCTGCAACTGCCGCCGTCTCGTGCTCCCTAAGAGGAGAAAAATCATGCGCTTAAGGAGAGACGGCGACGCACAGTTGGCGACCTCAGAGGACTGGACGTTTCAGGAAACGAAACTGTCGATTTTGACCCGCGTCAAACGACAATAAGATGTACTCGGTTCTGCCCGCCGAGGTCGCGGGGCCCAGCGCGGTGCCAACCTGGGGCGAAACAGAGTTGGAAAGCTCGGGTCACCGCGGCTTATTCAAGGAAGATCAATCCAACGAAACGGAGAAAGCACCATGGAATCAAAACCGACGCATGAACAAGCGCAACTTCACATGCAGGTCTACGACCAGCGACGGGAAGCCAAGTTACGACAGGCGCGTGATTGGTTCGGGAAAAACTACATCGTGAATAACATCGACGATGCCATGCGCATCGCACCGATGGGAAGCGAAACCGGCGCTTATGTCGGAATGGTGATCGGCTATTGGGAGCAGGCCTGTGCATTGCTCAATTACGGGTTACTGCACGAGGATCTCTTCTTTGAGACCAGCGGTGAGTTCTTCGGCGTGTGGGAAGCGCTTAAGCCCATCGTGCCCGCGTTCCGCGAGCGTTTTGCGAACAAGCAGCTCCTTGCCCACTTGGAACAAGCGGCGAAGCGATATGAAGTGTGGTCGGAACGCCGAAACCCAGGTCATATCGCGACGATGCGGCAATTCATGCAGCAGATGCGCGCGCAGGCAGCATCAGCAGCCAAAGCCTGATTCGAGCGCAGATCGAATTGATTTGTGAGCGGGACGGCTCGACCTAGCGGCCCGTCCCGTATTTCTAGGTGTGTCGTGAATGGCGATAAGGATAGCGTTCACTATTTCGACTCTGGGGAATTCCCTGCTCCCCATTCGGAGCGCGATCGCTTCGGTGATACGCATCGCGGGGAATTCCTCGGGCGTCCCGGCACGGGCGATCGCATCGAGTGGATGGCGATCCGCATCTACACGACAAGTACGACCGTGTCGCCTTCCTCGACAACGTCGAGCACCTCGGCTCGCGCGTCGGGATCGTTTGATAGAACATCTCGTAGAGGCCGATCACCGGGTCCGACCTGGGGGCCGTCCGGCGGGGAGGCTGAGATTCCCTGGGTTTAGAATTCCACGCTCGCTTCGTGTTGGGATGCAGTCCCCCAAACGAACGCCAGTTCTACAGATTGCGCGCCTTCAGCTCACGCTCGCGGGGAGGAATACTGCCGACGGTGTGAGGAACCTTGTGTTCGGAAGCTCGCTAGTCACATGGAAACGATCGAACCGGCCTTTTCTTTTCCCACCGCCGTTGCCGCCGTCGAACGTCAGGAGATATTGGTTGTTGAGATGCATCTGGATTTCGTCAAAGTATGGCTTGAGGTTGATGGGTTCGTCGAAACCAAGGTAGTACGACTTGGCGCCGGTTTCTTCCGAAAGCCGGGTCAGGTTGGATTGGGCATTGAAAGTGCGGAACGAACCGCGCCGACTCCGTGCATCGCGGGCATAGATCGTCCAGATATTGATGTTTTCTTTCTGGGCGCGTTCAATGGTCGAATCTAGGTCAGGATCCGCGATACCGGAGCCTCCGCGAAAATAGTTAAAGCCCGAGGAAAAGAGCAGGATCGATTTGCGTTCCCGGGACTCCGGCCAGCGCTTCATCCAGTCCTGGAGGGCGAGATAAGGGCTCGTTGCGCTCGGATGATGCCTCACGCTCCGAAGGCCGATACTAGTTTCAAATTCGTACTTTATAGTGCTGCGATTTGGTTTGGCGAGGTCTTTGCCCTGGAGAACGTATAGGCCCGGGCGAACCGCATCACAAGAATGCTCATCTACGCTTCGAGACGTTTAAGCTCCCGTACCCGCTAGATTGGACTGCTCAAACTCGGTTCCGCTCTGACAAGGGGCTTGTTTGTTGGTTCGCTGTTGGCGATTATTTTCGAGTGGCCGACAATAATTGTGCAAACATCTGTTGGGATTGAAGAAAATCGTTTGAGTGTGACTCCATGCGAATGAAAAATGAAGTGGATCGAAGATTATTTCTGAAGTGGGCAAATCTGGTCGGAATAGCTGCCTGGTTTCAACCTGTCGCGGCGTCGGGCCCGAACCCACTGCAAGACGCGAAACCTGTTCATCCCAGGAACACTCCCCAAGCGAGTGGACTGCCGTCTCCCGAGACAATTCTTCTCAAAGATTACCGCCCGAAATCGATCTATAAAATTTCAGTCACTGAGATTGATAAGGCCAAATACCCGATCATCGACATGCACTCCCATCCGTACGCCAAGACTCCGCAGCGGATTGAGGAATGGGTCAAAACCATGGATGAGGTTGGCGTTCAGAAGACTGTCATCCTTACCATGGCTACCGGCATTGAGTTCGATGATATTTACAGTAAGTACTCGAAGTATCCCGATCGCTTTGAGATGTGGTGCGGTTTGGATCTGTCTGGCTACGACAAGCGGGGATTCGGGCCTGCCGCCGTCAAGGAGCTGGAGCGCTGCCGGCAAGCGGGTGCGCGCGGCGTGGGTGAAATCCACGATAAGGGGAACGGACTAGTCTCAGGCAGGTCCAAAGCACCTGGAATGCATCCCGACGACCCGCGCATGGATGCGGTGTGGGAGAGATGCGGCGGACTTGAAATGCCGATCAGCCTGCATGTCGCCGACCCGATCTGGATGTACCAAAAGATGGACAAGACGAACGACGGCCTCATGAACGCGTACCACTGGCGACTCGACAATAAGCCGAACATTGTGAACCTGCCGGGAATGATTGATATTTTTGACCGCACACTGGCAAAACACCGAGGGACTACATTCATCGCGTGCCACTTCGCCAACCTGGACTACGATTTGGCCCGGCTGGGCGAGATGTTCGATCGCAATCCCAATCTGTACGCTGACATTTCCGCGCGTTACGCCGAGACCGCGCCAATCCCGCGCTTTGCGTCGAAGTTTTATGAGAAGTATGCCAATCGACTCGTTTACGGGACCGACATGGGTTTTGACAAGCCGATGTACCGCGTCACGTTCAGAATCTTAGAATCGCTGGACGAGCACTTCTACGAAACCGAACAATTCGACTATCACTGGAGCCTAAATGGATTTGGACTTAGCGATGAGATTCTGAAACAG